>Ga0065711_1047649_pt1 | contig 12204 bp, 9 predicted proteins | sample Hoacrofraction12_FD_59098 | JGI IMG/M metagenome (GOLD analysis project Ga0065711, IMG submission 59098) | Hoatzin crop microbial communities from Cojedes, Venezuela - Epithelial fraction 12 v2 (version 2) | ecosystem: Host-associated > Birds > Digestive system > Esophagus > Crop | place... | reverse complement strand
GGTCCACCCCAAGCCTGTACTGATGCATGGGGTTGTTCCTCCCCAGGTGCAGGACCCTGCATTTGCCTTTGTTGAACCTCATCAGGTTCCTCTCTGCCCAACTTTCCAGCCTGTCCAGGTCATGCTGGTTAGTGGGTTTCGGGGTACAAGATGTGGGATGAGGGATGTGTCCTGGTTCACTTCACCCATGGCTGTATTCGGAGGGCCTCTCAGAGTCTTTCGCAACCCTGCCAGCCATCACGACATAGTAGTGACACATCCCTGTTCCCTTATCAGTCTAAACCAGTACGTCAGCGTGGACCTGGCCCACCAGAAAGCCTCACCGGACCCGGGGGAAGCATGGGGGTGTCTGTGAGCACCCACCTTGTTGATGTACACAGAGGACCCAGCATTGGGGACCTGTGCTGGGATGGGAGCAGAGAGCCTGCCCTTCATGGGTCACACGTAACCGTTGGTCTGGGAGGGACATGTTTCCCTTAGGACACTGCTGCAGCACCTAAGGGTAAATAACAACTTAAAAGTGAGACAGGAACAAAGCTGGAGATGGGGTGATAGCAGGGGAACGTACATACCAGGGCACCAAAGCCCGTGTCACGATCATCTCCTTATCCCCGCTGGTGCGTGCTGGCTGCCTTCAGCATGCAGCCTTCAAAAGAAACATGAAAAGCTGCTTTTTGCATTGCTCAGAGGAGAGGAATCCCCACTGCAGCTGCCGGGAGAGGGCATTACAGCCCCAGGAATGGGGAAGGACCTGCCAGGAGAGCCCGGCAAGCTCTCTGCTCACGGTGTTCAAGCTGCAGATCCTCCAAAAAGACGAGCTTGGGAATGCAACTTGGAAGTCTTCTGGGTGCTACTACAAATGAGGGACCCAGTAAAAGCATAATCTGCATGGGGTGCTGCAGTTTTCCCTGCGGCGTGTGATACGGAACATCTCTTCTCTGTTGCACCTACCTGTGTATTGCTCCTAACTCCCCCATTTTGCTCCCAAATATAGAATCATGGATTCACAGAGTCATAGAATGGTTTGGGTTGGAAGGGACCTTTAGAGGTCATCTAGCCCAACCCCCCTGCAGCGAGCAGGGACATCTTCAACCGGATCAGGTTGCTCAGAGCACCGTCCAACCTGGCCTTGAATGCTTCCAGGGATGGGGCCTCCACTACCTCTCTGGGCAATCCATTAGAGTGTTTCACCACCCTGACTGTAAAAAAATTCTTCCTTATATCCAGTCTAAATCTAGCCTCCCTTAGTTTAAAGCCATCACTCCTTGTCCTGTCACAACAGGCCTTGCTAGAAAGATTTTCCCAAATATCCTGCAGTTACACACCAAACAATTGTTCCCACTAGGATTTAGCTGCCAGTTCAATTCGTCTGGCTCAGACCTGAAGCCGTGTGTTCCCCAGAACTTCTCCCTGTCTTTCCTCCCCTCTTCTCCTGCCATAGATCAGCTGGTCTAACACAAGGCACGGCACCTCCCTGCAAAACCCACCCCAGAGTCACACAGGAGCTAAGAGGACAAGGCAGTAAATTTAGGAATGGAGAAGTAAAACTTTAAAGATGCGGGGGAGACACCACAGACATAGCAATAATTGCACCCGTAGCCTCAGGACACCCCTGTGAGACCATCACATGGGGTATTCCCTCCTGTGCAGATGGAAGAAAATCATAGAATCATAGGTTGGGAAAGACCTCTACGATCATCAAGTCCAAAATGAGGCATGGGGGATAGAGAACTGGGACTGGATGTATTTTGCAGCCAGGACGTCTTGACCAGGACTGCTGCAGGAGCTCCTCTCCTTTGCCATGGGTCTGCCTTCCCAGACGTAGCTGAGTGGGTCCTTCGTTTTCTCTGCATAAAAGGTTTCACCACAAACCTGCTGCACACACACAACCAGCTGAGGAGAGCACTGCTGAACATCATATTCTGCTGGTTTGGACCTCAGAAATGCACCTACAATGGACAGGCACCAAGGTTTGAAAGTGTGACCTGTGACAGCTTCATTAGGGGCTTCCTCAGTGGAGATGCGTTGAGACCTCAGTTTTGTAGAAATGTTTGGTTAAAGGCTGAAATCTTCAGAACTATTTACCTGACTCCAACACTTTTTCAGCTACCAAAAAAACCTTGACTAATTATTTATTTTTAAATTTGGTTATGAATTCACCTGTGAGAAAAGCTCCCTAGGGCTGTGAAGAGCCTTCAAATTAGTTATACTTCACTGAAATCAACATGATCCATTACTTCAAGCCTTCAAAATCATTTGTTGTCCAACATCTCCCACCCACACAACTGCTGGACAATTCAGACAAGTTCATCTCAAGGGAAGAGGCCTCTAAGACAGAAAGTCTGCCCAGAAATGACGGAAAATGATAGCTAGTTAGAGATAGACTGTGCATACTCCACAGAGCAGGAGGTAGAGCCACCAAACACCAATCCAGCAGCATTTTTAGGAACTCTTTCAGGGAAAAAGGAGCATAAGTTTGCCTGGTACCCTGCTTTGTGAAGCTTCAGAGGAGGAGGTATCTACTCCCAGTTAGATTTCCTTTCTCTAATGGGACAAGGACATCCAACATGGGATGCTACCACATCATGGCAAAGAGAATCGCTCACAATCCCAGCCAGTTGGGCTGCAATGTTCCTCTTCCTCAAGTGACGGGGCCCCTCATCTTTGCACAAACCAGAGAAACCGGTCTCTCCTCTGGCTTTCCCAAAAAAGAGATGTTGGAAAGCAGTCTTCAGCTAGAGCATCTGTTCCGAGCAGAGGAGATTTTATGAAGTGACATCAGCTGCCTTATTCTAGCTGGCTATGTTAAGTCCCCGTGCAAGATGTTCCCTTCCAGCGCACTCTCTAAGATCTGTCTCAGCACCCAGCTGACTCATAAGAGATTCTCGCTGCTCCTTACCCCCACGTTCGCTGGAGGCTGACCTCAGAAATTCCTCCCAGCACTGCGTTACGTTTCTCGGACTTCAGGTGGGAAGTTTTACAAAGAGGAGATGAACTGTAGAAGAAGGGTTCTGGTGGCACAGGCGTCCTCCCCAAACCGCGATGTTCCTGCTCCCCGCTGCAATGAAGCACTTGAGCAAACAAGCACGTAGGATGATAAACTCCGGCTCTTGTCATCAGTCTCATCCTACTGATCCTGCAAGAAACAGCGATGCTGGGGAAGGTGGTTGTAGGCACCTATCCCAAATCCTCCCCTGATCTCCTCCTCTGCACTAGGAGCCTCAGACATCAAGCTCTACCTGGGGAGAAAACAAGCATCCAGGAGGCAAGAATTTCCCTCACCAGACGCCTCCTCCTCTTCCTCCTCAAGCCATGGTCTAGACCTGGATTCCAGACTGATGTATCTCAGAGCATCAACTGTGTCTGAATAAGTTAAAAGAAGTGGTAAAAATCACACTTGCTGCAACAGCATTTGGCGTAGTCACTTTGCTCAATCAAATAAGATCCGATTAATCTAAAATAGGTCAGAGAAAAACAACCCCTCCTTTAAGCACCCCCACTCATTTCTACTGTCGCTGCAACCATCATTGAAACAGCAAGTGAAGGAGAACCAAGTCATTCAATCAGGTTTTATTTAAGGTTTCAACTTTATTTTTAAAAAGGACTGAGCAGACCTCGCACGTTAAACAAACCCAGCACTACAGGAGAGTTACGCCCAGGCAGGATGAAGAGAAACACATTATGCGGCTGATCTTAAAACGGCAACAGCCCCTGTATTTCCAGGTGGGACACGACACAAAGACATTTGCTGGCACGAGAAAGCTGCAGTCAAAAACCAGTCAGTGCAGAGCAAAAAGTCTTCTTCACAAACATGAGACCAAAGCCCAGTGACTGCTGACACAATCCCAAAGCAGCGCTGACCATGAAAAGACGCTGTACCGATGCTGCAAGGCAAGAGGGAATGAGCTGCTTGTCATCTGCAGAAGCCTATGCTGAATTTGCGTCTGCCGTTTCCCATACCGGTGAAATCTGCCCTCTCTCTTCGGTTCCTTGGCACACCAAGGCCATCTCCTCCATTCTATCTCCTGCTTTCCCTTTTCAGCTGAATTTTGTCATTTTTTGTGAACCTCCTGGATTAGCTCCAGCTCTTTCAGCGCCGGCTGTGACTCAAAGCCATATTGCTGCTCCTGTCTCCACTTCCAGCTCCTCTTCCTTTCCCAGGCTCCTTTCCACTCTCCTCCTTCAGAGATGTTGCTGCCTTGAGATGCAGCGGGCTGCTGCGGCACTCCCTGAATTCCCTCAGCAACTGTGCAATTGAGGTTTTAACCACTGCTTCATCCTACCCCAGCACTCCTTGGACCAACTCCATCTTCTTCTGTAGCTCTTCCCACCACTTCTCTGCAGGCATCCATTTCGGAAGCGAGTTTTTGTCCCGCTCCCATCTGTATTGCTGTTTCGTTACTGTTGGCTACACTCTGTCAAAGTTGGCAGCTGCTTCTCCATCTTCGACACTGTGAGCTGTCATTAGCAACAAACGAAGAGATCCTAGAGCATCAATCACCATATGCTTGATCCAGCTGCGCTTACAAGCCCAAAATACATCTACAGGCTCTCTAATACTGTTGAAACAAGAAGCCACTAAAAAGTCTTGTTATTTTACAGTAGGAAGATGAATGGAGAATCAGACTTCGCCTTTAACAATTTTAACACCAAAGATGTCATCATCCACTGCACAAATGGGTTATGCAAGCTCTTAATTAGGAACAAGGTTCAAACAAATATTATTCTTGAACTTTGTCCTGGACCAATTTTACTGTCAGCCAAGGATGGTAGGCTTTAAGGAAGCAAGCACCTACGTACAGGCCATTGCAGCCCACTCTTGCACGGTCACTTAGCTGCAGATGTGCCCTGCTTACACCACTTTGAGAGACAGATGGATTAGGGTACTAAGGGAGAGCTCAGCTAAGAAGCGCCAGCCTTTTACACGCCTCACGTCTCTGACCAGGCGACGTTGTTGGCACTTTCTCAAAACCAGGCCCCTGAAAAGGGGCAGCAAGTTGGAAACAAAACTCTGCGGCAACCCCAGCCGCTTTCCAAAACAGTGGCTTTTGTGTCCGTGGGGTGTTTACCCTCCAAGCCTCTTCTCAAGCCCTGAGCAGATCGTTTAAGTTAAGTAAGTGTCTCCATGGAAACCTCCTTTCTCAAGGAGCCTCCTTGCTGGACAAAACCACGCACCCTTTTGTTTGAAAGGGAAAGGCAGTTTGGTAGCAGCATAATGCCTGTCTAGAGAAGGGCCTATAGTGACTCATCATCAGATTTATGTCCTTTAAAAACATGTCCATTCAATTAAGACATTCTTGGGATGGCTAAAGGTGTGCTATCGCTGCTGCAACTAAACTAGTCAGTTCTGCCATCCCCTCCATCCCTGCCCTGCCTCTTAGAATCACAGAATCATAGAATGGTTTGGGTTGGAAGGGACCTTAAAGACCATCTGGTTCCAAATCCCCTGCCATGGGCAGGGACACCTTCCACCAGACCAGGTTGCTCAAAGCCTCATCCAACCTGGCCTTGAACACACCCAGGGAGGGGGCATCTTCGCCCTCAGCATCACAGCCTGCCTTCTTCAAGGTACACAGGGTCTGCGTACCCCTCTCACACACAAATTCCTGGACCCGGTGAACTCCAAATCAACAGTTTGTTTAAAAAAACCCTACAGCTAAAGTAATAAACTCAATGCCCATTCTCAAAATATAGGAAGCGTCTTGTCGAAGCTACTAGTTGGTTTTTAAATAAGACAATCCTCCATGTTTTGGAAAAGAAGAGATGAGTTTTAGCCTCTCCCTCCACCAAGCCCTTTGTAAGCTGTAGTGTGTTTTATCATTTCGGGTATAGGACCATTTGAGACCCCTCAAAAAAGAAACCAATTTTCAGAAAGCATACTCCAGCAATTGAATATTTTATGTTCTAATATAGAAAAGAGACTTTGATATTAATAGGCAAATAAATAATTAAGGGCTGTGATTAAAAACAGTTTCAACTCAGGCAAATGACTTCACACAGTATGTAAAAAAAGAAAAAAAGCAAAGCCACCGAAGAAGTCGCATTCAAATCACAGCAGAGTCAAGATGTTCTCAGAAAAAAAGCCCACAGGTTAATTTTTAAGTCAGAGAGTCGCTATTTAAGAGCTCTTTTTAGACAGGAAGGTGCCGTCACGGGCTATCTGAAAGCTAACAAACACAGGTGCTGGCACTGGGCAATGCACAGATAAAGACAGCGTGGAGGAAAGGCTGTATTTCAGAACGACGACAAAATAATCCCATTCTCCATTACAACATTTTTTAAGATTTTCTGAGAACATAAAAACATGACATGCCTGTCAACTTTCAACTAGGCCCAGGCACTCTGTAGCAGTCACCTCCTTTTCCCACCCATCACAGGTGGGGAAAAAAAACCCCTGGGACGAGACGACACACATTTATGGTTACCATCTTGCAGCTTCCCAGTGGAGAATGAAAGCCTTTTGGCAAACTCCTCTCCAGCAGCTAACAGAAACCAGGCAGGACTGAGTCGAAGTGGAAGTCAGTGAGACAGAAGCACATCCCTAGCGTAAGTGATGATTAGGGGGGGCTGGAGCATCTCTCCTATGAGGAAAGGCTGAGGGAGCTGGGCTTGTTTAGCATGGAGAAGAAAAGGTTGAGAAGGGACCTTATAAATGCTTATAAATATCTTAAGGGTGGGTGTCAGGAACATGGGGCCAAAGAAGAGGCGAGCCACAGAAATGATCTGAGGGCTGGAACCCCTCTGCTGGGAGGAGAGGCTGGGAGAGCTGGGGCTCTTCAGCCTGGGGAAGAGAAGTCTCCAAGGATACCTTATTGCGGCCTTCCAATACCTGAAGGGGCCTACAGGAAGGATGGAGAGGGGCTTTTGACAAGGGTCTGGAGTGATAGGACAAACGGTAACGGCTTTAAACTGAAAGAGGGGAGATTCAGATTAGACATAAGGAAGGAATTCTTCACTATGAGGGTGGTGAGGCCCTGGCCCAGGTTGCCCAGAGAAGCTGTGGCTGCGCCCTCCGTGGAAGTGTCCAAGGCCAGGCTGGACGGGGCTTGGAGCACCCTGGTCTGGTGGAAGGGGTCCCTGCCCATGGCAGGGGGGTTGCAACGAGAAGATGTATCAGTTCCCTTCCAACCCAAATCATTCTATGATTCTGAGATTCTATGAAAATGTTCAGTGGTTCCCAGTGACAGGACAAGGGGCAACGGGCACAAAGTGAAGCAGAGGAAGTTCCAGCTGAACATGAGGAAGAAATTCTTCCCTCTAAAGGTGACAGAGCCCTGGAACAGGCTGCCCAGGGAGGTTGTGGAGTCTCCTTCTCTGGAGATATTCAAACCCTGGCTGGATGTGGTCCTGTGCAGCCTGTTCTGGGTGACCCTGCTTCGGCAGGGGTGTTGGACTAGATGATCCCCAGAGATCCCTTCTAACCCCTACCATTCTGTGTGATTCTGTGATAAGAAGAGGGATAAAGAGTCATTCATGTTGATTCCTTTCCATTATGCAACAGAGAATCCATGAGAGCGACTTAAACACATACAAATACCCTTCTCTACCTTCTTTGGGGAAATTTAGCAGAAACCCTACTGCAGAAAAATAAGCTCACATGCGTGCTCACAGACACGGCCTATCTGCCTTAAGGTTCTCATCTCAGTGTGATGCCGAGGATGGGGCAGGGAAGGGAGCTGAAGAGAAGTCAGAGACTTTAAACACATTTGAGGATCGGATTTAACCCTGTGCTGTCAAAAAAAGTCAAATGCCAAATCTGGAAGACCAGAGCCATATGAGATTTTAGATTCAGGGAGATCTAGCCCCCAACTCCTTTATTCCCATGTATGCCATCTTGAGACTTCCAGAAGAAATACAAACAAACTCGTTATCAAAGGGAATTATTCAAGGGTAGTGGCCATCCATTTTGCAATCTCCACCCAAGCTCCAAGCAGAAGAGCTCACCAATAGATCGTATCCCTCTCCAGGCTGGCAACTTTACTGTTTTGCCCAAGGAATTCATCCATGAATACAAGCTTTGTGAGGGCAAACTCTTAATATTACAGGGAGATGAAATATATACACACAAAAGGAGAGAGGCTGCAGACTTTGGCAATGGACTTCAGACTTCACCCTTGTGTCAAACAGTGACCACTCCGAAGCACAAAGGATGGGAGAAGGCACCACAAAAGCAAAATACCCTTACAAACTCTATCTGCACCCAGTAAAAGTAGTGTAAGAGCTGTCATGTATTGTGGAGCAAATAGGAAAAACATATTTTAATTAAAACCCAGGTGCAGGGAAGAAAGGGCTGAGCCAGCAGCAGGTCTCAGCAAGAAGCAGGAACGAGTTTCTGTGCAACACATGTGCTTTGGAGAAAGATGAGACCTTACTTTAGAATGTGTTTAAACTCACCCCATACATGGGAAAGCATCTCCCCCAGTTATAATACAGATCTTTTATCAATTTTTCTCTATATGTAAAGTTACTCCCCTGAGAGCCGCTTGCTGTCCAAAGGACTGCAGAAGAAGGGGTACGAGACAAGGTTATACCACTTCATCCAACACATTCAAGCACCCAGTGACAATACCAACAATAATCCCATCCGACAGGCTTGTCTGGTGACAGTGAATTCTCCGATCCTCCCTCAGCCCCAAGTTAAGAAACGCAGCAGTCATTTTATTAAAAATCAGTATACAATTGAACATAAGCCCAGTGTTTACAACCAATCCCTCTAGTAGTTCCAGGTTTCCTCGTGTTTTACAGACTATTAGCAACCAAAAGAATCAGTAGCATAAAGAAACCACTATCATTTAAAAAAATTAATGTCCCCACGTCTCCAAGGAGAAAGCAGCATCCACGATCAGTCTGTTTTCCATTGGACTTGCTCTAAGAAACAAGAGTTTTCAACATCATATTGCAGGCAAATCTTATCTTTATAATAGTAATTGCTCTGTTTATCATATAGGGCAAGGGTCTCTAAGAACCCTCACAGCACTGATAAAATAACGCTAAAAGAGCTCCCTGGCAATTTTTTCTGTGATTTACCTGCTAGAACATCAGTCATGTTTGAGATTTGTTTAACAAGCTGAGCTGAAACAAAAGGTGGGGGGGAGGGGGGCCCAAGTCACACAATTTGGCAGAAAGGTTATCCATGAATTAAGTTCTCCAGTGGCTGCAGGAAGCACACAGCAGCTTTCTCCGTGCTCCCTCGAGGCATCCAGCAGCGCTGTATTCACACCCTCGGTCCCCTTTCGGTTGTTACAGCTGTCCACGTTTCTGCCGCCCACTTCCTTTGCTCCTCGAGTCATCCAATGCGCAGAGCAGCCTCAGTGGTGTAATAGCAGCTTGCCAGAAGCAGGAAAAGTCCAGCCAGCAAAAGATTTAATTTATTAAGATAAACGCGGTCTAAAGACTCCACATTATTTTTAAAAGTAAACACCATAAGAAATATGAAAACAAACTGGCTTTGCTGCGTGTAGGTCAGGTTCAGATGTTCTCAGAAAGATCTCCTCAACCATGTGGAATACTCTTCCCCTCTCACCCCTGTCACAAGGATGGAAAGACAGTTCACTAAGATCAGCAATGTCCCCGTTGCGTGCCCGTCCACGTCCAGTGAACAATACTTCTGCCACCCTTCAAGGGAGATCAAAGTTTTAAGAACACCCCTGTGAAGAATGAGCAGAAGGGGAGAGAGGCAGGTAATTCGGTCTCTGAAATGAACGTTTACAAGTCTTGACATGATGACTGTGTTGACTCCACCGCTTTAATGGTTGTTCTTGGCTGCCTCTTTAGCTGCAATAATCAGAGGAGTGAGACTAGACAGAGGCTTTGCAATTTTCAGGAACTGGTGCTAGGAAGAAGAAAAAAGAAAAAGTGTTAAGTTTTTCAGAACATGCCCCAGAAGTCTGGTGGCTACTCAAAATATTGGCAACTAGACCCACATGAAGTCTAACAACCTACTCTTATTCCCAGGGTATTCAGTCCCTAGTGCTGGAAGACAGGGATGGACAGCAGAATAAACGTCCCATAATCCAGGAGGAAGCAGTTAACAACCTGCTATGCCACCTGGACACTTACAAATCCATGGAGCCGGATGGGATCCACCCAAGAGTACTGAGGGAACTGGTGCAGGAGCTTGCCAAACCAATCTCCATCATCTATCAGCAGTCCTGGATAACAGGGGAGGTCTCAGGTGACTGGAGGATCACCAATGTAACACCCATCTATGAGAAGGGCCAGAAGGAGGATCCCAGAAACTACAGGCCTGTCAGCCTGACCTTGGTGCCGGGCAAGATTATGGAGCGATTCATCCTGAGTGCGCTCACCGGGCATGTGAAGGACAACCAGGAGATCAGACCCAGCCAGCATGGGTTCATGAAAGGCAGGTGCTGCTTGACCAACCTGATCTCCTCCTATGACCAGGTGACCGCCCTAGTGGATGAGGGAAAGGCTGTGGATGTTGTCTACCTGGACTTTAGTAAGGCCTTTGACACTGTTCCCACAGCATCCTCCTGGAGAAACTAGCTGCCCACGGTTTGGATGGGTGTATTCTTCACTGGATAAAGAACTGGCTGGATGGCCAAACCGAGAGAGTTGTGGTGAATACAGTTAAATCCAGTTGGTGGCCGGTCACGAGTGGTGTTCCCTAGGGCTCAGTTTTAGGTCCGGTCTTAACATCTTTATCAGTGATCTGGATGAGGGGATCGAGTGCTCCCTCAGTACGTTTGCAGATGACACCAAGCTGGGTGGGAGTGACAATCTGCTTGAGGGTAGGAAGGTTCTGCAGAGGGATCTGGACAGACTGGATCAATGGGCTGAGGCCAATCATATGAGTTTCAACAAGGTCAAATGCCGGTCCTGCCCTTGGGTCACAACAACCCCATGCAATGCTACAGGCTTGGGGAGGAGTGGCTGGAAAGCTGCACAGCAGAAAAGGACCTGGGGGTGCTGCTTGACAGTCGGCTGAACATGAGCCAGCAGTGTGCCCAGGTGGCCAAGAAGGCCAACGGCATCCTGGCTTGGATCAAGAATGGTGTGGTCAGCAGGAGTAGGGAGGGGATCGTGCCCCTGGACTCAGGACTGGAGTGCTGTGTTCAGCTTTGGGCCTCTCACTACAAGAAGGACATTGAGGGGCTGGAGCACGTCCAGAGGACAGCAATGAGGCTGGTGAGGGGTCTGGAGAACAAGTCTGATGAGGAGCGGCTGAGGGAGCCGGGGCTGTTCAGTTTGGAGAAGAGGAGGCTGAGGGGACACCTTATTGCTCTCTACAACTCCCTGAAAGGAGGTTGTAGTGAGGCAGGTGTTGGTCTGTTCTCCCAAGTAACCAGCGATAGGATGAGAGGCAATGACCTCAAGTTGCGTCGGGGGAGGTTTAGATTGGATATTAGGAAAAATTTTTTTACTGAAAGAGTGGTCAGGCATCAGAATAGGCTGCCCAGGGAAGTGGTGGAGTCACCATCCCTGGAAGTGTTCAAGAAATGTGTAGATATGGCATTTCAGGACACGGTTTAGCAGGCATGGTAGTGATGAGTTGACGGCTGGACCTGATGATCTTGGAGGTCTTTTCCAACCTTAATGATTGTATGATTCTAATCTCTGAACAGGTGAAAGCAAAAGGTCTGTTACCTGAAGTGATGAACAGAGCTGCACCCAACACACGCTAAATTCTCCAACATTTGTACATGTTCAAGACCAAGTAAAACTCTGCAAGTTCCCTTGGGGAATTAGAAATTCTTGCAAAATCTACAGTGAAATTCTGTGTGGAAGGAAGGTGTACTAAAAACAAGCTGTATGGTTCAAACACAAGGCACAGGGCTTCCTGCAGCAACCACCTCTCATTTTTCTCTTCCCTGTTATCACAGATCTGGGGAAAACATTTCCTTGGCCTTCTACAGGTATTACAAATTTGCAAAACAGCTGGAATTCAGGAGAGCAGCACAGGGCTTGCAATACAGAACCATTCAGTCAGTCTCCTATACAAGGTATTCTGTTAAGTAAAACAATATCGATTATCAAAACAGCTCTCAGATGAGAGTGAAGGCATGCAGGGCAAGTTCACAAGCTGTTCTGAAAACAAAAAGCAACTATATCCCACAGGACTTCCGAGCATCAGAAGGGATCAATCACCCAAGGCAACATGCTTCAGAGATAAAAAAAAAAAAAAAATCAGAGGCCAAAAGGTAGTTAAAAACAGGCAGAAGTGTTACAATCAAAATGTTCTCC
>Ga0065711_1008768_pt1 | contig 12204 bp, 11 predicted proteins | sample Hoacrofraction12_FD_59098 | JGI IMG/M metagenome (GOLD analysis project Ga0065711, IMG submission 59098) | Hoatzin crop microbial communities from Cojedes, Venezuela - Epithelial fraction 12 v2 (version 2) | ecosystem: Host-associated > Birds > Digestive system > Esophagus > Crop | place... | reverse complement strand
GATCACTGAGTTTACAGTGATGGGCTATCCCCCCTTACTTTTGTCTGATAAGATAAGCACCAGTTATTTACTTCCTTTGTTAGCTCTTCGGCTCTTGACACCTCAGTCCGTTTGTCTTTTGTCTTGCATTTGACAAGTCCAGCAAGGCCATCGATTACACCAGTGAATTGATATATTACTGTAATACATTAGAAAAATGATGATTGTGGAATATGAGAGATAGATATTGTTTGTTTTTTCTCAAAAGAAGATTACTTTATTACAGAGAAAGACGCTAGCACAAGCATTATGCTGTCAACATCCTTCATAATTGAAGAATGGACTTTGGACATATAAATGGATATGAGCCAGCAATGTGTAGTTGCAGCCCAGAAAGTCAACCGTATCTTGGGCTTCATCAAGAGAAGCAAGACCTGAAGGTCGAGGGAGGTGACTATTCCCCTCTGGTCCGCTCTGGTGAGAGCCCACCAGGAGTACTGCGTCCAGCTCTGGGGTCCCTGGCACAAGAAAGACGTGGACCTGCTACAGTGTGTCCAGGTGAGGGCCACGAAAATGATCAGAGGGATGGAACACCTCTCCTGTGAGGAAAGACTGAGAGAGTTAGGGTTGCTCAGCCTGAAGAAGAGAAGGCTGTGGAGAGATCGTATTGCAGTATTTCAATACTTAAAGGGGGCTTATAAGAAACATGGGGACAAACTTATTAGTAGGGCCCTTTTGAGAGGACAAGGAGTAATGGTTTTAAACTAAGGGAGGGTAGATTTAGACTGTACATAAGGAAGAAATTCTTTATTATGAGGGTGGTGAGACACAGGACCAGGTTGTCCAGAGTAGTTGTGGATGCCCCATCCTTGGAAGTGTTCAAGGTCAAGTTATATAGGGCTTTGAGTATCCTGGTCTAGTAGAAGGTATCCCTATAGGGGGATTGGACTTGACGATTTTTAAATGTCCCTTCCAACCCAAATATTTCTATGATTCTATGATCATTAACTAACTGTTGTGGCAGACTGAGGAGAAAAAGACACACTGAATTACAGAGTCCAGTGAAATACCTAGTCTTAAACTTTCCTTGTTTACCTTCTAAATGTATTTGTGTCATTACATATTTGGTTTGTGGTTTTTTGGGGCTTTTTTTAGACATTTATAGTCAAGAGACTGAAGTTCCCATTAAAAACAAAAGTTAGAACAGAACTTTTCAAGTCAGGTAGCTTTTCTGCTATTAGTCACAATCTCAATCCATTAAATAAGTGTGCTTGGTTGTAATGTAGTCAGTTATCAACGTGAACTGTGGAAAGTGAAAGACATGAAACAAGCATTTAATTCTGAAAAATGGAACAACAGTATTCACTCTGTTCTCCAGTCAGAAATATTTTTTTTTTCTTTAGGTTTTGAGAAATATCTTTGTAACAGAAAATAAGTATGAATTTGGAGTTTTTACAAATCTAACTGGATATGAAATTTTCTGACACATAGTTCTAGCTTTTAATTTTAACACTATGACATCACATGATGAAACACTCTCTCCTGCTTTACACTTCTCTGATAACTTCTGTCTTTCTTAGATATCAATAAATCAATGATGCAGAAAAATCACCTAAGTCAACCAAAGCAAGACTGAATTGACACTTTGTGGGAATTTCAAGTTCCACATCTATTATACTTTACTTTGCAATTATTCTCACCAAAACTTTGTTTTTATGCAAAGAATCATACTATAGTATATTGGGTTTACATTGCAATGCTTTGGTAGTTGTCGGCACTGCAAGGGTGGCTTCTGTGAGAAGAGATCAGGAGCTGCCCCTATGTCAGAGCCAGTATCAGTTGGCTCCAAAATGGACCCAGAGCTGGCCAAAGCTGAGCGTATCAGTGATGCTGGTGGCACCTCTGTGATAACATACTTAAGAAAAGGTAGAAAACTGCTATTTGCTTATAAAAAATTCAACTAAGTAATTCATGCCACTGTGATATGATCCGCCATTAGGAAAAAATCCCCCAAACTAAACAAAACCAGATAAGACAAAATAAAAGACAATTCCCAGATTCATTCAAAAAGACAGAGACCACACTGGAGCAGGCTCCTGGCAGGAGCTGTGGCCTGTGGAGAGGAGCCCATGCAGAAACAGGTTTTCTTCCACGACCTTTAGTTTGTGCGGAACGTGTGCTGGAGCAGTCCATTCCTTGAGTTATACAACCCATGGAAGAACCCACACCAGAGCAGTTCATGAAGATTTGCAGCCTGTGAGAAGGGCCAGTGTTGGAGACGTTCATGAAGCACTGTATCTTTGGGCAGGGAGCCGACACTGGAGTGGGGGAAAAGTGTGAAGACAGAGTGGCAGAGACGAGGTGTTAGCAACTGACCACAACCGCCATGTCCCATTCCCCTGTGCCTTCCAGGGAGGAGGAGGAAGAAGAGTCACAAGTGAAGTTGTGTCTGAGAAAAAAAATGTTGCAGTGAAGGTGGTTTTAGTTTCATTTTTATTTGTCACTATTCTACTCTGTTATTGACAATAAGTTAAATAAACTTCCTCAAGTCAAATCTGTTTCGCCCATGGCTGTAACTGTTAAGTGATCTCCCTGTCCTTATATCAACCCATGAGCTTTTTCATCTTCTTTTCTCCCCCTGTCCTGCTGAGGAAGAGGACTAAGAGAGCAGAGTCGTGGGCATCTAGCAGCGAGCTAAGGTTAACCCAAAACACATAGCTAGATAGATGGATAGATAGATGGATGGATGGATGCAAAGTCAAAGATTATCCTACGTGTAAAACAAATCTTCAGAGCCAAATTCAAGATTCAATGTTAGCCCAAATCAATTTACAAAAATGGAAAGAATAATAATCTAAATAGAATAATTCTATACAGAAAAAGACTCAGTGGTAACAATAATACAATTAAAACTGTAGCACACACTTAGTTTCTGTCCCTTTTTCATAGTATCATGCTCACCCTTCCACTGCTTGTCTGGGTCAGTGATTTCATTGTGATGGTGTGAGGGTGTTACAGTGAGCATCCAGAGTGCATCACTGAGAGGAATATGATGCTCATAGTGATGATTTATTTTGCCTTAGTAGAGGATATACTTGAGGTCATGTTTGTTAATACACTTTTGTACCTTTGCTCTTTCTTCACTGGTCTACAACTCTACATGACATTAAATTCAATAAATATTGTATATTTTACATGTTATCTTTGTTACCTCTAAACCCCATTTTGTCAAGCTCCATATCTGCTTATTTTCAGTGACCATGGCCAAGCTGTTAAAGCTGTGTTCTGTGCCTCAGTGTCTCAAGAACTCTGATATTGTACCAGGCCTGTATTTCTCTATACTGCATAATTATTATAGAATTGAAACTATCCCATTCTACATAGACTAAGTGCTTTCTGCTGCTTGATATCTAAAATTATGGTTGTAAAACACAAACACAAACAAAAATAAAATAAATTAGCCATAGACATCTAGCCATTTACAGAAAATGTTGTCACAGCTAAACCATGTAAAACAAAACTGCAAGTAGGTCAAGAAGTTTCAGAAAGAGCACAAGTGACAAATCTCAGCCCTGAGGCCTTGAAAATTCAGACTAAGATTATGGCCTGTTATGATAATACCATGTTATAAGCCTACACAGTTACACAGTGCAATACTCCTGTGAAGCTAACTAGGTTTGTAACATTGTTATTTTGAATTAAATTTAATACAAGAATGCCTCATCAGCATGATACTAATTTCTGCATTGAAGGAGTAGGAAACTGCAATACCAAACATAAAAACAGGAACAACTTCTGAAGATCATTCGGTTTTCACCTACTGATGTGTTGTCACAGTACAGCTCATGCAAAGCGGATAGCAATATTTTCATCACAAAAAGGTATCATTATTGTTGTGGTTTGGCTGCGGCCAGCAACAAAAGCGCCATGCAGCCGCCCCTCCCCTCGCCGGGGTGTGGAGGAGAATGGAAAGAAACAGGCAGAAAACTGGTGGGTCGGGATAAGGGCAGTTTAACAGAACAGCAAACAAAGGGAACAGGAACAACAACGATACAGATAAGGAGGAAAACACAACACAAATCGCATGACCCACAGAGCCGCCCTCCATGACCGACGCCGCGAGCTCCCCAGCGAGTTCCCGCCCCCCCAGCTCCCCCCCACCGGAACCCGGCATGACAGCACATGGTATAGAACACCCTGCTCTGTTTGGCCAGGTTGGGGTTGGGTCAGCCCGCCCAGCTGTGCCCTTTCCTGGAGTTTGGTGAAAATTAACCCTGTCCTGACCAAACCCAGGACAATTATATTTTCAAGTTGTTGCTATTCCCTAGAGGAGCACCAGTTTTAATCCTTGCTCCCCTAAAAGGAAAAGTACAGTGGATTCATGTAAAGCATGGAAGACTACTGGTCTTAGCAGTTATCTTTACATGTCCAGTCAACTAGCAAATACAAAGAAAAGAAATGAAAGAATTCCTTATTTAAGTATATACGAACAGTATTATAACAGCACTATAATCAATATTCAAGAAATAATTAGTCTGGACTACATCATTGCAAGTCTAAAACATAACAATATGGAAAGTCAGTCGGAAAACGAACAACTAGAATTCATTATAATTCAGTACTGGAAAACTGAAGTGAGGTTAAGAAGACATTGGAGAGAACACACCTTCTGTACAGAGGACCCTTAACATATATTTCTTATATAAATATCTTAATATTTAGTATTGAGTATTGTTCAGAACAAAACCAAAAACGAATAAAAAGACAAGAAAAAAAATAGTTTATGCATCTTCTGGAAAAAAATCCTCATTAATTCTAACAAGTTTTGAAGAAGACATGGAGCTTGAATGTGATTCCTAAGACTGTCAGGCAAGCTTTAGAAATATTAGTATTTTTAGAATATTTTAGATATATCCTGAAATATTTGGATATTAACAGCAAATATATTGTTGTGTCTTGGCACTCGCTAATTTTCTGGGAAAAAAAAATTGTTGATACCCTGAAAACATCAGTCCTCTCCATACCCAAGCATGAAAGTGTATCCTGCTTCGGCAGGAGGGTTGGACTAGATGACGCACAGAGGTCCCTTCCAACCCCTACCATACTGTGATTCTGTGATTCTGTGAAAAAAAACTATGCCCTACGAAAATGAGGACAGAATCACAGAGTCACAGAATGGTAGGGGTCGGAAGGGACCTCTGGGGATCATCCAGTCCAACCCCCATGCCAAAGGAGGGTCACCTACAGCAGGCTGCACAGAACCTCGTCCAGGCGGGTCTTGAATATCTCCAGAGAAGGAGAATCCACAACCTCCCTGGGCAACCTCTTCCAGTGATCCGTCACCCTCAGAGGGACGAAGTTCCTCATGTTCAGACGGAACTTCCTGTGCTTCAGTTTGTGCCCATTGCCCCTTGTCCTGTCACTGGACACCACTGAAAAGAGTTTGACCCCATCCTCCTGACACCCACCCTTCAGATATTTGTAAGCATTTATAAGGTCCCCTTGCAGCCTTCTCTTCCTCAGGCTGAACAAGCTCAGCTCCCTCAGCCTCTCCTTGTAAGAGAGATGCTTCTGTCCCCTCATCATCCTCGTAGCCCTTCGCTGGACTCTCTCCAGTAGCTCCTTATCTTTCTTGAACTGGGGAGCCCAGAACTGGACACAGTACTCCAGATGGGTCCTCACTAGGGGAGAGTAGAGGGGAAGGAGAACCTCCCTCGACCTGCTGGCCACACTTCTCTTAATGCACCCCAGGATCCCATTGGCCTTCTTGGCAGCCAGGGCACACTGTTGGCTCATGGTCAGTCTGTTGTCCACCAGCACTCCCACATTGCTCTCCACAGAGCTGCTCTCCAGCAGGTCCGTCCCAAGCCTGTACTGGTGCATGGGGTTATTCCTCCCCAGGTGCGGGACCCTGCACTTGCCCTTGTTGAATTTCATCAGATTCCTCTCTGCCCAACTCTCCAACCTGTCCAGGTCTCACTGAATGGCAGCACAGCCTTTGTGTGTATCCAACACTTCTCCCAGTTTGGTGTCATCAGCAAACTTGCTGAGGGGACATTCTAACTCTTCATCCAGGTCACTGATGAGTAACTTGAATAAGACTGGGCCCAGTGCCGACCCCTGGCGCACAACACTAGCTACAGGCCTCCAGCTAGACTCAGCGCCGCTGATGACAACCCTCTGAGTTCTGCCATTCAGCCACTTCTCAGTCTACCTCACTGACCACTCATCCAGCCCACACTTCCTGAGCTTCCCTAGGAGGATGTTATGGGAGACTCTGTCGAAAGCCTTGCTGAAGTCGAGGTGGATCCACTGCCCTCCCCTCATCTACCCAGCCTGTCTTGCTTAAATATTTCTTAGTTTCTGAAAGAAGTGCAGGAAGGATCAAGAAGTCTGAGCAGGTTCTACAAGATGATGAAGACTTGTCCTACCAGGCAGCAAGCATTATGTCAACATCCCCCCCATGACAGCACATTGCACACTGATATGTTCAACACTTTATGTCACTTTCTCCATTAGCGGGAAAAGAAAAATAAAATTCATTCTTATCTCCCTCTTTAGATGTAATGTATGAAAATATTTATTTGTAATTACCTTGCTTTTGCAGACACAAATATTACATGGAGAACCACTCAATGGCCTCTTTAAAGCCAATTACACAGTTCCTATTCTTCAGTGAGACTAAGGCTTCATCTGAAATTGAAAACAATTTAAATAAATTATTTATTAAGGATATTCAACCACAAAAAGTCAGAAAATTGGGGAATGGTTATATATACCAGCTTCAAGACACCCTAGTTAGTTCAAAGGACAGCTATTTAGTAAACATTAATTCTGTTTAATGAAGCAGTTTGTTTGCATCTAACAACCAAAACAGTTGTTAAAATAGACTTTAAGTTGCACGAGACTTCAGTAATAGAAAATGCTTCCTAAGAAATCTAGAAACAAAATTGAGGTGATTTAATAGTTATTTTTACAAGCTGAAATGTTTTGACTGAAATCCACCAAAATCCAATTTCCTTTTTCTAAAAGAAGCCACTGAAGGTGAAGGGCTCTGGAGCAGAGGTCACCCCGGAGCCTTCCCTTCTCCAGGCTGAACAGCCCCAACTCACTCATCCTGTCCTCATAGGAGAGGTATTCCAGCCCTCGGATCATCTTCGTGGCCCTTCTCTGGACCCGCTCCAACACATCCATGTCCTTCTTATGTTGGGAGCTCCAGAGCTGGATGCAGTACTCCAGGTGGGGTGTGACCTTATAGCAGCCTTCCAGTACCTGAAGGGGGCCTACAGGAAGGATGGAGAGGGGCTTTTCACAAGGGTGTGTAGTGATAGGATAAGGGGAACAGCTCTAAACTAAATGAGGGCAGATTTAGATTGGATATTAGGAAGAAGTTCTTCACCATGAGGGTGGTGAGCCACTGGAACACGTTGCCCAGAGAAGCTGTGGCTGCCCCCTCCCTGGCAGTGTTCAAGGACAGGTTGGATGGAGCTCTGAGCAGCCTGGTCTAGTGGAAGATGTCCCTGCTCATGGCAGAGGGGTTGGAACCAGATGATCTTTAAGGTCCTTTCCAACCCTTACTATTCTGTGATTCTACGATTCTATATGTTAGGGACGGCTTTGCTTGTATAGAGCTTGAGGACTGTGATGACAAGATTGAATGCTTATGGGTAAACACAAGGGGGAAATCCAACAAGGTAAAAATCCTGCGGGGTCTCTTGTACACTACCCGACCAGGACGAAGAGGCGGATGAAGTTTTCTACAAGAGGCTGGCAGAAGTCTCACCAGTTGCTAGCCCTTGTTCTCATGGGGGACATTAACTTACCGGATATCTGCTGGAAATACAACGCAGCAGAGACGAAACAGTCTGGGAGGTTCCTGCAGTGATAACTTCAGATAACTTCCTGACACAGTTGGTAAGTGAGCCTACCACGGGAGGTGCTTCGCTTGATCTGCTGTTTGCTACCAGAGTAGGACTGGTGGGAGATGTGGTGGTCAGAGGCTGTCTTGGGCTTAGCGACCATGGAATGGTAGAGTTCTTTGTGGTGATGTTAAGAGGGGGGGCCAGGAAAACCACCTCAATAGACTTTCGCGCAGGGAAGAATTTAGGCTGCTTAGGATGCTGGTTGAGAGGGTCCCTTGGGAGAGAGTCCTGAAGGGCAAAGGGGTCCAGGGGGGGCTGGACATTTTTCAAGGAGGAAGTCTTAAAGGCATAGGGGAAGGCTGTCCCCATGTGCCGCAAGATGATCCAGCGGGGAAGATGACCAGCCTGGCTGAACAGGGAGCTCTTACTGGGAACCAGGAAAAAAAGAACGGCCTACCACCTATGGAAGAAAGGGCAAGCGACTCAAGAGGAGTACAGGGGTCTCAGTAGGTCATGCAGACAGGAAATTAGAAAGGCAAAGTCCCAGCTGGAACTCAGGCTGGCCACAGTTGTAAGGGACAACAAGAAATCTTTTTACAAATACATCAGCAACAAAAAGAGGGTCAAGAAGAGTCTCCATCCCTTATCGGATGTGAGGAGGAATATTGCCAACAAGGATGAGGAAAAGGCTGAGGTACTTAATGCCTTCTTTGCCTCAGTCTTTAATAGTCAGGCTGGTTATTCCCAGGGTAGTCAGCCCCCAGTGCTGGAAGACAGGGAGGAGAGTTGAACTAACCTCCCACAATCCAGGAGGAAGCAGTTAATGACCTGCTGTGCCACTTGGACACTTACAAGTCTATGGGGCCAGATGGGATCCACCCAAGAGTGCTCAGGGAACTGGCAGAGGAGCTGGCCAAGCCACTCTCCATCATCTATCAGAGGTCCTGGCTAAGAGGGGAGGTCACAGATGGCTGGAGGATCACCAGTGTAACACCCATCTACAAGAAGGGCCGGAAGGAGGATATCGGGAACTACAGGCCTGTCAGACTGACCTCGGTGCCGGGAAAGATTATGGAGTGATTCATCCTGAGCGTGCTCACTGGACACGTGAAGGACAACCCGGAGATCAGGCCCAGCCAGCACGGGCTCATGACAGGCAGGTCCTGCTTGACCAATCTGATCTCCTGCTATGACCAGGTGACCCTCCTAGTGGATAAAGAAAAGGCTTTGGATGTCATCTACCTGGACTTTAGTAAGGCCTTTGACACTGTTCCCCACAGCATCCTCCTGGAGAAACTAGCTGCCCATGGTTTGGATAGGTGTACTCTTCGCTGGATAAAGAACTGGCTGAATGGCTGAGCACAGAGAGTGGGGGTGAATGGGGTTAATCCAGCTGGCAGCCGGTCACGAGTGGTGTTCCCCAGGGCTCAGTTTGGGGCCTGGTCTTGTTTAACATCTTTATCAATAATCTGGATGAGGGGACTGAGTGCTCCTTCAGCAAGTCTGCAGATGACACCAAGCTGGGTGGGAGTGTCGATCTGCTCAAGTGTAGGAAGGCTCTGCAGAGGGATCTGGACACACTGGATTCACGGGCCGAGGCCAGCTGTATGAGGTTCAACAAGGCCAAATGCCGGGTCCTGCACTTGAGTCAGGCTTGGGGAGGAGTGACTGCAAAAGATGCATGGAGGAAAAAGACCTTGTGGTGTTGGTCGACAGCTGGCTGAACATGAGCCAGCAGTGTGCCCAGGTGGCCAACAAGGCCAACAGCATCCTGAGTTGTATCAGGAATAGTGTGGCCAGCAGGAGTAGGGAGGTGATCGTGCCCTTGTACTCGACACTGGTGAGGCCGCACGTTGAACACTGTGTTTGGTTTTGGGCTGCTCACTACAGGAAGGACATTGAGGTGCTGGAGCATGTCCAGAGAAGGGCAACAAGGCTGGTGAGGGGTTTAGAGAACAAGTCTTAAGTGGAGTCACTGAAGGAGCTGGGGCTGTTCAGTCACGAGAAGAGGAGGCTGAGGGGGTCCTTCTTGCTGTCTACAACTACCTGAAAGGAGGTTGTAGTGAGGCACGTGTTAGTCTCTTCTCCCAGATAACTAAAGATAAGATGAGAGGCAATGCCCTCAAACTGCTTCAGGGGAGGTTTAGATTAGGTCAGACATTGGAATATGATGCCCAGGGAGGTGGATGAGTCACCATCCCTGGAGGCGTTCAGAAAACGTGTAGATGTGTCACTTTGGGATATGGTTTAGTAGGCATGGTGTTGTTGGCTGGATGGTTGGACTTGATGATCTTAGAGGTCTTTTCCACCGTGCGATTCTTTGATTCTATGATTCTATAATAAATGTGTCCGGAAAGTATAGAATAATATCTGGAAAAAAGTAGAATGATTGATGTGTCATCATTCTTATGAAATGTCCTAGATATTTATTCTTGAAAAGATCAGTCTAGTGTCCTATTATAAAAACAAAGCTTGGTTACAGAAAATCAATACGCCTGCACAAAAAGCTTCAAGGAACTCTAGGAAAGGGTTGAGTTTTTTTAAGCTCTAATGAAACCAAATCTGTTTTCTTGGGGATTACATTCAGGAACAAATTAACTGAAACTAAAATGAACCTAGCCTGGCATATTGCAGTACAGTGCAATCTCGTAAACAAATTTTTGTTTTTGAAAATTAGTCACAGGTGAAAATGCCAATGTTATTTATGTTAAAATCAGAAAGTTTTAGCACACAACAACATTTTGATACAGAACTTCTAATTCTTATCTCATTTTATACTAAATAAGGTGCTACTTCTGTTCTTACTTGCTATGTGTGCCATTTTGCCCTTCAGCTAACTTCTGCCCTCTCTCCCCACATTGGAAAGAGCTACATGTCACTGCATGCCCACTACACTCCTGGTGAATGCGTTGGACCTCTGTTATGAAGAACAGAGTTCAAATGGTCTTGGTGGAGTTTTCAGAAGGCTGATGCGTTTAAGACAAGTACGTAGAATTAACAAATATTCTGTAGATAAGAAATGCAGAATTACATTTTTAATGTGGTATTGTAAGTTAAAATTACTATGGTCCAAGGCTGACTGTACTGTTTTAAGCCACTAACAGGAAAACTGTAGCAAGATTTTTGAACAAAGGTTAAAGGTGATTTCTTCTTCTATCCTATGTGTATTTCTTTTTACAAAAAGCCTCTCAACATAGTAGTATAAAGGTTATAAAATACTGATTTTAAAATTATGTAATAGTTACAGAATGCATAAAATTATCTATATTTATGTGACTTCAGGATTCAGTTTTAACTCCTATGGAGATCTACCAAAAATGTTAAGAAAATAAGTTCATTAGTTGTAAGTTTATGTGACAGAAATCTCATATTTCTTCAGGTAAATATACTATATTTAGAACTTTTTAACCACTTATTTTATTAAGTCTCATGCTGCTAAGAACCTTAGCTTATACTAATTTACTTTGTTATGATAAGTTAAAATACCTTTGAAATTTTTATGTTTTTCTTCTGCCTTAGTTTTCTAGATATGGTCTACAACTTTCATAGGCAACAACAGTTACATAAAAGGAGACAATCTGTAGCAGTCTGCTGTCTGAAACCACAACATCCTTCAATCTCCTTCAACTCTTCAGTATAAAGAAAACCTTTTCTGGCCTTTTTCAATTGCAGGTTTTTTTATCCCAGAAGTTAAGCACTATCCCTCTGACCCAGATAGGCAGGACTTTATGAATGATGTGTCAGCATCTGTATCCTCATAACCTTGGGTTTTGTTTGCTTATCCCTTCTTCTTTTAGATTCCTCAGCAGTATTAAAAGAAACACATGTAATACATCATTATTACAAGACTTCATTTAATTTTCGAGTCTACCAACGGAAAATAAATATCATAGATTTTCCTACTATATTTTCATGACTCTTTCTTTTGAACCAGCTTTTCTTGGTATTTGGTTAATTTTCTTCACGTCACTTCAACTGCTTTACTTTGTATCTTTTGCAGATTTTCTCAGGGTACTGTCTTACTTCATGACAAGACTTCATCTCTTTTTTCCCAGAAACTCAATTATTGTCAGGTGAAAGTCAGTAGATCATAGAATCACAGAATCACAGAATAGTAGGGGTTGGAAGGGACCTCTGTGAGCCATCTAGTCGACCCCCCTGCCGAAGGAGGGTCACCTACAGCAGGCTGCACAGGACCTTTTCCAGGTGGGTCTTGAATATCTCCAGAGAAGAAGACTCCACCACCTCCCTGGGCAGCCTGTTCCAGTGCTCCATCACCCTCAGAGGGAAGAAGTTCTTCCTCATGTTCAGACGGAACTTCCTGTGCCTCAGTTTGTGCCCATTGCCCCTTGTCCTGTCACTG
>Ga0065711_1047661_pt1 | contig 12205 bp, 9 predicted proteins | sample Hoacrofraction12_FD_59098 | JGI IMG/M metagenome (GOLD analysis project Ga0065711, IMG submission 59098) | Hoatzin crop microbial communities from Cojedes, Venezuela - Epithelial fraction 12 v2 (version 2) | ecosystem: Host-associated > Birds > Digestive system > Esophagus > Crop | place... | reverse complement strand
TTTTTTTTTTTTTTTTTTTTTTAATGTGATGAAACTGCATGTCTGATTGACTCACTAGCCAGCGCTGGAAATGCATGGATGATATTTAGCTTGAAAAAAGTTACAGCTATTAACAAATAACAGAATATTGTTTTATTTTTGTAGTGGAGACGAATTCCTCAAGTTTCTTCAGAAGTTCAATAAGGAGTGTAATAAGCTGACTGTTCCTGTGCAGACCGTGAACGAGCATTTCCTCAAAAATTCCCACAAGGTATTCAACCAAAGAAAAAACGCTGATTTAGAATATATTACTCTATTCTAGAATATTATTCTATGCTGTAAAATGGAAAATATGAATACTCCTCAACTGTCTTGATTGTTGTGTATTTATATAGAGCTGTCCAATGTCCTTTCTCTAAAGGATACCTTTTAAAATAATTTATTTCAAAGAGTTAAGCCACCCAATTAAAGGAGGTAGATCTGTTTCTTAGTGTTTCTGCTGATAGAGGAGTTAAAGTGATAAAAGGTTCCCACAAAGGCTGACAGAGAGTAGCAGATCATGTTGCACATAAAGCGTACAGTGAAAACCCAGCATAAATGCAGTTAATAAACTTTTTCTGACACAATCTTACGATACATTGACTAAAGAATATTAAATGATAACCTACAGTAATTCTGGCAAATAACTGTAACTATTAACAGATAGTACTGCAGTGGGCACCGACTGAATGTTTTACTGAAGTCTGCAAAGACTTGGTTTGCAGTGTTGAAAAGCTGGGGGAAGAAGTTACCAAACTGAAGGACCTGGTGGAGAAGGTGGGTATGTGCGAGTGAGGATATTAAACACCGTGTATAAGTTTCTGCATGCAACGTCAAATGTGACATCCATCAGCGAAATGTTTCGTACCTTGGTCTGGCACAGGCTCTTTAGCTGTAGCTTGGGCATTGCATCTACCTCTCCCCCTTGCACCTCTCCATGGACAGAATGAGAAATAATCTAGAATATTCCACAGCAGCGTGGACAGTCTCCAAAGGAAGGCACTGTCAGTCTTTCTCTGTCTACCATAGGAAAGAATTAAGTGGAATGTATCCTATGCTCTTGGACAACCACTGTGGTGTAAATGCAGCTCTGAATACTTGCACTCTTGCTTCTTAATTAAGGAATCTTCTGTTTGCAGTTATTGACTCACAGGGAAGATATTGAGGTTTTATGGATAGAATGGGAGGCATCCCAGATAACTCTGCAGAGTGACAAAAGAAGAGGGTGGGAGAGGTCAAGGCTAGATGTTAGCACCACATCAGTCATTCTCAAACCAACACAATGACACGCTCTTGTCAGATGGGGTCATTTTAAGTAATAGGCTAGTAAAAGGAATGGCCGCAGGGATAGAGTAAATGGAGCATCAGTGTCAGAAAGGAATCTGTTGCTGAACGAAGCCATGTGGAACTCAGACCTTGAGTATAATGCTACTAATGCAATTTCCTGGAGTTTAGGTAAATTTGATGTAATGTAACAGCCTTCTCCCAATAAATCGCTTAACACCAAATGTATTTAAGAGGTAGACAGAGGTTGTGACAAAGAACTTTTTAGCTATTTGTGTTCCTTTTTTTGCGTATGCAGAAATCAATTGTATGTGTATATTTGCCTCCTGTATGTGCAGGCCAGTTATAAGGGCTGGGGATGGATCTGAGTAAGGTGCCACTTGACTTTGCTCCCATCTGTACTTGAGGTTTTATAGCTGTCAGGATGAAGCATGGTGGCTCTGTACCCAGAGTTAAACAGAGGTGTTAAACATTAGCCTTCTCGTTACTTGAAAAATGTAATTCTTGTTCTATTGTAACACTGTAACGTTGTATGAATTTCAGTGATGAAGACTTTAATACAAAACATTTTTATGCTACTTAATTTATGGTGAGGCACTCCTGAGTGAGTAGAGCACCGAAACGTCTATTATGAAAAGTGCCAATTTAAGTGAAACAGTTAAACCTCTTAGGTAATGAGTTTATATCAATTCCCTTAAATTCTTCAGTACTGCTCGCTAAGCTTAGTCATTACAAGACTTTGCCAGCGGTACCTGTTATGTCTGTAGCGTGTACTTTTTGAAAGCATGGTAAGTAAGAAGACCTTCCAAGCATTATAAACTAAGGTAGACAACCGAGACCTAAGCCTGCTGCACTCATGACAAGGCTCCACTCAGCTTCAGCATGTATTTGGGCAGGCACTCGTAAGGTACTTTCCACACTTGGTTTCAAGGAAGTCTGATCTGTTAGATATTTAACTTGCTGTTTTAATAAACAGTTGGTTTAGTAATTAAATGGCAAAAGTTTTAGTTAAGCTATTTGACCATTGGAGTTTAAATGTTTTGTTACTAGATTTTTGTAGCATCTATTAGCAGTGTGTTCTACTCCTGAGTAATTAAGTTTACAGAATGATTGAGTATCAGATAAGATAAAGGTTTGCACACATTTATTTCAATTGAAGGAGGGCACAGACAGAAAGAAATAATATCAGTCCTAGATGCATGCAGATTCTTAGGACTGGGCACTTTATCACATTCTTAAGAAGTTTTCACGCTAACTTTTTTTTTCTGTGTTGCACTTTTTATGTGAACTTAACATTTGCCTCAGCATGAACAGAAGAATGACCCCAGCCGAGTGAAACTTCCAGAAAAAGCATCCACCTTGGAAAAAAGATTAGTAAAAATGGGAGTGGTAACTTTGCTTGGGTTTGGTTTTTTCTTCTTTATAACTAAGTTAGTGGTAAAGAAAACCAGACTTTAGTGCTATGAACAATATTGAAAAACTTAGTCACATTGTGCTTCTGTTCAGTATATGCAGCTGAGCCGAAGTAATATGAAAATGTGTGTAGTTTCTTATCGTATCTGTATTATTTGCATCCAGTAAGTACTTTGATCTAGAAATAAAGTTACTAAAAATTAAAACTGCTACTTAAATGTATCTTGAGGTTTTACTTTCAACATTATTTTTGGTATAGACTGTAGGTCTAACATCTTGTCAAACCTGCTTTTTTTTTTGGCATAAAGCTGTAATTTTTGCTTACTAATTACTGGTTTCATTTTTACCTTCAGCTGTTGTTCAGAGGAGAACATAAGCAAATGATTCTGATTATATCACATGTTTGTAATTAAAATTATGATGCAGATGTGTTTTGGGGTTTGGGAGGGTTTAAAATATTTCAAGTATCTCATGCAATTTTATGTTGATAAAGATCTGTTCTTTTGTAGTGTCTCATACAAATCTATCATATGAAGAACTTCCCAGTGAGGTGTACTTTTTTTCCTTCGTCACAATCACAGGACTGTAGAGATTTTGTTATACGTTGCCTGAAAAGTCATTTACCACTGAACTGTGATATTCAAATTATGCCTAAATCTGTTTCCTCAGAGGTACTTACTTATGGTAAGAGTTTCATCACATCTATTAAAAGGATTATAGCAAATCCTTTGCTGTAAGAGTGCAAGCAACTTGGAAGGCATAGCAGTGTGGTTTTTTTCTTGGCCTGGTCTTTCGCTACAGCAGCTTTATGTTTAGAGTAATTTTTTCTTAATATTTTCTCCACTTAAAAAGGTGTTTGTAATTCTGCAGTGAAACATTAATACCTGTTTTTCATCGTGTTACCAAACCAGCTATGTTGGAAAAAAGGGAATTGATATAAGTAATTCAAATCACAGCTATGTTTTGGCAGACCTCAGTAAACATCTGTAAAAATGCTGAAAGTTTCTGAAGGAACATTATTCTATCAAATTAAAACAGAAGCAGTCTAGAAGAATGTGAGCCTCCATGGCTGTGTCATGCTTTAGCGCTCTCTGTTTTCAGAGATGTTGTGTGAAGTCTTGTTCTTTGATGTTCTCTCCAGAGACTAGTGATAAGAAGATTAAAAACCTGAGTGCTACTCCAGTTGCTGCCATAGTTGTTCTCTGCTTTTTGTTTTAGAAAACTACGTTGGGTCTTGGCATGTTTCCTCGTTACTGCAGTTGTTTTACCTTCTTTCCTCCCGTGTTTCTCCCTCAATGCAAGGAACATCCTACAGAGTGGTGAGGCCAGAGGCAAATACAACATAAGGTGGTTTGTTGTTGGTGGGTTTTTTTTTCATTCTGTTCCCAGCATTGGGTCAGAGAGGATAAACCGTGTTCCCCACCACACCGTCTACCAGCAGAAGCAGAGAAGTGCATGTACTAGCAGCATACTGACTTGAACCAACAAATTATAGAAAAGGAAATATTTTGAAAATAGTTCTCTGTTTCATCTTATTACTTTATAATTAAACTAACAAGACGCATATCACAAAAGGAAGAATCTATAGAAATGGAAAAATACGTGGAAATACAAAAATCTGTAAAGTACAGTTTTAGCTGTTTGTCATACACATGGAACCTTGTATGTACACAGCACTCCTTCTCTGATACAATTCAGATGCAGTTGCCCAGTGATGGGATGGCTCACAAGTATGACTTTGACACATAACATCTTTTGGGGTTTTTTTTTTCAGTGACTGACAGTGTTGGGTTGGATTTTTTGTTTTGGGTGTGGAGGGGGAGTGGGCAGGCATTTTGTTCAGACTATGTTTCCAACATGTACTTTCACTTTAGTTAAATGGAATTATTTCGTCCACTGCTAAGATTTCTGCGATACTGCCCCTGAAGAGATTCTGTTACTTAGTCTCACTATTCCTTCTCCACTTCAGTGAAAACTGGCATTAGCAAAGCCACTTCAAAGGACACTGAAAGTAGCTTGCGTTTCAGAAGGTGTTTTTCCTACCACTAGTAGATCTTGCCATTTGAGACAGTAACAAAAAACTCAAATTTATTTTTTTCTGTGAATTCGAGGAAAAGATCCACTTTATATGGAGGCCTTTTAAGCTAACCTTGAAGGTCTCACAGCCGAATAGGAAATCTTCTCCAGGAAAGTTTTATCAGAATTGAATTACGTTATAGGTATAACAATGTGAATGATGCCATCAGTGTAAAATACCTGTGAGGGGAAAAAATAATGTGTGATACTTGCAGATAATGTCTTCTAGTTTGAGAGTTACAATAAAACATTCTTTGCAGAAATGAGTCAAAGATCTGAAGGCTTGGAACACATTTGGGAGGAGCTGGTCCTGCTAAGTTATCTTATGGATCACCCATTTCGGATGCTTATAATCATGACTGCAGACAGACGTGTGGACAGCATTTGGGTTAAACATAGCCTTTCTGCCAGCAGCATCCTTTGTGTGGTGCACTGTTCAAGAGTAGTGTTCAAAGTGGCATAAACCATGCAGGAGAAGCAAGGGTCTTGGAATAACCGTTTTGAGCTGTCTTACTAATTGATCGATCATGAACTGTGTTGCACAAGTAGGGTATGTTAAGAGCCAAGTAAACAAAGGTTATATTAACCTCCCATATCATAAAAAAATTGTATTTTCCTCTTCAGATTCCAGACTCGAGCTTAAACAATGAATTTCAAGGTCCTTTATTCACTTTCATGTTGTTCCAGTGCCTCTTTCAAGTTCTCAGTGTGAGAAGATATCACAAGATGGCTGTGATAGGGCAGGAAGCGAAGAAAGAGATTCCTTCAACATCTGGCCCTTGAGCTGCACTGCCAAAATCCTCACCCCCACCAGCACCCAGTAAGGGAGTCTTCAGATGAAAATGTCCCTGCTGAGAGGCCTCCTTCTGTAAGTCATCAAATTAAAGTCATTATCCCAGAACAGTAAGGATACAATGATTTGCACATCTATGAGGGGATTGGAAGAAAATGCTAAAGAGCTTTGCATGCATTAAGCAGGTAAGCTGCGCAGCCCTGTGAGGTATTGTTCTCCTCTGACAGTAGTGCAAATCGAGCTGCGGGAGGATTGGCTTGGACCCCGGGCCAAATCCTGCGGATAGGTAGCTGCTTAAAGATGCAGCAGGGCTCCTGCTTGCCATCCCATTGGGCACCAAACTTCTCTTGGTACAGACGGATCTTCATGCAATGGCCTTTTCTGAATCTTCAGGCAGTTGGGTAAGATGAGGGCCTTGGGTCATCCCATGGGGATCTGAAAGAATCTAAAGAATTTTTATTTCTAATTCGTCGTGTCCGAGATAAATGGCAGGTTGTGTGTGTTGTGTCTCTCTTCCTGTGCTTTGGGATTTGGCCCGCTCTGTTTACTGTGTGGAGTACCTGGCCTGTCAGTAAGGTACTGCCCAGTTATTCCTGTTGGGTACCAGTTGCATATAGTAGACTAATTTGGGGTATGTGCATTCTTAAACTGGGAAAGAGTGAGCTTTTTTATTACATTCTCCACTGACTTAGAGAAGTGCTGTGTTTGGTTTTTCTTCTTTTGCTTCATCCAGCTGCCTTGTTGCAGACAAGACTTAAGCCTGAGCTTGTGCAGTTTATTCTTTTTCCTCTTGCCATCTTCGAGGCCCTTCAGGTGTTCCCCAAAGCTGTAACTTGCTCATAAGTGTGAGCAGGTGTTTGCTTGCGTTTGCTTTGTTCCAGCAGTTCTGCAAAAGCTGCAGGTGATCTCTCCCAAATAAAGCTTCTGTGATACTAGTGAAGTACTGCAAATGTTGCTTTGGGCCCTATGTGGTGGAAGATTTTGAGTCTTCAGCCTTGCTAGAGGAGTCTCTTTCCAGATAAATTGTATAAATCCATGTTACCCTGTGTCGGGGAAGGGCGGCTAAGCGATCCATGGCTTGTCTGTGTTAGTTGTTTGCTTCCTCGCGCGCTGTTCTGACATTCATATGGGAGTAATCCTTCTGCACAGGTACAAAGCCTTGAAGGTCTAGCAGGCATTGCAACTGCAGGTTTCTGCTTTTGAAGACTTCTACTGTCATTTCTTTGTTCTGGCGGCATGGGGAAAATGTATGTGGGGAAGTTGATATTTCGCTATTCTAGAAATAGGAATTTCCAGGTAACGGGGCTCTGTATTTTACAGGCCAGAAATGGTCTGCAGTGAGGTATGAAATGGGGTATTACTGGCATTGAATGAATAACGCTAAATAGCTCTTAAATTACTTTTAGTTTTTATTCTGATTCAAATGGTGTAGTTCCATGTAGTATAGAGCCGTAGTCCCTCTAAGTGGAACTTGCAGGGATCCCTCTGGAAGGATTTTTGGTTCTTTTAAGCTGTGCCGCTGGCTGTGATATGGGAAGATGCCTTCTGCTTGAAGGTTTGGCGGGATTTTTTTCTTAGTAATTATTATGCTCAGATGAGCCTTCTGTGCCTTCAGCTTTTCTGCAGTCTTTATATGAAGGTAGAAATACAGGTTTAACTACATAATTTTCACTATTGTATTGAAAAACCTCAGCTCAGTCCCATAAGGTATGTATTCAAAGAACTGGGCGTTTGGCATTCCTGGCTGCTCCGCCGTCACCTGCAGTGCACGTGGCATCATTTGTTGGCTGGGTGAGAAAGCGTCTGTGCGTGATACTCGTCTCTGCGGAGCCGTGTCAGGAGCAGCACCGCGTCAGCTGCGGGGCGAGGGTGTGATCCTGCTCCGCTCCCCAGCACTGGGGAGGCTGCGTCCTGAGTGCTGGGTCCGGTCCTGGGCTCCCCAGTACGCGAGGGACACAGACGCTCTGGAGTGAGTCCAGTGAAGAGCTGTGAAGGTGTTGGAGGGCTTGGAGCGTGAGCTACGTGGAGAGGCTGAGAGAGCTGGGGTTGTTCAGCCTGGGGAAGAGAAGGCTCTGAGGCATCTTACCCGTGTGTGTGAATACACGGGGGGGCAGTGAAGGAGCTGGGACCTTCCCAGTGGTGCCCGGGGACAGGCCAAGAGGCGATGGGCACAAACTGAGATGTAGGAAATTCCATTTAGCCATAAGGGGAAAAAATTTATCCCGTGTCAGACACCAGAGCAGGTTTCCCAGGGAGGTGTTTGTGTCCTTGGAGGTGCCCAGAACTGGGCCCGTCCCTGAGGAACCTGCTGGCTGACCCTGCTCCGAGCAGGGGACTGGGCTGAAGGAGGGCCCCCACAGCCCCTCCCAGCCTCACCACTGCTGCCGTTCTGCACGGCAGTGGAGAGGGGTTGATGGAGAGAATTCACCGATGGTGAATTCATGTGGGGCCAGCACAGAGCGTAGTGCTCGGAGAAGGGATCTGGGCAGAAACAAAGCTGGAGTGCAGATGTGGTAAATGACTTTTCCAGAGAGGAAGGGGCAACATTCACCAGCCGCTGGTGTGCTTGCCTCAGGTAGAGGAGCTCCCGTTGGCACAGAGGGATGTCTCAGAAAAACCAAATGGCTCAATGTGTTCCTGCAAACCTGCACAGGCTGGCAGCGGAGGGGGCTGTACCTGCTGCTCAGGGGGGTCTCAAATACTGCTGGAACTGCTGTCCTCTCCCTGCCATTTCTCTCCCGTGCTAATTGATCCAAGGTGTATCTCTTAAGCTTCGGAAACTGAAGTTGGGCAGCAGCTGAAAATTGGAGTGTGTTGTTTCACACTGATAGTACCTTGTCAAGTAGAGGTTGAATGCTCATCTGTGGCTTGTAAGACCTGTTGAGTCAGTAACTGGGACTGTCGTTGCCTCTGGAGAAGGCATAATGTGCTCCAAGCTTCAGTTGCCCTTAACCCAAAGTCTTTGCAGCAAAAAGCTTTTTGGGGAGGTAGGTGGCTGGCTGGTTGGTTTCTGCGGGGGTGTTTGGGGTTGTTGGTTTTTTTTTTTTGAAAGTGAAAGTGAGAAGTGGGTGAGTGTTGCCACCTCAAAAGTTGATACAACTCTGCCTTTTGCATTTTCTTTCTGAAACGCTACATGCTCACGCCTGGTTGTATGTCTGTGACCTCAAGAAGTCCCACCGAGGGACAGCGTGGAACACCAGTGCCTTCTCTGCACACAGTCGTGTTGTGTTTTGTTGCCTGAAGAACAGATCTCAAAGGGTGCTTTGTAGCTCGCTTTCCTAGGATTTGCGCCTGGGCTTGACAGCTGAAGGAATCTCCTAGGAACACAGACTGTGCAGTCCCGAAGCTGCTTACCAGCCTCCAGAGTTTACGGCAGCCGCGGAGGGCTGGCTTTGAAGTGGGGCATCTCCATCTTGTTAATGATGGTTTGTTGTCTGGAGTAGCTGTTGTCCTGTATTTGCCCTGTAGGGATGACAGTGGTTTAAAAGTTGCCAAATTCCTTGTTCTGGAATTTGCTTCTTTGGCAACGGTCAGCCCCGGGGAAGCGAAGTCGGACTGCTTCACCTGGAAGCCTTGATTTGTGGGAAGCAGTGCCGGTGCCGCCGTGCGTGGGCGGGTGCCGGGACAGTGCTGGTGTGGAGGGACAGGGCACCTGTCCTGGTGGCCTGGAGTTCAAGGGCAGCCGCTGTCTGCTGCGTTTGCTTGGGGTGAGATGTGGCTGCTTAAAACTGGTTTGCTGGAGCCGTTCTGCTGGCGCGCTCTGGTTGTGACCTGTGATGGGTGAAGAAGCTGTCGCGAGTGGTGTTCCCAGCGGTGGGAAGGGAGAACGGGGCGCTGCAGAGCGGACCTTCTTGGGATCCCGAGGCGGGGGAATTCTCGTCGCCCTGGGGGGAGGGGGAGGGGGGGGAGACCTGCTCCCTGAAGGGCTCCTCTGAGGACCGGTGCCGCACGGGCGGAGAGGAAAGGGTGGGCTGAGGAGGGGGAAACGCGGTGGGGTGAGGCGGGCTGTCGGGCGTGCGCAGCAGCGGGAGAGCGCGTTTTGCCCACGCGTGGGTGCGGGGGCCGGGCAGGGGCTGCGGGCAGTCCGCGGCCCCGGTGGGAGCGGGCGCGCCGGGAGCGAGCGCCGTGCCCAGGGAGGGGTTGCTGGAGAGCGCCTGGCTCCCCGGGCTCGCCCGCCCGCCCGGTCGGAGGTGTTACCTCCTCCTCTCCCCCCAGTGTCTCTTGACATCATTTCATCCATCAGAGTTTCGGAGGGGGAAAAAAAAAAAAAGCCACAACCCAACCCAAGCCGAAGCGGAACCCACCCAGCCTGCACGCAGCCCACGCCGGCCCCTCAGTCCCGCTGTGACCGCGGGGAAGAGCCGGGTCGGGGCGAGGATGTGGGGCGGGAGCGGGGCCGCGCCCCTCGGCCCGGAGGGCTTGGTGCGGGGAGACGCGAGGGGAGCGCGGGGCGATGCGCCCGCCGGCATCCCACGTACCCCGGGGGGGGACCGGTAGACCCTGCGGCCGTGCGTGGGGACGCGGAGGAGCCCGGCCCGCAGGGGAGAGCAGCCCTCGGGGTGCGTTTGCTGCCGCCGGCCGCTCCTGCCCCATGGGACTTCTGCCGCCCGCCGCGACGGACCTGATGCGGACCGGAGCCTTTCTAACATGAGCTTTCTCTCCGGGCTCTGGTGGTCTCTTCCCCTGGTCTTGGCCTGGGCGACCCCACCGGTCACCTCCTCATGGTGGTAAGCTGCGCCGTCCCGGGAATTGTTATTTGCTCTTGGGGAAGGTGGGGTCGGATTAATTGTAAATTAGCGGGGGTGGGGGGGTGGTTCTCCCTCGCCGTCGCGCACAAGCGGAGCTCGCTGCCGCCAGCAGCCCCGGTCCGGAGGAACCCGGCCTGAAAGTCGGCTGGGGGAGACGGGCTCGGCCTTCCCCCCGGGCCTCCTCCCAGCAGCTGCAAGCGCTGAGCGGGGCGAGGGGGCGGCGGCCGGCCCTGCGCGCCCCGACGGCCCGGGGAACCGGCGGCGGCGGGGGTGTGATCATCGTCATCATCATTATTATTCTTCCTCGCTCCAAAGCTTCCTCTCGCAGACTGGAAGCGCAGAGGGTCGGCAGCCCCGCGGGTCCCGACACACCGCGACAGTCGATGGCGCCCCGGCGAGCTGCGAGACGCGGAGGGGGGGCGGTTAGAAGGGAAGCCCCAGCCCGCCCTCAAAGCGGGGGACCGAAGCCCAGGCTGGCGGGCCGTGGCGAGGAAGGGGGGTTAAACCGCCCCTGGGAGAGCGGGGAGCGCATCTCGCCCCGGCGCTGGCGGACGCGGGGCCGAAGCCCGGGTCGTCAGGCAGAGCGTGTTTCGATGCAACGACTGTCCGTGTCCGCAGCCCTATGAACGTTATTTATTGCGGTGGCTCTTTGTCACGTTGCCTTTCAACCGCCGCTGAAATACGTGTATTTTTTGGAAGTCACGGCTTTAACGATTTCGTGATCGTATAAAGTAATGAAAACACAAGAAAAGGAGGTTTTTTTCCCGCTTGATCCCTTCAGAAGACACCTATAGCGGTTTGGGTTTCATAAAAGGTACCTTGCGAAACATTTCAGGGCTAATAGAGACCATCTGGATACGGGTGATGACGTAATTTAATTTTTGTCGAGGGTGGGTTGGTTGGGGTTTTGTTTTTTTTTTTCCAAGTGCTGCACGGGGCTGTGACAGCGGGGTTCGGGGCTCTCCTAACGGCTCCGCGCTCTCGGGACGTTAAAGGGCTTCTCCCCGAAAGGCGCAGGCGGCCGCGGCCCCGGGTCCCGCTGCCCCCCGCCGCTGCCCTTCCCCTTCCCCCGCAGGTACATGGGCGCCGTGGGCTCTTCCCGGGTGATGTGCGACAACGTGCCGGGCCTGGTGAGCCGCCAGCGGCAGCTGTGCCGGCGGCACCCCGACGCCATGCTCTCCATCGGCCGCGGCGTGGCCGCCTGGACCGCCGAGTGCCAGCACCAGTTCCGCCGGCACCGCTGGGACTGCAACGCGCTGGAGCGGGGGCAGCGCCTGCTGGGCCGCGTCCTGCTGCGCAGTGAGTCCCGGGGGCGGGGCCTGGACGCGGGGGCGGGGCCTGGCCGCGGGAGGCGGGGTCTTACCGGGCGTTGCGGCGCCCCCCCGCGGGCTGAGGGTAAAAGGGGGTTTTAGGGGGTCGGCGTGAGGGGGGCGGAGGGGACTGGGAACACCGGGAGGGCAACGGCAAGTGGCGGGCCCCGCTCCTGCTACCCTTCCCCGGTCCCCAGAGAGGGCAAAGCTTCGTCTGGCGTCCAGGAAGGGGAAACGCGAAGCCACCCCCGGGTCCCACCCTCAGCGGAATGGCACCCAGGGTGACCAGAAAGCGCCGCGTTGCCTCAAAACCTCTGTGGGAGCAGAAGGGCACGGGCGAGGTTCCGCAGGCCAGCTTCGGCGTCTGAGGGGCTCCAACCGCTCTTTTTTTTTTTTTTTGATGCATAACAGACTCCAAAATCCCAGAATCACAGTATGTTCAGGGTTGGAAGGGACCTCTGTGGGTCATCCAGTCCAACCCTCCTGCCGAAGCAGGGTCACCTACAGCAGGCTGCACAGGACCTTGTCCAGGCGGGTCTTGAATATCTCCAGAGAAGGAGACT
>Ga0065711_1047660_pt1 | contig 12205 bp, 9 predicted proteins | sample Hoacrofraction12_FD_59098 | JGI IMG/M metagenome (GOLD analysis project Ga0065711, IMG submission 59098) | Hoatzin crop microbial communities from Cojedes, Venezuela - Epithelial fraction 12 v2 (version 2) | ecosystem: Host-associated > Birds > Digestive system > Esophagus > Crop | place... | reverse complement strand
CATCCTCCCCCCTCCCAGCTCCCCGCCGGGGCGCTGTGTCAGGCGGGGCGGGGGCGATGCCCTGGGGCCGTGTAGCGGCGGGGGATGGGATGGGGCGGGGGGCCCGCCCGGTAGAGCCGTTGGTGCGGGGAGGGCGCGGGCCCCGTGCAGGACCCGTCCCCCTTGCGACTGGTGCCCGGGGCGGGGGGCTGCACCCCAGCAGTGTGGGCAGCAGGGCGGGGCGGGAATTCTGCCCCTCTGCGCTGGTGAGAGCCCAGCTGGAGTCCGGCGTCCAGCTCTGGAGCCCCCAGCACAGGAGAGACATGGAGCTGCTGGAGCGGGTCCAGAGGAGGCCACAAAACTGATCCGAGGACTGGAGCACCTCTGCTGTGAGGAAAGACTGAGAGAGCTCGGGCTGTTCAGCCTGGAGAAGAGAAGGCTGCAGGGAGACTTCAGAGCAGCCTTTCTGTACCCAAAGGGGGCCTACAGGAAAGATGGGGAAAATATATTCAGCAAGGCTTGTCGCGAGAGGACAAGAAGTAATGGTTTTAAACTAAGAGAGGGTAGAGTGGTGCCCAGCGACAGGACAAGGGACAACGGGCACAAACTGAAGCATAGGAAGTTCCGTCTGAACATGAGGAAGAACTTCTTCCCTCTGAGGGTGACGGAGCACTGGAACAGGCTGCCCAGGGAGGTGCTGGAGTCTCCTTCTCTGGAGATATTCAAGACCCGCCTGGACAAGGTCCTGTGCAGCCTGCTGTAGGCGACCCTGCTTCGGCAGGGGGGTTGGACTGGATGACCCACAGATCCCTTCCAACCCTGACCATTCTGTGATTCTGTGATAAGGAAGAAATGTTTTACCAGGAGGGTGGTGAAGCACTGGAACAGGTTGCCCTGAGAGGTCACAGATCCTCCATCCCTGGAGACATTCCAGGCTGGATTGGACAGGGCTCTGAGCAACCTGGTCTGGTTGGAGATGTCCCTGCTCACTGGGGGGGTTTGGGCTAGATGGCCTCTGAAGGTCCCTTCCAACCCAAAGTGTTCTGTGATCTGCTCCATTCACCCCAGGCAGGGTGAATGCGACCGATGGCAGGAGATGTTGGAAAGGGCAGGTGGCAAAAAGCCGACACCCACTTTGTAAACCTGTGCCCTCTCCAACTGGTGCTGAAATTATTCCCCTTCTCAACAGTAACTGATGGAATGGTCGTAAGTAATTAGAAATACAAGGCCTCGCTGTAGTTTACCAGATATTCTGCCGGGTAGTTTCCAGTTACTTTGTGCGGTAGTAGTGTGAACGATTTAGGCTTACATCATGAAGAAAACAAAGGGTATTCTTAAGTGTGTTCTGCTTGCACACGTGTATTTGCAGTCGACATCCACTTGTGTTTTCAAGTTACTCATTCACACTAGTAGAAGCCCGCTGCAGGATTTTAATAGGAAACTGAAGAAAGAAGAAAGGGAAACTTTTATTTTGTGTTGTTGGTCATTAAATTCAAATACAGATTGAATTGGGTTTTTTTTTTGTCTTACATATTTTTTAAATCCATTTGCAAGATCAAAATCACTCATTTTACCACTGGAGCCTGATTTCTTTCTTCAGCGGTTTACTAGGGGACAATACGGTTTTGCACCAGGTCTTGCGTTTTTGGTTAGCTCAAGTGGTTCCCTGACACTAGCGCTGCTCGTCAGCTCCGCGAGCAGATACCTGTGACTTTGCAGCCCCTCGGCGTCTTCATTTGGGTTCCCTCGAGTTTCAGAGTGGTCGGAGGCCTGTGTTGCAGCTGGAGTTTGTGTGCTTAGCTGCATACTCTCAGGTACAAAATCGCTCAGTTAATTGTAGAAGCAGAAAATTCTGGTTTTCTGCTCTTTTTCTGCAGTCTGCACAATTCGGCCTTGTACCTGTGGTCTAATTTCTTCTGTGTAGCTTTTCACGTGATTATTCACTGCCTAATGATTGCTGTCTGTTTTATATAAGAATATCTGGAATTCCCAGAAGCTTTTATTATCTCTGCAAGACAAGAACGTAATTATGTGCAACAGGACGAGTGACTTAATGGAATATTTTTCCGATACAAATGCTTGGAAAGAAGAAAAAAAATCTGACACGGCCCAGAACAGCAGCAGATGAGGGTAAAACAGCTCTGAAGTCTATCTTCAGTGCCATCATGTGAGCTAGCGTGGCACTTTGTGACTCCATTTACTGCAGCAGCGGGTGGCATAATGTCACTTATGTCAAAAACTCTTGGGAAAAACGGTTGAGGTTTGTGAGGAGTTTTGAAGCCTGTGGGTGAGAAGTTGTATGTGTCTTCAAGGCAGAATTGTTAAACCCACTTTGGTGCAGTTCTTCCTTTCCTGCGCTTTCTGTAGAGTAGGAAGCGGGGGGTGGGGGGAAGACGACGTGGGAATTTGTAACAAGGTGCAAATACTGATGCAAGGCAGTGCTCGTTTTGGACCTGCTTGTGGAGGTGTGGGTTTGCCTGACCCACAGTACGTTACCCATTCCTGTTGATTTCAGAGCATAGCAGGTCATTGTGCTGAGTGTGGGAAAGGTGGATGACAAATCGGGAATTTCGCGATGTGGAAAATGAAAGCACTTGCTACAAAAATGAGAATTGCAGTAAGACAGATAAACTGAGAGTAGTGTCCTTATCAGCTGTGTGAGGTGTGCTTGAGGGACCTTTCCAGATTCTCTGCATCACCTTGAACAACATTAGTGCTACTACGATTTCTCTGCCCCTTTGCTTTTCTCATCTGACAGCCCCTAGAACAAAGCTGACGCTGCTGCTGCTCCTGTAATGCCACAGGTCATCAGTCTGCTGTTCGTGAAGAATGCGACGCAGGGAAGTCCTAGGAGGCGATTGCCTTTGACGAGCAGGTCACAGGGCAGTATTGCTGCTGGTCTTGCTGCACTGCGTCCCCTGCGTATCTGAAACGCTGATCAAGGAGCATATTTGTTAATTCAGCCGTATTTAAGATTAAAGTCTGGTCAGGACACAAGCTATCTAAAAATAACCGGATGTACACCTCTTGAAATAGCGCAGCGCATCCACAAAATGGCTTGGTTAAAAAGTGAAACAAACTATTTTTTAGATTAACCTACAGCATGCTTTCTGCAGCTTGTTTTGCACTGTTACTCTCTGAATTTCCCTAAATACCTGTTGCATTGTTTACAGTGCTTTCAGAAAAAGAGCTTGCTGGGCAATTCCCTGAATTGCTGCTTGTGCTCAGCATTGGGCTTTTGTGTAAATGTTAAAGTGTTTTATTATCTCAGTGTAGTCCCCAAAAGCTGTAGCCAGGGAAGGCCTAGCTTGTGCCCCAGCTGGGCAGTGCTGGCCCCTTGCTGGGGAAGCAAAAGGGCTGGTGTGGGACAGGGCCCTTGCTTGCTGTGAGCCGTCAGCAGAGCCAGTACCTGCACGGAAGCAGCTGCTGCTGCAGGCTCCAGCCTGAGGTGTATTTCCACAGCCCAGCCAGGCACAGCATGTGAAGCATCAGTGTTCAAGAGTAAACTCGTAACGGGGGCTCCTGCTTCTACACTGATCCTGAGTGACGACCGTGCTTGTGCATATCTCTAGCTTGGCTTTTGTTGTTGTAGTAGCAAATGATTTGTCTGTTTTCTAACAGGGCTCTGCTAGCTTGGTGTGTCTTTAGTGATGTTGCCTCTCCTCCCATGCTCCCTCTCACAGGTTCAGTCCCTTACTCCTTCCTGTTTCCTTCTTGACCAAGGTGCTTGCTATATCTGCAGCCTCCTTCTGTCTTAGACATGGATCATGATCTTCATGTTGCTTTGCCTCTCACTGGGGCATTGGAAAAATTGAAAGGAGGAGAGCCTCTTCATGGTTAGAAAAGCAAAAACTGTCTTCTGGATTCTGCTTGTGTCATGATCTTAGCCACGCATAATCACAGACCACTTGCCAACCATGGTTTAGATTGTCTAGAGATCATTGAGGAGCAAAAATGGTGTTTATGCAAGTTTTTAATACATACTGCCAAAATTGATTTATAAAAGTGGATATAGATTATCCTTATTATACAGGTGAAATCAAACTGGTGAGTTACCATTTCATGGAAGGTCAGTGACAGAGACGGGATTTGTTTTCCCAGGTTTTCTGATGCTGGTTGCCACAGTATACCTTTGCCTTTGGAACAGATCTGTGGTCATGTCTGCAGTTTTTAGGTTCTTTAGATTATTGTGTTTATTAAATAAGTAATCCACCCTTCAGAGATAATTTTTTAAACTAGTGTTCAATGAAATGCTCTACTGAACCAGATGGGCCTGCAGTGGTGGTTGCTGGCCTGGGTTAGTCCTCTGGCCCTGCTTGTTCTGCAGCTCCACAGGAGCTTGTGGCAGGGGCACACAAGGATGGCTACAGGTGGGCGAGAGGAGGGATGCGAACGGCATGAGATGGCATTGTCTCAGAGAAATGCCCAGGAACCTACAGACCTTTGGGCTTCTTGGTAGTGATTTCAACAACGCATGTAATGATACATCGGTCACTGGGGGATTCTTAGCAGCTTTAGTTTCTTTAACTTTCCATTGATACTCCTGCAGGGGCAGTAACGTGTTTGGGTGTGCTCTGGGCCAGTCACCATCTTAGTCCATGAAGGGATGTTTCAATAATACAGAAAGTAAAAGTCATTTGGAACTAACTTTGTCTTTTGTGTTTTGGCAGGTCTAAAAAATGGCTGAAGATGGCACTGATGAGACTATGTTTATTTGTAAGTACTAGAAAGGAAAACGATCTGCTTCTCATGATGTGACCTGTCTACCCATAATGTTTGACATTAAAGACTAAAACAGACTTAAGTTTTTGGTTTAGAAAAGTATTTATGTAAAGGAAGCTCAGACAACTTATGGAGGAATAGAGAGGAGGTTGCTAATTTTAAGCATACACGTTCTTCTGGTTTTGTCAGCAAACACACAAAGAGACCTCGGAATGTGAGTTAGCAGAACAGCTTTTTTGTGGTTGAAGTAAGTGAGATGGAAGGCCTAACACTAGTCTAAGCCCTTCGTTTATACAGCCAGCTTTAGCAACCAGGGGTATCTGTGAGGAACTCTGACCCTTAGCCTGAGTTGAAGACCTGCACCTCCACAGGAGGAGGATGCAGGCTCATTATTCTTTCTGGACAAGTTTGAGATGCACCAACTGCCATGACAAGTCTCACTTGTGGCATTCACTGCGTTTTCCTGTGCCCCTGCGGTTATGCCTGCGCTTCATGCAGCTCAGCTTTGTGGTCTGCCTGCTACATAACCCTCTGTGCCAGACTGGGTTCTGTGACCTGGGGTCTGGACTCGTAGGGTCATGGTGTGTGGATAAAGGCTGCAGTGGTGGTGTGCCCAGGGACTGTGGTGGGCAGTGTCCCATGCTTGATGGAGCTTGGCTGGTAGGCTTGTTTCCTAGTGGCATACTAGCCCTGCAGCCTCTGCTTTGTCACTGTCTGGTGTTAACAGTGGAAAAAAGCTAAGAGATGTAGAGCCCACTTACCTGCTTGTGTGAGCAGAGAGGGCCAAGGTGCTGTGGAACTGATCTGGGAAGAGCAGAATGCAACATATGTCTTTGGTGGTATGGATCCAGAGACTTTTACCCCGATGGCTCCACAACTGCACATTAACATCATGGCATCTATGCTGGAAAAAAAGTTGCACTTTTCCTACCACCACCGATTCACCAGGGTTCCTTCAAAAATAGTGTTTACTCAGTAGGCATTTTTATTGAGTTGCAGATACCAGTGGTGAAGTTACCTTATCTTCCCCTTCATAGAAAGAGTCTGGTGACTGGATAGCAACGAGGGTTGGGCTGTGATACCATTCCCTAATTGCACAGGTAGAAGGTGTTGCACAACACGATTTTCCCCCTTCCAGTGGAGGCTGTGGTCAATGAATTTCCTGAGCTTTCTTGTGCTTTCTGGGGACTGCTCATGTTCTGAAAAAGTGAGTTGTTATAAACAATATTGTATATTCCTATAGTTAACATAACTGAATACTTATTTCATAGACATAAGAGAGTTTTGGAACATTCTTTATAGAAGTTTGTGAATATACTCCCCCCAGGATGTAGTTATGGTTAGTTACGATTTATCCCCATACTTAGTTTTGTATTTCTCCAGTGGCCGCAGTCTCTTGGAAGTGTCACGTATGGTGAGTGTCACAGCCTTGGGGAATGTCTGCTGTAAGGCATCCCTTAGATTCTGAGAGACACGCTACACAATGTCAGTATCATTCAGCCACAAAGGAGTGAGAGTAATGTGTAGCTTATTCCTGCATGCGGTTTTGGACAATGCTGTCTGCACCTTGCTGAACCTGTGCAGTGACTATCTTTGCAGAAGTGGAGGGTGCCTAGGTGCAGTTGAAAGATAAGGACAGTGATGAAGTGCTTCGTTTCCTGTGGCAGCAAAGCCAGTTTAAGAAGCTGTCATTCCGGCTATTCATTCCTGTCCATCCCCGTTGGTTATGACAACCCTTTATGTGTGATAATCCAGTTCTTTTCAGCAGTCTGGTTTACAAATTCCTCTGTGGCTTCTCCACCCTCTCTGGGTATTTTATATTTAGTCCAGATTATTTCAGTAATATTAAGCTCAGTGTGAGTTACAGGCACACTTAAGGGGGGTGGTGGTATGGTAAGCAGCGCAGGATGGAGGAGACCATGTGGCTGTAGGCTTAGATTTGACACTGGTACTAGGTAGATAGCACTTGCCCACTGGTCCTTTCCTCTGATACAGCTGTCTGGTGCTGTACAGCAAAGTCGACTGGGAAATTCATTCAGCTGAAAAATAAACTGATGGGAGAAGCTGGTGGTTTCGTTCCTTGGCTCACCAGAAGGCAGCACAAGCAGCTGTGCGGGAGGCAGCGTCCAGGCTCGGGGCTTGCACGAGCTGGTACTGCTGCTGTTTGTCAGATGCGTGTGGAATTTCACTGCTAAGCTGTTTTTGTCACCAGAAGAAGAAACAACATGGAACTGTGCATTGTAGTTTGGGATCCCTTTTCTACATCTTAGAAAGGATCCTTTTGTTAGTTCACTGGGACAAATACTGGGAGAGGAGAGGTTTCTAGTTAGGAGTACAGAGTAGCTTTACTGAGGGGGCATGCCCTGGAACGACATGGCTTTTTGTCTTGTTCTCTTACCAAACAAGGTGTAACCACCCCTTACTTTGCATCCTTACTAGGGTTACCTGACTTGCCCTCGTGAACGTGGAGCTCAGGTGGAGATCGCACTGTAGGAGTAATATCTGTGTCAGCAGCTGACCAGGCAGGGCAGTTTGACAGCTGTTTTTCAGAGTGAAGCAATGTGTGTGCATTTGAAACCCTGTCACGCTGGCTTGTTTTAGAAAGCCTCAAATTATCCTGGTCTGAAAACTATTCCTGAAGAACCATTCAGTTCTGGGTAATTTACAGCTGCTTAACCTAGAAGTTAATTTAGGTAAGCTGACAATGAGTTAAGAAGTGGCCAAAGTGTCTTCCGCAGCCAGCTGCCTTGTCTGGAAAGGCAGCAGAAGGCATCTCGGAGGTATCTCCCCCTACACTCTGGGCGAGGAGTGTGAGCAGGCCAGGCACGGCTCCGGGCAGAGCTGGGGTCCCACAGCACGCTCATGCCCTGCCGAGGCCTCGGGACGGGTCTGCTGCTGGTACTGGGCTGATGCCTCCTGTCGCCAAAAGGACTGCACTACCCAAACTGTTTCTAAAAGCCTGGGTTCTGGTGAAGGTAGTAACGTGGTTTTCTTCAGCTGGTAGGTGTTATGGCACTTTATCTGAAGAATAATGCTGTCTTCAAGCAGAGTATTTACTGTGGATGTGAGGCAATTATTTTTGTTGGAGAGACCATGTAAACAATTGTCTTCTGATAGTATTGATCACAGTGTGTGTTATTTCACCTAGGCAGGTGCCAGCTGTCAAACTAATGTTCAGTTATACATGTTATTTTAAGCAATATAAATAAACAGCTGCCTTAACATATTTGTATTTTTCCTGCTGCTAGGTTTTGTGTTTGGCTCTTGAAAGAAGGAGGTGACTGTCTTACAAAAATGTTTTCTAGCAACCGTTCTGTATGCTGTCTGCTTCCTTGCAGGGTGCGAGGACTGTGGGCAGTACCATGATTCAGAGTGCCCTGAACTGGGCCCAGTGGTGACCGTCAAAGACTCCTTTGTATTGAGCAGGGCAAGGTAAGGAACGTTTGTGTGAGTTCCAGCTAACCCAGCAGTTGTGTTAGTTCTTTAAAGCATATTTGCTGCTTAATGGGTGTCAAGCTGACAATTGAAAGGTGAAGTCTCGGTCTATGGAAAGCACATGGCCTTGATTAAATAGAAAAAAAATGATTCACACACTTAAGTGCTCTACTGAATAGAATCCAAAAATTAGCTTGCTGCTCATCAGGACTTGGCTCCTTTGCTGAGCTTTCTGGAAAAAAGTCAGATAGTGCCAGCTGGGGTGATGACTTCTGTCTTGGACAAGTACCTGCAACTTTTCCCCCTTCTCAGATGTACCTGCAACTTTTCCCCCTCCTCAGATGTACCGTGTTAGTTTTGGAGAAGAGTGTGAAGGTTTCTCATTCATGTGAATGATTGTGTCGTCCTGCTTCATATAACCTCTCTAGTTTCTCCACTGAGAAGCAAAACAAGTTGTTCTCATTTTTGTGAGTCTTTATGAATGATTAGGGGTAATGCTTCTGTCAGAAAACCTGTGACAGCACAGCAGAAACATTCGTGCTTGCCAAAAGAAACAAATAGACTAAATCTAGCTAGGAGAAAACAACCCTGAGTAGTGATTTTTACAGAAAAAGGCAATCAGGTGTTGTCAGCAAAATTCATATTAAGGCGTAAAACATAAGGCTAAGGAAAAGAAACAACTACTGTGAAAATGCAGTACAGTTCCAAAAAGGGAAGAGAATTCAAGTGGCTTCACGTGTTCTGTAATGTGCTTAGGGCTTCCATGTTTCTTCGTGGGAAGTCACGGACAGAAAACATGGGCATGTGCGCAGCAAGTCTGACACATGCTGGCAGTGTAGGCCATGCTGTGTATTCCCAGGATCATCTTGTAACAGGTGCTGGATGTGCTGGGTCTGCTGCACAGGTGCCGTGACCCCACTCTGCCTGGGCAGGATGCTCTTGGTGTCCCACAGTGTAGGCTGGCTGCGTGGGTGCGCGAGCCGTAGCCGTTTTTCTGGGCCTTCCCAGAAAAGGAAGGACCCTGCACTCCTGCCAGGCACTGCCTTTGTCTGGAAACCTGCTGTGGATGAACTCATGCAGCAAGTGTTAGTGGGGACTACTGTCTTAACAGTCCTCACGCTAGAGGTGCTTTGTTCCTGAGGGTAATTTCAAAATGCCTGCAGGAGTAATAGAAACTGGTGATGGAGGTGCTTTTCCTATACATAGAAACTGGGTAGTGTGGTAAGTCTCTAGCCCATACTCAGCAGATTCAACTTGAAGTTAAACTGTTATTTCTTACCTTTCATCTTTTTTTTTTTTCTTTTTTTTGCCTTGAAATTTAATGCTCTAATTTATTTGTGGGGTGGATAATTACCATAGTGTCCAGATGTTCCAGCTGTGAACGTTTGCAAATATGGTGCCTGCACTGGTTTTCAGCCTTATTTGACATGCAGATGCGTAAGTGTTCACTAGTGGGAGTATTGGATAGCAGATAGTGGATTTGAAAGCAGAGTTTTAAAGTGGCTGTATTAGAGAAGAATGGATTTATTTTTCTGAAGAGTTTACAGGTAAGATGCTAAAGTGTAAGAAGAAATACAATTGCAGCCTTTATTTTTCATTTAGGGAGCAGTAGCTGAGAGAGTGAGTCTGAGGTTGAGGGCAAGTTTAACCACAAACTGGTTATCAATCTCTTAAAAACTAGTCTAGTTGCTTAACCACATGATTGTCGTTTCCTCTGTTCTACTGAAAAGGTTAAATGGATGTTTTATGGTTAGAAAAGAAGTGTTAAGAAACATCTCCTGAACTTCATTGTCTCTAACATTGCATGTTGTGGTATTAAAACTGAAAGCATTTTTTCAGTTCATTTGCTTATCACTGAGATTGCAGTCTTTTTATATTTCTCTTCATCTAGACAGGAAAATGGATCTGCCAGTGTCAGCTTCTATGGAGTAGTCAGTAGCCTGTTTTAGCTTTTCATCCATTGGCACAGACCTGAAAAAACAGGGTTGCATTTGGTGTCTGTAAAACCAGTATGGTAGTTCCAGTCATATGATTTTTTTGGAAGGTGTTCTCTGTGTATTATATGTAGTAACAATATTTACTACATAAATTTCTTCTCAGAAACTTGTTTGGTAAATGAGAGAGGCAGGGAGCACAGAAGCATTTGTGATCGATGTTTGTAATGAGGGAGCTAGAAGACAGAAGGGAGACTTCCAGGGCCTTCATCTTAAAGAGTTATGATCTGCATAAGTGTATAAGCTGTTAATCTGGGGAGGGATACAGGTTATTTTTTAAAATAAGCATGTTCAAAACCAAAGATCTGTAGGGTCATAGGATAATTCATTTTGGAAGAGGTCTCGGGATATTCCAGTCAGAGCTGACATCCAAGCTGAACCACTCATTTTTCATTTTTATGCATATTGTCTCTTCTGCTCTTGACATGCAGCCCTGTGAAGAGCCCAACTCCTTCATCTCAGAGACATCCCCATAGGTGTGCACAAGCAGCTGGTTGGGCCTCCACAGCCATCTCTTCCCCAGGCTGATCAAGCCCTGCTTCCCCAACCGATCCTCACAGGGTGACTGCTCTAGCCCTTGACCATCCGCTGAGCTCACTCCAGTTTGTCAGTGTCTTTCCTGTACTGGAAACCCGAAACAGGAGGCAGTAGATAGATAGGATTTATAAAGTGCAGAGCAGAGGGGGCAATTGCTTGCCTCAGTCTGTTGGCTGCTTCTGTTCATACCATCCAGGATGCGTTTGGCCCCCTTGGCTGCTGGGACATGCTATGGCCTCATGTCCAGCTTGCTACCCACTGCCACCCCCAGGGTCTTTCTCCCTGGTAATGGTGCTGGCTGGGCTTCTTCCTTCCCAGGCGCAGGACTTTGCATTTGTCCTTGGAATTTCACGTGGTTCCTGTTGGTGTATCTCCCCAGGCTATCTAGGTCCCTTGGATAGCAATTCTGCCCTCAGCGTACCCCCCAGTCAGTGTGATTTGCAAACTAAATGAGAGTGCCCTCCATTGCCCCTTCTAGGTCATTGATAAAGATGTTAAATAGTACAGGTCCCAGCACAGACCTCTGTGGTACCCCAGTTGTTTAGTGGCCTCCAGATAGAGTAAGGACCATTGATCGTGACCCTCTAAGCCTGACCATCCAACAAGTTATTTACTCTAGTAGTGGTGTACTCATCCAGGCTATAAAATTCCAACCTGCATACAGGGATAGTGTTAAAAGCCTTACTAAATGCAAGGGAAATGACATCCACTGCTCTTCCCTCATCCACAAACCTGGTTATTTTATCCTGGAAAGCAAACAGTTTGTCAGGCGTGAATTGCCTTTAATCAGTCCATGGTGACTGTTTCCAGTCGCCTTCTCCTCATGTGCCCATAAATGCTTCCCAGAAGGTACTGTTCCATGATTTTCCCAGGGACTGAAGTGGAGCCGACCAACTTGTAGTTCCTTGTATCATCCTTTTGGCCTTTTTTTGAAGATGGATGCAGCATTTGTCTTTTTGCAGTCATGAGGGACCTCCCTCGATGCCCACGATCTTTCCAAGGTGATAGAGAGCAGTCTCACTGTGGTATTGGACTGCTCTGTCAGCACCCTCAGGTGCAGCCTGTCAGGTCCCTGGGCTTACATGGATTAGAGCCCTCTCAGGTAATCACTGTTTGGGCCCTCCTCCACTACTGATAGTTGGTGTCCTCTATTTATTATTTCTAAATCCTCTTAGAATTTAGGGTATTTTGATCAGAAAACTTTGCTGTCATGGGAGAAATAGATGTTGACGTCTTTCTTCCATGGGTTCCTGCAGTGTTGTCTCATGTGTAACTGTTTTTTTCCCCTCAATTCTCTCTTCAATTTTTAGGTCATCTCTGCCTTCTAATTTGGAGATAAGACAGTTGGAAGATGGGACTGAAGGAGTGTTTGCTCTGACTCAGCTAGTGAAGCGTACCCAGTTTGGCCCATTTGAATCCAAGAGAGTTGCCAAGCTAGAAAAAGAATCATTTTTTCCCCTGAAGGTAAGACACGGCACATGAACAGTAATAACAAGGGGTCAGTTTTACCTGTGATGATTTTATGCTATCTAACACTC
>Ga0065711_1047658_pt1 | contig 12205 bp, 6 predicted proteins | sample Hoacrofraction12_FD_59098 | JGI IMG/M metagenome (GOLD analysis project Ga0065711, IMG submission 59098) | Hoatzin crop microbial communities from Cojedes, Venezuela - Epithelial fraction 12 v2 (version 2) | ecosystem: Host-associated > Birds > Digestive system > Esophagus > Crop | place... | reverse complement strand
TGAAGAAGAGAAGGCTGCGAGGGGACCTTATAAATGCCTACAAATATCTGAAGGGTGGGTGTCAGGAGGATGGGGCCAAGCTCTTTTCAGTGGTGCCCAGTGACAGGACAAGGGGCAATGGGCACAAACAAGCATATGGAGTTCCATCTGAACATGAGTAAGAAATTCTGTACTTTGAGGGTGATAAAGCAGTGGAACAGGCTGCCCAGAGAGGTGGTGGAGTCTCCTTCTCTGGAGATATTCAGAACCCGTCTGGACGAGGTCCCGTGCAGCCTGCTCTAGGTGACCCTTCTTTGGTAGGGGGGTTAGACTAGGTGATGTCCAGAGGTCCCTTCCAACCTTTACCATTCTTTGACTCTGTGATTTACGGGCGCTGGGGAAAAGAAAACCCAGATCACAAACTCTCTAAATCTGGAACACGTTTTCATGGTTATACAAGTTGCTAGTGGTTAGCAAATATGACAGGGAGTAATAGCAAATTCATAAAGTAGAGCCTATAATTGCAGGAGTATACTCTGCAGTTGAAAACACTTAAGCAGAAAGATAACCAGACTGCTGACTACTTATCTCAGGGTGATCCTGAAGGAAGAGATCCAGTTATCAGCGAGATTTAACTACTCAACAGTGTCAAGGAGAGACTATGTACTGTATAGGCACTGCAGGTGCACTGCACAACATTGTGCATGGCTTTTCGCTACCCCTTAATCCTGACCTGCTGTACTCACAGTCTGCTGTCCTTTGCCTCTCTTCAGGAAAGATGGCCAGCTGTGCCACACATCATGTACCAGTATTTGTTATACTGTGCTGTAGGTACTACAGTAGAAACCACTCATGCACGTCTAGCAGGTACACATAAAACGTTCCTAATGGCATTAGTGATACCTTGGGTGGTCTGTCAGGACCTGAGGTAACAGGAATATCTCAGGTGCAATACCACTTATGGTTCTTCACATGCTGACATTTTAATGGGAAACACTGGATGTTTCCTGACAGAAGTTTTGAGCCCACCACTTCTGAAGAAGATCTGAGGCTTTTACTAGTGCTTCGTACTTCCCAGCAACATCTTTTAAATGAGCAGTTTGCCTTTTGCCTAGCAAGTTTTTATTTTTTTTTTAATTAAGAGCTCATTTTGCATTTAAGCTTGCCCTAAAAAGCATCACTTAAAAAGATCTGTCTAAGAAATAATTTAACATTTTTGCCATAAGGCACCTGCAGGCTTCGTATAAATGGACCTGGAAGAGAAATGAAAGAGTTTTAGATTTGCCAAAAATGTACACTGTTATAAAAAAGAAAGGATTGCAGGACTTTGTTGGCATTGTGTATGAATGTAAAGTGGTTCATTTTGTATGGGGGAGAACAGGGGGAGAGAAGGAAAGGATGGGATTGTAGTAGGAAAGTATTTTTTGCTGTCACTTTGTTTTTGCCTTTTTTTGGAAGAGAAAGGGAAAATAAAAAGCCCCAAGCTGTATGTCCATGTCAAACTATATGAGTCTGAAACATGAGCTGTAAATTATAAGTTTTATAAGTTTTATAAGTTGTTATTTCCGATGTTACTGATTTTGATTCTAGTGCTTTACAAACTTTATTGCTTATTTTATTAACTAGGGAAAAGTGTTGCCCGCTTCCAGTTCAATACATTTTTTTCCTTTCTCTCCCTCTTCCTCCCTCTCTCTCTCTTTCTGCATTTCTTTGTTATGCCAAAACAAAACAGCAATTACACTTCAGCCACTTACAACTGAAAATACAAAAGGGACATAGTTAATTTCGCTGCCCATAAATCTTACATTGTGCTTTTGTGTTTAACGCACACAGTGTGGGGACAAAAATAGCCCAAACATGTATATATGTGTGTGTGTGTCTGTAGATGTGTGTACTGAAAGACAGACCTATATATAGTTGTGTTGGTAGATAAAGATCTAAAAATACAATGGATAGAAAGAGAACTTGGATTCCCACTCAGAAAAGGTAAATGAGTCCTTGTTTCAAGAAGAAGATGCATGCAGGTGATACATTATGCAAGACTGAGAATCAAGATTTCGTGAGAGGAGGAGGCAGGCCCTGGCAGGAAGGATAACAGATCCTGCGCTGGGTGTCTTTCGGGTCAGATAGCCAGACAGGGGAGCAGCACTAATTCTGCAGCCTTTTTAGTCTGTTCTGTCACAGAAGGGGCACTGCTGGGTCAGTCAGCTCACTAGTAATTGTGTTTTACAGACTTCTAAAGCAATTGGCTCAGTCAGTCCCAATTCAATAAAAGTGGAGAGCGAGAGTGAGAGCACTTTTGTTCTATTTTTTACTTGAAATTATTTCATTCAGCAGTCTGTCTTTTTTATTACCAGGATTTGACATTAGCACTCCAAGCTATATTAGCATCCATTTCAGCAGTTCAGTAATGGTATTAAAAAAACACTTAACTTCAACGGTGAATGGTTGTATGACAGTACCATAAAAATCCACATTAAAAAAAAACTTATGTATTTGTCCCTGCAAATTATTTTTCACTTGTTTAACCACTTCAAAACTACACTCTCTTGACTGGTGTTTGCAAGAGCTTTAGCAGCAGGGAAGGCTTGCAAAGGAGCTAAGAAGCAACTGCAGCAACAATGGCATAAAGGAAGAAATGAAGACGTTTAAGGAAGGAGAAAAATGTAATGCGAACATGCAATCACACATACACGCACAAGAAAGACTTCTCATTTTTGGGGGTGCCTGTCATTCATCAACTGAAGTAAAGTTTTAAACTCAAATCACTCAAGGTAAAATCTTTGGCATCTTCCACATTTCTGGGATTTAATTTTGAACCCAGTGCTCTCCAAGCTTGGGACGGCAGCCTAACTATCTTGGCACTGCAGCACACTCATAAATGACTGCATTAGGTTCTAAATTTTGATTAAACATTCTGTAATTAATCAATGGTAGACATGAAGCAGTTGGCAAGGTCCAGAGCTGCAAAATGTTTAAGACATAAAACATTACAAAGTAATTAGAATGTGCTCCTTCAAGAGAAGGATTGCCTTCAATAAAGAGGTAAATGATAGCATCATGTTTATTGTGGACGTAGGCAGCCAGTGCAATATGATAAACTGCAGGAGATACACATATCAGTAATCATCCACATTATTAGTGTCATTAATCATAATTCTAAAAATATGACAGCAGCAGCCAACTTTTTGACCAATTTTGCCTCTGCCTGTTGGCCGTTATAACTTCACTAATAGACTGCAGAGCTCCTGTGCGTGGCAGTTTGCATTGAGAATGGAAGGTTAATTATATTTGAGCTGCTGATTCCTTCTCTCCTTGGACAAGACTGAGCACTTTGACGATCCCAGGAGCTCACTGCTGTTAAACCAGTAAAAGTACTTTATTGAAATTTTCTTTGTTGGTCAGGAATGAGTAGATGTTTCAAATGAGATATAAGCGCCAGGCTGGGACAGCCGCTAATGTTTCTTCCAAAATAATCCTTGGACAGCAAGCTGAACTCATACTTCCCTTAGATATCTTTGCACAGTCTCCTGTGAATGGGTAAAAAGTTGAGAATTTAATAACCGCTGACAATAGTATGTATGGAAGAATCTCAGTGGATTGAAATTGCTAAGGAGCTGCGGTGTCAGTAAAGGGAGGTGATAGGATAATCAGCTATCAGTTGACCTGAAAGGGGTACTTATTTAGTAATGTAAAATTACTAATAGAGGAACCCTGTTGAAAGGCCACATTGTGTTTGGTTTTATAGTTCCTCTGGTGTGATATAACTAAAGCCAGCATTTTTAGACAAACAAATCAGTGGGAATGAGAATTACCATTGCATTGTGACAAAAAAAACTGGTTTACGTATTTGCTGTGGAACCTGAAATCATACAAAGCTGTCCCTGAGTCTGAGGGTTTATTATGTATTTGAACTTATAATGCAATCAGTAAAGAGTCTATGAACCTTCTAAGCAAATAATGAGATATTGTGTGTCTGTGCATCAATATCTGGGAGAAATGAATTGGTTTCAAAGCAGAATTTGGGGAAGCTAGCTGTTCTGACTGGATTTTATCTTTCTTCCGTTTACTGAAACTTGAAACTCAGTACAATTCATGAATGGGATGCTGAACTGAAGGGACTGTTTGCATGAAGTCTTGCAAAATTATCACATTTTACATGGCTGTTGTAACAGTAAAATAAATTGAAGGATGAAAACTTCTGATTACAAAGCTTGGCCCATGTAACATTTAGATGATTTAGGTTTGAAAAAAAATGTTAATTCATTCAGTTTGACAACAGATTTTACCTGGAGTAGAACTCCCTTAGTACTTCCTAAGGGGAAATACACCTTGTGTGAAGGACCAGCAAAATGGTCCTTCAACACACAGGAGATGAGGGCCTAATGCGTGACTGCTGTGGAGGGCCTTGTGTGAGTCACCTGCACAGGGATGAACTTTTCCATAGAGCATGTGTAGATTGCCAAAAGGGTTTATGGCAGTTGGACTGATTGTCAATGGTGCTGAGCACCATTTCCATCAAAGGACTTTGTCGTACGTACGGTGACCTACTCGTGCATGTTGCATTGCTAGACGGAGCTAGTTGACTTAGGAGATATTCCACCAGATAAATTTTTTTGTTCTAAACTTTCTCAACCAGTCCGGATATTAGACAAGAGCGCTGGCTATTTTGTAATGAGTCTGTTTTGCTTCCAGGCAGCTAGTAAAGTGAGAGGTTGAAGTGTTGCAACACAATTTTGATCGTTTCTGAGTACCTTTGGCAAGTACGCCAGTGGTTGTACTTTTTGTTTGTAATATCTTTTGATCTTTAATGGACAACAATAGTAATATATTAAGAGTGTGACATGACCTCGATGCTTCTGAGCACACACAGCTGTTGTGAAAGTGTAATTCTGTTCACACCGTAAGGACCATCTCACTAAACACCTCAACAGGTATGTACTGAATTCTTGGGCCTTTCAAGAATCCTGAACCTGTCAGATTTTACATTAAAAGTTACTTGGTAGCAAACATTGCCATCAGATATCAGTTCCATATTTAACCTGAGTATTTGCCCACACAGTCAGCTATCCTGCTTCTCCAAATGCCATCTCGGCATTATCATTTTTTATGCATTCCACAGTGGTGGCAAATTGTTTTCTAACTCTAACTGTGGATTAAGTATGCAAAAGGCATGTTTGCCACTGCCAACAAACCAATAATTCTCACTAACATCTTCAGAGTTACAATATTTATAAAGTTGTAAAGTGGAGTAAACAAACCATCTGTTTGGCTTTACCATATATGTCATGCTCTCTTATTAGCATATTACGATTCATTTAGTAAACAAATTTGGTGATTTCGTTCATGTCAAAGTTAGAGGGAGCTTGAAGATGATTAACATTCCTGGGACAGGCACATTAATACATTGCTTCCTCTGCAAAGTTAAATGGCTTCTCAGGAGAATCACCCCTTGTTGACAAGATGAGACTGTCAATTTTGTTTGCCTGCCACATTAGGGGCCGTAAGGGGATGGGAAGCTCTGAGAAAGAGGAGCAGTGTAGGCAGCATAATTCACTGTGAATTGAAAAAAGAAGTCTAATTCTGATAAATGGTCGACCCCAATACATCCTACCTGTTATTACAACAGACGTGCCGTATCTGTGCAGTAAATTAGTTAAACCCCTAAAGAGTTTGATGGGAGCTTATCTTCAAGTGAATAATTTGAGTGTAGAGGGAGCTGTCTTCGTGACCAGTGTGAGTGATTTGTTTCATATTGAAAGGGATTGAAATGACTGGGCTCCGCATCTTTAATTTGCAAGAACTTGCTCGTCTATTATTTCCTGCATTTAATAAGCACTGTTTTTTTACTTTTTTTAATAGGTGCTGAACTGTATTTTACCTTTTGGATTTCCTTCCTATGAAAGGTTAATATTTTTCAGATTCTATGCAATTTAAAGCCTCAAGAACTGATGTTGTTACCCAAACTGTTCACGTAGAAATGCCATGGTTTCTTTGGGTAGCATAGCATTTTGCCTTCACTCATTGTTCTAAAGTCTAGCCTCTACCCCTACTTTTCCCCTTACATTTAGAGACAAACTAAACATGATCGAATACATGGAAGTGCTAGCGCACAGACTGAAACCTTGGCCCTGTTCAGATAAATGTGAATTTTTTAATTTAGGTCAGATCAGGATTTCAAACCTTGTTATCTTTGCTCAGATTTATGAATTTTTTTTTCTTTTTAATTGAAAAAAACCCCAAAACTCTTATCAAAGACTGCTGAGAGAGTGGCAAAATTAGAACAGTAACTGAGAAAATAATTTCTTTAACAGTTTCCATTACTAATTAAATTCCAGGGACTGTTTTATTGTTGATTCTCTTAAGTAAATGGGCAAAATGATTGCTGCTTCCTTCTTGAAGTAACATCAGAATTAAGGCCATATCTTTTCTCATAAATATGTACAGTGTTATATTTAGCCAGAGTCTTACTTTCTGGTTCTTTGATTTTAGCTGCATGAAACTCAGCACTTTCAGTCTGCAGAGATTCTGAGAAAGCATAAAATTCTGGGTTTACTTTCTGTTATGGTCACATATTCTGAGCCTTTCTATGAGTTTAAGGCTTAAATAAGAAGGAAAGGAACATGAAATTGAGGTAAGACCACAATACTTTGCAGTATTAGCAAATTGTGTTAGTGATCAAAATTGTGAGATTTTTAAACAAAACCATAAATCTTAATTGACAGCCTCTGAGGTGAAGAGAAACAAAGAGAACTTTGCTTTAACGTTTCTTTAAAGGTAAAAACGTAGGCTGAGTACTGAGATGAAGATAGACATGGAAAAAGTCCAATAGGGGGAATAATGAAAGTTTCATAGTTTATATTTTAAACCGGATTGACAGAGCTTAGTTTTAAATGAAGTATATCTGGAGGACAGCTTGTATGGGGCCCATACAACCTGAGTGGTTACTTCCATATCCAGCTTTAATAAGAGATTTGCCAGTCTGTATGTAAACCACCAATAAATGTGTTCTGGCTTTTGATTTTGTAACAGATCCTTCTTCAAACTGCTGCGGATGGTGTGGCTTCAGGTTTCATAACCCAATATTTTCTTCTGTCTTCTTAAAAAAAAAAATCTGCTATTACTTAGAAAGAACAGAATATAATAGAAAATAATTTAATGCTGACTTTTAATGCATTAAGTCTCCAAATACAATTTTATTGTGTTACTTAATGCTGGACTCACTTATTGTATCTTAAAGCAAAGCTGCCCAAAGACTGATGGCCCTCTGCTGTGACCTCCTGTCTATGATTGCTTTGCACTCTTAGAATGGTAGGGCTAGATGGTATTACCTTGGTAAATTATGTATTTGCCAGAAAATGCATTTTCAGAACATTTGACGTTATGTTTCATTTTAAACAACCTGCCCTGCCCCGGACTGTGAACAAAACATTCAAGCCAATTTTTCTCTATAATACTTGAATTTAAATAAACAGAATACTCTTTTTCATCTAAATTCCCTAACTCTGCTGTGTGCATCAGAGACAAGGATTGTCCTAGTGCAGATAGAACTGCAGCCATGGGTGCATCCAGCATTGGCCTTGAGTCATGCATGCAATTCATACTAATTTCTATGCCAGGACAATTTCTAGTTTCTGATAAATTCCTCCTCGCTCACTTCAAAAAGAAATAAAAAGAATGACTAAATAAAAATAAACTAAACTAAAGTGGCCATTACATTTTTCTTTCCAACAAATGGATAGTAAATTAACAAAATCAGATCCATTGACAAGTGTAGAAAGAAACTGCTGAAGAGAACCCAGTCTAGATTTATGAGCTGTGTAAATGGCATGTATGTTTAATTGACCATATTTCCTATGCTTATAATCCCTTTTCTTCTGTTGATGCGTAGTGCATCTCTCACTAGAGGAGCTTGCTTGTAGTAGGTGGGGTGGAAACGACAATGAATTCTAATTAGGGAAGAATACTTCCATGAACTTCACAGGGGAAGGAAAGTGCTACCACTAGTGGGGTCATGCCCGCAGAGCTGCTGTAGTTGTAGCATTCTGCATTGCACTGCTACCGCAACTCCGACCTGAAAGGGCAGTGGTGAATTGCGAGATGTGATACAATTGCCACTTCACTACAACCACAGATTTCATGTGTATCATCGTTATCATTAATTATCATCCTTAGAGCAGCACTGATCCATTCTTAAGATAATTGAATTCAGAAGGCTGAGTTCACTCTGGAGAGGACTTTCCACACACTTTTGCCTATCATATGTCTAATTCATGAATAGTAACTTCAAAGAAGAATATTAATTATGTGGAAAAATCAGGTGTTCTAGGCCTCCTAAAGTAAACTAGATTCTTTTGAAACTTCCTTGCCACAACAAGCTACATTTCAAAGCATCTTGGAAAAATACTCTCCCTGTTTTTAAGGGTACATGACATGTAATACAGAGGTAAACAGATGTTTGGACATTCTTTGGCACACATGTTATTTTAAATTCTCAGAACTAACCCTCTTCACCATCCCTTGTTTCCTAGGATGGGATAGATCTGGTAATTGAAGCTGAGTGAGAGATGCCTTTAGCTAAACTCTTCTGACCTCGTATTTCTGCCTGGAAAACTTTGTTCACCAGTTGTCTTTGTGCAACATTTCCATTGCCAGGATCAAACGTCATTTTGGTAGTTGATGTAGAAGCAAGCAGTCTAAGAAGTCCAGAGTCATTCAAAGGATTTTATTGGGTCAAATATTTTAATGTTTTCTATACATATATACATCTCTGCCATTCATTGAGGTTCTTCAAGTTGTTTCCCCTACAGATAACAGCAGAAACTGCAGTGCAAAGGACACCAGAGAGGGCCTTAAAGTAGCTAGCTCAGGGACGAGGAATAATGGAGCCATGACAAGCTGAAGCTCCGCTGGTTTTGGCGTATCGTGCTTTGTGATTTTCTGCCTGTTTGATGGCAGTGTTCATGCACTGGCATAAATCACTCTGCCCAAGCTGTGCCTCAGCTTACTCAGGGAACATTGTTTACATGTACCTGGGAGCAGTATTTGGAGAAGGAGGGGGTAGCGGCACTGTAAATCACATCAGAGAACAGAACAGATGAGGCAAGAAACTGCAGGTGCCGTGGGGAGGAGGAGATGAACAGGTGACAAGGTGGCTAGCATTGGCTGAGGGCTGGTAAAGGACTCGCTAGGATTTGGGATTGACAAAGCAGGGGAGGAGGAGTTGGATTAGGATGGAATATTTCAATTTAGAATGGAGAAGGGCGTCTTGGAACTACTGGAGCAATTTAAGATGGCTGAGTGGATACGTTTTCCATGAAAAAAACAATGAAGATCAGCATTGGATGAGAGGAGCAAAGAAATAGTTACATCTATCGAGACAAAAGATAGTATGGGCTTGGCCAGTATCTGTAATGCTACTTTTTTCCTTCTCATGTCTCCCTGACTGCTGTTTGCAGCTACTAGGTCAGAGTACAGGTTGGCAGCCACATACTCTTCTGCCTTTCCAGCTTAATGACAGTCTTTGTAGCTTCACAGCAAATCTTGCTTCATTTCTGCCCCTAAACTCAACTCTATTCTATTTGGCAATTGCTTGCCTTTTCCCAGAACATCACCTTTTCTAAACTTCCTGGTCTGTACTCTTTTTACTAGTCTGCCTTTATCCAAACTCTTATTTCGTAATTCCATTTTTTTGCTTATGGATCCATTATTTTTAGCCATCCTTACATACATGGGCATGTTTCCCGTACACAGATCTCCCTTGTCACCTTTTCCCAAAGAAGCCTTGGGAATGCTGTTGTTATCCCTGAGAAACACCTTCTGTATGCAGGGCACTGTTCAAGCGGCACCCTGCATGGGGTACTCTGCGCCTCAGGGTGCAATGCAACGCTTAGTTGTGTAGCAAATGGGAAAGGGGTGCAGGGTTACTATAGACTGATGTATCTATTAAAAGATACTTTTCCTTCCCTCCCATGCCAACGATTGTTCAGCTACTGGAAATGTGTGTTGCTAGTACCTTCAGCACACAGTATTCTTAATTCTGACAAGTTTTTTGCCTCTGTGACTTTGGTTTTGTCATAAGATTTAAAAACTTCAGTGTCCAAATAAATGAACTCTTTTCCACAATTTGTTCCTCATCCCTACCAGAATGTTTTTGCATATGATATTTAGGGAGAGTATTAAACACAAGTGAAATAGATTAAGAAATGAATGTAAAAGAATCAATTCTTTTGAACTGTGGTTGCATAATGGAAATCGACTGCTATGAATGAACCTATGTTCAGAAGTTATGAACAGCAGAGCTAATGCACTGCCATGAGTTCATCTTTATTATTGCATTACACCTGAATCAATTGATAAAGTAGCTTTTTTTTTAAGGCTAGGAATGGCACTTAATTGAATAAAAGTCAATGTAATTATATTAGGAGAATCCAACAGTACTGCTGACAGCGGAAAAGGGACACTACTGAGCAGAGTGCCAGAACTGGTCCGCACATTTCTGCACATCGTTTGCCTGACAGATATTATGGGCTGGTACATACTTTAACTAGATTACTGATTGCCACTGCTGTAAGTGAGAATTGAATAAGGGAGGCATCTCTTCTTATCAGTGCATCAGCAGGATTTGCATCCTTGCACTGGTCTTTCTCAGAATGGCCTCTGTACATCTGGGGCTCGGTGGCCCCTCTTTAACGTGGTAATTTATTCTTATCTCTTCACTCAGTGAATGCTGAAGTTATTTTCACTGCATGCCTGGCAGCTGTTTTTCTCAGCAGCAAACCAGGGAAACAGGAAGCACAAACATGCGGAAACAACAGTTACAGTTATCCTGACTAGTTTCTACACTGCAGCAAATTCCCATACCAGGGGAGTGAGGAGGGTAGGGAAGTGGGAGAAATCATAAGAATTAAACACATGAGCACTTTATGAGTAGTTCGCAGTTAGTGTTATGATGATAAGCATGAATGTGTCTTTATGGTCATGTAGTAACACTGGTCAGTGTGGACAGGCCTTCACAGTAAGTGTTTCCTGTGCTGCACTTAGCGACTTTACGCGGAGTTGGATGACATCTGACACCAGGAAGGCAAGGGACTGTCAGGACTACTGTTTATCATTCATGCATGTGCACACTGCATGCATCTGTTCAGAACTCATTTGCAGATGATAATGGGGATGCTGTGAATATGCTTTGATTAACGTGCTTTATGTTTTTCATATTGTGTGGTTGAGTCACTATCCGTCAGGACAACAGTAGAAGTGAGATTACAGCTGACAAAAAACAGTTTCACAGTCAAGGCTTTTTTTAAAGTCTGTATTTTATTGGTTCAGGTATTATTTTCTTTTGTCTTTTTTTTTTTTTTTAAACCAGATATGTCTGGATTGGAATGTGAATTTGTTCTCTCTCTCTCTCCTCCCCCTCCCCCTTTCTTTCTCTTTTCTCCTCTCTTCTCTCTCTCTCTCTTTTGTGATCTCAATTTAGCAAAAGATTAGAAAGCTGATCTTATCACAAGGTAAGCTCAGCCTTCCTAAGTGCAGGGTGGGGATATGCATAATTACACTTCTGCGCCTCAAAAAAGCAATGGTGCTATACTTGCTTGTGTGAAAGGAGTATTTCCCGTGTGGGAGAAAAACAAGGAATACTCTCCACTTTTTTCTGCCCTTGCCCATACCTCTCAACTGTCTCTCGTCAGAAGATAAATTTTCCATTCTAGACCTCTCCTTAACTGGAATAATTGCATCCCAGCCAGACACAAATCAACTAAACGGCAGTTCAGAATCAGTTTTATGTCAGAGAACAGTTACCTGCATTTGCAGGTGAGTGGGACAGATGGCGTCTATTGCTGCTTTCTTTACTTATTCTAATAAGTTATGTGCAACAGAGAGATGAATCACAAAGTAAGTGATTGAAAATTACAGAAATTAACTCCATATCAATTTAATCTTCCTACATTTGCATTTTCTGTATTTATGTGCACTGTATTGCTGTACCATGTTTGGGACTTCAGCTGGTTGAGAGGTATGTTTCAAAGGGTTTCTTAAAACAAAAGCTTCCAATAAGGAAATATTGCTAATAGCTATTGTTCCCCTTCTACCTTTTTTGTTACTGTAGGACCTGAATGTCTGTAAAATATTTGGTCATTGTTATGTCTTCCAATGCGGATTTTATACCTTTTTAGTGCTTTTTTGCAAATTAAAGTATTCCTATGTTAAAATTCTCTCTTTCTCT
>Ga0065711_1047657_pt1 | contig 12205 bp, 5 predicted proteins | sample Hoacrofraction12_FD_59098 | JGI IMG/M metagenome (GOLD analysis project Ga0065711, IMG submission 59098) | Hoatzin crop microbial communities from Cojedes, Venezuela - Epithelial fraction 12 v2 (version 2) | ecosystem: Host-associated > Birds > Digestive system > Esophagus > Crop | place... | reverse complement strand
TTAAAAAAAAAAAAAAAAAAAAAGCCAGCAGGACTCATGTGTAATACGTTCCTGATCTGTGCATTTGTGACCTCCGGGGCTGATTATTGTGATTTATTTTACCTAGCAATGCTGCCAAGCGCTTGGGGAAAAAACCCTCCAGCTAGTAGAAAAGCAGCAGCTTGTTTCCTCAGCAAAACAGGTCAAAGTGAACCAGTCATCTCAATAGCCTGTGCAGGCTTCTTGGGGATAAACACTAGTCGTATGTCTCTGCCCTCGTGTTGGAAGATGTATCTGAGAGACCTCTCCAGCCATAACCACTGTCTCTCACAGCAACTGTTTCTTGTAATAGTTCAATTGTGAAAATGTGAAAAACAGCGCTGCACAGCATGGTCTCTCCTATGCTTTAGCATATTACAGCAAAGGGTTCTCAGAAATGGTTTGGTACATGCTTTTCCTTTTTCCTTTTTTTTTTTTTTTTACTATCCTGACAACATACTCTCTGGAAAAATATAAAGAAATGTAGAAATTATAATGATGAGCAAACTATTTCTAATAATACTGCGCTTCATGCTGTCATCAGACGTCAGTGAGAGAGTTTCTTGTTGTCATTTGGCAGTGGCTGCAGTCAAACAATGTTTTCTTTCTCTGTACTTGCATGGTACAAGAAGGGTGTTCCAGCAACATCAGAGTAACAGAGCTGATAGCATGTGACAGTTTAAGATTAAAATTGTTCTTATAGTTTTATGAATTTATAGCAATAAACATTATGCATCAAGCTCATGTAAACGAGTGCCATTTTATCAATTTTAATATATTTATGTACTGCACGTACAGATCGTCAATTTAGTCCAGGCAGAATTATTTCATTTCTTGTAAGCTTAATAATGCATTCTGTATTAGCTACTGTATTTTATTAGTGCAAGACATGTCTTTTTAAGGATCAAGGCCAAAACCGCAATTATTATTTCTTCTTATCAACATTCAGCTTTCACAGGCAATTACAACTTATGCATATTTTATAACAAGCATTTGGAGCACATGCTGATTGTGTAGTACTTGCTCAATGCCTTGTAATATCCAAGAATGCTTATGGCAGTATACAGTGTTGTGGGATCTTACCATATGGAAGAACCCTTTTCCCTTTAATCACTTACACAAACCAGTGTTTTTCGCTTGGTGACCCTGCTATATCTTGTTCGTTTCAATTATTAAAGATGAAAAGAAAGGCAAAATATTCCTGCTTACATTTCTTGTCTGTATGTTGGCACTGCGTGACTACGTGGAAACAGAACTGCAGCAGAGGAACTGCCATGTGGAAAGAGACCTGCAGTCCCTCTGGTATCCAAACACCTCGCCTGCACCTGTTAATGACCAGGTCCAGATATTTGAGTGAACCAAGCAAGAAGCCACAGAAAAAGAAAGTCTTAATCTTGATCTTCAACAGCTAGCTAGCAGACAGCTTTTGCTTTGCAACATGAACGCTTGTATGTCTCAGAACAGTATTGTCCTATCTAATTTATCCCACCTAATCCTTATTTTTGTAATGTATATAAAAAACTTTTTCTTCACCTGCACTCAGAATGCCCCCAGTAAACTGTGAGATGAGAAATATGTCTGCAAGGTGTGCCACACGACACATAGCATCTGAGACAGCTGAGGATCACACAGTACTAGCTTCCTCGCCATCTGTCGATCCTGACCCATCTATTACAATGAAAAGTTAGGGCTGGGTGGCATAGAAGAATCGCCTTCAACTTTGCCTCAGTCATGGATGTTTCAGTGTCAGGGAATCCACGTCTGCCCCTTTAAGACTTCTTTCCGTCTTCTTCCTGCTGTCTCAGCAACATTCTACAGAAAGAACTGGAGCCAAGAACTGGGATCAAGATGTGTAATTGTGTTTTGAATTCTACTATGCTTTTGGCTTTGGTAGTAACTCATGGCTGTGGGTTCCACAGCTTAATCATAGAATTCATTGTCAAAGTCATCATGAAGATCAGTAATTTAATGAGATTCCAGCCAAGCCCAGGAAGCATTTAAAAAGTGTCAGTGATTTTTGGGAAGGTTTTATTTAAGAAGCAATAATTTTTCAAGGAAAGCTTTTCAGAGCTTTCATTTATCTTTATCCAAATTCAGTTTAACGTTTTACTTTCTTCTTATGAAATTCCAGCTTAGTATTAATATAATGCTTTTGAAATGGGGAAACTCTGAATACAAATGAAGATGTTTTTAGCATTACCTAGGCGCAAAGTGCTGTTTTGCCTGTTCTTTCCTGCTACTTTCAGGGGCAAGTACAAAACCCTGATCCCATGGGGTATGATGAAAACCTTTCAGGGACTTTAATGGAAGTTTTCCCAGACTTAACTTACACGACAGAGCTGTACCTGCATGATGAAAATTTTGGAGATGGGTAAATGAAGCCATTCAGCTAAACACCTATGTGTGCACATAAATGCCATAAAACTCAGTTTTTTGGCAGATGGCTTTCAAATTCAGTTACTCTGCAGAAGTTTATAGCAATATATTTTTGCTCATCATGTGTTCTGTGGGAGTTTTCCTACGCAGTATTTTAGAACTTTTAGTGTTCGCAGTCTCCCATGAAAATGCTTCTTTTAAGACTGAAGTTTACTTCAGTTCCTATCAAGAAAAGCAAGAACTCTAGCAGATAAAAACCCTTGAACTCCTTTTTAACTCCAAAGCAATCTCCAAATACATGGGCAACAGCTTCAAAATTTGAGCAGAAAATTCGTCTTGTCAGTTAAGTAGCAATCTGCTCTCTTTCTATGTAAGGACACATCCTGAAGGAAATGGGTAACAAATACCAAATTGTAGTTTTGGTTTGAAATGAGAACTTTATACTTCTTTCACACTGCATGACGATTTTATGTTGTTATATACGAGAGCTGCTGTATTAGAAAGCTTTTTTTTGGCATGGATTCTAAAGGGCAGAATTTCTGTATTCTGTATCCCTGTTATGCTGGTGTTCTCCTGAAATGAGGTTAATTTCACAACGAGATTATAAATTTTGGCTTTTTTCTAACTTGTATTTTCGCATATGTCGTACAATTGAATCAACTTCCCTGTGAAGAGCAGCTGTTGGAATGCCGATGTGTCTGTTGCTTGCAGGGTTGTGCGAATGCAGTCACAGCCGTTCAACTTTATCACGACAACACACAATTCTGGTATGGCACATATTACCAATATGCTTCAGAAACAACTTTTCTCATCTGAAATCCTCACTGTGAAAAAGAATGTGTGTATTTATTAATTCATTGTCAAAGGAGCAGACTTAGAAACTATCTAAATTAAAGCATAACTTACAGTCTCTTGTGAATAACTGAATAACTTGGTTCAATGTTAGGTCACAGTGGAACATAGACTGTAACAGGAATATATAAAAGCTCTGAAGGGAGCAAAGAGACTTTATTCTGGAATGGTGAACATCGTTGCCAGAGTAACATAAACCTTGTGTGTTTTCACAAGGAAATGAGTCACTTGTTTCTGTTGGCCGGAACTCTGTTTTCTTTTAATTTCATATTTTAGCTGCCTAATATAGTTTGAAAGAAACCTAGGGCTGCAGTCTTTGGGCTAAGATACCTTGTTAATTAAAGCAGAGTAGAAGGGTAGCATAGTAATTACACAGCATTAAGAAAAATTGATAGGAAATAGGCATTATCGCGTCGTGTGAAGGAAGCCTTGATCCCTTTATAGCAGTTCTGTGAACTGTTTACATAGTTCTGAAAAGAAGAATCATTTTCACATGTGTTATGTGTATACCCGTATGTATACTTACATCTGTGGCTTGTGTTCTTTGTGAAACTAATTTGCAAGTTCCCTCCTTGCAACAGTGAGTCTTATAGTTAACTTAAGGACATCAGCCCTAGTTGTCATCAATGAACAGACTATGTTAATGTTAAAGATGTTGGATCAGATCCATACAAACAGTGAGGCAATATTTCCTTTCTTTGGACCAACAACTTAGAACCAGTAAGATTCTTCTCCATTTTCCTGGTGTTAAGGCAGCACCGAGTGTTCTCGCAGTGTCACCCCTTCTTGGTGAGGCGTCCTCACGAGACTTGAGATCAGCACAGCTCATTCCTAAACCACTTTCTATTTTCTCTTCTTACAGCTCCAAGCTGTGCCAAGCAAAATAAGTAACACAGACTGTTTGAGCAATTCTCAGCTACAGTGGAGTCTCTGAAGGAACATAGCTGGCTGGTACAACATAGACTACTTTATCCTGTATGTAAATTGGGCAGAAACTCCATATAGCTCCCTTCAGTACTACAGCCTTAAATGGAAGTAGCAGAGAATGAGGGCCAAGTATATGAAGTCGAGAATTAAAGTATATATTATGACCTTGTCTTCATGGCAGAAATCTATATGCATAAACATTGCACACCTGTGCATGTGTATGTGATAATTTTGACACATGAGGATTTTTTTTGTTTGTGAACGTGTATAGGTGTAGCAGATAATCGTGCATTTCTTGCATCATGAGTATCAACAAAGCAAATTCCTATTCCCATTGGTAAAGATCATTGAAAAAGCAATGCTTTATGCTTAGATGTGAACACTGGGAAACGCTGAAGAGATGCTTAATGTGTCCTGGTCCAAAACCAGTGTTTGCACGCATATTCTGACTCACCTGAGAATCTCAAAATGTTTGCCAGTTAAATATTGAGACATACTTTTGACAACCCGACTAAAACATAAGCAAGTGTTTTTAAATAATTTCAGTGGAGAGCAAAGGAGAAATGGAGAAGCTATCTGAAATTTAAGGGTCATCTACTGTGATTGTCTCAAGTGAAAAAAAGTCCTGCCCTGAACCAGCAGCTTGCATTAACAGTTCAGACACAGATAGCTAGTTAGGACTTTCTGGGCATGTTCAAAATGCTATAAATCCTAGAAAGCACAGCAGATGATAATCAGATATGTAAAAGTGTAGCTGAAGTGAATTGATTACTGCAGCATTAAGTATCTTGTTTATTTTGAAATGTATTGTGCAGAGTAATTGGGGATTAGGGATGGGTTAGGGAGAAAGTGCGGAGAAAACAACTTAAAATACTTGGAATATATCAAACTCCTTGTCTCCCTTACACAGAAGACTAATTCTTTTTTTCCTCACCAGAAAGTGGTTTAGCATATAAAAATAGGTAATGATACAAACTGAAGAAATAAATACCTTGTGTTACAAGCGCTGGAGATTGACTTTCTCTAACAAAGGGTTACCACAGATGAATGTTGATGTTTAAGAGCAGCATTAACTTGCAGTCTTTGTGAAACATATAACTATTAATTTAATTGTGTTTTCCATTCAATGACTCTGACCTGCCTCATCTATCCAGTCGATATACCTAAGCATTTTGACAGCTGCAGGCATTACAGAGTGTTTGAGTACCTTAAAAAAGAAGATGACTCTACCATAAATTTTAACTAGGTTTTTACTCTTTGGTCCTCCTGTTCTCTTCTGTTCAGACAGGTGTGGGAATGTGGAAAGTACATAGCAAATGTCATTGTGTGTTTACTAATCCTAATGAGTGTTGTTATTCTGCAAATAATCTATGCCCCACATTTTTCTTCTCTGTCTTCTGGCCACAGCTGTTTCACATTTGTAATGAATATTTTACTGTTTCTGAGGAACACTACTCCTGTAAAAATCCGCAGAAATGTGGAATCCATTCTTACAACATGGTCAAATAGTTTCTTTGGCCATTTCAACATAACAAGTCCAAAGGACTTCAGAGATCAAGATTAGAATCTAGAATTCAGTATGGATTCAGTGCAGGGGTGTTCTGCCTTATGGGTTTTCAGATTTTGGAAACATTTAACAAAAATGAAGTAGAACAGGTACCATTACTGATACTTAGGTTTAGGAACAAATACTGCTTGGAAGCCAATATTCCTAACTGAAAACCCTAAAAAAGAGATCTTACAGACTCACTCTCAAAATGGCTAGTAAAGATTTTTTACCTCAGGTCACAGCTGTCCAACCTACTATATTCAGTGTCCCTTGTATGGTCACATACGTCATGATTCATGAGCACTGAGAAGAGAAATCTGTAAGAAATTTTTGCTTGTCTCTGTGTGGGTTTTATGTTTCAACTGGTACTCATTTTGAGGATGATGAAGACATAAGAATTTGTTTTCAATATTTTTGTGGGGCTTTTGTTTTTTTTTTTTCTTTTATTTTACTAAAGGCAGTACTAAAATAGTAAGGTCATTCGAAATAGTATCTATTGGTTTTTTAGCCATTAGAAAAATAAATTAAGAACTTAACAAAACTTCAGCCCAGTGCTGCTCCCTGTACAAAGCATCAGGTAATCTGAATGTGTTTTGATAGCACGTGCTACACTAAAATTCTATGAAAGGTGTTACAAGCATTTACCTGCATGGACACATCTATTTATCTAATTATTTGATTAGCATTATCATAATACCTTGGCTATTTAGTCACAGACTAGGTCTCCCCATGGTAATTTCACTGCATTTTATTATAGTCCCACTGTGTATTCTTAGTACAATATTACCTGCTCTAGAAAGCTCATGATGCAAGTGAAAGGTGGGATCCAAAACAGATACAGAAAGATGGAGCAGGACACCACTGTAATTGAGATGGCATATGCTCCAGCACTGTCTCTATAGGTGTTTCTGACTGTGCAGGACTGGGCTTAGAGCAAGAAGACCCAGAGCACTCGAGTTATGCAACTTTGGAATACTCAGGTTCATCAACTACAGTTTTGTGGAATACAATTCAGGTATTCTCAGGTTCCTTTCTGTCCTGCTCTCAGTCATATTTTTAATGGGATGCCACTTCTTCAGAAGTGCGTTGTTACGGTTTTCATAGTATCAGCCTCTAGAACTTCAAGCCAAAACTTGATTTTGCAAGCTGGTCCCTGAAAAACATTGCCAGCCTTGAAATATTCTGTAGAGTGGAATTCTCAGTAGCGCTGCAAATGAAACCAATAAAACCTTGCCAAATTTCAGAGACATATAACCAGTTTCATCTACCCCTACTGGAAACTTGAGCTTACACTGTACAATAACTTATGCATGGTCTATGCTGACAATTAGCCTTTATTCCAGTCAGTAGTACATCAGACAATGCCAACATGCAACACCATGCCTTGCCCTCCACAGCTTACCCTTACCAAAAACCCAAGTAAGGTCTCCAAGTACAAATTAATATTTGAATCACCTAAACTAGCAGTTTGCACTGATAAAATCATTCAGCTGGTAAATAGCAGGAAAAGCCACAACCTTAAGCAAAGTTGTCTTTAGAAAAATCAAAAAGCTCCTTTAGAGAGATGAACTTTCTCACAGGATGAAATTGTTTTCTAGTTTCCAAATCATATTTTTCTAGGACAGGTGTAAAAATAGGTAAATGCAGCTTCCAAAAGGAGCCTGGACTAAAGAAATTGTCAAAAAATGGTATGAAGAACTACAGTATGCTCCATGTAATCAGTCCTCTGTGAACAAAATGTAATGCTTCCTATATATCCACGCCACTTTTGCAGAGACCTAAGCAATTACTCTAATCAACTTACAGGCTACTACGTGTTTGCAGAAAACGTTTTTATGATGATTAGTCTTTTACGAGTATGAATGATAACTTGAAGGAAACCAAGGATGTGTTAAACTAATAAGGACCTCCCTTCTATGCTGTCATAAGAATTTATTTCAGTGTCTGCAGCTGTGTAGGTGGCGTATACAATACTTCTGTTTTCTGAGAAAATCTGCAGTTTGATGGTCAAATGGCAATGAGCAATCTGCATCTCTTTCTTTCTTCTTTCAGTGAGGGTTACATTTCTGTCTTTGTAGTATGGAATGGAATGTAAGACCAGCTATCAACTGGCACTTGAATATGAAGCCAGTATAAAGTATGTGGTTTTAATTTCCACTCAGGCTAAATTGCATCAGCTCTTAAACCCACCCTGGATTTAGCCTGTTGTGTAGGTACTTAGGTCTGCACTATTAAGTAAAGGGTTCCAGTGAAAACCAGGACAGAATATTCATTTATCCTTTTTACTCTGTCATGTAAGGAGGGAAGAAAAGATATTGCAGGAAAATTTTTCAGTAAAATGATCTCAGGTGAGAATGAAATGTTTTCTTTTTAGCCCTTGAGAACAGGCATGGGGTAAACATGGACAATACTGAGCAAGGCCTGGTCTACACTTACAGAACTGGGTAGCAGTTTGTTTCCTCTGTCACACAGCAGGCCTTTCGTGTCATCAGAAGTTCGTCTTTCATGCAAACTCTAAGGCACAAGCCCATTGTGGATGAGTTTCCGAAGTTATGAATTCAGATGCTGCACTCAGTGAAGTAACGAGCTGCTGAATTATTTTAAAAGAATGGCATTTCAGCAGAATACAATTCCTCGTTTATGCGCAGCACACTTTGTTTCCACAAAATTATACAAGTAGCAATTAACTAACCATTACAACACTTTGAGAGAAATGAAAAAAATTACCGTTCAAAAGTAACAAATAAATCTGGCACAGAGATATAAATGCTGGCGTGTCAGAACTTTGATCAGCACAATTTGTTATTTTCTGACTTTATGAAAGAAACGTGGAAACCTTTATATGTGTATATCAAATACTCTTACACACCTACATGTGTGAGAGTACTCTGACTCACTCCCATCACAAGACCCATGCCTATCCCAAGGTAGTAAATGTCATTTTAATGATGATAATGCTTTCTTTATCACTGCATACAGGTACAAATCACATGTATGGATGTGATGCTTGCTTTTCCATCAGCTGTGGTGAGCTGCATTTACCACAGCATTTACCATTTGTGTATCTCTGGAAAAACTTTGCAACTTCTGGCTTTGACACCATTCATTTTGTCAATGAGTTCGAACGCAGGTCTGAAATTCGTATTACTGCCAGGTATATACAACTCCTCTCTGCCTCAGCTGTGCTGGGTGCAGCAGGGGGTCTGTCCTGCCCTGAGATTCCTAAACAGTGTCTGTTAAAATAGAAGGAAGAAAGAAAAGCTTACTCTGGTACAGTAACTAGTTACCAGGATGTCAGGCTCAGATACCTTCTAACTTTGGGAAACTTTCCTCAGGTAGGGTGAAATTTTTGGGAAGAACTCGCAGCTCCTATGAAATCTTCTCTTAAGCTCAAGCACCTCCAGTAAGACCTCCCAGTCTCTGTAAGTCTGAAGTCTCTCAGGATACTTTAGAAGCAGCTTCTCTTTTTCTGAGAAGTCATGAAAGGATAAGCGGTGGGTACCTTAATTCACATACCACCTGGAAATCATAGCACAGTTTGGAGCCCCCTGCTTTGTCCTAAGGGCTTAATGTGCAATCTATTGAATGTCACAGAAGTCTTCCCACTGATGCTAATGTGATTTTGGATAGGGACTATCTACTGTATCTTTCTCACTGGAAACTGCAAGATGCTGAAGAACTAAAGAAACTGATTCAAACTATGCTTCACCTCGGGAGGCAGATGAATGCACTGTTCCTTTTCAATATGAGAGGAGGAAATGTAGGAACATGAGATGGAAAAGAGATTCCTAAGGTATTGAGCCCAACCTGATATTGCCATCAGTCACATCACACACTGTCCTTCAGAAACACATCTATCTCTACCCGCAGAATAGCAGAGTATTAACTCCTAGCGGAGTACTGCTCCAGACTGTCACTCTACTGAAGGCTGAAGACGTTCTTTTACTATCAAGACTAATATTATTTATGACACTGTTCACGCCTTTTCTGCTCATGTCCTTTCCCTTAAATAGCTTGTTTCCCCACATATCCAGTCCTCTTATAGAGGAAGCTATCTCAAGGCGTACAGAATACTTCTGTCCTTGGCCAGACTTTGGCGTGGTAGGAATCAGTGTAACTCTTAGTGAAGCTGTAACAATTTACAATGCATATGAATTTCATACAATAACTTTTATGTTTTGTAAGGGGATTTTGAAAGAGGATATTACAACAAAAAGCAAAAAACCCCAAAATCCTACAGGCAATTATTGGTGTAACACATTGTAAGACTTCAGTGTTACTGTAGCTTCTGTTATTAGTAACTGTAAAGCTAAAGCTAGTTAGTCACATACTCTTACACAAAAATTTCAAGTGTCCTCAGGATTTATGTCTCATCCAGGACTCGAATTTTAATCTTAATTTGGAAGTTCTGTGACTGAGATGAGGTGAATCGGATGTTTTACACCTCTTTCTGTGTATTTCTTCCTTACAAAACTCGGGATAACTGAGCCAGCTCAGATCCAGGCAGCAGGATGGCAGGAGGTAACTTCTCCTCCTTTGTGATTGTACCAATGATGGGATCCTAGCTAATATCACTTTGTAGTTATTTTACTGTGCCATGTAAATAAACCAGCTTGTATTCAGAATGAGCGCTAGTCTCTTTGCCTGACACTTCATTGCATGATAGGGAAAAATCTTTGTTGTTTTTTCATGCAGTATAAACATAAGGCTTTTTTTCTGATCTCCTCATCCTTTTCATTCTATCTCTGTGCAAATTTATGAGATGTTTTAAACCCTTAACCTTTTAACTTTCTCCTGGTTCCTTAGACAAAACCATCCTACCCACTAAGGGAGAGTTATTATGATTTTTTTCTCATAGTCGATTCCACAGTTATTCATTTCAGGGGTTCTTCATCATTACTTAAGATGATGAAGTACTAATGACTATCTAAGATGGGATAGCTGAAACTCTGGACCACCAGTCTTACATGGTGTGGCAATCCTCATGTTCTGCATCTGTATATTTTTCAACATAGAAATGAATTGTTTGGTACAATGTTCCTTACACATAATTATGCATACACTTTTTGGGTAAAAAGTTGATTTCCACTAACTAGTGGGTATGACACAAAAGATGCTTTTGCTAATTAGTTCAGCTAATGAAAATACCATCTCACATTTTGGATATCAACTCCAGTTCTTGGACTGGAGTGTATGTTTCTAGTTTTATGGGGCAGGACAGAGTTATCACACTCTCAAACAGAGCTGCTTGCTGTGCTCAGTGACTTATCAGTGACCTCACTTGTAGGTTGTCAGGGAAAATAAAAGAACAAGAACTCCGGGTGAAAGCGCTTTGTTTGAGAAAGGTATAGCTTACTGGTTTGGTAAATTTGCTCAGGAGGGACTGGGCCCCCAGAGAGGCTGGGCTTAAGTGGAACTGAATATTTACTTTATTGGAGATGTTGAAAAAGCTAAAGAGTAGGTACCTATAGCTCCTACCCTTGCTAAGGCTTTCGGGTGGACATAATAGCAGCTAGATAGCTTGCATAAAGAGGGAAGGTGTCACCTTTTCAAACAGCCTGTAACATGTAGCCTGGGTTTATATATAAAATTCAGTTTATTGTTTAAAAGAGTGTTTTAGAAATAAGCATGAGGCAGCTTCTAATTAGATGCCTCTGAATGTGCTGCGTAGTTGTGTGCTTTTAGAATGCTTTCTTTTATTCTTCAAGAAAGAAGTGCTAATGAAAATAAGCAGCTATGGTAATACTTGTATACTTCATAATTTCAGGAAGAGTCAGAGCAATATTGCACTAATTAATGTTGGAGTTTGTCAAGAGCCACAAGTCTCGGGATGCCTGCAGACAAGTCCTCCAGGGGTTTCCTGCTGGGAGGGATGTTCTGAACGTTTCCCAATCCCAGCAACAGTCTGTCCCTGCGCTGGAGGGAATACTGCCCATTGAATAAAGGGGTTAAAAGCAAATACCTGTTGCGTGTCAGTCTGCAAGTCTTCTCTGCATTCACTATTTGGTGTGTTATTTTAAGTCAAGACCAATGGCAGCTGATGCTAGTATTTCTGGCGGTGAACCTTGGGGATGAAGATTCAGCATGTATTTTTTACTGAGGCTAGTCTGGATGCTAACCTTGGGCAGTGGAGGAGGGGAGTAAGGAAAGCAGGCTGCTGGGAACACCCCATGCTGGTGTCTTATATCATCCCAAAGGATCACCAGTGTTTTATGAAAGAACTCTTTTATAGTCCTGTTAGCAGCAACACAACCACATTCAGAAGCAAGACATAAGTCAATGGAGCAATTTCTAATCAAGATTTATGTAAGTATAACTAGTGAACCCAGGGTACCTTATCTGGCTCTGCATCAAAATTAATTTATTATGCTTGTTTTTCATGGAACATGTTCCAAATCTTATTTGTAGAATACACTGCCTTTTAACTGCTTATAGCTTTTAGAATACATCTTATATATATATATATATATATATATATATATA
>Ga0065711_1047656_pt1 | contig 12205 bp, 8 predicted proteins | sample Hoacrofraction12_FD_59098 | JGI IMG/M metagenome (GOLD analysis project Ga0065711, IMG submission 59098) | Hoatzin crop microbial communities from Cojedes, Venezuela - Epithelial fraction 12 v2 (version 2) | ecosystem: Host-associated > Birds > Digestive system > Esophagus > Crop | place... | reverse complement strand
AAAAAAAAAAAAAAAAAAAATGCTCCTAAAATCTTGAGTTATAACTGTCTGCAACAAAAAAAAAACAATGTCTGAGATGCAGGTACAGAAAGGTATAGAAAGCAGAGTTATTTCCTTGATTTGGGTACAAGTTCCTGGCATTCAAACAAGCTCAAGTGAATCCTTCTCACAATGGCAAGTGATCTGAGCCCAAATGTGGAAAACTGCAGACCTGAAGTAATCGGTCTGGGAAAAAATACATGAGCTGCTGCGAGGAGACTGGAGCACAGCTGAGAACGAGCAGGGCTCTTCCTCACCAGTACCTGTGCAGTAAATCTCTTCTGCTATCATCTGCTTCAGAAACCTTGGGCATCTTTTCTGGCGAGCCACAGGAGTTACAGAAAGTCACCTTGAAGAAGAATCACAATGACAAATTTTCACCGTCAGTGCCAAGACGGTTGCACTTCTAGTCACTGTCAAAACACAAAAAAGCAAGGAAATTACTTCTCCAAATCAGCGCTGAGATTAGCTACGTTCTGGACAAAATCTTGGAAATTAAAAAGCAGTGAAATCTAACAGCCATCCCAGTGCCAAGTCAGGTGAAAGTCAGGTGAGATCTGTATGCGTCTAAGAAAGAATCATTTTAGGAGTGTTGCAAGCTCATGTGTTTATTATGTAATTGGAAGGGACTCAGAGCTCAGTGACCTGAGATGAACTGGAAACTGGTAACACATTAAACCCCAGTTGCTTCTGCTGAGTGGTATTTTTAACCAAAACTGGGAGATGTCATTTCTGCTGTGGGGCTGCAATCACCTCCCTCCATAATTAACGGAATGACATACACATGCTCTGAAGAAAGACTGTGCACTTGATATGTGGTATTAGACTTGGTATAAAACCATACATCTTCTTGTGTATCAACAGGAAGGTGTTCATTTAGATCGGCTGAATTTTGGACTGAAGGTTTGCAAAGTAATTTCACAAAAGGGTTTGAAAGATGAACCTCCTTGATAAAAGTGAGGATTCAGCTATGATGGGTTTCATCTGCTTTCCTTTCTTGCTACTAGTAAATCTGTCAAAGGAGTTTTCAAAGTACTCTCTAAATTCTTCCCTCCAGGAACCTAAAGATGATTTCCTGTATCTGAAAGCACTGCGCATTACTACTGAAGTGGTACATGAACCTATAAACAAAATTCAAACAATTTTGAAAATACCATTATTTCTCTGAAAGCTATCACAGTAGCACAGGAGAGAATGCTTATACTGAACCACCCATAGCATCATACAAAGTTTTTATAACAAAAAAGAGCTAAATGGCTACCAGCGAGTATGAACCAGAACACTATGAATCAGCTCTTGATGGAAATATAAAGCAGAGCGAGTTTTGTGCTGGGAAACATTCCATGAACGAGTCCAACATAGTCATTTCACTTGATAAAGGAGATGTCAGTCTGTAATTCATAAGGCACTTCAGTTCTGCGAGCATTAAAACCTGAGCCATCTTCGAAGATTACATATATAAAAGTCCTGGTCCCTTAGACAAAATAAAATATTTTGCCTTTGTCAAGGAAAAGCTTTGCCTTGAAGCCTTCAAGCTTGGATTGTGAGGGGGAAATATTGCCCTCAGGCAGTAAAAGCCTGGCATTCAGTGAGCCAGTCTGTAGTATGAATAGCACGGGATTTCTGAGCAAGGAGTAAGCAAAGCCATCTTGGAGACGCATCTGCACACTGACCGGACTCTGAGGAGGAGACTCTCCTCAGTCACAGTGTGAGCTCCACTTTAACTGTAAGGCTCCACTTTGCCTAAGTCCCCTTTTCATATCTCGCTTTGAAAGGTAATTCATAACGAGTGTTCGCCCATGACTAGCAGCATGGGGTTGCTGCCCTCATGCACTCTGGAAGCGTAGTCACTGGAAACTGTAAAACAGCTTCTGCTGAGCAGAATGGATTTGCCTGAGGGGAGAGGATTTGCACACCAGGGTCACCTATCAACACCCCAAGCCAGCATGAGCTTAAACCCTTCAGTAGCAGCTGTGATGTCCCCTGTTGGCAATCTATTGTGTGGCCAAAAGAGGCATCTACCAAATCTGGTCAGAGCCTGTGAGCACAGATTCTTTTGCCTTTATCTCAGAGAAGTGAGGAAGCAGCCACTCAGAGAAAAGTAAAGGTGCTGTTCCACCCGGCCCCTTCCCAACCATATAAGCTTGTGCAAAAAAAAAGGACAATTTACAGATGATGTGTATAATAGTGAAACTGTCTTTAACAAACCTACAAAAGCTTAGCTACGAGCGCTAGCATTCTGGAAAAACCTAGTTCTTTCTGACCTCAGAGGGAGGTTTGACACCACAGGAAGTGCTTCTTGCTCCACCACCTGCATTGATCTGCAGGGACTGAGAACTGGGACAGAGCCAATACAGACTGCTACTGAACTGGGAGGCATCTTCTGTGTGTTCAATCTGGAAAATGGTTCAGTGAGAAGGACCGTTCCACAGAAAAACAGATTTCTCCTGCCTGCCAAAGATAGATACCTGTCCAGAGCCTGCTTTAACCTCTGTATTGGTGGAGGCTGAGCAGCAAATAATCGTGACAAGGAGACAAAGGGCAGTTGGCTTACCCAGGGCTTTCTGGGCTGACTTCCACTCAGTATCCCAGCCTCTGCGAGGAAGAGCAGGGAACATCCAAATCTGCTGCAAGAACAAAACAGATATCTCTTGGGGGAAAAAATACGAGGTGCTTTAGCTACTGTGACATGGGGCCCATACAGTGAAGTCAGCTGCAATAATCTCAGTATTTCTGATGCCTGTGGGTTTTAAACAACACTGCTTGAAAAAGAAACTCATCTAGCAGTCATCTACTCCCAAGCTGTCCAGCCAGGCTGAGGACACATGACCAAGACCATCACGTTGTAGGATGATTCTACTGTTCCAAAATATGCAGGTTCGTTTATTTGTGTAACTGTACTGAGCACTAGCCATAACACAACAAATGTTTCTATGGTTGACAGTAGTTCAGATTATCGTGTATACTAATCATAGAACATATTGAGAAAATGTTGTGGTTTAACCCCAGCCAGCAGTTAAGCCCCACACAGCCGCTCGCTCACTCCCGCACTGGTGGGATGGGGGAGAGAACCTGAAGGGTAAGTGAGAAAACTTGTGCGTTGAGGTAAAGACAGTTGAAGAAGTAAACCAAAAGCCACGCACGCAAAGCAAAACAAGGAATTCATTCACTGCTTCCCATCGTCAGGCAGGTGTTCAGCACTTTCCAGGAAAGCAGAGCTCCATCACGCGTAACTGTTACTTGGGAAGACAAGCGCCATCACTCTGAACATCCCTCGCCCTTCCTTCTTCTTCCCCCCCGGCTCTATATGCTGAGCATGACATCATATGGTATGGAAGATCCCTTTGGCCAGTCAGGGTCTGCTGTCCCAGCTGTGCCCCCTCCCAACTTGTGGGTCAGTGTGAGAAGCAGAAAAGGCCTTGACTCTGTGTAAGCACCGCTCGGCAACAACAAAAACATCCTTGTATTATCAACATTCTTCTCACACTACATCCAAAACACAGCACTATACGAGCTACTAGGAAGAAAACTAACTCTGTCCCAGCCGAAACCAGGACAGAAAGACACAAGGAACTCTGCCATGTGATTTGCTCCTGTGTTTCTTCATTCAAGTGTTAGAAGCAGTTCTAGACAGTTAAGATGGCAGCAAGGAATGAGACTGCAGGGTGTCAGCCTCAAGTATGTCATAGTCTTAGTGGAGAAGACAAAATCTGGGCTTGAAGAAAAAACAAGCTTTGGTCTTAACTAAAGTGCAGCTACTTTCCTTCCACCACCAATTTTGAAAACACTGAAGGATTTCCCCCTGCTCCCCAGAGCAGCCTACTCCAGGTAATTGTGTTCATATTGAAATTCAGTTTTAGAGTGGAAAATGCTACAAGCTACAAAAAAGGCTCTGACATCATTGTATTATTTTTAAAACATTTTCCTGGATGATTTAGCTATGAAATACCAAGTCTACCGTGGTCTGGTTTGCTCTGCAACTTTTCAGTAAATCACTCCTGTTCCACAACAGCTACTTAGCAGGGTTTAAACTGAGTCAATCCCGTACACAAACCCTTTCTTCTAGTGGTTTTCCAAAGCCATTGAGTGCAGTATTTTCTTTAACACTGAAACTGAATGCATTGCTCTCCCCAAAAGGTTTAAGTGGAAGGGATAATAAATAAGAATAATTCCCCTGATTTTACATAACAGTGATGACTTAAAAGAATCACAGCCTGAGCTGTTGTTTAGTAGGTATTAAAAACCAGATTTAAACTGTGTTATAATCAATGCAAATCTTTCCTTTAGGCTTAAACGGGCTCTGTATCAAGACACACAAAGAGATTTCCCCCTCCTCCCAGCACCTCAAATCTCTCCGGTGAAACACATGAGCCCCGTTACACCAGCTGCTGGAGGTTCCCAGCTGAAAGAAGGGAGATGGAAGCGGCTCTGTCCACACAGCTTGGAGGTTTCTGCCCGCTCCTCCCCACAATTCCAGCTCAAGGTTTCGGCCAGGGCAGCTCACGCCTGCCCGCACCTCCTGGTGCACACGACTGCTCCTACAGCATCCCGATCGGAAAACCCTGGTACACGAATTCCTCCTCATCTTCCTCTGGGAGGATGAGATTACTGGATTTCACTTGAGGGTGGAACACATGACAAACAGCCAAGCCAGACACCAGGACACCTTTGTCGCTAGGATTAATCTCCTTTGTAGCAGGGAAGGAGGAGCTCCATCTCACATCCACCTAGGAGGAAAGATTCCTAGACCCCACTCTAAATTACAAAGCCAAAGCACAGCTAAGTAAGTGTAATACCTATTTTGTGTTCCCCTTACCCTTCTAGCCACTCTTTGCACCTTTTAACCTTATATCTAGAATTTCAAATGCCTTTTCCCAGTCTTTACTGTATCACTGCCCATAAACAAGTAAATAATAGCAACGGGGGAATACAGTTCTGAAATTACTCCCCCACCTCCCTTAGAGAAACTGTAATCTAAAAGTGAATTTGTATTGTACAGAAAGTGACTGGTCATTTTGCGCCAGAAATGATCACACTACATTCATTAACCACAGGACAAAGATGCCTCAAGGTTAGTTCCCAAAGTCTAGGACTTTAGAATTTAGGTGACAGAAAATGTGTCAGCCACGAAGAAGACCACACTCAGTTAAGCACTGTTTAACACGCTGCCTATGTCTGCATGGCAGGAGTGATGGCATTACGTCCAAACCCTGTGACAACAGCCACATCTAAAACTGAAATCCTACATTTAACTGATAAGACAGTGACGAAAGTTATAGACTGTACGACATAGCAGCATCTGCAATCTCAGTCCTAAACTCTGAGCTGATGGGAGAGGGACCTGAATGCTAAAGGGACGAGGAGAGTATCTGTCACTTTTATATCCGACATTCATGACACAGAGGGGAGATACTGCAGCTGAACAAATAATACAGAATGATCCTGATCTCCGAATATTTTGCGACGGAAAGAAGCCAGCGTAATACTTTCACAGAGCTGAAGGCTGCAAAAGCAGTAATTAATCGATCCAGTATGGTTCTCTGTATTTTAAATGTGATTAATGCTCACCTACCTAGACTTATACTGGAACCAGTATCTTGTACTTGAAACACACTTCCCAAAAAGGTGACGTGAATGTCAGGATGGGGGAAAATCTGTGGGGTTTTTGTTCTGTTGTTACGCAGAGCTGCTAGCTCAAAATCTGTACCTTGTTTGCTGTCTCCACTAGCGTAATTTTAGCTTCCAGCTACAAGATCTTGTCACACGCTTGTCTAGACCTCATTACTCTCTCTCCTTGAAGGAACTTCAGCATTGTAAACCTGTCACCTCTTGATTCTTCTTGCTGATAAAATGAACTGAGATATTTAAGTCCTGTTTCAACACCAGATTCCCAAGCCCTTAAAAAACATTCGTGCTCACTTCCTTTCTATTTCCTCTTTAGTTTTCCAAAATCCTTTTGAAACAGCACACACCAGGAGACTCCGTAACAATCTCGCTGTGGCCAGACGTGGCATAGGTCACAAAGTATTACCTAATCAGTAAATTAGTCACCAGTATTATCTATATTTCACCACTCCTAAAGTAAAAACAACCTCTGCTTTCTTTATATCCTCCTTCTCTCTCCTTCCTCCCCTGCTTTGCAAAAGGTGCTCATTTCTGAATTCCAGTCGTTTTTCCAAGGCTGGTACGCCACTCTACCAAAGCCTGTTTACACCTTTATAACTCACTAAAACCAGAAAATTCCCAGTTGTCAACAAAGTTAAGACACCACAAGTTTGACACCCGTTTCACCTATGTTTGTGTTCCACATTTCCATTCCCGTCTTTCACTTTTTTCTAGAACAGAACAAACTTTGCTCTGTATCAGCCAATTGTATCACTCTGGACTTACATTCATATCAGTGAACTGTACCAGGTGCTAGGAAAGCCTAATAAAGCACCTGATAATCTCTATTATGATATCTATTGAGACTCCTTCTTTCTCAAAATAAAGTCTTGGCCCTCACTTTAGTAGTTTGCAGCTCTATAAATTTTGATAAATGGGCTCGACTGAGACGTTGATTGCATGGATACAGAATAAGACTGAAATTAAAAGAAAGCTGAGCAAGTCTGGAAAAATAGACAGCACACTGGGGCAATATTTTCACATTAATATGTGGAAGACAAAAATCAGGCTGATCTTCAGTTGTTCCCTGTTGGTGATGCTCATCAAAAATAGTCGTGTATCTGGATTGGGAGTATTGGTCTAAATGAGTAACAAAGAATTTAAAAAATAACATGAAGTTTATGAGTTGAATTCTGCCATTGAGGAGCAAATTTTTCTATTCATTTTAATGATCTGAATAATGCATAGTCTGGTACCCCTTGAATCAGCAAAATCAGAGTGGTGGCACTCTCATGCTTTCCAACACTTCCGGTGTCCAGCTCATCCCCCCTCTTTCTGTAACTGAATATCACCTCCATTCTGTTGGGTTTTTGGTTTCTTTTTTGTGAAAGTTGCCTGTAGCAAAGTGTCCTTTTCAAAGATCTCCTTCATGAGCTGGCACACCCCACGCAACAGAAGGAAGCGAAGACACGAGTGAGAAGACAGACTCTGGAGAAGCAGCTGACCGCCTTCAAGACCAAAAGTTCCTTGCCATTTTCTACTGACTTTGCTAAGCAGGACAAAGCAATTCAGATATAAGAGCTCATTCATAATGTCATCCTCCAGGTCAGTCGCAGACAAACAGTGCAAAGCAAAAGCGCTTTTCTGTTCAATGAATCACATTGTGGGTTTTGAATATGGAATGCGAATGAGCTTGTTGCTGAGGGAGAGCAACGGGCAGGAGCCTGAAGTGTCAACAAATGGAGAAGTAGGTATGAAAAATGAGGTTGTTTGCAAGCCTGGTGAATGGAGGATGAATGGTCAGCAGGATGAGAACGAACAAAAGCGAGAGATCACTTGGCAAAGAAGTGGCATTATTTTCTACAAAAAGCTAAGATGAATATCTGAAGAACATTCTACTATATCTTCTCCGTGACGATCACATACTAGGTGGGCTTAAATTACTAAGTTGAAAGAAAGCTGCATCTAAGGCCAATATTACTACTGGGAGAGGGTGCAACTGCCACTGTTTTGGGCTAGCCAAGGGGAAGCATCTCAAGGGCTTGGAGGCTCAGCAGTTTCTGAAAATAGGATTCATTTAATGCGCCCCAGTCAGAGCACCAAAACCATAAGGCTTTGTTGCTGCTGACAGACACAATCAGTCAGGGATAAAGGAACAAACATGAACAAAGCAAACCTCTCATTTCCACCAAGAAAGCTATTTTTAGGTGCAGAATTCAACACGAGTGGCATAAGCCAGACTCCAGTAGATGAGTGCGTGAACAAATGTGCACCTACAGGCAGCCACTCTGATCCTGGAGGAATTTTCCCCCAGCTTCACTAAGAGCAGAAATGGACACTAAAGGCTAATTCTATGGCCTGAATTCTTCTGATTCTCTGAGCAGCTGCATTGATTTGACCTGTGAAGTATGGTGCCAGCGGAGGTGAGGAATGATATCATCATCTGGCCCCGAGGATGCTGTGAACCCATCTGACTCCGAAAGAACCAAAGATATAAACATTTTCCAATCTCTGACCATACAAGTGATCCTTGTGAAGCCGTCAGTGCAGAAGACTGACAGACAGCAGTTGAAAGGTCATAAAATCAACACACAGAAAGCCAGCTCACAGAAAAGCTAATAGGAGACTGAGTGCCCTTTGGCTCAGAACAGGAGAGAAAGGTACACATCCCTGATCGTTTCCAGATCTGCAGACACCATAAGAACAGTTCTTAAATCTGGAGGTAAACACTATCTCTCCCGGATGAGTCATGAGTGGGGAACGACGGAGGTCTTCTCTGATCCTTGAGCTTTCTGGATGGGCCGTAAGCGTAGCTCCTCTGTGTAAACCACAGCAGGAGCAGAGCCTGGGTGCCTGGGGCTGGAAACAGGCCACGCAGCTCCAGCTGGCGGGGCGAAACCGCACCGGCTGCAAGCACAGCCCGAATCAGCCCCGTAGCACCGCAGTGCTGTTGAGAAGCCCCATGTTCGTTCGCTCCCACCCTACCGCCAAGGATGCTTTCAGGACTCTGCCCAAACCCTTCCAAGGAACAGAGCTGCACAGCACTTCTCCAGTTGACAAGCTCTGTTCTGGGAAATGCCAGTGGAAGGGAGTCCATCCTCTGTCTTACAGGTGTTTTTCAGCCTGGAGCTGGGCTCTTTGGCACGGTGGCCAAAACTCCATGAGCAGGGTTACCCTGGAAATGACTTGTTTTCTTCTCCTGCACGAGGTCGCAGCCAGAAGCATAGAAAATGAACTGTGACACTGCAGGTGAGGGGAAAAAAGTGAAAAACCCACAGAGAGGATAACAAAAGGTACGACACGTAACTTGCTGTATTGCAAGAAATCCCAGCAATTCAGTTTAGGGTACATGCACGTGCGTATAATGCAAGGGGCATTTACTCCAGTGCCCTTTTCCCACCAAACTTCCTGCCTCCAAGCTCCACAGCCGAATTTCTTTTACCTGGTAAGACCCCAGCATAAGGTCTCTTGCAGAATGTTTTGTACATTTTCAGGGTCCAGCTCCAAGTTACACAACCTATCTGGGCATACAAGTGATTCCTCTGCAGTGTTTCCAGTGCTCTTGAGGGGTTACGGGCTCCAGGTGTGAAAAGGTGGTGCTCTACCAGCAGCTGTAGTTTGAAGAAGCTTGAGAGAAAACAGTCCAAGAAGTATTGCAGCAAAAAAGGAAGGTCTGATTAATCAACAGAACTGCCAGAAACGGGCAAGAGTCTCACTTACCTTCAGCTGGCAGTGAAAACACACTGGAAACCAGCCCAGTTGCTCTGTTAACTGGGTAATAAGTTCAACAGTGTCCACTTGTGTTTTGCTTCCCTCAAATACTTAAAGGAATAGCGGCAAAAGCAACCATCTTACAAGTGCAGTGGCAACAAATGCATTTTTTATTTTTAATTAAAAAAAAAAATCATCAAAAAGAGCTCAGATCCATATGATCACCACTGATCCACAGTTCACCATACTTTCGGCTTTCACATAACACTTACTAATTTCCTTATGACTGCTGAGCAAAAACCTATGGTTGAGAATACACTGGGGTACTCACAGACAATATGTGGTCTACTGTAATGTCCATCCAGGTTCCTTGTGAAGCATTCCTCCAGTTTTTCACATGCATATATTACATCAGTGTATAATAGAGATCAATTTGCATAGGACATTCACATTCCATTATATGCAAGATGAAAGAGATAAGGAGATGGTCTTTTAACATTAGAGTACTGGTATTTAGTAATTTGGAGTCACATCATCTGTATATCCATATATGTGCATGCATGGAAGAGAGAATGCAGGGAGAGAGTGGTCCTTGCAAAACTGAAAAGCTTCATGTTGAGGTGAGTTGCATTGAAGAGCAAAATCTTCAAGCTTATTATTATTTTAGATGAAAGGTTTTTGCAAGCTTATCCCTATGAGTTTTTTATAGCCTTACAAAAATATATTCCATGCTCCCGAGGCTTCTCAGGGAATGCCATGTGAAATTTTACAATATACATATAATTAAAACACACACATACATATGCACACACCTATACATGTGTATATATACACATGTACATTTATAAAACATGCTTCAGCTTTAATTATTTCTGAATTTACACATAGATTTTGGATAAGTGTGAAGGAACACCTGACCGCCTTTTTTTTTTTTTTAATTTCATTCCAACACTTTTGAGGAATAATTGTTATTAATAAACTTTTCCAATTCTGACATACATCCATCATATTTGCTTTTTGACTGAAACCTTACAGGCATTCCAGAGGAACAGTTCACTAACAGCGATACCTACATTACTAAATGACAAAACCATGTTTGTCTGAAATTTTTCCTTTCATTTGCCTTTGAACTTATCAATCACCAAATAATTTCCAAAGCTATGAAAGCGTTGTTTTAATTATATACAGTTTTTATTATAAAACATTAATATGTGATTCAATTTTGTAGCAGTTTTCATACAAACCATATTCTGAAATGTCTTTCTGTACTAAATAATGCATGGCAATATCTTAAACAAGTTTTAAGCAGTTAATTTTGAATTCAGCTATGTATTCCCAAGTGATCAAGGTCAGTACCTTCATTTAAAAACTAGACCTGACATATTTTTAAAAAGGTGTTTTAAGATAGTTGCTGCACTAGGTCTGCAGGAGGTGTAATCTGGAGTGCTGGGTTTTTTTCCTTTTAGGCTTGCAGAAGTAGCCTATGCTACCTCTTAAAAAGAAATACAGTATTATGGAACTTAAAAGTAGCAGGGATTGTTAGAGCATCTAGGCTGATCCCATCTCATTTCCCAATTTCATCCCAATATCCGGAAGCTACAGGTATGCATAACTCCTCCAAAAGCCAGATTATGGGCACCTGCGGAAAGCAAGACAGGGCTATTATCTCTGCCCGACAGCTCTCCAGTGTCAGAGGCGTGCAGGTGACCCCAGCCTCTCTGCCTGACCCTCTCTCTGCCCATAAAAAGATGGGACACCAACACCCTTCTCACCCTGGAGGGAAGTTTTCTTGCTGCCCTCTCCTTTGTTGATCACCATGGCCTGAAGCAGGGGAGCAGGGCGTGCTCATCAGGCATCTCGGAGGATGCTGGGTGCCCGCAGCGAGCTGCTCCATCCGATATTCTGCCCACAAGCTCCAAAAGATGCCACATGCTCATCAGCGAGGTCAAAAAGCAGTGCTGCTGTCACCTTTCCTACCGCCTTCGGGCGCCTGCATACGCCAAGGCAGTCACCTCCCAGCCTCCAAACGGGCCGGTGGAGGAAGCTGAAACCTTCACCCTCCTCTCAGAGCTGGCTCTCGACACAGGCAAAGTAATAACTCTTTTAGGGCAGCAGATTGTCAACCACAAGGACAGACCTACAGCCCGATTTCCTACTCTGCTTCCAGCGGACTCCTGGTGAACCAAGCCAGCTGCTGGGGAGGAGGAGGACGCGGGCAGGATCCCGAGATAAGGGCTGCTGCACTGGCAGTTGTCTCCACACTCCCAACGCTCCAGCCCAGCTTCCTTTGCCGTAACGCGCTGCCGGCCAACTTAGGTCTTCCCAGTCCTGGGAGGAAAGACAAACGAGAGCCTACCTTGCACGGCGTGGCAGGAGGCTAACCCAGAGCTGCTCACAGGAGAGACGTGGGGACCCACACCTGAAGGCAAGCTGGGCATTGGGAAGGGGGGTTGTTATCAGACCCAACACCGAAACGGCCCCTGGGGACCAGCACATGGAGGAGCAAAGCCAAAGCAGGGCTGGCAGGGGAGCTGCGAGGTGGGACAAGACTTGGGGGGGGTCTAACCAAGGGGATTTGGTCCTGCTGGGGTGCCACCACCCTGCTGCACACCTCGGCAAGGCAGCCTCGGGACTGGGTGTCTGCCTGCCAGCTGCCTTCAGCAACCCCACGCCAAAGGGGATCTGCATCCATTTAATAGCACACAACTGGTTTTATTTCAATGAGATCCCTGTCAATGCATCCCAGGGGAATCTGCTCTTATTTCAACAAGGTCCCTTTCAATACATCCCAGAGGAATCTGATCTTGTTTCAGGCTACTGAATTTTTTTTTTTTTTTTTTTTTTTTTTTTT
>Ga0065711_1047655_pt1 | contig 12206 bp, 6 predicted proteins | sample Hoacrofraction12_FD_59098 | JGI IMG/M metagenome (GOLD analysis project Ga0065711, IMG submission 59098) | Hoatzin crop microbial communities from Cojedes, Venezuela - Epithelial fraction 12 v2 (version 2) | ecosystem: Host-associated > Birds > Digestive system > Esophagus > Crop | place... | reverse complement strand
GTCTCTGCTAAAAAGATTGTCCCCACCTTTCCTATAGGCTCCCTTTAAGTACTGAAAGGCTGCAATCAGGTCTCCCCGCAGCCTTCTCTTCACCAGGCTGAACAAGCCCAACTCTCTCAGCCTGTCCTCATAGGAGAGGTGTTCCAGCCCTCGCATCATTTTTGTAGCTCTCCTTTGGACCGCTCCAACAGTCCCATGTCCTTCTTGTGCTGAGGGCTCCAGAGCTGAACGCCGCAGAAGAATAGGTAATACAACTTTGCTCAGTGTTTATGGAGATGGAAATAAATAAGACACTGAAAGAAAGAACCAGCCAGAAACAACAGTAACTCCTAAAAGGTGTGAAATAACTATCCAAAACCTAGTTTATCATTGCCACTTAAGAAGAACCCTAGGGGTGTCATGAAGATCTAATAGCTGACATCCCTTGCCCCTGATGGTACGCACATGGTCCTCTCTGGATCACTTGGGCGTGAGTATGAGTTTATGAGAATATGAGTCAAGTAAGTCTATGAGACAATGAATGCAAATGGGTAACATCAACTCAGAAATTTCATAAATACATATAATTTTCCTTTCCAATAAGGTCTCCTTCTGACTTCTATTATGTAAAATTCTTAGAGTACTACTTTTCTTAAGTAATGTAGGAAACCACTAAGATGCTGTATGATGCTGTGATCATGATGTGTGTAACAAACCAATAAACTAATCAAATTAGTTATGAAATCTATATATATTCATTTTAATTGAAATTAAATTTACCATCCAATTTACCATCCTGCCCTCCCACCACTTCCAGTTTTCCTTGAGTAAGGTAGAGTTCAATAACTTCATTAGATGTTTCCCTCTTCTGGAGGGTTGGAGGGGTGAAAAAAACCTGGTTCGGGTTGAATGTCAAGCTAGCAAAATTTGGTCAATTGACAAAGCATGTTAGAATAAGGTGCAGGCTGTATACTCATGTCTAGTATTGCTGGATATTTCGTGGTGGATATTTAACAGTGGATCTTACAACAATTTCTTTCAAAATTCTGAGTAATCAAGAAAAGGAAAATTACAACACAAAACAATAAAAATATTACTATGCGCAGTTCTGTAACTTTTAATCAAAATTTTTCCAGCTGGAAAACTCTCATCAAAAACAGTTTGATGATGTCCTGGGTTCAGCCAGGACAGGGTTAATTTTCACCAGAAGCCAGGAGGGGACACAGCCGGGCTGGCTGACCCAGACTGGCCAAACAGAACAGGGTATTCAATACCATGTGCTCTCATGCTGGGTTCTGAGTGGAGGAAGCTGACTGGGGGGGAAGTCAGTCTCAGCTCGGGAGCACACGGGGCACCAGGCGGTGGGAGTTGCTCTGTGCATTTCGCTATTTGTTTTGTATATTCTTCTTATCAGTATTGTTGTTATTACTGTTCGATTCGTTTGCTGTTCTGTTAAACTGCCCTTATTCCAACCCATGAGTTTTTGCCTTTTTCTTTCCTTTCTCCTCCCCATCCCAGAGGGCGAAGGGGCAATAGAGCGACTACGTGGCCATTTGTTGCCGGCCATGGGCCACAACTATAAAAAATGGAAGACAAAGTCTTTATAAAAATTGTTTTTTTTCCTCCATGAACTTGCTGTTAAGGTCGTATATTAAATTTTTATTCCGTCTTGATATCTATGAACCTTTTAACCGTATGTTTGATAGTTCATCTCAAATACCAGCAGTTCTGGGAAAAGATGTTAAGAGCATATCCATTGATCATTTACAGCATCATAAATGGATTCAATTTTGGATTCTTTGAGGAGATTCTCCCAAGGCCTGATCTGTATGAAATAAAATAAAAATGAAATACATCAGTTGAGGATCTGGAGCAGGTTGCCCAGAGATATTGTGGATGCCCCTCCCTGGAAGTATTCAAGACCAGGTTTGATGGAGCTCTGAGATCCCTGATCTAGTGGAAGATGTCCCTGCTCATGGCAGGGGGGTTGGAACTAGATAATCTTTAAGGTCCCTTCCAACCCTTACCATTCTATGATTGTATGATTCTATGATCTCTCTCAGCAGACAGTTCATAATTACACATTACCCTAATAGCTTGCACACAGCTTTATCTGGGTAAAAGGGAAGAGTATTCATTGGAGAATTCCACTCAATCAGAAATTGTAATGCTTCAGAATTTTTTTGTCCAACTATATTTCATATTAATGAAAACAGGAGGTTTTGGCCAGCTCAAGGCATCAGACTGGCATTTTTGGGATTAAACATGTTTATGTCCTAATTTAAATTATTTTAATTTTTTATGTGTTAATATAAATTATTCTCCACTTAAACACGTCAGTCAAAAGATAGCTTTCATCAGTATTGTAGAACAAATATTTTACACTGATTTTCTTTACAGCTTCTTTTTCTTTTTTTAAAGAACACTGTTAGTCCTGAGATAGTTCATAAACTAATTTCCATCTTATGCATTGCAGGTATATAACACATTTATGTGTATAATACAGTTTCAGTGGAGGCAAGCTCATTGCACACTGGAAGTAGTGGAAATGGAAAATAAACTTTCTCACAGATCTGCAAAGTTCTGGAAACAATTCATTCTATAAGTAGAAAGATTACTTATCTCTAAAAGCAAATATTAAGGAAATAACTGTTCCTCTACAGGAATAATTGTTCCCTTATGCATGAAGGTTTGTTCGTTTGTTTGTTTGAAAACTGCTGTTCAGAATCACTCGGGTGAAAATCAATATTACTAAAAATTAATAAGTTGTTTTCTTTTCTTTGCCTGTAAATTAACCAGTTACATATTAACTTTTACTATATTTCTTGTCTTTCCTCTTTGTCTCCAGAAGTAACAAGTTTTGAAGAAAGGGTTCATGTGTGTTCTTTCATTCTGAATGTTCTCAATCATTCTAATGTATTCCTTTTAATTGCTGTTGTGTCTTTTTATTCCATCTGGTATAAATGGAAAGGAAATCCTAAATCTATAATGAAACAAAAATTTCTGGTTTTTTTTCCCTCCTAGAAAACCTTAATATGCAGCTAGGAGTGCAGGTGAAATAAAGTCTAAAAGATTATGACAAAATAATAGAAAAAGAACTTAATGACCCACTTTCTCATGTTTTCATACATAATTAAAACTGAACATCAAATAGATTACAGTAGTCTCTGCTAAACCATGACATAGACAAAAAAAAAATGTTTTTTACCTAATTTTGCCATTAAAAATCTTTCATGCCCCTAAGCAGAATGTGGGGGGGGGGGTTTATGTGTAGAAACAGAAGGATGGAAACAAATGTGTAATAAAATACGAAAGAATTTTAAATAATTTATTTTCATAATTATGTGATTTTCCTCAGGATGTGTGAAGATCATGTGCAAATTTTATTTATCAAATGTTTGGACCATTTAATGTTTACTAACTGAGGTTTCAGAAATTCTGTAGCTAACTGTCCGTAATTAGATGTTACAATGTGCAAAAATTGATGTATTTAAAATCACAGATGACCCCAGGAAACATTCTTCCTGGGCTCTTCACATTTAAGAGTTTCTTACCTAAAACAAGGAATCATAACCTTTTACCTAGTGAAGAAAAAAAAGAAATAAAAATGGCAGAAACAGCACTACAAGGTAAATAATTCAGGATTTGATTCTGAATAGGTCATAGGTGGCCTAGGCTTCTCTGTCCACAAATAAGATTAAAATTTAACTGTCTGGAACCTGTCTGATGATAGAAATGACTGACTTTACAAAGACACCCTTTTTTGCTTTGACATTCCCTAGTTTCTTTTAACTGTATTATGCATATGTCCCAAACTCCCCTGGTATTGGTCAGTTTGATTGATTCAGGATGTGATCCAGTGGGGTGGTGGCTCTGCAAGCCTGGGACTTGGGACCCTCAGCAACACAGGAGTAGAAGGGTTTCTGGCTGCTGCACTGAGGTTACTCCTGTCAATTAATTCCATGACTTCCTTTATGCATTGCAATGTGCAACTTCTGGTGGTTAAACCCACTGCTAGCAGTAAATGTTAGACTGGATGTTTTCCACCCTGCTTTGGGTGTCTCTAAGCTAGACATCTAGTCTAGCCATTTTGACTTTTTGTATATTCAGTGACAAAAAAAGTTCCGTCCTCTTAGTTTTACATTAAATGACATGAGCTATCATCTGATAAATCTTTCCTGTTTTGGTCCCTTTTATATCTTGCAAAACCATCGAAGCATAACAAAAATTTCAGAAAGGGCAGAAACCAGTGCAAGTACTTCGTGATTAAAGGTATACAAGTCTTTGAATACCTATGCTTTCACTGAAGTCTTGCTAAGTGATGATAAGAAAGCTTTGATGAGCATTTAGGACAAATACAACATTGTTAAATACGTTTAATAAGTTTACTTATGCAAATCACCTTTCTGAGCCCTCATCCATGTTCTATCTTCTTCCAAAACATAGCTCAAGGAAAGACAATGGGAACAATTCACTCTAAGTTAAACTTGGAAACTTCTCTGATAATTCATGTAAACTGATAAACAGTCAAATAAGCAGATTTGATCCAGACCTATAAATAAATATTTAAAAAACATTTGAAAATATAAGACAAATACTTAAATGTTCAGGGACAATAAATTGAAGTATAACTTCCAGCAGATTTCAGTTACTATTATTAATTTTAACAACCTTTTCCACAGCTTTGTTTCACTTACATCTTCTCTTATACAACTAAACCTGTATTTGTCCTTTCTTTGTACCTGAAGTTGTCAGCTGAACTGGACATAAGTTTACATTTGTCACAGGGATAAAACAGTAAGATGTAAATAGACCACATCAATTTGTCTTCGTGCACACTGTCGTTTCTGACATTTAGTGCAAAAAAATGCAATTTCTACTAAAAGGTGGTTTTCTGAGGTGCAGTATCTTAGCAAATGTACTAATAAATCTAACTTACTTGATATTATGCTCCTGCTGAATAGCCCATGCCCATGTTGTTGCACTTCTTCCCCTTTATAAAAAGGACGACACATCAAGCTGTTTATGAGGAGTAATGCTTGGTCTTTGCCTGCTGTGGTATTATGACCAGGCTTGGCTTGGTAGAGTGCTAGCTGATGTCAGCCAAAGTGGTGTAGACACAGTTTTAACAACTTAGCAGTGTAGGCAAGGGAGTTTCAGTGCCCAAGGGTGTTCTGTAGCACAATTTAATTTACAAGTGCAAACACAGACAATAAAGTTGTGCAAATTTATGTAGCAACAACTCATCACTAATTTTTGGAGACTCAAACACTGTCATATGAGCCAATATCAATTCATTCTGTATGTAAAGCAGTGAATTTGGTATAGAAGAAATAAATCCCCAAACAGAAAAGTAATATCAACTCACTTAGTATGAGAGATTATCCAAGGCACTTTCTACTTTGCCAATAAACAGTTTATAAGTAAAATCTTGCACTTAAAAAGCAAACTTTCAGGCAGGAAGAAGCCTACTGTATTACTTTTATATCTCCAGAGCTAAGTGGCCTTAACTCCTAGTTATGAAGCTAATCTTCATTTTAGAATATTATTCAGGTAAATGAAAAATGAAGTTATTGCACATTAGTTCTACAGAGATTATTTTTTTAGAGTTAGAAAAACGTTTGCCAGTAAGTATTCTGCTAAACACTAAAAAACCCCTTTGTAAGCAGAAAAAAAAAAAAAAAAGTGTGCTTTTAATTTGGAGCCAGAGTCCTCTGCACTAAAAAAATTACTCTGTATTTCTCAAGAGCTGTAGTGCCTAAGTTTACTTACATGAGAAAAATTAATTTTAGGTACCATTTTTATTTATAAACAAGTTCCCTAAACTGGTGGATCTGTTTCTAAGTTTTTAGTTAGTAAATTATTGTAGTTATACATTACAATTTTAATTTTTTTCTTTATTTCATTTTTCCAAACTTACATTGCACAGCTATCGGGATCAAGCTGGAGACCGAGGATTCTCAGGGGCAGCAGTGCTACAGTAAAAATTACATGAATCGACAAATGGCTGAGCTACATTTATATGAAATGATATGCTTTTAGTGGGTGCTATATTCTCAAGTGAATTATTTCCATATTTAGGCTTTGTCACATCATGTACTTGGCATGTTTTGTTTTGTTTTCTGACTACATATGGTTGTTTTGTTGAATAATTTATCTCTGAATCACTCATAAGAAATCTCTTGTACATATATAAAATAGGTAATTTACACTGCAAAGGCAGTTTAAATGAAATGAGGAGATGTAGGTAATATACATGGTAGATCAGCAGAATAATATTTCTAGGCAATACAAACAGAGCTAAAGTCACATTAAAAATTCCTGCTCTAAACAGGATCTTCACACACATATAATTTGGACCAATAATAACAAAAGTTAAAAAAATAGTCTTTGGTGGTTTTAATGAATAAAATCTAAGAGTTTCTTTGGGTGGACGACCAACCGTATCACCAGTCAGGAAAATATCTTTCCTTACTTTGTTAGAAATTGGAGTACGCTGTTGCTGGATTTGTAACATAGTTGTTAACATATCCATCCATCCATCCATCCATCCATCCATCCATCCATCCATCCATCCATCCATCCTATTATCAATCATAAGTGTCTATCTTTTAACATCAAGACAGCTTTTGCAACAATGTTACAGATAATACCAACAAAATATTCCAACTTAGATATTTTTCTTCTTATAATCTAATGGTATTTTCATATATTTTCGTATTTACTTTTTGTATTATAATAATGCCCATTAATCCCAAGTAAAAACAGATCTTATTATGCTATATGCTGCACAAACAAATAATTTTACATTGCAACTACTTCAATACACTCACAAACTAATTTAAGGTCTAAGAACACACCTTAAATATACATTACAAAGAATAGATGATCAGAGGAAAAATTTGCATGGAGTTTCACAGATTATTTATGTGCCGTGTCATGCAACCTAGTGCAATAATCTTCCATAATCACCACTGGAATGAATCAAGTGCTAGAAGGAGAAAAATTAGTATGTTCTGTCAGTGTGCAAGCTACAATCCTTCAAAGTACTGCATGCCGATATACCCTTTACTCACCTCATCAGTCTCATTTCAACTATTCTTGGAACCATTATTTTAGTTTTTAGAAATTGTCTTCCTTATATACCCCCACAATTCAAAGAAATAGATAGTCTAAGAGCAAAATTCTTTACTCGTGAAGCTACCTCCATGCAGAAACTCTCAAAATGCCTCTCATCATGTTTGGTGCTATACAAATGTGGAAACAAAAAGGATTGCGCCCTGACTTCAGCTGGGATAGAGTTAATTGTCTTCCCAGTAGCTGCTGTGTTTTGGATTTAGTACAAGATGAATGTTGATAACACTGATGGTTTCAGTTTTTGCTATGAAAATGAGGACATTTTCCAGTTTGCTGTGTTTGGCTAATGAGCAGGTGTACAAGAGCTTGAAGGGAGCATAGCCAGGCAGCTAACCCAAGATGGCCATTGTAAATATTCCATACCATAGACGCCATCCTCAGTTTATAAATGGGAGTTGGCCAGGGGCAGGAACCTTTTTCCATGAGTTCAAACTTTTCCATGAGTTTAGTATTCTTCCGTAAGTTTGGCAAGTTCTGAGAAATTCATGAGTTCAGCAAAATCTGCAAAATCCACGAGTCCCAAGAATTTTGTAGGTTCTGTGACCACTGTTTGGGGACCGGCTGCACAATTGGTCGTCAGGCAAGAGAGAAAAATAATATTATATATAGCTTGTTTTCCATATTATGATTATGATTATTACATCATTTGTTGTCTTATTAAACTGTCTTTATATCAACCTAAGTGTTTTAGATTTTGTCCATTCTCCTCTCCATCCCACTATGAGTGGGGAGCAAGTGAGCTGCTGTGTGATCCTAGTTGCTGGCTGCCAGGTTAAGCCACGAGAGATTTTCTAGCCACTGTCTCTTCAGCATCTGAATAGGTTGATGTTGAACTGTAGTTCAGTGACATAAAACAGCTGAGTGGGCTGTGTAGAACAGTCGCTTAGCATCACTAGTTAGTTAGAATTGAAACATATATAGTGCATTTTATCTCATCTCAAGTTTCCACAAGTTACATATCTACATTAAGGTCAGTGGAGATACAGCCAGTGGAGTGTCCAGATTCAGTGTCCAAATTGAAATCTGTCAATTGATTCATTTCATAGCCCAGCCCAGATTTCCCCATTCTAGAAAGACAAAGTTATCCTGTATTAATCAGCACCATGAAGATGCCTTAGATATTGAAAGAAACAGCAGATAGAAGTACTTGTCTTTGTGCAGGCAATTGAATCAAGCCCAGAGAGCTTAACTTGATGATAACAGTCACTTCAGCAGCTCATAGATAGATTTTGATACTAATATCTAAATCAGTTTGACAGGTTACTCCTTAAGTGAAGGAGATGTCTCTTAAATACCTCAGATCCAAGAGACTACTGAACTAATGATCTCTATGCATAAAACATATCTTCCAGTAATCTTTTTGTCTCCATCCACCCTTAAAATATTGTCATGGTTTAACCCAGCAGCCAGCAACTAAGCACTAGACAACTGCTTGCTCACACTCCCCCCCTCGCCCCAGTGGGATGGGGAGCAGAAATGGACAAAAGGGAAAACTCACGGGTTGAGCTAAAGACAGTTTAATAAGGCAACAAAGGAAATAGTAATACTACTATTAATACTAGTAATTATAATAATAAAGATAATAATGAATATGCAAAATAAACTATATACAGAACAATTTTTCTCACCACCTGATGACTGATCCACAACCTGTCCTAAGCAACAGTCATGGAACCCATATCCCACAAAATTTTGCAAAATTCCCCAAATAAGACCGAACTCCTGAAAAAAAGTTTGAACACCTGGACAACAAAGGATTCGAACTCCTGGAAGTGAGAAAGTCAGATTCCTGACCTCTGGCCAACCCCCATTTATAAACTGAGTATTACATCGATGATATGGAAGATTTCCATTGGCCTCCCAGGTCCTGCACACCTGCTCATTAGCTAAAAATGAGAAAGATTAAAAAGTCCTTGGTTTCAAAGCAACAACTAAAGGCATTGGTGTATTGTCAACATTCATCTCATACTGAATCCAAAACATAGTAGCTACAGGGAGGAAAATTAACTGTATCCTAGCTGAAACCAGGACAAATATGAAAATCAATTGGCACAAAAACAAAGCATAAGAGTAGTCTGAAAACAAATACAAATATGTACAATATTGCAGTATTAGTTATTTTAAAAAATCAAACTCCATGTCTCCACTCTGCTTTTATGTTATGTTTCTTCCACTTCATCAGTTTTCAAGTGTTAATGTTCCTTTCCTTTGTTTTGTGATAGCTGCTCTGCAAAATAAAAAGGTTAATGCTACCTCAACAGAAATAATAATCCATAGAATTTTTTCTTGTTTATGAAGGTTTTAAAGGCATCCAGCTATAAATAAAAAATAGCTGTACTTCAGTGCCTGAACTTAGTGATTTGTACCATTCCAGAGACTATAAAAACAACGATGGCAGGTGAAATTGCCAGCCTGTAAGAGTCTGATGTAAGAATCAGACTTTCCTTGGTACTGCGTAATAAGCATTGGTGAAAACCTTTCTTTATGACCATATTTCTTTTAGTTTTGACCTTGAGAACTCTTTTTCAATTTCATTTAAAGACCAATGCGTATTCAGGAATCTTTTATGCTTAATAGCTAGCATAATTTTATTAGGCCATGTATGTTTTGGAGATTTTGTATGATTTCAAACCAGTATTTCTCACTTAATTAATGAAGAGAGACTCACTATAGTCATAGGAAAATATGGCTTTGATGCTTTTTAGTTGATTTTTAATACTAGTTCAACTTACAAAAGCAGAGAAAAGATTTTTTTTCCACAACATATTATATTTTTACGTTGGATTTTTCTTGGGTCTTCTCCATCTGTCTATACAAATATGTATGAATATTTAAAGCTACATTTTTTCAATTTTGTTTTTAATAAGACAGTATTTCTATTTTTGTTTTTGAAGACTTACAATATGCACCAGTCTGAATTTTCCACATGTAGGTTTTATTTTCAAAGCATTGTCAATGGAAGACATGGGATGTATGGTTTTCAAATAAATTTTTCAACCAGCATAATAGCCAAGCAGCATGCTTTGTAAGTGTTATGATTCTGTTAGCGCCTCTGTAGGCTGTTTCTTCATTTCTGAATAAGGTGTAGTGTGAATAGGGAGGAGGAATCATGTCAGTGGATTTAAAGAGTATTTCCATGTGGTGGGTTAGACATGGCCAACAACCAAACTTCCACCCAGGCGCTCACTCACTCCTCCTCAGTGGGATAGGGGGAGAAAATATGATGGAAAATCCTTGTGGGTCAAGGTAAAGACTGTGAGCTTGCCCACGAATTCATGTTGTGGACAAAACAGACTCGACTTGGGGAAAATTACCTTAATTTACTGCCAAAAAAAAATAGATTTGTAAGACAGAAATTAAAACACCACCTTTTCTTCCCCCTTTTCCATTCCAAATTTCACTCCCTCACTCCTGACTCATTTACTCCACCACTCCCCAGAAGTAATGGGGAGGGATGGGAGGGCTACAGCTGGTACATAGTGCTATGCTGCTCCTTCCTTCTCACATTTATCCTCTGCTTGGGCATAGGGTCTCCCACAGGCTTCAGTTCTTCAGGAATCACAGGACCATATATCTCCAGTGGGAAGGGACCCATAAGGATCGAGTCCAACTCCCTGCTCCTAACAGGACTACCAAAACTAAACAATATGACTAAGACCATGGTCCAGACACTCCCTGAACACTGACAGACTTGGTGCCATGACCACTTCCCTGGGGAGCCTGTTCCAGTGACCAACCACCGTCTCAGCGAAGAACCTTTTCCTAATGTCCGGTTTGAACTTCCTTGATGCAGCTTCATTCTATTTCCTCGTGTCCTGTCATTGGTCACCAGAGAGAGGAGATTAAAACCTCCTCTCCACTACGTCCCTTGAGGAAGTTGTAGACTCTGCTGAGGTCAGACCTCAGCCTCCTCTTCTCCAAGCTGAAAAGATGATAGGCTCTCCCACAGGCTTCAGTCCTTCAGGAAGAAAAGATCCTCACCGGTGCAAGTTCTCCAGAAGCCACAGTTCTAGTCAGGGAATCCGCTCCCACGTGGTCTCTCCAGGGACTACAAAGAAATCTCTACTCCTACGCCTGGAGCACATCTTCTCTCTTCTCTCACCTTGGTGTTCATAGGATAGTTTCTCACTTGCTCCCTCTTCCCCTCCCTGCTCTTTTTCCTCTGTCCATGAAGCATTTTGCCCTTTCTTAAACCCATGGCTGAGGTGATCAGCTGTTCCCTGTGATGGGTCTATGAGAGATCAGCTGGAACCGGTGGTGGCCATCATGAGGCAGCCCTGGCCTCTCCTCACAGAAGACACCTCTGCAGGCCACACTATGAACACCTTGACTCTGACACCCAGAGCATTCTGTTTTGAGAGTTCTTTGTTCTTCAAAAGCTATGCCAGGCCCCAGATACATCACACTGAAATTACTACTTCTGATAGTTAGAAGCTGTAGTCTGTTGATAAATTTCTATTTGTTACTTACATTTCATGGATAATCAGGCATTTTTTTTCCTCACACAACACATCTTCTTAATTCAGGATGGATTTTACTCACAGAGATAAATATTATTGTCAAGCACATCTTTCACATGTCACGACTGCTCACCTGAAAGTCTGGAAAGCAGTAGTAGATCCATAGTCCACATTCATTAGTGACATTACTGACAGAATAGAGAATATGCTTACTAAATCTGCAGGTGGCATGTATTTGAGAGAGATTATAGCTATGCTTGAAGTAAAAGATTTAAATTCAAAGTGACCACAAAAGACCATTAACCTGCTAAAAAAAGGAAGAAATTCCACAGCGACAAGTGGAAGGTACAAAGGGCAAGTAAAATCAACTGTGTACAATATGGAAAAAAACTGATTAGGCAATAGTCTTTCAGAAAAAGGAAATGTGGGTTATAATGGATGGCAAGCTGGATACGACTGAGCAATATGCAAGGAGTTGACAAAAGAATCTGAAATGAAACAAAACCCTCCACAAACATGTCCTGGGTTCGGCCAGGACAGGGTTAATTTTCACCAGAAGCCAGGAGGGGACACAGCCAGGTGGGCTGACCCAGACTGGCCAAACAGAACAGGGTATTCGATACCATGTGC
>Ga0065711_1047654_pt1 | contig 12206 bp, 7 predicted proteins | sample Hoacrofraction12_FD_59098 | JGI IMG/M metagenome (GOLD analysis project Ga0065711, IMG submission 59098) | Hoatzin crop microbial communities from Cojedes, Venezuela - Epithelial fraction 12 v2 (version 2) | ecosystem: Host-associated > Birds > Digestive system > Esophagus > Crop | place... | reverse complement strand
GGGGGGTTGGGGAGACAATACAAAAAGAAAGACTAAGACCCAAACTTGATAACGTGACAAACTACAAAGTAAGAATATTGTCTTGGATGCAAGAGAAGACTAACAAGTAATTCATTCGTGTGTGCAACACTGATACCTATCTTTAGGGTTTTGTTTCAGCCCTGTGCAGCATTGTTCCAGCTTAGAAGCATCGTTCCAGCTTAGCAGCATCCTCAAACAGGTGGAATCCAAAGGCTGTATAGGTACCTACCATTCAAGTGACAGAAACCTCATGAACAGGGCTTATGAATTCTTCCCTCAAAACAAGGTTGTTAGCCAGGGGTGAGCCATGAAGCTCACCTGTTACATAATACTAACTGGTTACAGAACTTGAGTTCCATAGGAGACACAGAGATCCCTACCTCTACCTCCTAACCTGTGGCCAGGCAGTTAACGGTATCCACATGAGAAAAAAGAAAAAATCTACACCGTGGATTAACTCTCTCAGGTTCAAATAGTGCACTAAATCCAAGTTTTCAGCTTCCTATGTGACTGTTCTATCTACTAAAGTCCTGAAATATGGGCATGGTAACTGCAACACAAGCTTAGCCTTAGAAACATACAGCAAGAAGACACAACTGCTCCTGTCAGCGTCTGCTTTTGCTGTTGTGTGCTGTGGGTTCCTGGAGCAAACACTTCAGAACAGTGTTCCTGCAGGATTTGTCCATCATTCCTAAGCATTATGTTCTCAAACCATTTTCCATTCACAGCTCAGTCATTTTTCAAAGCTTTGGATTTCATCTAACCTGACTTTTATGAAGTGCCAAGGTAGGCAAACATTTTATAAAAGAATTTGTTTTTCTGTGAGAAACTAGCATATGTCTGTCAGGCTTGGATTAACACAACGGAACATTCCCTCCAGATACTCTTTTACCAGTTGATATTACCGTCTTTTTCACCATGACATAACATCATTCTTTAGACAGTCTTTCCTAATTAGGGCTCTACATTCCAAACCCTTGTTCCATTTTAACTTGCATTATTTCTGCATCTGAACAAAAGGTTTTTCTCATATTTAAAAAAAAAAAAAATCACATAAATAGTGACTCATACTATATGTTTTATGCTGCTCTTGACCCTGTAAAGGTATGTCAGTTGTGCTCAGACTGAACTTCACTGAACCAGTTCACCCAGTTGAGAGAAGCAAAAGCAAATTCCTAATATGAAGATCCCATGCCAGACGGGCCTAGTGTAGGGGCCAGCCTGCTGTTTCCTTATCCTCCTATGCTGACAGGATTTACCTAATCCAACATAAAACTGTCATAGTCTGACAAAAGGAACTTGAGATATCCACAGTATTTTACTAGCAAGTCCTTATACACCTATAGATTTTTAACACTTGGATGAATGTATTTAGTGATGTCCTCCAGCAGGCTTGCTCAAGGTTACACAAGAAATCTGTGAGAAAGCAAAATTTAAAATGTTTACAAGACATCTACATATGTATCTCTCCCTTCTCTTTCTTCTTCTTCTCTTTTCAGTAAGGAAAACACCACCACTCCTTACTGCTCCAGACTGGTTATTTAAAAAAAGAAAGGAAGGTCAAATCAAAATAGCACATACATCACCTTTGATACTGTTCAACAAATAAAGCAGTCTCTACAATTCTTGCTTCTTCTGTAGAATATTCAGATGTGTTACTTTCCATAAAATTAGGGAATGTATTTTGTCCTTCAAGTATAGCTAAGAATCATGCATCACTTTACTAGGTGATGACTTCAGCCTATAAAAATGCACTGAGCTGTAGATCTATAAGACAGGGACAAAGAACTTGGCACAGTCCTTGAAAATAACATTCCTTAGGTATTTCAGATTTCAAGTCAAATTTTTATTAGTTCCTGAAATACAAAGTCAGGGCTTAGATCCAGATCAAATATAAATATTGCTTGTCATGCACAAATATGAAAGTGTTACGTTTCATAATATTTTGGATAAAAAAACTTTGTCAAAGTTCCTTAGAGTGTAACACTTTACAGATCATAACGTTGCATAAGCTTTCACACAAGGCTTATATAATATATGAATCTTGACAGGTTTGTGAATGAGGGCATTAAAACACAGCAGTCCCGTGTCCCAGCAAGACCTGCAAGCAAGCTGCTCCAAACAGGAGCTCTGCAAGAGTGAAACGGCAGGGGAGAGGAAGATCTCTCACAGCAAATCATTCCAAGAACACAACATAAGGGAAATTTTTCTGTATGCAGCTGGTAGAAGCACCCAAAGTGCAGGACTTACAATGTAGGCTTTGAACTACCCAGCAGGGAAAGAAATACAGTAACACAGAGAGTGTTCAGCAAGATCTTGAAATGCATTAGTGTTTGACAAGGAAGGTGGAGCAAATGGTGAGAGGGAAGCTCTTTAAGATTTTGTTTTAATCACTGTGAAGAAACTATGTGAAGTTCTGAAAGCCATTTTAATCTAATGATGGCACTTATTACTCTTGGAAAGGCATGATGAAAACTTGCAAAATAAACAGCAATGTGTTCCATTAAGGCAGTTGGGTTGAATGAACATTGTTCTATGACAGAGAACTCGCTGATTGACGACAAAGCTACTCAGCGCTCCTTGCTATCAGTGTTCCGCTGTGAGACAACGTGGAGATCTGTATGACAATGGAAGACTGAAAGGGAGCAAACTTGACTAGTCCTTTTTCTAAGAGAGAAACCAAGGAATGGGACCAGTCAGTTACACTTAAATTCCTGGAGAAAAAATTAGAACAAATAATGAAGTACACTAGCTATCTAGAAATAAACACAGGAATGAGTAATAGCCAACACAGGTTTCTCCAGAGAAGTCTTGTCAAATCAGTCTTATTTCCTTCTCCCTCTGTTCTTGTAGTCATAGGATTAGTAGCAACTGTCTCATAATATGACTAGATTTTTGACAGTCTCATGTCACTTTCTCATAAATAAATGGAAAAAAAAAATAGATTAAATTACTCTGGAATCAATGCAGATTTCTTAAGCGCTGTTACCAACGATTCACTGCCACTACAGAAGAATGCATAAAATGATTTTCTGCAGAGGTCTGTTTTGGGTGCCTCACTATGCAACGTAACTTGGATAAGAAAACAGAAAGGGATTTCTTGGGTGGGAGGTTAGTGCACTTGCGGGCAGGATTTGAACTCAAAGTAACGTTTGTAAATAGGTGTGATGCTCTCAGATAGGATACAGTTCAGTAAGGATGAGTACAAGTCATCACGTGCAGGCAGGAACAGTCAGCTGCACAATGTATGATTAGAAAAAATCAATTAGGCAACACTTCACAGGAGTTGTTCAAGGATCATAAAGGTGATTGTGCTTACATGAAAAGCCAAATTGCATACATGTAAATAGAAGACAGCAGAAGAAATCCTTTTGTTTTACTTATCAACAGCATCCTTTATTAAAGGGGTAGAACTATGAGCCACAGGATACAACAGAAGGTGTCAAAAGCATGACCTAGGAGGAAAGATCAAATGATGTGTGGCTAGTTGTTTTCAAGCAGAGAAGCCTGAGAGAAGGCATGATAATATACATAAGACAGCAGCAAAGTGAAAAGGAATAATCTGTTTCTTATGTCCACAGTAGAAAGTACAATATGCAATGATCTTAAATGTGTTGAGGAGGATTCAGATTAGACATTAGGAAAAGCAACTTTCAGTGAAACATAAGGACATTGTGGAATCCATCACTGGAGGTTTTAATAAAATTTTAGATAAATACAACTGTCAGACTGGAGCATAGTCTGACATTATTGATATAGCTTATCAAATTCTGTAGTGGAAACCCAGAATAATGTTCTCTTGATGTACCTTTTAGTTTATGTTAAAAAATAAAACCAAAAAAACCCAAAAACGCAAAAATATTTGAATATATTTTCTTCAGATTTTTTCCATACTTGTAGTAACTCCCAAAGCAATTTGACACAAAGGCTATCACAATACACAAGCTTTAGTAACATATTAATACCAACAAAATTCTGTCCAGAAAGCATATCATTTATACCACCAAATAAACTCTCCTTCTTGGTATAAACTGCACCCAGATGGAGAACTTCGCTGGGGTGGTTATGTTTAGAAAAAAAAATTTTTTTTAATGCTCTTAATGTCCATCATTTTTGAAAGGTCCTGAAGAACAGAAGTGCCTGAGGACTGGAGGAAAGCCAATGCCACTCCAGTCTTCAAAAAGGGCAAGAAGGAGGACCCAGGAAACTACAGGTCAGTCAGCCTCACCTCCATCCCTGGAAAGGTTACGGAGCAGCTCACTCTGGATGCCACCTCCAAGCAAGTGGAGGAAGAGAAAGTTATCAGTAGTCAACATGGATTCACCAAGGGGAAATCATGCTTGACCAATCTGATAGCCTTCTATGATGGCATGACCAGCTAGATGCCTTCTAGATGGCATCTACCGGGCAGATGAGGGGAGAGCAGTGGATGTTGTCTACCTGGACTTCAGCAAGGCTTTTGACAGTGTCTCCCATAACACCCTCATAGGGAAGCTCAGGAAGTGTGGGCTAGGTGAGTGGACAGTGAGACGGACTGAGAACTGCCTGAATGGCAGAGCTCAGAGTGTTGTGATCAGCGGCGCAGAGTCTAGTTGGAGTCCTGCAGCTAGTGGTGTTCCCCAGCAGTCAGTACTGGGCCCAGTCTTGTTCAGCTTGTTTATAAATGACCTGCATGAAGGGACAGAGTGTACCCTCAGCAAGTTTCTCCTCTGGAGATATTTAAAACCCTCCTGGACATGGTCCTGTGCAACCTGCTCTAGGTGAACCTGCTTTAGCAGGGGAGGTTGGACTAGATGATCTCCAGAGGTCCCTTCCAACCCGTACCATTCTGTGATTTTGTGTAATATGTGAGGGAAAGAACAATTTCGAGTGGCTTGTCCCCCATGTTATGGAGATTCTGCAGTAAAATTCAGACACAACCATACTCGTCTTCTATGAAATTCTGAGCATTTTATGAAGCAAACTATATATCATCGGCCTTTTCATTTTCCTGCATATTGCAATCTTATATTGTAAGAAAACTAACCCAAGTCCTCAAAATTCTGAATTTCATGGAGCAACTAAAACCTGACTCAACATTTTTCTGCTAAAGATGTTACCAATAAAACTTCAACTCTGTATATATCACAGCTTTATAGAGTCGTTATCCCACTATGATTCCAGCTAATGCATTAGCTTATTTCTTGTCAGAGAGATTAGCCATGCTGTGGGCAGATCTAGCTGCAATGAAATTTATTATTTCCTTGCAAATGAGAAGGTGCTTCCGTGTGTGACAGTGTAGATAGCAGAAACAGGGAAACTTTATTCGAACAGCAACTGTTATAGCATCAATTCTGCTACCTCAACCCTTGAAAGATGATTAAAAGTGATTACTGACTTTTGTGAGAAAGCACATGCTTGTTGTCCTGGCACATAAAAAAAAACCCCACATGATTTTTTATTTACTGTCTAGACAGAGGAGAAAAGTAAAAAAAAAAAAAAAAAAGACATATTCCTTTACCAAGAATAGACAGAAGATTGACCAACTAGTCTTGCAAAAATCTTTTCTTTTTTAATTTTTTTTATTTTTTCTAAAAATAACCTTCTACTTTAATCTCTGAGCACTGGCTTTCCCACTGGAACCTAAGATGCATGTAGACATCCTGCTGCATTAATTATTGGGGTAACAAGGACCATCAAACAATAAACCCACTGTTTCCTTAAGCCTCACAAGGCTTGCACATAACTCTGCTATGTACAAAAATGTGACAGAGTTAGGCTGTCCTCAGTAGGGATAGCTGTAATCTTCTCCTTGTTCATAAAACCTCGTATACACACTGCATATGATTGCCAAATACAAAAAGAAATGCATATGCACAAATCACAGAGTAAGAAAATCAGACATACCACACCTGAACATACAAATTACTACTGAAAATATTCAGTCATTCAGTTCCAGCAGACAGGCATACTTCAGTCTCAACAAACTTTGAGGTAAATACGGAAAAATAAAAGTCACAAACGGTTTAACATCTAACAAGCAAATTTAGTATGAAGAAGCAGCACCACTACAATATGCAAGTTTCTCATAGTTCTCATAAAAATGAAGACACAATCACTTTCTTACAAGCAAGTAGATGACTAGTAAAAGATTGATCTTTCACTTACGAAACACCCCACTCCCTTACAATACTTTATAGTCATACAAATCTACTTGCTTTTCCAACTCCACTGCACAAACAATGCAGTCTAAAAACAGACGCATAAACTCTTTCTTCCAAATCACTCACCTACATGAATCAAATATTTGCCCCCAGTTATAAATCACTGACATTTAAATAGCAATATTAAGTTGGAAAAATCCAAGAGTACTTTCTACATTACATCAAGGGCAACCAGAACACTTCATTCAATAAATTCAAGTTTCACTGTAAGTCCATGTGGACACAGACTTCTGCACATCACAGAGTGGGCAAGCAAACCCAAGAATGTTTTTAATGATTTTAACTCAACAGGAATGTAGAAAGAAAACCAAACCAAAACCTTGTAACTAAATACAATATGCAAGTTGCATTTCATCTATATTCTCCTAGACAAGGATCCCATAACATCCATATAGAAGAAACCACAACAAGCACGCATACTACTTTATCACAATGATCTGCTATGCAGCATTCATATTATGAAAACATCAGAGGCCTGTACAAAAATAATTACTTTGTCCCATTAAATAAAACAGCCCACAAATGCACTGATTCTATTACCAAAGCATTCTAGGGCAAGCACTCACCAGCTCTTCTGGCAGAACGGCACTGCCACACGCCAGCATAGGAGAAACAAACATGTAGTAGTGGTGGTGCAAATAGCTGTCAGACACTTGTTAAGGGGAGAAGCTGAAGCTGGTAAACCATAGAAGAAATAACTGGAACCAGAGAGAGAGCTGGAAGCATTTCCAGAACATAAATATCTCTGGTTTACTATCACCTCTTTTTACCCCTGTACCTATATTAGGGTTATAAACCAAAGGCTATATAAATGTCATTAAATACTTCGAGGGTGTATTGTTGTGAACAAACAACTACATTCTAAATGCTGCAAAACATTTGGAACTAAGTACTCTGTTGTTACATTTATTTGAAGAAGTAGTTTCAAGTTTGTATATTACAAGCTCTGTCTGTAACTCGTGCTGTAAACACACTGGCCTAAGATGAGTTAGCTGAGCGGAATTTGACAGCAACAGTAGAATTTTCATCCAAAATATATTCTTATCTGCAATACGCTTCTAGATTTTTTCTCTTTAGCTGGTCTAGTCTTCTAACTAAGACTGCTGCTTTCCTCTCTCTTTTGTCTAATCATAATGTGGATTGTTGCCCTACTCGGGGTGCTAATTACTGTATGCTCCATGATGTGGAAAAACAAACAAAAAAGACTCCCTGTTTTTATTTTGCATTCATCTCTTGTTGAAACAACACTCCTTCCTCAACAGCAATTTATGGGATTAATATATATTTTGACTCCTTTACATGTTAATTTACAGAAGTCTCACATACAGTCTTACAAAGTATTTGAAGCACTTCCAGAGAGGAAGATGACAACTAGAACATATTAAATACACTTCATCTGCACTAAAGCAAAACAGTAGTGTAACATTAACTTACCAACATGCAGTCATGGATGACACCTGTATGCAAAATAAAGGTATAATGCAATTCCTCCCAAGCAAACGCACTCGGCTACATTTAGAGCTTTGAACAAATGTACTGTCCACTTTAAAGAGCGCAATTTTTGGTATAGCTAGTATTCTGCAACTTGCCTTAAAATAACATACATGCACGAACTCCAACAGACCAGATCTTTGCCATCTGTAGGAATGAGACAGATTTGAGTCTAAAGAACAGTGTATGTCATGAATATTTTTTCAGGACTACTAATACAAACAGAATGTTCTTATGAATTTAAGCAGCTATCAGGGCCCACTACTTTCTTTAGACTTTAGACTAGTTGGTATCTCTAAGAAAAGCCTAACATTTTATATAAATCACTTGCTTAATGCAAGTTTTAGTAAATGCTTTATTGCCCCTCCATTCCTGACTTTCTGTATGTTCTGAATACAGCCTACTCCTTTTTTCCCCTCCTCATATTATATTTTCAGCTGTACTGAATTCAGCTGAATGCCACAGTTCAAGACATAAAGTATCCGTGTCTTAATAGCTTGAGTGCAATCAATCTGATGCCCTTGAAATGCAATTTCGCAAGAACAACCACCTCTTAATTTAAGGACGGAACATTTTTCTCCTATCAGATTACTCCAACATGAAATACTTGGCCAACTCTATAACTAATAAAACATATATACAAGAAAAATGTGGGTTTAGTTCATTAGTGGAAAAAGTTGGCTTATTTAGGGGTTATTAGATCACCAGGGAGTTTATATGTTCGTGTATTAATTTTCAGAAGATGGCAGATATTTCAGTTGTACATTCCGCAATGTGATGTATTTCTATTTTATCTTCAGAGACATCTAGTCTTGTGATTGTTTTTCTCATTCAGCAGTGAGAACATTCATTTTAGCGCGACCACATTCATAGAAGAAATAAGATGGAACCTTGATGTATTTCATTTTCTTACAGCCTTCACTGCAGTGATTTACTGAGAGGAGAGAGTAACATGTAATAGCTGGTTCTTACAGTGGCAGCGGGAAGACTCATGCTGGTTGGTATCTTCTTTCTTTTGTACATTTTCCTCTCACTCACCTGGACCTGTATTTTGTGGGTAGTTCAACAGCAACAAAAATCAGATTTGTTTTGACACATTACTGGCAAGGCTAAGCAGCTTGCCCAGTAACAGACTGGTAAATAGAAGAAAAGAAGAAGAAAAAAATCACCAGCAGTCTGTCTGTGCTTGAGCTCTAAGTTGCATTCATCAAAACTGTGTTCACAGGTAGAATCTGGAAATTATTTTTTAACTGGTGAAAATCAGAGGAAAAGTTATGATGACAAACTTCAGATATGATATACAAATCTTACCGAAAATAACTAGCGCTCTTTGTGAAGTCATCTATGAGCTCCATTTTCATTGCAAGTACATATAGTGTGTGCCAGTAACAGGAAATCACTTTGAAGCTATGAACTGACCTTCCAGATTTTAAAGATTTTTAAGTTGTCTTTTGTAGCTAATGAAGTTTGTTGTTTCAGTGCTTTGTTGCTGCTGATCTCCTGCTCTCAGGCAGTTTTCAATTAACTCTGCTCATGTATTTACCTTCACCCTCCTTGACTGTTAAGAGCCAAAAATTAGGATTTTGGATTTTACTTCCACTGTTGCTACATGAAGTAAAAGACATGAAAAAGAAACAAGTTTGAAAACTAGAAATACTACTCTTTTTTTTGGTGACAACTAATTAGAATTTAACAGAAAATTATCAACCAGTTATCTAGCACATGAGATTAGTAGTTTTTTGTATGAGTAAATTCTGTGTTCTGTGGCCTACAAACACTTATTTTTCTCCTGTCAGACTTCTGCATTTCACTCTAGAACTCTCGTACACAAAAAAAAAACCTAATAGGCCAATTTCAGGTGAAAATCATTAGTCCTAAATGCTCTCAGCAGTGCGACAAATAATTTTGGTAAGCCCATTTTGTCCTCCTGGTTGGAAAGCCAAGATCTGGCCTTCAGCACAGTGGGTCCTAAGGAAATGAAGCTGGCAGAGAGCCATAGCATTTCAGGCAGTTGTGGATGGATGAAGGCACTGGAAGTAATCAGCCAATTAGTGGGGTCCTGTGAGCAAAAGTTTCCCAAAGCACATTAAATCCATTCTCAAAAGAGAGTTAGCACTTGCCTCTCTCAGATTTCACATGGCTTTATTGGATGTGTTGTCCAAGGCCTAAGAACAGCACAAGGACAGGGAGGCCAGGTAGATATGTTCTGTGTCACAAAAGACATTGAAGGACCCCGCTTCCACCCACTCTCAGAAAGTTACAGAGTGTATCTCCTACGCCTCCCCTCTCCTTCATACCCAGCTACATAAAATCCTAGAGTGCGTAGTACATCTTTAGCATCGCTAAACTTCCCCACATTAAACAGATCCACTCAGATCTGCACAGCAGCCCAGCATCAGGATGCAGAAAAACGTACAGTGCCAGCCCTTTTTGGTGAGCTGTGTGAGAACAGAAGAGAAGGAAGGCAAAACGCCAAGACACAACTACATGCTGCAGCGTTGCACAGCGTCCTGGGGGACTCAATAAAAACAGAGTCTGGTACATGGAAATAACCCAGCCTCACAGGGAATGCAAAAGGAGCTCTGCTCTTAGGCCTGGTGTAACCTAAAGCACAGGCAGAGAGGGTGCGAATACTACAACACTTCATTCAGCCAATCTCAGCAATTACTTACAGTGACCTGCATGTAAGCTTGGTTCTGAAAACCTGGTCAATTAACAGAAGAGATAGCAGGGACTATAACTGCATATTTAAGGATACAGCTGAATAAAATCTACTCAAAGCAAGGTAAACTACTTGTGCTTTTCTTGGAGTTAGTGTACACTGTCTCCGAGGAAGCCACATTCTGTAACACACCCTGCTGCTCTTCACGACCATCTACGATCTCTGCTACTAAGTTTAGCGCCTTGTTAGCAGAGTTCACCATGTGTAGTTTTCTAGTTACATTCATTTTTACACAATTTTTGTTTCAATATTCTCCTCCTTCCTTATACACCAATCACGAACTTCAAGATGTAAGAGAGAATTGGAATGGGAATATACATGAGGTGGGAAAAAACATGTGCCTCAATAAAAAATAATTATCATCTGTTTTTTAATGGGAAATAGAAGGAATTAGCCCAAAAATCAAGATAGCTAGGACTTTTCTCCCTTAAAAAAAAAAAATTATAATGAGGTCTTTGAAGAGTTAGATTTTAAGCACTGAATGATTTTAGCATTGTGAAATGCATGTGGTATCTTTACCCCAAGGTTCTTATCTAAACATTTGATAAAACACTATATAGTTTACAAAGAGAAGGCAGAAAGCTTCTGACTGCAGGGACCTCGTCTACTGGCAGAGCTTCAGGTTCAAAATCGTCTGGCATAAATACAGTAGTACTAGGTCTACAGAGCTTAGCACTTTTATTTGCTGGAAGCGATTCCTGACGAGTTCATGATCCATTTCCAGTATGCAGAACCTGACAAACACTACAGCATATCAACCGGGGGGGAGGGGGCGGGGCAGACTAGAATGGCAGTCAGGAAGACCACAATCCCATCAATGCATGCGTCACCTTTGTTTTCTAAATACTAAAATAGCAGATACAATGAATAAAGCAAACAAAAGCAGAAAAGAAAAATACTATTTGAATGACAGACAGAAGTGTTGTGATAAGTGTACCACACCTGTCAAAACATTCGTCTTTCCTGCAAAAGAGGTTTGCAGGTAGTTTCTCTGTTAATTTATTCACATATACTTCAATTATACTTAATGTCTTTGGGGTTTTTTAGTACTTGCTCTTATTGTTTTTTTCTTTTAAAGTTGGTTTCTGTAGACAGAATAGATTGCCACAATCACAGAAACTTCCATTATCAAATAATTGACCATGTTGTTTTGGCACACTGAGTTGCACCATGAACTCATCCAGGGTTTTTGCTTAAAATATATGACTCGTTCTCTATTACAGAGAGAGCTCACAAATAAGAAGCTGATCATGTTCAGAATTAATATGATGACAAAAATTGCATTGATTGCAGTTCAGATGTGGATCATAAAGTGGACAAGGCAAAACACACAGAAACACAGCTTCTCTGTCTCTTTCTGTGTGTATCCTGGATGTGCATAGGAGGCTCAAAAGAGCCCAGCAAATCAGCCCAGAGGCAAATCGCTGTGAACCATTTGATGCACTGTATGCCCAGAGAAGCAAGCTGCCTCTTGCTGCGACAAGATCAGCACGATTTTGAATGTGTAAGGAAACAATACTTCAATTAACCCAGTGTTCTGAACTAAGCAGGAGCCTGCAGCCACTGCACTGTGTTTCAGTTTTCTTCAGGAAAGGTGGCGTCTCTTCAGCTACAGAAACTGCCTAGGAACCCCACGCAATATCCCAGGCTTGGCGTGCCAGGGTCAGGGGTGAGATTGACAGCCCAGCTCAAGTGTGTCTATACCAACGCACGTAGCATGGGCAATAAACAGGAGGAGCTGGAAGCCATTATACAGCAGGATGGCTATG
>Ga0065711_1047653_pt1 | contig 12207 bp, 13 predicted proteins | sample Hoacrofraction12_FD_59098 | JGI IMG/M metagenome (GOLD analysis project Ga0065711, IMG submission 59098) | Hoatzin crop microbial communities from Cojedes, Venezuela - Epithelial fraction 12 v2 (version 2) | ecosystem: Host-associated > Birds > Digestive system > Esophagus > Crop | place... | reverse complement strand
ATGTTTCCAGGGATGGGGCCTCCACTACCTCTCTGGGCAACCTGTGCCAGTGTTTCACCACCCTCACTGTAAAAAATTTCTTCCTTATATCCAGTCTAAATCTACTCTCCTTTAGTTTAAAACCATTACTCCTTGTCCTATCGCAACAGGCCTTGCTGAAAAGATTGTCCCCATCAGTGACTATTAATACAGGATTTACCTTCGAGTGCACCTGAACCACAGTTTTGATATCAAGGTCAAGAAAAAAATTGAAGCCCTACCTCAAACGACTTGTAATGTCTTTGCAAATGTAAGTACATACTTATTTTTAAGGAATGAAATGAACCAGTCTCTTAATTTATTCATCCAGAACTGAATCAGTAGATTGACTTTTAGATTAATAGGCTAATGTTTAAATGACAAAAGGTAGGTGAAAAGAATTTCACTGTAACTGATGTTTGGTTCAACACTTCTTTTCTTTCGTATTCAGTAGAAAAAAAGGCTGAGATTAGGTGGGTGGCTTTGAAGGCAGGGATGTTCCAGGGACAACAGGGTGTAGCGCAAAAGGTGCTGAATGGTCAGAGGGAAAATTCAACAGATTTAAGAGGCACTTTTGTATCCTGCAAATAATCTAATGTGGACTGTGCATAAACTGGATTTATTTGGATACCAGTATCTCAGTCAGATGTCATAGCTTTTCTCTAGCCAACTAAACACAGCTCAGAAATATGTAACTGTAGTACAGACAAGTTTCTGGTGCTGACTCCCACATCCTATATGTGTCCTTTATTCTTCCATCTGTCCTGGTAACAAAAACACGGCATCTGAACTCATTCCCTGCTTTTGGTCATTAGTTTTATTTAGGGAAAATAATGTACAGGCCATTACTTTTCAGTGCAAAGTTTCTGAAATATTTGCCAGTGCCAATGCCTAACCCTACTGCAAGACTTCTCCTTTTGTATTTACCTTATCTCCCACTCCTTGAAATCACCTGTGGAGTCCCAGAGATGCTCAGAATATGGGCAGAAAACCAGAAATTTAGGGAGTTCCTCTCTTTCTTCCCATAATCAGCAGCTTAGGGACTTGCTGAGCTAAAGGTTGCACCCTTACCACCATATGCAACAGCATCTGACCTCCATTAGCTTTTCTATTTCCTCTCCAACAGTTTGTCTTTGAACCCCACATTTATTCTCTGTTCTTTTTTCTCTGTCGTCAAGTATATCCCTGTCTTCACTTTCAAGGGCCTTCCTAGCATGTTTGCACTGTGTTGTTATCCCTTGTTCTCTAGAAGATACTGATTCCAGCCACCAGCTAGCCATTTGTTGCATTTCTTGATGCATCCTTTTCACACATGGGAGAGTGCCCTAAACGTTTATGCAGTGAATGCGTTGTGCTTTTCAAAGCTTTCCAGTAACAATCTTGAAACTCATATCTCATATGCTGCAGGTGTGCTGGAAGTACTGTCACTCCCATGCTGACCAGTAACGCCTTCTTGATTCTCTGCATTTTCCTGTCATAGAACCACAGAATCATAGAGTAGTTCGGGTTGGAAGGGACCTTTAGAGGTCATCTAGCCCAAACCACCTGCTGTGAGCGGGGACATCTTCAACCAGACCAGGTTGCTCAGAGCCCCGTCCAACCTGGCCTTGAATGTTTCCAGGGATGGACCCTCCACCATCTCTCTGGGCAACCTGTGCCAATGTTTCACCACACTCAGCGTAAAAAATTTCTTCCTTACATCCAGTCTAAATCTACCCTCCCTTAGTTTAAAACTATTACTCCTTGTCCTATTGCAACAGCCCCTGCTAAAAAGTTTGTCCCCATCTTTCTTATGAACCCCTGTCTGCTTGTTTGTATCCACCCAAGTGCTGTCTCATATACTTGGACTGTAAAGTTTTCTGGGACTCTGTCCTTTTACAAGCTTAATTCCTAGTGCAATGGGGTCTAGGAAGTACAGTGAGTAGTACTTCTAAGCGTGGCAGGAATGACAAGGATTCTGAGAAAAACCAGCATTTCTCACTCTTCTTCCAGTACTGCAGTGCGTGTATTTGACAAGCTTTTTGGTGTGTGAGTAGACAGGAAGGATCACCTCTTCAGAAGAGTAGGCAAAAATCATCTGCAAGATTTAAACATGGTTTGGATGTGAGGAACTCGAAGGCAAGTTTCAATCTGAAGGTGATCCCTGGGTTATAAATCTGACTGACATCAGAAGAATTGCACTGTCAATAACGATTACAAAGGGCGTGGGAGAGATGAAATCTTTTGTTGGATAGAAAGCAGAGCACAGTGATGTATATGGGTTATGAGAAAGGAATCACTTCTCTTTCAAGCTCTCTTGCTTAAAAGTGAGAAAAGAAGAGAGAAGATCTGTAGCGCCACGACTCACCAGGCTGCCCTGTGTTTGCATGAACAGTGACGTCAGTCACTTTGCCCATCTGGGGAAAGTATGGGGCTCAGAAGTCCAAAGAAAATTAATCTGGAGGAATCTAATAATAACTAATTTAAAGGTGCACTCTTATGTACTGAAGGTGATCCTGCAGTCCCTGAAATCCAGCACTGGCAGCTACTGTTTTTGTGGACAAACATTTCTGTGGCACACTGCCAAAGGACAGTGAGAGTCTTTCAGAGGCAGATTTTTGCCCACAGCAGATGGAAGTAACAGCCTTTAGTTGCAAACAGAAGCCTAACAACAGCAAGAAAGGACATGACTGTGTAGGAACAGTGGCACAGGCACAGCTGATGATGCCTTTAAGGCAGTTCTGTATCAGGAATGCCTTGCAAAGGGAATGTGCAATGAGCAGCGAGGGACCAAGAACCTTCTCACGAAGTGCAAGTCAATTATCTATGCATCTATCCTCTTAACGTTAGCCGATGATATCTGTTCTTAATATCCACTGTTAAGTATTCATGTGTTCACACATCTTATGTTGAACTGCATGAACATACTGTATTTCCAGAAATGCTCACGTTCTACTGTGAAAATCCAGCAGTAGTTAAATTCATGTAATCCTTGTGCAATATACCAAAAAGACTTGTAACCTTGTTAGTGAACTCTGCAAAGAAAGAGGTAACAATGAGCTCTGATAATGTCTTTGTGGGTCTGTTTGGTCTTTTTCTCTTTTTTCACCTTTTAGGTTGAGAAGAGAGTAAGATAAAAGAGAAACACATGAGGAAAGTGCCTGTTCTCTTGCAAATGAGTGCGCTATAGGTTATAATGCTGGAGCTATAAAATTTGTTTCTAGCTTCCCTATATGATATGTATACACGCCATACCTATAAAGCACCAGGGCTGTCACGCCCTTGGTGTCACGCTCTTGGGCTTCTCAGGAGAAGCTGATGCCATGTTTACGTCCTTCATGTGTCTACCACGTGAAACAAGCAAGTATACGAGCAGTTTTGGGATATTCAAGGAGGCTTGCGCTGAAGGATGCATTGCACTCAGCTGTCCCAACCACCTGGCGTGTTTCTGTGCAGGCAAACAGGTTCACAGCTTCCCCCTGCCCATGCAGTCACCAGAGGGATGTGTGTGGTTCCTCTGGCTGCAGGGAACCCCGCACATCCTCGAGCACCCTAGGCATCTGGGTATGTGCCAAGCAGACTTGACAAAGTTTAAGAAGTACCTCAGCAGCAGCAGGAGTGGGTCTTTGACTGACTGTCCTGGTAGGTGTCCAATTTAGGATGAGCTCGGTAGCTCTCCTGGCCCAGATAACTCTAAGGACTTGATCTCCATTGCTTGAAATGGAAGTTTAGGTATGTGGCTCACAGGCAGTTACCTACATTTAATAGCTAAATTTAGATGTCTACAATCTGGAGCTGAATTACACTCCATATTTCTCATTACAGCTCATGACCTGGCAAAAATACACAGCCACATCTTCTGAAACTCTTTGACCTCCTTTATTTCCGCTTTTTCCACTACTCTGAAACAGTCCTCACACACCTCCACAATTCGGTCATCTTTGTCCTTTGTCACTTTGACCTCCAATTCTGAGTCTTTTTACTCACACTGAATAGTCTAAGTGCCTTTTTGTAACAACATGAGACTTTGGAATCCCAGAAAAAGCACAAATTATTATATCTCCAGACTCTGCACACACAAGCTGTTCATAGGTTAATGTATCAGCAGGTGCCCTTTGCATCTTTGAGATCCTAGAATCACTGGAGAGTAGTTAAGATTAATCTCATGGCTGGTAAACAAGTCTGAGAAGCCTTGTGCCCTCAAGAAAATTACTATACTAGTGGGCAACAGGACAAAAACCAGGGAGGGAGAAGGGCATAGAGACAGGGCACCTCCAAACAGGGTCAGGAAACACATGCAGAAACACACATTTGCCAGAAGAACTAATGACCTCAAGCATCTGTTTAAACCTGATAAACAGTATTTTTTCCATCAAATATTTACCATCATGATCTTACTCAGTAATGTTTTTGTCTTTAAATAACGCAATGCTTTTGAAAGGTGACCGAGTCACTTGTGTAATCACAATGAATTGCAACAGGTCAGCAGCTTTAATAAACTCAGCCCAAGAGGGAGGGAGGGAAGTAGGTCCCCCTTCTGAGAAAGGTCTCAGCCTTGACCCATGGGTATCAGAAGCATGGTTAAGCCCAAACCCGCAGCACTTCTTTTTTTTCAGTGACTTTGATAAAACTGCTTTTGAACCTGATAAACACAAGGTGGATTACGACTGTGTGCACAGCTGCAAATGAAAAGCATCGCATTTTCTATCAAAAGAACAGCATTCAGTTTGCCTGTTTTCCTAACCACTAAAATCCTGTCTGCTCTGAAGCATTAAGAAAGAGCTCTTCCAGAAAAAAGACAGGAGTGATTTGTTTTTTCTTCCCAATGCTTTCCTTCCCCATTACACAGTTTCTTTGAAGAGAGACAGTTTTGAAAGCTTGAGCAGAAGGAACAGCCTGTTAAATCCTTTTTAGGCTGCTACAACCTTAAAATGTGCTGCCTTGGTTGCCAGAATAGAGGCAGGACCAGTTACCAGAGGCCTCAGGGAGGTGACTTTTTGTCTATGCAAGGGAAATCTTTCTGCTTCTTGTGACAGATGAACTGATAAGTGGCTGGATGGGGACTGCGAGCGACAGCAAAGGAAGGTGGACGCTTGCCATGCCAATATATCTCAAAGACCAGATGGAGTTCTACTGAGCGAAATGCCTATTTTATTACTCCCTAGGAGCGGATCAAAGAAGTTCAGCGATAATCTGGTTTATGTATGGTGGGAGGAAGCCTTCATGGCCACTTGGAAGGCAGTGCCTTGAAAGACTTTTTTACAGCAGGTAACTCGCCAGCTGACAGCTGGGCTGCAGGCGGCTTACAGGCTGCTTCTGTGGTCCTCTGCCGTCACCTGCAGAAACTGCCCATCTGTGGCACATGTGTGCACGTGTGGAAGTGCACAGCAATCCAGTGAAAGTGTGTGAGGCTTGGCGCCCAGCTTCGGTGGCTGCTCCTCTGCAAGGTGTTGCCTCACACTCGACATCATGCTGGGACCCTCTTTGCAAAAGCAGCCACAGAGCCAGGCCCAAAGCACGCTCTGCAGTGGGACAGGGTCAGTGGGAAGAGAAAGGATGGGAAGAGTGAGGATGCAAAGGTTAGGGGAGGCAGCCCAAGGCAGTGGGATGTGTAATTAAATAATGGGAAAGGTAAGAGAAATGTCCTGGGGTCCTTATTTGCAGAGTGGGAGCACCTGAAGAGGGCTTTTAGCACTATTCCTTTTAGCCTTCCTCTCCCTGCGTGGTGTTGAAGGGGTGGTTTACCACGACAGGAAATCAGCCAACGCTGCAGGCTGAAGATGATACACAATAGCATTGCCCACTCACTTCAGCTCTGCATCCCTAGCTGAGGTTTGGCCTGAGCATCCCTAGACACTCCAGCTCATTATCACTCTGCCACCCGCTCCCCCCACCACGACACCAAGGGTTGGTGTGGTTAGTCCTTGCTAAGGTGTCTGGGTTTTGCTGCACACCCCTCCTCTTTTACTCCCACCAGGGTCCTGCCTGGGTGGATTTTGGCGAAGCGCAGGCTGTGTCTGCCTTACTACGAGCAGCGGGAGCCACTTCTTGCGCAGGGAGAGTGGGAGCAGAAGGCCACTGAGGACAGCCTCAGCGGGTGGCAGGGGGAGGCTGAAGGCAGCTGGCACTGGGTGCTGAGCTGCAGTGTGGCCAGCAAGGAACAGGGCCAAAGATGGGCAGGGGCCAAGTAAGATGAAAGGCTCTGGAGCTGGGGAGCAGCAGTGGGGTGGCCTCAGGGCAGTGAGACTTTCCCCTAACTGCACGGGCACATGGAGACCTCTCCCCTTCACTCACCAAGAGTTTCATGTTACTTTAACCTGTGAATGAGACCCAGGTTTGGTGGAAGACCCAGCGGGGGAGCAGAGTGCAGGAGGGGTGGGTTGGTACGGAGCGGGGACCCTGGCATGGGCTGCCTCAACTCTTCTAAAGCGTAGCTAGAGGTGACAGCAAGAGCTCGGGGCAGAAGGGCTACTGGCTCCCCTTCCTGCCCAGCCACAGGTCCCCTTTCTCGACCCCTGCTGTTTGGCAGCCGTAGAACCATCTGCCAACACTCTCCTTCCCGCACACACCCCCAAAATTCCCATCCCTCCTGATCCTTGCTGCTCCTTCATTAACTGTTCTTCACGAAAACGTGCTATCAGGAGAACAGGATTCATTGAGGTGGCACGCCTATCTGGAGAAGGTGTTAACAGTAACAAAGGACAGATAATGGAAATGTGGTTTTGAAAAGTTTATTTTACTTCACACGAAAGGACAAGCTTCTCTGTGGAAAACCATTGGCCAAATGAAGTAATTTTATATTGCCATAGGTTTTTTGGGGCTTGTCTGTCAAAAATAGGTACGATTTTATCTATCACGATAGAACTAAAGCAATACAATTTCCCTGCTATCTCAAATTCTTAACATGTCTACAGTTATATCTGTATAAATGTACTTTATAGTGGGATAGCTGCTCCCGTGCAGCAAGGAAAATCATCATTCCGATGTGCCATCTTTATAACAACATAGTTATATCCACCCTCTTACCCTATTTTGGCTTTTATTTTTAAACGACCTTCTCCTCCCCCAATGGGATTAATTACACCAGTAAAACTTGCAGAGCTGGCCTTGGCATGAAGAAAATGAATTGTTGCTGCCCATACACTTTACACAGCTGTGGCAGCAACAGGAAGAAATAATACACACGCATATATGCTGACTTTCAAGTGGAGGATGCTGTAATCAAACTCGGGTTATGTGTGTTAAATTTTAACACCTGTATATTGAAGAGCAGGCATATTAAGGACAGGAGTATATTTTCCATATATGAGATCTCAGGAATATGTAACTGGAACAGCTCTCACAAGCAGGAAAGAGAACTACAGCTTTTTCTTTTGGGCAACAAGACTATGCACAACTCCAGAAGCAACTGGAGGCAAAGACATCCCCTGTGGTGTTACAGCAATCTGAGACTGACTACAAATGCAAGGCTCAGGGGGCTGCGGGGAAAGCAACTACAAAGTCTCGAGAAAAACCTGGGGACACAACTACTAAAGTTGGATCTGTGAGATGACTAGCAACATATTACAGAAAAAAATAAAGGAAGTGGGGTACCTGAAAGGGGAACCTTTCAGCTTTCAAATCCCTTTGTGGATATAGCATGTAGTCTTCTTCCAGCAGTCATGTTCAGTATGCACTATGTGTTTCCGACACTGAACTGAACTGTGTTACTTACGGTAAAAACAATTTATCCTTTACAAACCCATCCATCATTCTGAGCATCTGTGTCTCTCTTGAATGCACATAAAGCTGAGTTTTGAGCATCAGGTTGACTTTTGTGTATGTACAATAGATACGACAATACCCAGGCAAAGCATCCAGACTCAGCTACAACATAACTAAAATCAAATATCATGTAGCTATTGGACAGTAAAAAAGTGATATAAATGAGTAGTATATTTCATAATAATAACAGTGTTCTAAATTGTGTAAGTTAATGGATTTGGCAGATGTTACCTTCTGCCACCAAAGGACAGAGCAAAAGCAGTTTTATGGAAAACTGTGTAACTCCACAGTATTCACTTTCTTAGAGTTCTCATTATTCTCCATTGGAAAAGAGAACACTTGTTTTAACTTTTTGGATGTTGCTTAACAGGTATGCAGGTTTATATATGTTTGTTTGCACTAGATACCAGGAACTTGTTTGAAGAAATAGGGTGAGCACAAAAAACCTTCTTCACGTCTACTGCAGTACACAGATCACTCTTATCACCTGCTCTAAGAAGAGGACTAAACAGAAACATTCGCTTTATAGTTTCCTTGATATCTGCTTTTTTTCCACCATTAACACTAAGCAAAAAGAACAAAATCTTACTATTCACTTTGGATAAAACAAAAATATCTAGTGAAGCATGGGGCTTGACAAATACTACTATACTGAATATGTCTAGAAGTGATAGTACCTGTACTGCCCTGGTAAAAATAGAAGGAATTACAGAAGCTGTAGGGGCTAACTTGTTACACAGTACTTAATCAGGTGTGGGTATATTCTTCTCATTTACAGTCTCCTTTCCCTTCTTCAGCCCATGTGACATTCCTGTTTAGTAAACTTCATAGGTAAACCAAAGCATGTTGATGTGTTTTTGTAATGGCTTGTTGTTAATTGCTTGCTGCTGTCTTTTCTCTTGAATATAAAAATGCACAGAAATGTAGTGACAGGAATAATTATTATAGCTTTAGGTCTTCTTCTGTTTTTAGTTTCTTTACAGCCTAGGTAGACATCAAAACAAATAAACAAAAATTTACACCATATAAACCCACATTTTCTCCTGTACTAAGAGAAACATAATATTTGTTGTAAAACATGCTCATTCCACTCACTTTAATAGCAGTAAATAGCACTGCTAATAATGTCTGCAGGATTGGCCCCCTTTTTATCTTAACCCGTATATCATTAGTACTGCCTTCTCTATTACCACTATAAATTCTAACTCCACAGTTTAGCTAGGTAAACATTAAAATGAAATGAAGACTTTCCACTTTTTCATCTTTTGCATGATGAAAAGTGCTTCCAGATTCCCATTTTAACAACAAAGAAATCTTTGGTCATCTTTTACGGGTAGTTTCAATTAAAACTACTTATACTGCTGAGTTCTTCCATTCACTCACTCCACACGAATGCTTAAACCTCCTCTTGCAGTTATTAAGATGGATAAGTTTATAATATTTATGGTATTAAATGGTGATTCCAGTACAGGCTGACAATTAATTGAGTGGAGAGAACGCAACCAAAGGATGTTGCAAGCTCTGCTATTGCCACCTGCTGTCCACCTTCGCCTTGGAACGGCTTGGGTACGCAGGGTTGCACAAGTTACCAAATGGATGGCAAGGACGCAGACTTATGCGCTGAGTGAGTACAGAGCAATCAGAAGTAAAAAGCAAAAACATTGCAAACAAAGATTCAGCAGGAACCTGCAGAAGAAACCACAAAATGGTCCAGAGCGGTCACTATTTTGGGGTCTCTGCCTAGGGACATCCTAGCTTACAGCCCACGCCTCACCCTAGCCGTATATAAACATTCTGTTCCCAGCAAGCGTCAGCTGCCACCTCCTGCTAAGTCAAACCTCCAAGCTCTGGCCTGCGCTGACAGCAGCACGATGTTCTCGGGTCGGCCATTGATGGCTAGCCTGTCTTTGTGTAGCAGGGGAGGAATACGTGGCAGTAATTATTCCACTAATGAGGAGGATATGTTGTGGTGACAGTGCAGCTAGAACAGGGTTCAAATGCTGGAGCTGAAGGCTGATATCAAGACCTAGAGAAGGAGGGGCAAGACTCTGAGAAAGAGGTAGGAGCCAGCAGCAGAGCAACAAGCAACGAAGCTGGAAAGATTTTGCCCAAAGCCCAATAGGCAATTCTGCACAATTATTCCCTCCCTCCACGTTACAAGCAGGACAAGCAGACAGACAAGCAGACAAAGTGACAGGACCGTCAGAACAGGAAGCTTGGTAAAAAGTGCACAGCACAGTATAGACCTAAAGAAATAAATGCCTCTTGCAGTTGCTTTTTCTCTATGATGGGCACGTGAACTTTTGACTCGCACACCTTTTCCCTTCCGTAATTCTTTAAAAGGCCTTTTTTCCCGCCTCATCCCCTGGTTGAGTAACGTCGCTGATGCTGGGCTCAGAGATGGCACTAGCAGTTACGGATTTATGCTGTACGTGGTGTGGAGATGGCAGCCAGCACCATACCAAAAGAAGGTAACCGGAGTTAGATGCACAGCAGTAGAATGTTTGAGGAGCGGCAATGTGTTTTGCTGAAAGTTTTTACACTCACGTTGGCTAACAGTAGCAGCAAGACGGTTTTAGTTGACATCAAGGTTGTGCACAACCGGAACAGCTTTGGCATAGAGGAAGCCCACCGATACCTTCAGGTTTTCTTCCATACATGAATTGAGAATTGGGTCCCAGAAACTTCACTGATTCCACAAGCGACTTCTGAGGGTTCTGCAGCATCAGGAGAACTTGCTTCCATCTCTGCTAGAAAGGAAACCAGAGAACCCAGCGAAAAACATTACAATTATATCTTTCTTCCTCGCTCTGGTTGGGCACAAGACATGTTTTTTGATGGTGCCAGAGACACTTGACAGGATGAAACAAACATCCGCCTTGTTCTGTCCCCTCTCTCTTCCAGACATCAAATCAGTGCTGGAGTCACAGGAAATTTATGCGCTCTTTATCCTTCCAGCTGGAATCAAAACAGGAGTGTAAGAAATGTGCTGTTCAACAACCCAATAACCTTATTTTCTGCCTTAAAAACTCATGCAAAAACTAAACGTGATTGACCGTTGAATTTGTCTTTCAGATTGCCACACAGCCAGATAACCAAAGGGTCAAAAGCATTTCTTGTGCTGACTGAACACGGGGCAGGTTTTACCAGCCCGCTATTGCCTTTAAAATCTCACCAGGTACCAGGACCTACAGCAGAGTGACTTTTCAATAAATCAGTTAATACCCGACAGTGAACTTGCCAGGCACCCAAGTTCCTGCGCCGGCTCCCGGGTTACTGTTCAACCTGGGTTACCGAAAGCGCAGGCTGCCTGTCATGCAGCTTGCAGGCAGTGTGGCTGTTCCCAGCGACGCCTCCGAAGCTGAAGGTCGCAAATCTCTCCTGCCTGGGTCTGGTCCAGGTAAAGCCGGCAGGTCTGTTCGACCACGGCTTGTACAGAACACACAAATGCTGTCCGTCTTCGCCCTTTCAAAACATCACATAGCTGAAACATTAACATTTTACTGCTGCAGTTAGGCCAGAAGCTTTTATGAGCTAATAATGACACTCCTATTAGAAATACCCAGGAGCCCAGAGCAAAAATGACAGCTGTTCTGAGCTTCAGTGTTTCAGATTTCTCATGTGTATAACCGCGTTAGTTGTTCCTGGGTGACACTGTGTTTTGATTTATTGTCTAGGTTACGTAGGCGCCGTAGGACCAGAGGTGAACATCAGCTGGTCTTGCCAGCAGCTCTGGTGCGGTTTAGAGTAAAAGAAAATATTACAAGAATACTGCTCTAGAATGACGTATCTGAGCTAGGAAAAGCCTGGAGTACTGCATCCAGCTCTGGAGCCCCCAACATAAGAAGGACATGGATGTGCTGGAGCGGGTCCGGAGGAGGGCCATGAAGATGATCAGAGGGCTGGAGCGCCTCTCACATGAGGACAGGCTGAGGGAGTTGGGGCTGAAGAAGAGAAGGCTCTGGGGTGACCTTATAGCAGCCTTCCAGTACCTGAAGGGGGCCTACAGGAAGGATGGAGAGGGACTTTTCACCAGGATGTGTAGTGATAGGACAAGGGGGAACAGCTTTAAACTAAGAGAGGGCAGATTTAGATTAGATATTGGGAAGAAATGAGGGTGGTGAGGCACTGGAAGAGGTTGCCCAGAGAAGCTGTGGATGCCCCCTCCCTGGCAGTGTTCAAGGCCAGGTTGGATGGAGCTCTGAGCAACCTGGTCTCGTGGAAGATGTCCCTGCTCATGGCAGGGGGGTTGGAACCAGATGATCTTTAAGGTCCCTTCCAACCCTTACCATTCTATGATTCTACAATGAACGGCAGCTGTAAACCGGGGGGCTGCTCAGAGACTCCCAGCCAGGTGAGGGACGTGAGGAGCCCTCGAACGCCGGCAGCAACACACGGTAATTCCTGGGAGCTTCTAACTGCTGCCAGTGAAAGGGGCTGGGAAGG
>Ga0065711_1047652_pt1 | contig 12207 bp, 4 predicted proteins | sample Hoacrofraction12_FD_59098 | JGI IMG/M metagenome (GOLD analysis project Ga0065711, IMG submission 59098) | Hoatzin crop microbial communities from Cojedes, Venezuela - Epithelial fraction 12 v2 (version 2) | ecosystem: Host-associated > Birds > Digestive system > Esophagus > Crop | place... | reverse complement strand
CCACTGGACTCTCTCCAGTAGCTCCTCATCTTTCTTGAACTGGGGAGCCCAGAACTGGACACAGCACTGCAGATGGGGCCTCACTAGGGCAGAGCAGAGGGGGAGGAGAACCTCCCTCGACCTGCTGCCCACACTCCTCCCCAGGATCCCATTGGCCTTCTTGGCAACCAGGGCACACTGCTGGCTCATGGTCAACCTGTCATCCACCATCTCATGTGTTTCGTTTAGCACAAGTACAGAAAGAGGAAAATCAAAACCATGCTGGTTATCTGGGCGAACTTTGGTGCCGCTAGACCCCGTATGGGTGGTGAAGCTGGGCTGGAGAGCCCTCCACACCAGCTGCGAGGGTCTGCACAGGACCCCCACACCTCCCTCAGTGCTGGTCCACACCGAGACCTCATCTCTGTGCCTTCACTTGCATCTCCAAGCGCAGGCACCATGAAAAGCACAGCAGAAAACACACACACCGACCTCTCCCTTTTGAGGGCTAGCACATGCACTCTTTATTTTAAGGTGTGTACGTACGTATTTCTAGGTTGCTCCAAAGAATATTTGCTGCTGCTTGTTACCTCCAGCATCAGGCATCCTCCTGGCCATCAAACAAGCGTGTTGGTGCAACATAAAAGCTCCGGAACAGCCAAGTGTTTGGAAAGAGCCGGCGCCTCGAGCTGTACTCAGTGTCACAGCGCTGCAGCTGAGCCAGCCTCCGCCCAAACGATGCCAGCTTGCCCCCACACCACCTCTTCTTACCGACCATTTGCAGCACCTTTTCAGTCGCCATTGACAGACTCCAAATGTTGGCAGGGATGGTAGGAGGGAAGACTGATGAGGTGATAAGAGTGTTTAACAGTGCTCGGGTCCTGGGCAGCATGGATGGGCCAGAGGGAAGATAAATATTTACACTGCATCTTTAGAAGACCAGTGAATAAAAAGGGCTAGAATAATACAGCTTCTGAAGAAGCACCGGTGCTCAGGAGCTGTGAATATAAATCTCTGCAGCCTCCCGACACACACTCACTCAAGCCAGGGAGATGAAAAATAGCAAGAAAATACTTCCCTCCACTTTTAAAAAGGGTTTTATTTCTCATTTATTTCCACTTTAGACTTCAACTTCCCAACAATTTACTTTAACCTCACCATCTTCTTTTTCTCTCTCTGAAATTTTATCCCCAAGATGACTGAGGGTGAGACTGCAGCTGAAAACACAGCAGAATTTACATGCCAGTACCCACCGACATGTAAAACCAGGCAATTTGGGCTAACACAACCACCCCGAACTCCACCAGACAATTCGGTAGATGGCCCCACCGCGGCCTTTATTTTCATTTACACGCTGCTTTTGCACGCCGCAGCCTGGGTTTGGCCACGTACATTAATACATGTAAAGTGAACGCCTGTCCAGTGGCAGCAGAGACGAGTGGACCGCTGTGTATGCAGACGCCCGCATAGCCAAGCGATGGCTTAGTTTGAAATCTGATCCTGTTCTTTCCAAATCCCTACCTTAGACCAGTGCGCACCCACACGCACCTAGACTTCTGCTTTTCATTGCCTCCTGAGCCTCAAAGCAACACCAGAGGCAGCGCAATCTGAGAATCAAGACCGTCCTAACAGCTTTGTGCCAGAACATCCAGAATCCCAAACAGCTTCGACCCTAGGGAAATAAAGCAGACTTCTACATTTTCTCCCCATTTTTCAGCTAAAGGAAAATATGCTTGTGATGGCTCACCTCCACCCGCTGTTTTGGTCTGGGTGTCCCCTGTGAGGATAACGAGTTAGCTGGTGGTTGTGAAGCACTTGTGAGGTTACGGTTGTTAATGTTAAGCATAGGCTGTTGTGGGACATCATGCTGTGCATCCTTGGTACCAGCCTGAAGGCAGCTCAGGCACTCCCCGAGGACCAGCGCGCTGGGACAACGGATACAGAGCAACCTCTGGCAGAATCAAAACCAAAATCCAAGCACTGGGCATGAGCAGCTCTTATCTGGGGACTGCAAACAGTCCAAGCTAACTAGCACAGGGCTTGGCTACCCAGCAAGTTTGGTTCCCCAGTTAAATCTTCCAGCTCCCCTGCAGGTGGGTGGGTTTGGCAGGGAACCCTCTCTTACCGAGCTGTCCCTCTCCAAGAGCTCTCTCCTCTGCGCCCTTTCTTCCATTCAGGCCTTTCCTGTGCTGTGCTGGGCAGATATCCCTCAGGATGGAAGGTGCTAGACAGATCTTTATCCTCACCTCTCGGGCCCTTCTCCAGAGCCTACTGCCAGGCTACCATTTGGCCTATCTTCTAAGTGCCTCACAGATAAATTGGATCTGCATAGAGAAGCAATTATTACATTTCTAATGGCATGGACCCTTACAGCACAATCTGCTACTGAAAGGCAAAGAAAATTGCATTAGCTTTTGTTTGATTCGAAACGATGATCAAGGGAAGGGGGATGTCGAAGCCCTTTAAAGCCAAGCCTCCGAGCTGGGGATCCTTCTGTCCGGGGACCTCCCTATCCACATTCGCTGCCTGAGCTCGTACTCACGGTTCATTTAGGCGCACTAATTCGGAGAAGCCCTCCACTTGCGAAGCTGCTGTCAAAACCAGATCTCAGAAAGCTCGGAAAGAGCACGACGCCCGGGATCTGCCACGGGCTCCCTCCCGCAGCCTGCATCTGCTAATGCACCCGAACGCCACCGGCCCGAGGAGTTCAGCGTGCCAGGGTTACGCTAATCCCTCATCGCCCTAGTTTCTAACCGGTGGTGCACCTAAATTTCCGAGCACAATTCCAACGGGATTTATCACATCTACTCCCATCAGCATGCAGTGGCGCTGGCACAGATACAGACTCTCGATATCCCACCGCAGACATGACTGTCTTTAATTGCGGAACGAACCGATTTCTGAATCTCCACAGTGGCTCACGCAGCAACCCCGAAACTCTCCGGGCTGTTTTCCTATTTCCATTTTCACCCTAGTTTGCAGTCAGTACTCTGAGCACACCTGTGTATTTGTACACATGTATTTCTAGGTTGCTCCAAAGAATATTTGCTGCTGCTTGGTACCTTCAGCATCAGGTATCCTCCTGGCCATCAAAAAAACGCGTTGGTGCAACGTAAAAGCTCCGGATCAGCCATGGGTTTGGAAAGAGCCAGCGCCTCGAGCCGTAACAAGTGTCACAACACAGCCAGCCTCCGACCAAATGATGCAAACGCAATCCCCGGCCGCAAACGGGACGATATTCCGAAGGGCCAGGTGCTAAAATCTTGCTTCTCAGGGTGCTTCCCCGCCCCCTCCCCACGTAAAAGTTAGTAGCTCTTGTACTGCTTTATCACTTTAGCGTGGCTGAGGCAGATACCTGGTTATTTAAGAGGCAGGATAAATGGGCTGAGACAGCTTTCCCATCCCCAATTCACTAGGGAACGCTTGGAAATTCCACCTGACACCGGGACCGCGCTGTGCTCTTAAACAATCTCCCGTCTGATCCGATTGTTCCCCAGTGGGGAGGCAGGCTGCAGCTCGCTCAAGAGTCATTGATTGGATTAACAGCCTAATTCCCAACAGATGAATAGAATACTGATGTCTTGTCAGCCCACATCATAGAAGGAAAACACAATCTGCTTCTACAGCCCCGAAATTTAACCCTTTGCTTCCCCACTCCCCCTCCCAGGGGCACAGGGCTGAACGCACGGGTCCGGCACTTTCAGCTCAAGACTCTACCCATTTGAATGAGAAAAGATATATTAACCTTTGGGACGGTCTGCCTAATCATCTACATGCCACGGAATCATATGTTATTTTCTGTAGGGTTGGTCTTGTAAGCAGCCCTCTTTTCAGGCTTCTAGACAGAAGAGATTTATACCAGGGACCTTAATTTTGTATTTCTTCTCTATTTTACCACCTGCCGTTAGAGGAAATACTGTATGCTTCACAGTGAGCAGTTGAAAATTCGTTAGCTTAACAATATTTATTCTGAAATATAGAGATATCGAACGTTTTCCGAGTCTATCGTTTGATTCGGAGGACAGACCTGCCTGGAGAGGAGCATCCAGCCGCGCCGCAGGAGAGGCATCGCTGCAACGCCCTCTCCCTCCAGCAGCTCTTGGCAAGCCGCGGGGCAGGGGAGAGAAGCCGGGCACATCATTTGCTTTCCCAGAGCTCCCGTTCTCCACGTCCTAATGGAGACACTAATGTTTTCTTACCTCATCGAAAGACCGTGATAAGAAATTAATTGCTACTGGTCAAATGTTCACTACTACAGAAGCAGGACTGCGTGCATATTAAAGAGATTCTCCAAGAACAAAATTTATTTATGGACTCCTTGGCACTGTCTGCATTTATTTCCTTGCTCAGGAGACAAGAATAAATAAAAATCATTTGGTTTTATTTAAAATGATCTCAGATCACTGGGGTCCACAATGCTGAGGGTTTTGTTTCCTTCTAACAGCCACCTTTCACGCCTGCATTTACAAAACAGGTAGATTTAAATACATTTAAATACATTTAAATACTGTAATTTTTCCAGCAGCAATCCCAGAATATACAGAAATAGAGCTACAGCACTCACGCCAGGACTGTAACCCACACTGAGAGGTGGCCTTTGGAGCGCCTCTGATCCAACAGTCTCGGTGGCAACGGCTTACCAAGTCTTTAACTGTTCCTCCCACCTCTGCAAGGTGCGTATCACCTGAGACAAGCCATGTTGTTCTGTCAAACAGAAATAAGGTATTTCCAGTTTCATTTGGAATTTACAGCTCACGCAGAGTGGAAACATTCCCTCCATCACTCCTTAACTCTAAAAACGTCATTAGCCCAGCACTAACTAACATGACAAACAGGAGAGAAAGCATGAAAGGATGGAGGTGCACACCTTTTTTTTTTGAAATCCTTTTAACAGTACCTGCTAGCCACGACAGTTTTCCAGACTTGATGATTTCACAACATTAATATTTCTATAAAAAATTTGCTAGGAGGCTGAACGAAAGGAAGAGGCCTCCCCTCTCCTGGCTGCCAACGCCTCGCCGCTACAGAGAGCCCCGTCTTCGGAGAGACGCAGGGTGCTCTGTGCTCACAACACGGGCAGCGGGGAGGCAACAGCACGCGTTAACGACAGAGCCGCCTTACCCAGAACAATTAGCGAGAGATGCCGCATCGACTCAAACAGTTCAACGAATGCAGCGTTAGTGCTAGTATTTTAAAGTCCTTTGAATTATTAGCTCCTTTTACAATTTGAAACCATAATGTTTCGTTTTCATCCCAGATGTGAATTGTTCCAGAATGGCAATAAATGAGTCAAATGTCCCCTGTCCAGCCCAGCCCCTGTCCTGTAACATGGCTGCATTGTACAGTCACAAATTCAGGTTAAGGATGGGGACCGGGGCAGTTGTGCCCTGGAACAAGCAGACTGCAGGTTTTATAAATACATACAGAAATAATTAAAATCTAAGGGGTTTAGAAGGGTTAATCTCCTTTAAATAATCTCTGCCACAAAGCCTGTAAAGTCACTGCTGGCACCGTGCCCACGCGGGACCGGCTGTCGGATATCAGGGCAGCACGCGTGGACGGGAGCGGAGAGATTAAGCGGGCGCTGCTCCCCGGGTCACTGCCGAGGGGCTGGGAATGCCGCGAGCGGGATCGGATCCGGCGCTGACCCGCGAGGTAACACGCCGCTGCTCCGCCTGATTAAAGACAGAGAAGGAAGCTTGATTAGGCTGCTAAATTTAGCAGGCTGGACGGGAGACAGCAAGAGCCGAGAGCGTTGCTGCCAGCGCTCAGTTCACCCGAGCTCTTCCTGACTTCAAGGCTTATATTTATTTGAAGGGATTCAGGACTTTGGAAATCCCCTCTTTTCCTACGTAGGCTCGAACCCACAGCCGTGGGTGGCCAAGGAGATGTCGCGCTTTTAAGCGTCAGCTATCACGGATGCAGAGCAGCCACTCTGCGTTTCAGAACGCCCTCTTCGGACAGGGTGCCATTTTCAAGCTGACAACCGAGCGCGTGGCCATAAGCGATAAAGAAACCCAAAAGAAAACAGAGAACGTGGGCTCAAGCGGTGCCCTGTCTGAACCCAGGGTCTGATTTCCTCAGATTTAGGGCAAAAGGCAGAGTCAGCCGAGATGCCCCAGAGCCCTGCAGTGGCGGCGGGAGCACCGGCAGGGAGGGTGCGGTATCGTGACGGCTGCAGGCACTGTCGCAACAGAAGCAGAGCCACGCCGCACACGGCAAGGTGCCGCAGGACCAGAGGCACTGCGAGCGGTCTAGGGATCTTGTTCTCAGTTTGAATTTGTTGAGTGTCTGCTTTGGTCTTGTAAGCCTTCCTTGGCTTGGTGTGAAAAATCAAAACTTTCCATGCTGAGACGGTCTGAACCATCCTTTGAACTCATTAAATGAGACCTGGATTTCATTAAGCCGAGCTTGGGGAAGGCTGGGGTAGCAAGGGAGCTCAGCTACAGTGGCCCACGGCCTCTGCTTGAAAGGCGCTGCTTTTTCTGTTTTTCTGCCTCTTTAGAAAAACCCAACACCAGGGACCTTGCTCCGACATCTCAACGCACCTCAGGAGAGTGCTGTGCAGCCTCCAGCCAGCCTTTCCCTCCTGAGCACACCCGTTTCTTAAGGATGACAATTCCTTTTTGTGGCTAATCTGGAATGGGAGAGGACGCTCGCATGCTCGCAGCTGTCTGCCAAAGGGGGGAAGGCATCAGAGCCTGGATCCTGCCCTGCAGTGGACCACTGCCAGGGAGCAGCCGACTGCATGTGCTGACTCCAGAAGCTCCCGTCTCATCACCTCAAAGGGCTGCTCTTTTTGTGGCATCCAACAGCCTTTTAGCAGCCTCCGTGAATTGTATTAGCAGCTGATTTACCATTTTTTATTTCAGAAGGCACGGAGCTGCTCTTTCATTTGATCATCCACCACCAAGCACAACTACACAGCAGACTCTGAAAACTCCCCACTCCGTCTGTGATTGTTGGGACTGTTTCCTGACGGAAGAAAGGAGAAATAAATAGAGAGGGAAAAGGTCTATTGGCACTGCTTAATCACAGACAGTCAGGTTTCCCAACAGCTATTAATAAAGTGTCAGTACTAAAGAAAAAGAAGGAAAAATGTCTGGAGAAAACGGCCTCAGGACATCAAACTATATCAGTAACTGGGATTTCTCGACAGAGCCACAGTGCTATTAAAATAAAGCTGAACTAAGTACTTGCAGTTTGGTCTGTCATTACTTATTTAGTGAAATGCAAAATTGATCTTCACTTTCAAGGGCTCTTTCAAAGTCTAGAGGCAGTACTTGCTCCCTCCTTGTGCTGTATAATAGAGGTGCTCCTAATGAAATTCAGCAGGGGCTGGAGGCAATCGGGCAAAACCGCGGCCAACTTTACAACAGACAGATTTATGTTCAGGGGTGTCCTGCTTTCTGAATGAGTGATTCTGCACCGGGCAGGAATAACAGGTTCGCCATTCACAGGCTGTACAAGCGTGGCAGTAGGTCAAGTTCCCCGCTGGGGCTCGGTCCGAGCCAAAGGCTGGGGCTGCTGTCACGTGTGGGGCTGAGCCGAGCGGGTCCATCCCATTTCCTACCAAAGCAGCCCAGGGAGCCCACTGGGACCGGGACATCTGTCCCCAGAGCCCCGAACTGGGAGCAGCCCATTCCGCGCCGGGCGGACGGCTGGGGAGGAGCAGATGGCAGGTACTGCTGGTGACAACCGACGTGGGGCAGAGCTGAACCAGTGACCTCGAGGTGAAAGGCTTCGCATCTCCCATTATCAATCCCCAGAGCCCCCTCCGAAGTAAGTGTTGATACATTAATCTTTCTGACTGATGGAAACAAACTGCAAATATAATGTTCCACGGGGGAACCTTTTTTTATTTTGAGCCAAAACGATGCTTAAAACCATAAAGTTAAGGGCGTGCTTAGGTTTCGTTCTTTCATCAGAAACGCTACTATTTAATGCCATCCTTTTTCTCTTCCAAGTACCAAATTTAAAGAGCACGTCATCACGCATTAGTCTCTGAGCACAGCCCCAGTATGGATTGCTACAGTAAATAACAAACCCATGCTTGTGCTTCCTCCCATGCATGCTGCCCTCCTAAATAGTTTAATCACAAAGGAGTGTATTTAGGAGCCCTGCCGGAGCGCCTCGATGAAACATGTTGTGTAGGATAAATACCTCCACATCAGGACACTTCTCAAAGCCATCAGGCAGAGGGGTCAGTCTGTTGTGGGTTTTTTTAAAACTGCACAAGCTAATGCTTTAAGAGTGTCTTGATGGAATCAGGGAAATTGGATTGTCCCCCCATTTGCTGGCCTAAAACAAGCCTTTTTTTATTTATCCCATTAGAGGAACACAAGAGAAACCTTTTAAATGTCACTAAAATTTTCCCTGCATTGCAAAACCCAGTCAAAAGGGTTTTAATTTTCCCCGAGATCTCTTAAGTAATGCAGTATGTCAAGGTTTAATACATTGCGTGCAGGGGATTGTCTCTATTCCGCGCTGTTTCACGGGCGTGACTCGGTAGGGTCGGTCCTGTTTGCTGGATTCGGTCCCTGCCAGTGCCAAGCCGCTCACCTAGCCTGTGCCGCTTTAGCTCAGCCCTGAGGAAACAAATAAGGAGATGAGTTGTGCCTTCCCCCGGATCGGTCCGGGATTCCCAAATATTCAGCAGTGCCGGTCACTCTCCAGTAATGTTGGTCTGTGAGTTGGGGCACTCTGGTTTTGTGAGAGCCTGTAATTTATGGGCTTTATTTACTTATTTACAGGAGGACTAGAGAGACTTGGCAAGAGGCACTTCTACACCAGGCTCCAGATTCCCCTGGAGTATTTAATACGACAGACATCAGCCGCATAGCAGAGGCGCAGCCCCGGACTGAGACCCGGCAGCACACAGAGCACCGAAGCACAGCGGCTAAAGCCCGCAGCAGGGCCGCACGCTCCTCCGAGGCTGGGCTGGTGCCTGCTCAGCCCTTGCTGTCCCAACGGCTGCGGGCACTAATGCTGAAACAGCTTCTCCTGGCCCCTCCGAGCCCAGCCCGCTTACCAGCCAGCCTGTAAACTGGGAGCTACTGGTGATCTGTCTCCCAGAGTAATCCCAGCTAGTTTGCTACTAAAATACACCGTTATTTTGCTCCTGCAGTATACGGGAGTTCTCTATGCACGCTGTCCTTGTTTCTTCTCCCAAACAGCGAGCACCTCGTCATACCACAGCAGAAGAGGACCTGGGGTGCCAAGTCATTCTGGGCTGACTGCGTAACCCTCCCCGGCCCTGGTTTGGCAAGCGGAGGAGGCACTGGAGGGCAAGGAACGTCCACGCTGGGGGACGCGAGCCCTCAGCCTCTCGTCTCCAAATCCGCACACGCACACCGAGAGCCGGGAAAGGAGCAGAGACGGGGAGAGCGAGGAGGAAGACGCAAACCTCAGGCTCTCAACTAGTCACGATAAAACACAGCCCGCAGACTAAGACACTGCCTCCTGCTCTTCCCTGTAGGGCTGCATAATCTATTTTACAAAACGTCAAAATTCAGCATGAAAACTGGAAATAAAAGGCAAGAGGGAAGGAAAAAAAAACCAGACTGGCTGGTTATTGGACCAAGGGCTGTGTTAAAAGGATCAGGAGGTGGTGGGCCGAGTGGTGGGGGAGGGAAGGGGATAAAGTAGTGGGTCTAATCAAATCAGTTTAAAAAGCTGCAGCCTCTCCGAGTTAACCTTGCCAATCAGAGAGTGAGCAGGAGCATGTCTGCGCACATTAAAGCGGGAGCGTGTCCTTGAACCTGCGGCGTACTCCATCCTCCCCCCCGGCCGCCCACGCGGGCTGCGTACCCAGCACCCTCGGCACGCAGCGGGAGAAAAGCCCAGGATTAGGCTCCCGCCTTCGCCTCGCTCAAGTCGGCGCCGGCACCAGCTCGGATGCTGCCCCGCGATTAGAGGTGAGCTGGTGGGATTAAGCGGGCAAGAGTTGGAGAAATGTTAAAAAACAAACAGACAAACAAAGGAAACAACAGGAGAAACCCTCCCACAGCCAAAGACCGGTCTGGCAGCTGCCAGCTGCATTCCTAACCTTTGCTAACGACCACGGGTGCTGAAGTCACTCTGAAATAAACATTCACTCGGAATTACATGGGTAATCTAAAGGGATTATCCCGCTGCCTTAACAGGCCCATAAACTAAATGTTAAATGGTCTACACAAGTGTTTGCATTAATTTTGACCCAAATCAACCTTTCCGCTAAAAGCCGCGGAAAGCCAGATTCAATTTTGGAAACTGCACGTCTGTTCCGAGTTTGCGTCCTTACAAATTCCCCCGGATCCTCCGTTTTCTGAAGGAAAAACGGGCCTGAGCCCTTGGCAGCCTGGAGCCTGCCAGCAGCCAGGGAAAGGCTTTAGCAGAAACGCCCGTTTGGAACACGAAGCAGCAGGCACAAACCCAGCCTGCCACATCATCCAGTCCCTGGGGCAAAGGGGTCCACGTTCAGAGTCTTGGCTCCGGCCCTTCTTCCCTACAGCAACAGGTGAAGCACAGCACGGGGAGTAGGGGCTCTGCCACAGACAGTGGCCAAACCCCAACCGTTCCGTGCCTCAGTTTCCCCACCTGTAAAAGGCTGGGGGGGGAAAAACCCCAGCGTGTCCGGGGCCCCTCAGTCCAACGGAAAAGGTGCATCTCCAGCCCGGGATCGGACGCGCTGGACACCTGCCCGCCATGCAAATCTACGTCGTCTTTTTTAACCTGGACCCCTTTGCGTGTACACCCGAGTTGGCCAGCATGCACGCTTCTGAAGACAGCTGTTTTCACAAGGCACGCTGAATTAACTGTTCAGAACACGACAGCACGAGGCAGAGACATAAACTCCTTTTAAATCCCGCTGCTCCTGCACAATCACCAGCAGTAAGCTAGAGGTCTCTTGGAGCGAGTTAGGAAGGCGAGGGACATGATCCGGCTGCTTGAAGCACAGAAATAGGCTGTAGCAATGGATCTGAAGGAACCCAGTCCCTGGAGCCCGTCGAGGTCTGCTGTACCGCTCTGGGAAAAGAAGAGTCAAGCACAATGGGAAGCTGGCAGAGAAAACACAGTCCGGGGAAAGCTCAATATTTAAAAAGCTCGCTTTTACTGACAGCGGGAAGAAAACCGTTTGTAACCTTTATGTTTTTTAAAGACTTCTTCACGATGTTCAGAATTTCCTGCCTTTTTTTTTTTTAAGATTAGAAAAATCCAGGAAAATCTAACCTGGTAAAACCTAATTTCACAGGAGATCTTCTCTGAAAGCCTTGGCACAGGAGTGGAAGTGCCATCTATCACCTGCCGAAGGCAGCGCGGGAGGAGTGCTCTAACATGAGCATTTTAAACTCAAATGCCAGGCAAACACTAACAGCAAGTAAAGCCACAGTTTTACACACTCTTAAATGAAAAATCATTCTGCTAAATGAGATTTCTTCCCTCCGAAATACATACTTTTATGAACTCCTAAATATAGGCTAGAAAAAATTAACAGATAAAAACTAGGACTTCTGCTTTAAAGACTATGAATTCTCCCCCTTCCTTTTAAACCAACAGTTTCAAAGTTTTCTTCATATCTCGAACAAGAATGATAAAGGGGAATAGATCAACACCCTCCTCCCTGATTTCCATCTGCTAACAGCGACCTAAAACCATCTCTTGCAGCTGAAGGAGCCCTGAACAAACCTGAGAACATCAGTCTTCACCACGCCAGCTCTAAACCAAAATACTAATTGCTTTAAAAAAGACACAGTTGCTATTTGCACTCCCTACCCCAACTGGGAAGGGCTGGGATAAGAGAGCTTTTAAAGAGAAGCCACAGAGCCTGGCAGGGCAAACCCTTATCCACAGGAGTGTCCCTGCAGGTGTAGGACAACTCACCCATGGACACCAGCCCCACGGGGTGGGCTGGCAACACCCGCCCTTGCTCAACTGGTGGATAATTACAGAATCACAGAACATTTGGGGTTGGAAGGGACCTCTGTGGGTCACCCAGACCAACCCCCTGCAGAAGCAGGGTCACCTACAGCAGGCTGCACAGGACCACGTCCAGGCGGGGCTTGAAGATCTGCAGAGAAGGAGACTCCACAACCTCCCTGGGCAGCCTGGGCCAGGGCTCCATCACCCTCAGAGAGAAGAAGTTCTTCCTCATCTTCAGCTGGAACTTCCTCTGCTTCAGTTTGTGCCCGTTGCCCCTTGTCCTGTTGCTGGGCACCACTGGAAAGAGTCTGGCCCCATCCTCCTGAC
>Ga0065711_1047651_pt1 | contig 12207 bp, 10 predicted proteins | sample Hoacrofraction12_FD_59098 | JGI IMG/M metagenome (GOLD analysis project Ga0065711, IMG submission 59098) | Hoatzin crop microbial communities from Cojedes, Venezuela - Epithelial fraction 12 v2 (version 2) | ecosystem: Host-associated > Birds > Digestive system > Esophagus > Crop | place... | reverse complement strand
CCCCCCCCCCCCCCCCTGTATATTCTATATTTCACCAAGAATTTTGGAAATGGCAATTTTGCTGTGTTCTAAACTTTTACTTGTAGATGGAATTCATGCAAGTGTGAGCATCTTAGTTCACAAAATGGTCAGCAAAAGAAAGTGAAATTTGGCAACTTTCTTTTGGATCTGTAGCGCAGAGCAACAGCTGTATGACATTAGAAGGACAGAAAGATTTGTACTTGGATTATTAAACAAAATCCAGTAAGGCTGTGTCTAAGGTTTTCTTACTCGTCTTAAAATTCCCTTGAATTCCCTAGACAGCTATGTGTAGGTGTGTTTCAGAGTTTGGAAATTCATGACTGCTCGTAAATAAATGTACCTAATTATAGATAATCTTGGCTCCTCATGTATATAAAAATCGGAACATGTGTTTGCTTGGTTCCAGCGACTGTCAGTGAGCATACAATGCTCCTAGAAGGGACAGCTAATCGCCCCCCACCTGCTGGTGGCTCTTCTGGGCCTGTAACTGGTGCCGAGATCATGAGGAAATTATCAAAGACTCACACTCACAGTGATTCTGTTCTGAAAATAAAGGTAAGTTTCTAGCGGCATGCACGAAGGGGAAGTGGTTTGTAGCTGGCCTGTTTAGAAGCAATTGTGTAGGCTGCAGATGAATAAATACTTGTCTGAAAAGTAACTACAACTAACTAGAAGTGTAGCAGATGGAAGGTATGTTCCTTACCTTATAAAAGTGATGCTCAATCAGTTGGCCTGTATTCTACATATGTTGTTTATTGTTTTTCTTGCCAAATAACTTCAGAGCCACGCTTAAAATGAATATACATGTGCTTCATTTACGGATATGCATTTACTTTTATGACTTTTTACCTATTTGTGGAAGCAGAAATGAGAATTTAACTATCATTGTACAAAATCTAAGACCCGCAAAGCTCTCCAATAACTTGTAATAAAATTAGTGTGTTTTTTTTAATTCCGCAAGCTGTTCAGAAAACTGCCAGATTTTACTTTAACTCTACTTTCTGAACAGAAGGAGTCTGTGAATGTTTGTGGTTTGGGGGGTTGGGGTTTTGTTTTATTTTTTTTAAGTGATTTGTTTCTCTTGTATGTATGTTAGGCAGCTGGGTGACTTGTACTGATTCCTTTTCAGCTGTGGTTTTTCACAGAATGATTGAGGTTGAAAGGGACCTCTCTAGGTCGTCTTGTCCAACTCCCCTGCTCAAGCAGGGCCACCTAGAGCCAGTTGCCTAGGGTTATGTCCAGAAAGCTTTTGAATATCTCCAAGGAGGAAGACTCCATACGCTGTGACACTGCTCAGTCACCCTCACAATAAAAATGTGTTTCGTGATGGTCCTTTTCTGCAAAGCTGTTTTCCAGCTTGTTGTACCCCAGCGTCTATCGGCGCATTTGTCCCCTGTGGCAGATAGTCACCCACTAGTATCACTTACTGCTCCCTCCTGGTGGTCTTGCATGGTTTATGGTTAAGTGGCCCAGGTGCTTGAAAGCACATCTGGCTGCTTTTTAATTTTCAGGGCAGAGAACCTGTTTCATAGTTTTAAGCCTTTAGGTGGACCAGGAGCCTTCCTCTTGGTGCCAGAAGTCTCCAGCTTCCATTCTTCACCTTCCCCAGAGGCTGCACTTGCTGTTATGCTAGAGATGGAAGGGATTTGGTCTTCAGCCAAAGACCAAATACCAGTGAGGCTTATATTTAGTGGTATGTACTGCTCCTTCTGCAAACTTGCTTTACATGAATTCTACACATCTGCAGCTCCACTTGTTACTTGTTTGGCTTTGTAAACTGTTTTTACACATAAAATTATTTTAATACTCAAGAATTCAATAGCATCTTAGTGCACAATACCTGATGGTGTATAACCTGCCCCAAATAAAGTGCTACTTGTCCAAAAGTTTCTAGGAATGAGATTTTTGTAGTTATTGAGTGCCAAACTCCTATGCAGACCAGATGTTGCTTCCTTTTTTCAGTTTACACAGTACTTTATTAATTTCTTTGTTTTCTCTACAAGGGTATACATCCATATCATTCCTTAAGTTACACTAGTGGAGATACAGCTACAGATTCACCAGTGCACGTTGGCCGTTCTGGAATGGCAGTCAAAGAAAGTCCAAGAAAAGAGAGTCTGCTCAGCTATCTCACTGGGAGTTTTCCTAGCCTGCATAACCTGTTGGAAGGCACTCCTCAAAGAAGTACAACTGCAGTTAAAAGTAGTTCTTTAACAAGAACAGGTATGATGTAGCATAAATAAGCTGAAAGGAGGGGAAGGGATGGTTGATTTTATTTTGGTGATTTGGAAAAGGTACTGTATTTTTCACTATGAGTTATCATTTATGTTGAAGATCCCACCTCCCCCCAAACAAGAATCACAGTTTTTAATAGCAGTTCCTAGGCATTGCTGCACTTTTTCCTAGAAGCAAACAGTGAGTATGTCAAGTTGGGAAAAGAAATAACAACTAAAAATATTAATAAAATATTTTCTTTTGACTTAGCCTTACTACTTTCTGAGTATAATACAGAATTACTTAAGCGAGTCTTTTTGAATGAATAAGGAAATGAAGTGATCATTCTGTATTTGTCATTTTTTCTTGACCTTGTAAGTAGCTCAAAAAGTGGACTAAAACTAATGTTCCAGTAATTTAGTTTGTGTATAATAATTTGCAGATTTTTAGCAATGGTCTTTTGAACAAATGTGTTTTGTAGAAGCTTGAAATACATACATTGAAATTCTTGTGTTCTGTATTGTTCATAGTGCATTCTTATAATTTGTATAAAGAAAAACAGGAAAATTTAATGCTGCAGTTTCTCTAAAACCTCTCTCCTTTGCTGTCAGGGAATGAAATATTATTCAGAAAAAAAGGTATTTTGGTTTCTTAATGACTCCTTTCCTCTAATTAATGGTAGACATGAACAAATGTAAAGACACTTGTAGTGCAACATCCATTAGTGTCATAGTATAACTTCTGTGGTAGCACCCGTAGTCTGCTTGACACGTAATTTACTGGAATAAACCTTGAAAATTAGGCATATTTTAACAGAAAATAGGTATTGTGAGGGAAATTATGCTGTGTTCCTGTTTTTTGCTGACTGTGATACAACAAATACTAAAGCTTCTGATTTATCTGTATAGGGAACACTGTGGCCACGGACATGTTATCTGAACATCCTTTGCTGTCTGAACCATCTTCTGTGAGCTTCTATAACTGGATGTCCAATGCTGTGGGCAACAGAGGAAGCGTCGTACAAGAAAGTCCGGCCACCAAATCTGGCCACAATAGTCTTCCAACAGGTATTACTAAATACAGCTCAATTTAAGAGATTATTGTGGGTTGGCTGTTGCTGTGTTTACCACATTCTTTCTGAAACTAATTGAGCAAGTGACTAAAGTTCAACAGACTGCTTGTGGGACTTCTCAGCAAACTGCAAAATGAACAAATGTGATTTAAGCAAAACTGTTGTTTTCATTTTCTTCACCCTGCCACCAAAAATTTAGCTTTTTCTTACATTTGGAACTGTAATTGTAGCTTCCAAAAAATGTGTAGCTGCAAAAAGCTAAGCTGTAGAATCATCCTTAGTTGCAGAGTTCCGTGGATTTTGTTAGTTACTTTTAAATCTAATCTGCATTTGCTGTTTTTGTAATGAAGATTTTGTACATTGGAATCCTTGCTCTTTCTCAGTTCAATTTTGAGAGTAAACATAAACATCTGTTTTGAGAGTAATCTTCTTCAGTGATCGGAAGTGGTCAGCTAGTGTAACGGAATGGGGAAAAGAAAATACACATTACTGAAAGTCTTAAGTATAATAAAGAAACAGATACGTTACAACTTCTTGCTATTTATTATTCTTGTAAACCTGTCATCATAATCCTCAAATGTGTGTATCTTAATTTTCATTTTCACTAACACTGAATTTGAATGTTTCTTCTATTAACAGTCTTTCAACCATAATGTATTAATCTTAGGCAATAATAAGTTGTTTTAATTTGGTTTTAGTATTGAACAAACAGTGTGATACTGCAAAACATCTTTGTGCTGTACTTATTGTTCAACTGATATGGCTGTTCTGTAAACTGGAATGTGTTTCTCTGCAAAAAGCATCATAGGGTAGAAGTATAGCTTTTTTTTCCCATAAAAGCTGTATTTTTTCCTGCTGAAAATGTAACGGTTTGTTCACAAGCTCATTTTTCTGAAATTAGACTTAGTGATTTTAACTCGGACACAGATCTCTCCAAACCATTTTCCTGTGGAGGCCTGTAGTCATGGCTCTCTAAGTGCGGTAAACTTGAGTTTTGAAGAATCAGGATTAATTTACATTGGCAGAGCAACTCTGTCTCATGGAGACTGAGTCAAGTCCAGATCCAAGTTGCAGGTGATTCAGCATCACTCTGCCCTTGTGCTGCAAGTCTGTTCGTGAACAGAGCAACTTGCAGGGAAGCGGTTGTCCATAGCCATTTTTACAAAGAGCAGAGATCTAATTAGTGGATCTTGCATTGGAACTAATAAAACCGAGAGGCTTATAGCACGTTGAAAGCTGACAACAAGTATCTGCAACTGTGCGTAATCTTTGGTTTTTGTTGGTGGTATAGGCTACTCAGCCTATGACTATTTCAGTTTAAACAGGACTGAAGTTACCCTATAGAATGCAATACAGTCAAAAGGCCTTGGGAAGGAGAGCAAAAAGAAGGAAATATTTTTGTGCTTTCCAAGTATGAATTGGACTCTATTTATTACCTGTTTCGGCAATATCAGACTGTTTCTTTATCCTGAATGCCACTTTTGTGAGGTTATAGAGGTGACTAGGACTCTCACTTTCTATGTGTATGGCATGTGTTTCTATGTAATTAACTTTGCTGAATTAATAGAGTTGGTGGTGTTAAAATTTGCTGTGGTGTTAGTGTTCCATGGGTATTTATGTTTTAGGTGTGGCACCCAATCTTCCTACAATACCCTCTGCTTCAGACTTCAACACAGTTTTGTCTAGTGACCAGAACACCCTGGATGGCACACACTCACAGCACAGCACCAGCCAGGATGACATTGCAGGTGTAGAAGAGGGTAACCAGGGATTTCCTGCTGTCCAGCTAGCAGATGCACAGGTAGGGGTGGTTTGTTGGTGTATTTGGGAGTTTCGTAGAAAAAAACAGTTAGTACTTTTAATAAAAAATTAGATCTTACAATGATGAAAACGTTATCCTGGTTTTGTACACATTTCTTATGCATTCCTATGCAAAGACAAAAGGCTCAAGAAACCTCTGAGGTGTCCCATAACAAACTTTATGAATGGTGATTAACAGAACATCGATTTAAAACTTCACAGAACATACTGGAGCATTTATGAGAGCAGCCTAGTTCTCCAGAGTGCTTTCGACTGGGGGGAACATGCAGAAACCTTGCTCCTGCAGCTAAGCATTCAATGCTAGCTTGCTGTGTAGTCAATTTTTTTACTCAAAGTTCATGAAGCTGCTCCTTTTTATCCCCCTTCTTTTCTGTTTTACGCTGTCAATAAAACTTTAAAATGTTCTGTATTATGTAGCTGACATTGTAAATATTGTAGATCAACAATGGAGCAAGGATATAGGAATAATCTAAACAAAAAGTAGTACATCAGTGGGTTTTGTTTTGTAGGTTGTTTTCAAACCTCTGCTAAGTTATACGGGAATTCAGTCTCAGGATACAATGCCACTCTGCTACAGAATGTACTTTGGAGAGTACCTTTCATTCTCAGGAACTTTGGACTGCCTAAGAGCAGATATTGTTGATTCGGATACAGCAAAGGAAAGAAAAAGCAAACGAGCTCGAAGGTGTGTTGTGAGGTATTTGAAAATGTGTATATTGGTTAAAGAACAGATATTAGGTTTTTCATGTGAAGACACAGAATTCCAAAGCACTTCCATACAATAAGGAGCAATTTTTTATTCTTTTAATCTTATCTGTTGTCTCTTCCTGTTAGAATATTTACCTTTTTTTTTAATCTTCCTATGGAATCGTTTGGAAACTTTAAGTATTTAAACCTCATCTACTTTTGAAAATTGAGGGTTGGAAAAGAGAGAGCTGCTGGGAATAAAAGTAAGCGAAATTTGAGAGGCTCTTAAATGGTGTAATGCTGAATCTGAAACTTCCCCTTGCCACTTTTGGGCAAAGCTTTAGGTTATGGTGGAAAGATTGCATGCCAAACTAAGTTTACGTAGAACAGAATGATTACTATGATAGTAGCATGCAGTATGAAAGTATAGAAGTTCATTTTTGATATTTAGAACTATGGTAAGAAGATTATGTCTTAAGGGGAATAAAAGGTTGGATCCAGTAAATTAGATGTACCACTATGCAAAAAGTATTTGACTTCCATAAACAGAAATAGAGTAGTAATTTGTACCTTTTCTTTCCTTAGGCAAGGAGCTGTCAGTCTTCCTCCCCTTGAATTCAAACCAGCTTTGATGTTAGAAACCTTCAGCATTAGTGCTGTTGTAATGGAGAAATCCATGTGCACGCCTCATAACTCCACCAATGCCCTTTCTTTTCATGACTTGAATAAACGCTACTATAATACTTTTCACTGTAATTTTACAATTTCTTGCCAGTCCATAAGCCAGCACGTAGATATGGCACTGGTTCGTCTCATTCACCAGTTCAGTACAATGATTGATGATATCAAAGCCACACAGACGGACATCAAACTTAGCAGATACACAGCTGGATCAGCCTCTCCAACACCTACTTTTAAAACCCGCAAACACAGAGATTTCCGTTCGTCTGATTTCAGCCGAAGCTCTCGAGGAAGTCTTAATGGAGGTAACAGAGTGAACAACACCAAGAACAAACGAACAAACAGCGAGAACAATAAAAAAGAGTCTCGAAACAAGAATTCCTTGGGGAGGTCAGAAAGAAGAACTTCTAAAGTGTCCAGGAAAGGTTCAAAAGATGTAGTTGATCACATGACTATTCATATGGATGACTCTGACTCTATTACCGTGTCGGAACAGAGTGAACCTTCTGCTGAGTGCTGGCAAAATATGTATAAACTATTGAACTTCTATTCACTCATTTCTGATCCAACTGGGATTTTAGAAAAGTCTTCTGAAACTTTCGGGCCAACAGGTAAAATAGTTCATGAATGCAAATAATTGAGAGTGCATGCTTTTGCACAAGTGTATTCTTCTAAAGTTTGATCATAAGGCAGTTTTTGAAAGTTACCCACCCCATCTAACTTGGATCAGAGGGGCAAGTGGTGAGGATTGGGGGGAATCTTGTAATTGGTTCACCAAGGTGGTATACAAAAAAAAAAAAATTCCTTTCCTGACTTTATAGTATGTTTGGATTCTTTCAATCCTAGACTTAGTCAAATATCTAGTACTTGATTGGTTTTACATTCAGTGCCTTGACATTCTTGTGCAGCTCTGTTAACCTGGATTTGCGCTGTGTGGGGGGGTGTGTTAAAAGGTTGACTTTTGTGGTTAATAGTGTGCAGAGTGGATTGAGTTTGTTCCTCCCTAGATGCTATTTTGTTTTCAAGTCGCTAATGGAAATGCTGTATTCTCATTCTGTGAAAATACGTAAGCGCTTACGTAAGTGATCCTGAGGGAGACAATTTCTGCCCTGGAAATGACTGAGGAAAAAAGAATAAGCTAGCTTTGAGAGAAGAAAAGATGAAATACTGGGTTTTTTGGTAAAGTCGAGCAAAGATTACAGGTGTTTGGGCCATAATTTCACCCAAAGCTTTGAGATCTGGGGTGATCATTGCTCTCTATTTCCAATGTATTTTAGCACAGCAGTAAATTTGAGAGCTGACTTAGCATCATTCTTTTTGTTGGTCAACTTGGGTTGCTGTAAATATGCAGGGGATGGTATAGTTACTAATTAGGCATATTTTCTTTGGACGCTTTTAGCTAAAGAATGAAAAACTGAGAAAGTGTGAAATGGGAGCCTCTGTTAAACAGAGGGCAGTGTCTTTCATGCACAGAATATCACATCCACAGCTATGATATCTGCACAAAATATATTCTTACATGGTTTCAGATATTACAGAGATTCTTACATTGGTTTTATGTTCTGAGTGTTGAAAAGGAAAACTTGCTCATCCAAAACTGAATTATAATAACCTTTGGCTGTGAAACGATCAAAGAAGAAACAGGACAATTGGAAACTGTCAGAGCGTTTTTATTGCATAATAATAATATCACATAAATATTAATATTTATGTAACATACATAAGAATATGAATAATAATGAAATCACATCACTCGTTATTGTCCCCATTGTGCCTTGGATTTGTTCAGTTGCAATGTTATTAGAGTGGAAAAAGCAAGGCCTAGATAATTTGCCGGAAGAGTTTGCTTGATGTGCAGGATAAGTGCTCCTTGGTTTCAAATACAAATGTAAATCAGGTGTGCCAAGGATTTCTTGTAAAGTATCCTTAAATAACTCCTTTGTATTTTTGCAGGTGTTCGAAGCCCAACTGAACCTTCTTGTAGAGTGGTGTTTGAGAATGAACAGGATAATGGCAGAGACACGCAGAGGAAGCGCAGCCTGGTGACTTCGGAGCCACAGCATGTGACTCTCATAGTCTTCGGAATAGGCATGGTGAACCGAACCCACTTGGAGGCGGACATTGGCGGTCTAACGATGGAATCCGAACTGAAGAGAATCCATGGCAGTTTCACCCTGAAAGAAAAAATGAAAGGTGGGATAAGCGAAAATGTACTCTGTAATGAAATTCAGGGGCAGCTTTACGTGTTTGTGTGTGTGTGCCTACCTATACCAATGTGATGTATGTGCATGTGTAATATGTTTTGTTTGTAAATAGATGTACATTATGTACGTGTGTGGATAGTATAATAACATTCAACAAGTTCTTTTAAAGATGCTGAAGGATTTTAAAAAGGTGCAAGATTTCAGAAAATGCTGTGAAGGAAACTCTTTTAGAAGATAGTTGCTCCGTTAATTTTCAAAAGCTTTCTTCTTGTTGTAATTTAAATTTGATATTACTTAATGTGACTACTAAAACTGTAATTTTTCAGTTATTTCCCTGCTACTATATTACTGAAAGCAGTAGGCATACCTGGAACTATTTTACTGAATGAAATCCTGTGAAGTATCTTTTTTTCTTAAAGATGTACTACATCAAAAGATGACTGAGACATGTGCCACTGCTCACATAGGAGGTGTCAATATAGTCCTGCTGGAGGGAATTACCCCAAATATCCAGTAAGTATGAAGGCTGACAATTTAAAATTGTTGAAGTGCATGGAAGTGGTATCAGTTGTGTGACAGTAAAGGTATGTGGCTTAATAGGGAGAAAGCACTGGTGGTGGTTTTAGGTAGAATCTGTGAAACCAGAGGGTTTCGTGGCCACCATGCAGCTGTTGCGGAATTGGGCCCAAGTTTGACTCTTAAAGCTAATTATTACATGTGCCCATTGACAGGAGGTTTTTCTAAGAAAGGTGTATTTGAGTAAGCTGATAAGGAACACAGTGAACGTATTCGTATGTTACAGTCTAGAGCACCCAATGGCACAAGTCTTAGACATAGTTATGTGAATATGAATACTCCTGTTCCTTTCTATTTCTGGTAAAAGGTATTAATAAGTTCAGAACTGATTGTAGGATCACAGTGTAAATGGGCAAGTGACCTGACTGAAAAATCGTAGGTGACAGGTTCTCTTGTAAAAGAAAGAAATTAAATTTCATGTAGTCGGAGCTTTCTGCGCTAATTTTATTCCATGTGGTGTACACACAGAAACTTTATTACATCGTGTGTATTGTTTCTCTTATGCTTCTAATTGTCTTTTGAAGCTTATAGGTTCCATTAAACCATACAAGATTTTTAGGGAGTGTTTAACCTACTGATTATTCCTATTTAAGATCTGTATTGTTTCTTTCATAGATATCTTCTTGAACTCCCATGATGCATGATTCTGTGTGTTATTTTTACGATTCTAATGTCCATTCTCCACCCTTTATATAATTGACACAACTTGACAGTGGTGGGCGGAGAATCACTTTTTGTGCACGAACATTTGGATGACTTGCTCAGCATCCACATTGTTTTAGGGTGGTTTTTTTTTTTTGCCAGGTTCACAAGCTTAAAAAAGGCATGCATTATTTTTCTTTGTTTCTAGCTGAACTGCTTTCTGTTTGAGTTGCAAAACAACAGTTGAACTACAGCTCTTTCTAACATAGATCACCCTCACGCAGTTTGAGTGTCAGCTGGGTAACCCTCCGTATGTGATCTGGTTTTAGAATATTAATGTTGTAGACAAGGGGCTAAATAATTTGACCTGAGTCTCTCTTTTTAATTCCTGTTTAGTTTTGGAAGTGAAAGCATATAGAGTTTTATCAATTTCCCCAGTTAAATTGCTTCCAATAAGTGTGTTTCAGAGGGATAAATAAACGTTCTAATCTGACAGCCTTGTAGGGTTTCTGAAGGCAGCTGAGGTTCTTCATGTCTGTTAAGTCATAACATTACTGAGCTTCTGTATAGGGAGGGGACAAAAAGGGGGTAAACAATGATAAATCTTTAACAATAGTAGCAGCAGCAGCAAATGACAAACCATAACAAAGCCAAAACCTTCAACTTGGTAAACTTAAAGGTGTCATATTGTGGGTTACAAGTAATTAACTGACTAATTTTGCATGAATGTTTATTCTTTATTTGCTTTGTTTTTGTTTTTCTTGCTTTCTCTTCAATCTTCATCTGTAGACTGGAGGATTTTCCTACATCTCCTACAAGCACAGCCAAACAAGAGTTTCTGTATGTCGTATTATTACATTTAATAGTCTTGCAATTAACTCTGTGTTGTGTAGCTAATGGCTGCATTCCTGCTGTGTGTGATTGTGTAGGCAGATGTTGCTTGAAGACGTTTTAGTTTAACATCTAATATTACCTAGATAAGCTTTAAATGGAGCCTGTCAAAAACAGCCCTTGTAAATGTTAACAATCTAGCTTTAGGGGCAGGTACTACACTATACAGTCACTACTGTAATGCTAGAATGGTTTCACTGGCTGTTAAGTTCGTTAGCTCTGCTTCCATGGTTATTTTAATGAGGTGAAATAAAGCTGATAAATGTAAAAGAACAGACAGGTTAGATTTGCTTTGAACGTGGTAAGGAACTGCTGTGCTTGGAGTGATAGTACCTGCTGTGATTTCAGCATGCGCAGGACCATTCCTTTTGTCTTTACCTCCGTGGGTTTAATTACTAGGCATGCTGACCAGGCTATGTTAACACAAAATGTTTTCATTAAAACTGTGCCTGTGCACCTACTGCTAATGAAGGTGACCATCTTCATGTCCCCCAGATCCCTATGTGTGAGTGTAGGTCTTTTCTCTCATGAAAGATGCAATGTTTTATTTCTAGTTGCTTTCTTACTATCTAATGCTAAAGTCCAGAGGGTCTCACTGAAGTAGTTGTCAAGGTGGGAAATGGTATGCTGCTAACCTAGAAGCCCTGTTACAAAATGACCCCGCAGTACTCTGCGAAGAAAAGTTATGTAGCCAAAAATTGTGAGGGTCTCTGTTATTTTTTTCCTCCTCTTTCCCCCCCCCCAAGCAGTGTTCTGAGCATGGGTTTCTTCTGCTGCTTTAGGCCACCGGTGCATATCTTGTAGAAGGACTTAGTACAACTGCTGTTTGTTACAGCTTTTGTGTATATTCAGTGTTGTGATAATACAGACAAACTTTAAAATGTCCTTATAGATGGTAGTTCTGGAAGGAGAGGTGATGGACTGTAAAACTGCGAGCGGTGTAAAGAAAACAGATAAGCAGTTACTCGTGTTTTTGTTCCTTTTTGTCTGGTAGCAACATTAAACCAGCAAAAGAAAGTACTTTTTTGCATGGTTCACCGCTGAACAGTTGAATTAGTGCCATATGATGTGGTCAACAAAAGTATAAATGATAACAGGATTGGACGAATATATGTAGGGTAGGTCTGGTGGTGAGTCATGAACGCAATGCAGCTGCTGGCTCAGAAGGAAACCACCTGATGGCTGGGTTAGGGGAAGGATCACTTTATTTACATCCAAAGCATCTACTACTGCCCAAATCTTCATCTGACTTAGTGTGGTAGTTCCTGTATGTGTTACTGGCCTCCTGCTGACATTTTTTCCCCCCTTTTTCTAGCATTCACAAAAATCTGTTAGGTTGAGTGGTGGCCTTGTAGCCAGTTCTGTAGTGGGACAAAGATTTTTTTTTTTTTTTTTTTT
>Ga0065711_1047650_pt1 | contig 12207 bp, 8 predicted proteins | sample Hoacrofraction12_FD_59098 | JGI IMG/M metagenome (GOLD analysis project Ga0065711, IMG submission 59098) | Hoatzin crop microbial communities from Cojedes, Venezuela - Epithelial fraction 12 v2 (version 2) | ecosystem: Host-associated > Birds > Digestive system > Esophagus > Crop | place... | reverse complement strand
AAAAAAAAAAAAAAAAAAAAAAAAAAAAGCTTCATGCATTCCCTCTCTAAGTGGCTGGTTTCCATCTCAGCTGGTTTCTCAATGAGCCTGCACAACTGAGTAACCAAAATGCTGCACAGAAACAAGCAGGAAAAGTCACCATATTTTCACACTTGGTATGTTCAGTCACCCTCTCATATAGCATAACATTCTGTCAGCAGACCAGTGTCACAATATCTTCCAATCTGCTGCTCCAACTCCTTACAATATAGATTTTCTGTTCCTCAGAGGCCTCGCTGAAAGCCTTTTAGTAAGAGGATGTCTTGATGAGATTTTGTGCCTTCCTTTAAAAACAAAGAGTTAAGTCTTGCCCCCACTGTCAGAAGCAAAGTCTTACACTGGTCAGTGTGATCTGCCCTCACATCCCAGAAGCGTCATGGTTACCTGTTGAATCATCAGTTCAGCCATTTCCAGTTTCTTATGCAAATCCTCCAGATCCAACTTCATAGCTGAGTTCTGGGAAATCAGTGAGTAAACTTTCTCTGACAGCTCCGAATTCTGCTGCTTTATTTCCTCACTACTTTTGCTGAAACAAACAACAAATTGAAGTGGCATCACCGTATGTACTAGGGGTTTGTCTATGTCATAAATCTACAATCCAGCCCTTCATAGCAGCTAGAATCACAGAAACATCATATCTAGTGACTTTTTTTTTTTAAATTGAATATCCAACCTCCCAAATCACCACCTGTGGTCTGTATCCCTTGTTGTGTTTTGTGGCTCTACTGAGAAGAGTAGTGTTGCTCTGCAGTAACCAGCAGAATGGATTTACCTCTGCTTGTACAGTTCCAGTTTCAGGTTGTCTCGTTCCTTCACTAACTCTTTATTATGCTGGAGAAAAAGGAAATTATTGATTAATCTACAGACTTTATCAAAACAAAGAAGATATTCCAAAAAATACTTAATTTCACCTTTAGCAGATCAGCTAAAGCATCGTAACTGTGGCAAAATCCTCAGGACAGGTTTGCTTAGAACCTCCTGAATTTGCCAGCACTAAATCTGCTCGGTCTTTTCAAATGTGATGCTACTAACTGAACATGAGGTTACTCCTGCAAAGTCCTGGATTAATGATCAATACTGAAGTGTCTGTTTGATGGAGAGCCGCCTGGGACGAGGTCTCAGTGAGGCTTCTGTTGTGTGGAGCTGGCAAGACTAATGAAGTAAGGTGCCAGATCTGAAGACAACAACTGGACCATATGATCAGTGGTCACAGAAACCTGAATGAAGTTTGCCTTGATCTTGGAGAATAGAGGGCTTTACAAGGTTAATTAACAATTAACAAGATTAATTTCTGCCTCTTCTCTAAGCAGGGACTACACACTTTGCAGTAGTGTAGTGACAAGCTAATAGCCAAAGCAGAGCTGCTGGTTAAGCATGAACGGAGGTGATTCTTACCTTCTCTGACTGTTTTTGCTGCATAGAGATGGAGGACAAAGTACGTTCTAGCTCTGATACCCTCTGGCGAGATGAATGTAAACGCACAGCAAGGCTTTCAGCTTCTCCTGAATAAGTCAGAGCAGAGTCAGTTGAGGCTAGACCACAAAGAGCTTTTTGGAACTGGCTGAACAGCACTTTCTACTTTGTCAACAAGCTCTTACGGCAGCACAGTGCTCCGTAAATCAGTAGACCTGGTTCCACTCCTGGCTCTACAGGTGAATCACTAGCGACTCTGGGCAGTAAAGCTCTCTGTAACTACCGTCCTCACTTTTAGAGGGAGATGATGAAACTTCCTTTGCAGAACAATAGACAATAGCTTGTTTGAGGGGGTTTTTTCCGTAGTAGAATAAATTGCTCAAATTTAGTTCAGAACGAAAGGCTCGAGTAAAACCTATGTTAACGTGACAGCTGTGTGGGAGGGAGGGCAGAGAAAAGGGAGCAAAGTTGTAAAAGAATCAGAAGAAGGTCAGAAAGGAACAGTCTGGGGTAGTCAACAGGCCCAAACAGGGCTGACAAGGCTTTAGTGACGCACAAAAGAACCTCAACTACCATGGGATCCACATGTTCCAGTTTGGGGCAGCTATGATGACAGAAGCAGTGACGGTGCCAAGTATTGCTCATTAGGGAGTCAGCGAGTGTTGTGAGCAGGCTGCCAGCGACTGTCATGCCTCTGACTTGAAATCCACAGTTTAACCAACAGCTGGCGAGCTCACAGTCAATTACCTGACTTCTGCCGTACAGCTTGCTGAACGTGTCCAAGGGCTGTCTGCAACTCAGACTTCTCAGAAACTAGAATTCCAATAGTCTGGATATGAACCTTTGGGAAAGGAACATCAGCTCAGCACAAAACTTCTTTGCTTGTAACTGCAACATCACTGTTGCCACCAAAGGATAATTCAGTAAAGGTAAGAGCTCTTGCAGTTAAGCACAGTCTGGCTGACTGAGTCCCCGTTTTCCTGAAGGAATGGACTCCTGGCTTCCAGGATAAAGACTACGAGGGGTCAGTAATCCAGAAAACAGCAAGCCAAGTGATATTATTGTAATGGAGGCTCTGCCTTACCTGTAGCTGTTCCCTCAGTGCTGCTTGCTCTTTAGAAAATTTCTGTTCAAACTCCTTCTTTTCCTGTATAAACAAATTATGCCTATTCAGCACAAAAATGTAAGCAGTGAAGCTTTGTTGGTTCTTATGTCAAACTAAAAAAGCAGTGATCCACTGGCAGTACTTCCAGCATCTAAATGATACCGGTATTTTTAAAGACATATTTCAGTCTACCATTATTTGAACTACTTCATTTTTTGTCCATCCAAGAACGGCAATGACAGCATAGCACAATCACTGCTAGCATAACTGTGGCAGTGTTTGGAATGCAAACTCCTGGCAAGGACTTAAACTGTAATCTCCTGCCTCCATTGCGCTCCTCCAACACTTCAGCATTTAAATATTAGCTTTCATCAAAATAAGAATGCTACCTGCCAGGGCTAACTGACAGTCAAAATATTCAACCTTATGCTACAAATTAAACCGAATCTAACTTAAGACAAGATCCCACAGGCCTGTGCCACAGTCCACTATGCTTTCTACTCTTCAGAGAAACAGGTATCTATTTCTGTATCTACCCAAAAAGATGACACGCTTTACCTTCTCCAGCTGATTCACCGCTTCTTGGTTCTGCTGTTTCTACAGAAGAGAACAGATGCGCCAGTATTAAGAGAAAATACTCTCATACTGCTGAAACACTTTTTCACTTTAATGACGTAGGATACATGCCCAATTAATGCAAAAAGAACTTCCATTATCCTTTCTGCAGAAAACTAGGAGTTCATCTTAGCTTTTAAAAATAATAGATCTGGGGCTCCCTTTCCTAATATACCTTATATGCCAGATATGTTGTTCATTGCTCAGTGCATTACCACAGTTCTTCCCAAATACCACTACTGAAACCCCTGCATGTTTGTATCTCAGCATCCACAACTTCAGTTGAACTTGCATCCCACATGTATTAAATTAATCGTAGTAATCTTGGTGTATTGGGATAATCACCAAACAATGCTTTAAAAAAAACAAACAAAAAAAACCCCACAAAAACCAACCCCAAAACCAAACAAAAACCATAGTCTTTTCCTTTAACTGAGACCTTAGACCTTTATCCCACTTAACAACTGGTCTTTAATTCACACAGAGGTGCATTTATGTTGGCAGGCTTCTGCAAAAGCTGGTATGAGAGAGAGCTGAAGCCAAATGCAAAGAAAAGGGATAATTTTGTCCTAGCCAGTTTCAGTCTTATGGGTGAAGTCTTTGGAGATCTGTTGACCGTACATAGTCCATCTTTAGGTATGAGGTGAAGGAGACAAAAGTGGCAGCTGCCTACCCAGGCTGCCACACAAACTGTGCTGCTGCGCTGGCCATTCGCTGCTGTTGTCCCCCTGGCAATTCTCTCACAGATGCCTGGTAAGTAATACATATAAAATGTACTAGATATGATATACTACATAACTAGTACTTTTCCTCCTTCCCAAAGAATGGACATTGGCCCAGCTGTTTCTTTACCACTACTACTTCAGTGCATTTTGAAACATGACTACAGATGGAAGGGCGATGTGTTAGCGGTTTTGATGCTAGCAGCGCCAGTGCACAACATAACCAGGAAAAGCAAAGGCAAGACCACAAATGCAGCAAAGGCTCTATGTAGTTCCAGCCAGACAGAAAAGCAGGCAAACAAGGAGAATCTTGGGTGGGCAATGCACTATACCAGCTACCTCTGCAGCCCAGCTAAAAGACAGAAAGAAACAGAATGGAACAAAAATAACCCAAAACCAAAAATAAAACAGAAAGAGGGATGATGGGGTATGCTGGGAAATATTGAACTTTGGGAAAGGTGTAGTTTTAGAGAGGAACAAAATAGAGAAAAATATTTCACACAAGAAAGGCTCTTTTCAGACTGAAACAAGTCCACTTAGCTGCATTTCTTGCAGTGCTAAAGCTGAAGGCTGAAAAGCAGCAGCGGGAGTCCATGCAGGCCATGGGACAAAGCAGTTCATTCATCGTGCCAAGAGAAGCTGAGGATATGATCAGAAACCAGCCCCAGGTTCTCTCTTAGACCTATGGCTCGCACTCTGCCGATATATTTGGAACAGCATCACCGCCTGCAGAAAGGTTTTCACACTGCTGCCAGCACCAGAATTCTGGATTTCAAGGATTCAGACCAGGACCAGAAATGGCTGTTTTATCAGGATGCTTATCATCCAGCGAAAGCACGATGAGATCAGCAGAGCACACAAATGGAAACAAGAAAACTCTGTTTCTTGTTCCTCAGACGAGCCAACATATTCACAAGTGGCCTTAGACTTTGATCCTCTTAACAGGCTTTCCATCCAGCCCATTTTGTTCCTTACAAAGTGCTGGGTAAGCAGCCTTCCTTGTGGCACTATGAGAGAACCCATAACCTTGCAGACACCCAGAGAGCATGGAGGAGCAGCAAAGACAATGTCAAACTGGTTGGTTGGATTGTTTCTTACCAATTCCTCTATCTTTGTAACGAGCTGTTTGTTAGTTAGATTGCTGGAATCCAGGGCTACTGCCAGCTCCTGGTAACGTGTCTGATGGGCACATGCAGATAGGAGAAAAAGGAAGGAGCAGAAAGAGGAGGAGGGGAGGAAAAAGGCAATAATTAAAAAGAACAGAAAAATAAATTATCACAGTTTGATATAATCAGATTCTCCAAACAAAACAAAATCTATGGTTTCAACAAAAGCAGCTGGAACGTGGACATATTTTATCCATTTCTGCCAAGGCTTCATTTTGACATAGAAATGAATCGAAAATAAGAACTGCAGTTGCATGGAAGCCTGATTATCCCCAGTCCCCAAACTGGAAACACCTCCGATACCTGCCTCCTACTTTTGATCACAACTACCCGATTACAGCACAAGACAACACTAGACAGCGATGTATGTGAACTGTGCATTCGGTTAGGTCTCATTAACACCGCTGTAGACAGAGTCCAAATAAGTGATCCACAGTAGCAAATAAGAAAGAAGAAAAAAAAATATAGTCTGAGAACAACTTACTTCCATTTCCTTAATATTTGTGGAAGAAACAGCACTTTCCCCATTCACATACGACGTAGACTACAAGTAAACAAGTCAAGTAAGTCAGCTTTATTCCCCAAGGCAACAAATCACTATTAAGAACTGACTATCATAATAATACTTCGTATAGCACCCTTCACTTCAAATTACCACACACAGGCACAGTAAACATACTTTTCTGGCTAAGGATAGATGCAGGCTCCCCCTGTGACAAGCTGATGTGAATTATGCAGATTGACTTCAAATTCTTTTCCACTAAATCAAGCATACATCTTTCCATGAATACATGCTGTTCATTCATCCCACTCTGCTTTTCTTCCTACTACTGAAATTGTACATTCCTAAAACAGCATTTTTTGCTTCTGAGCGCTTAAATATTGTATTGTTTAGTAGGATGACTACAGACACTTCTGAGATTGAAGAGTGTTTTCTTGAGCTGCCTGCTTAAAGCCCCACATCAAACATCAAGAGAATTAATAGGACCAATGGAGTAAAACGAGGCCATACCTGAGAAACCAGGCCATTGAGTTGTTCAGACAACTGGCGGAGACTTTCTGTTGATGACAAAGACCTGAGAACAAAGACAGACCTTGCAATGAAAATTTCTACCAGAGAACTGCCCCAACCAGAACAGCACGGGGGAGGAATAAAACCTTAATTTGTTGGACACTTTGGGATCATGTTGCAAAGCTGTCTGACAGAAAAAACACAGACACTCACCTGTTCTCATCCAAAGCATTTTTATGATCCCTGGCTTCATGAATCTGTGGATTGAAACACAAAAATTTACAAGCCTGTAAAAGAAGATGGGAGTCACACTTGTGAATGTGTCACTAAGACTTGATTATATCTGGGCTCAGGTTCCACAGCACCTGTAATTACTTCTTCCCAAAGAAAGATGAACTTAAAACCACCAGCTCAGTCCTGGCTTACACATCATTTCTGAGTGGTGTGAGCCTGGGTTTCGTGGAATGGAGAAACTTCAGTGTTACAGGCTTTATGTTCGCTGTTACTATTTATCAGTATAATCAACACTTTGCTTTGCTGGGAAAAACTTCAACTGATCTTAAGTTGTGAAAGGAAATGCAGACTGATCTGACTGGAGACCTGTCTTATTAAGAGCACTTTCTGCTAATGAAATTGGAGAGAAGGGGAAGGAAAATAGCAGCTTTGGGAGACACAGGGGCATGTGCACACTAGTAGTCTCTCTGGCAGATGATGACTAGATGGAGAGTGGAGAATGTAGTATTGTTAACAGGAGAAAATCTGAACTAGTCAAGTCGTATTTATGAAGATCATCTTTCTCAGAAAAAACGTGGTATCACTAACCAATATTCAATGGTTCAATGGCAATATGGATGATAATTCACAAACCTGTGTCAGCTGCATGCTCCCAGGAGCAGGCAGAACAGAACCACAACTAGGCAGACTGTTGCTGTTAGATAGCACAGGGACATCGGTAGCAAGCTGTTCAGCATTACGAGTGGCAACATCACTGTCAAAGTATGCCTGTCACAAAACACATCACAGGAATTACAGCCTTCATGCAAAATCAATGAAAACACACATGAACACATCACCTTGTGACCTGCCCATGAAAACTAGACAGATGTAAACAATCAATCATTTAGAAATATGTGGAAGGGATTCTGTGTTCTCCCCAGAGCAAACAGGGGACTGCACCAACCCACATACAATGTCCCAGACCTGTGCCCTCCCAGGAGCTGGTCTGAAGAACCAACGTCCCATAATCAAACTCACTTCTTCAACACGGGGCAATAATGTCACCCAGCTCAAAGTTCAAACACTAGATTTACTGCAAAGGATTCACCAAAAAGCAAGTGAGGGCAAAGCCAGATGGCAGTCACTTTGCTTTGAAAAGCCCTACCTTCAAGATGTGTCTGGGGAAAACACTGATCACTGTATGCAAATTCAGATGGAAAAGAACAGGTTAGTGATGGCTTGAAAACTGGGTTAGTCAAACTCAATTGCTCTGTCTAAAACTCAGTGAAATCTGTGACACGCCATGAGCCACAAGTTTAGAAACAGGACATTTCTGACCAGGCCGAACTCAGCATGGCTGGGAGCGGGTGCCTGTGGCCCTGCTGGAGCTGTGAGCCCCATGACCAGAAGAATCTAAATAGAAAAGAGAAGGGCAAAAAACTATTTCTGGACAGCGACGCAAGTTCTCATCCAGCCTTCGTGGGAAGATGAATAGCATCTGATGACACCTCTACCAAGCCACAGTAAACTGGGCAAATGCATCTATCTTGTACAGCATCAGAGAGCCTTAAAGGCACAGAGCAGTGTTCCAGTGTTTTATGGCAATTTGTTTTATTTCATCATCCAGCTTACTGGAGTAAGTCATCATTTAACAACACTACAAAGCAAATGAGGTCATCTGCCAACATTCAACCCCACCAATATATCGCAGCTCCCTGCTATTCCATCTGAAAGAGTTCACTTTTACTTCAGTCATCTCCTTCTTGGCACTTCAGAGGAAACAAGAAATCTCTCTCTCGGCATTCCTTGTTTCCCTGCTCAGCACTTCGTTCATGAACTAGGCAGCAAGGAGGATACAGTAACAGTGCAGACAGATTTAATGAAAGCAATAATCTGGAAGACTGCAGAGGGAAACAAATTTTTCTCAGTTTCTTTTTAGCAGGACAGACACTTGTGCTCTCAGGGAGCAATCTATGTTAGGTGCTTACAGGAAGGTCAAGAATTCCCTTACTTCTTCCAGCTACAGTTTACTGCACCTTTACTGGTTGAGACACTCATCAGTACAGAATATCAGATGGACAGAAGGAATACCTTCCCCAGTACATCTCAAAAATGTTTCCTTAATTGCTTCTCATGAAGACATTCTTTTTGCTTAATACTTCAAGATGCAAAAAACAGTAATGTGCCTTAACCACAAGAACTCCTTCCTTCTTCCTCCACTAAAGGCAGTTTTGAAATAAATTTTAAAAACCCAAAAACTATTTGAACAGCTGAATTTGTTGGAAACAGAAAGAGTAGAAGCAAGACACCTGTCTGGAAATTTGGCATTGTGACGTTCTAATAATGTAGAATAAGAAGTCAGTAATTCTGCTCAGCTTAGCATATAGTAGGATCCATGTGCTTTCCCACAAAGGCTCCTATTTTGTTGGGTTTTCTGTGTTTCACAGCCAAGCATGCTGAACTGGGTGAGATGGGAGGGGTGTGCCTCTCATTAAGACACCAGTGGCAGCAGTAGCTCAGATGCTAACAATCAGCTTTTCTGCCCTATTAGCATCAAGTGAGTTTCTGAACAGTGTGTTCCTGACTCAGGATTTTTACGAGACAGTAACTAGAAAGAGAAATGTCTTTCATTACATATTGCAATTAAAGATTAGTTTTCAAATTATTCCTAAAACCCCAGACACAATAATCCAGACATTCCATAACAGAGAATCAGATCAAAATGTATCCCTCCATGCTAAGGAAACAGAGGGGGGAAAAAACCAAAAGGAAACCAAGAATGAATAGAAGTAATGAATTCTCCATTTTCAGAGCAGGAATAAAACTGTAGACACAGGTAGGCCTTCATAGCAAGACCGAATGCCATCTCAGCAACAGCACTGGACCACCCATCTTCATCTCACCCTCCAATGTGAAACAAGTCTCCTTCTCTGAGATGTAACTTCAGCTGAGCTCACAAGTATGAACTGAAAATAGTCCCCATGACAAGAGTGAAACTTCCATCAAAATACAGGCTTTCAGGCACACCCAGCACCACGTCTTCATGTCACCCAAGTTCTACTGATATGCAACCTACACATACACAGTCCAGCTGGAAGAACTTTTTGCTGTTCACCCTGTCAGTTGGACAGAACAGCTGCTGTATTATCACACACAAAAAAAAAAAAGAGAAAAGGGATACAAAGCCAATTCAAACTGAACTGCATTCCATCTTGCAGGTTTCACTGCATCTGGTACCCCTGGTGATTACTAGAGTTGCATTTATTGCTGGAGACACATGGATATGCAGTAAATACAGTAATGAGTTACTTTATAACAACTAGATTGAAACATTGGTAGGGAAATAAGCCGCCAAAATGATGCAAATGAAAATGAAAAGCAGCGCTTTGGTACAACAAAACTGGAAGAAAATTCTGGGCTACAAAATTTGACTTCCCCGAGTTTCTATCACAATTTGAGCCCTATTTAAATAAACTATCTGAAATACATTTTTTAAAAAGGCTGTTTGTTTACATTTGCTCCTGAACACCTTTCTTTCGCTTATTGGCATACTTCCTGCCCTTTCCTCTTCAGAAGCTCGGGAACATGAAGACGCTAAAGCCTGTAAATGCTTGACTCGAAGTATCTGACTTCCTGCCTAAACATATTTAAGCCCGTGGTACTTGCCAGGCTGTACGTCACCTGTGCAAGTTTCATGGCCTGTCATAAAGTGGGTTGGCTGGAATAACTAAACTGCTCGCTCTGGGCAGCTGCCTGCCTGCAGACCAGCACAAACACGTCCTTCAGAAACAAGGCTCTAAGAAATAAAGCCATGACACGCAGAACAGGAGGATACAGACTAAGGAAATACTACCTCTTCCTAGGGCAGTGTTCCTCAGCAGTTAACTTAGTTTACTGCCTCACCCCAAATTCCTGGTTTTCCTCAAAGCTCAACTGTCTCAAGGAAGAGATTTTGACAAGGTTCACTTTTTCACGTGTTAAGTTTGACAGAAACCAGAAGGAAACAAGCACTTACGAACAATGGAAATGCATGGTAACAAATAGCTCCATGTTAATAAAACCAGCAACAAAACTCAAGCAACTGACAGCAGACATGTCAGGACAAGGCTCCATCCGAAAAATCGAGGTCAGTGTGAACAGAACCCGAAGCATGCAGCAGGCAGAGCGAGTCACTGCGAGGGACACAAGCACTGCCTCACCTTCCTCTTGTCCAATGAGGGTATGGCTACCCCATTGGAGCGGTTAAGGTCTGACACCAGCACCTTCAGAATGTCCTGAATCTAAAGGAGGCGAAAGAAAAGGGGAAAGAGAAACGACTCAGAAAAGGACAGAGAGAAAACGTCAATCAAAGGTGGCCAAAGAAACCAGCATCCTCCAGCTCATCAGGAGCACGCACCTGAGAACAGCAGCTCTGGACACACCCAGGGCTGCCCGACAGCATCTCGTGCTCAGACACCGCTTCGGCACATGCACCTCTCAGGAGAGGGAGTTGCTAACTGTGGTGGCACACTTCACACGCTGGCAACACAGGCATCTATGCCATGCGTGTGTTACAGCAGCATAACCCTTTCCTGGCGCTAGTCAGGTTGTGCGGGAAACCAAAGAAGAAGGAGGTGGCAAATGATTTGGGAGAAAGAATGAGACGCTCACATTCTCTGGAGGCTGCCGGTCATCGTTGGTGGGGGTCCCGGATCTACTGTCTTCTTTATTTTTTCGCTTTTTCTTGGTTCCTGCAGTTGCTCCAGGGCTATTCTTCTGCTGATATTCCTTCAGCTGTGAAAAAAGAAGAATAATCTGAAGTCCAAACAGAATATATCTTCTAAGAGTACAATGTCAAAAAAACCCCAACAAACTCCACTGGGTAAAAAGACAGATCAAGTGCAAGGCCAAGAGAAACGCCCTTTACAGAGTTTGTCCCTCTGTAGGAAAAAAAAAAAAAAAATATCAAAACAAGTCCAGAGAAGCCTAAAGAAAGAACTAGTATGATGGGTTTATGACAAGAGACTCAGAGTTGTAAACATCCAACTTTTGCATACAGCTAATTATGCTCTTGGGAAACAATCTGGTACTCCATACTGCAACTAAAAGGAGATTGAAATAAACATTTGGGGGTTTTTGGGGGGTTTGAACTAAGAACAATATGGAAAAAATAATAAAGGGCAATTAATACCGAATGCAAAGTGAAAAAGCAGTGCCTGAAAGTAAGATTTTTCCACTCTGTGAAAGATTTTATGAAGGACAAGGACAATCCCCACAGATAACACGTTAATACAGACACTGTCACAACTGGGAACGGAGGGGGGAAGCAGCCCACAACTGGTTGTTAACTCCCACCCACTTCGCTGATCAGCTGCGACCTGAACCCTGCCAGCTCTGCCGGCATTTGTCGCGTCTGCTGCTGCACCCCTGAGCCCCACACCCAGCGAGCCCCAGCTCGGGAAGCGTGTCCCGTGTCTGTGTGTGTGTCCCTGCCACGACCGCCCCGTCCCCCGCTGCGCCGGGGCCCGGCCGCGCTGCGGGGCGCGGATGCGGGGCAGAAGTAAGTCCAGAGAGGGATCCCATCACTCGTAGGATTTCAAAATGGAAGCCTGCGCTGCTCCAGGACACTTTCCCATTCGTATGACTTTGACACAGCGGCGCATCCCGCCGGGACGGACGGCGCCGAGCACCCCCGGGGGAAAAGAATAAGGAGAAAAAGGGAAAAAAAAAAAAGGCGGCATGGGGGGTTGCGGGGAGAAGGGAAAACCGCCAAAGCACAGCAGGCAGAGCGCACGGCACCGCGGCAGCTCAGGCCCGGCCTCTCCCCCGCCGCCTACCCCGGGCCGGGGGCAGGCCCGGCCGCAGCGCCGGACGCCGGCAGTGGGGGCACCGGGGGGGGACACCGAGAGGCTCCCCGCGGCCCCACCGCAGCCCGGCCCG
>Ga0065711_1008767_pt1 | contig 12207 bp, 4 predicted proteins | sample Hoacrofraction12_FD_59098 | JGI IMG/M metagenome (GOLD analysis project Ga0065711, IMG submission 59098) | Hoatzin crop microbial communities from Cojedes, Venezuela - Epithelial fraction 12 v2 (version 2) | ecosystem: Host-associated > Birds > Digestive system > Esophagus > Crop | place... | reverse complement strand
TTTTTTTTTTTTTTTTTTTTTTTTTTCTTCCCACTTCAAACTGAAGTGAAGATTAATTATGGTGTTACCAGCTTCTAAAACAGGTTAGTTAATGGGAACTAACTGTGAGTTCACTGAAGCAGTACTAATCTTGCTGTTTTCAATGAAGTGTCTTCCTTTGATCAGCTCATTCTCTCTCAGCAGGCCAAAAAATAGCCACAGGATATCAGTGCTTAGTTTACAATCATGTTAATTTTGCTCTAAGTTTGTCTTTAGCTGTTGGAGATTAATGAATCAAAATGGTCAAATTTACAACCAGTTCTCTTCTAATCACTTGGCAGTATTATTTCTAGTTGTATTCTACTTTGATTACCTGAGCCAGTTACCTAAAGGACTCTGCTATTCTGACACGTGTTAGTGGGGTGCAGCCTAAAACATGTAGGAACTAGTAAGACTGTAGCAGAGGGAGTTGAAGATTATTTTGCTTTTCCAACTATTTCCTATACTGTGTATTTGTTGCCACCGTGTCCAAAGCCACTGTTCGCCTTTTCCCTTCACCCATTTGTAGTGACAATCTGCTCTGACCTCAGAAGAGCCTCCTTTGATTCCACCAGCATACTTCAGACATAGTGACAGTATGTTGGGGATATTTATGTAGAAGTGCAGACAGCACCTTCGATGTTTGACAGCTAACCTCAAGCAAAGGTTCTGCCTATCAAGGTCTGCTTGCATTTGGATAAGCAGGTGCTATACGGAATTGCGTAGGTTTTTTCAATTTCTTGGGGTTTCACTGCAAGGGGGAAAACTAAGGTGGTGAGTTTGTGTGCATCTGAAGTGTTTGCATCTCCTATAGACAACCTAGATGTTTTGATTCTGTAAAGATTTTGTTTGAACTCTGGTGCCCTTCAAAGGTATTATGCACACAAAATTCTTTGCCATTGCAATTTACATTCAAGATGTTTCCTTTCAGGGAGGAAAGCTGAGTGGGAAGTGCACTTGTTCTAGAGAAACAATCTTAAGTTATAAGAACAGTGATCTCTTCTAGCTAACACCCAAAGAATTAAAAAATCTTACATGGTAGGTGCTAGTTCAGAAAGTGTCTTGGGTCAGACATAGTTGGCAGGAAGGTATTGCCCAAATTTAGTGGGGTATGCCTCTTGCAGCTGAGTGTTTTTCTTTACTATACTACCTTCATTTTACAGGTAGTATTTATTTTATAGGAATACTGAGAGGTGTAACTTGTTAAAGTTTAAGAAGTGTTTTCTCTGACCTGAATGGAAGTTTCTGCAGATGAACGTGCTGTATCTTTGCTTATGAGTAGCTTTATATAGAGACCATAAACATTTATCATCTTTCTCTTGATAGAGGAAGAGAACAAACTTATTTGATCTTTGCNTTGTTCTTTACTTTTACTTTGGGTGGGGTTAAATCCTTCAACAGCTGATGTTGTGTAGCACTGGTATTTGTTCTAGTTCCATTATAGTTCAAACGTGGCTATGAGACTGTTTTTGAGCATTAAAGCCTGATGCTAATACCCGTGATGCACTATCTCTTATTGTGTTGAGGAGTCGTCTTTGTCATGAATTCATTAGCTTCATGCAGAGATCCTATATAATTCTGATTGCTGCTTGCAGGGAAACTTTAGAGAGAGGAACGGATACCGATAATTACTGAAACACCTCAATCCTGTGTGAGAATTGGGAGAAATTTTCATATCCATTAACCTTATAGTGAGACCTTGCTGAAGTTTTTTTTTCTCACCTTTTTACATGATGTCATTATGCTCAACTTCATATGGAAACTTAACATCTGCCAAAAATTAGTCAATTTGATTGTAAACTTGAGCCCATAGCACGGAACTCTCAGCTGGCCAGCTTAATCTACCTGATTTCCTGTGCTTAAGGAGGCAGAGGCTCACCTCCTTAGCTGGCGAGGCTTTAGGGAGGTTGTGAAGTTGTTCCTGTGTTTTACCAGTTCCTGATAGGGCCCATTGTTTGAAGGGAAACAAAAAATGACATAAAAAAATCTGCTCTAATGTAAAACACAAGGAACTTATGCTGATCCTTTCAATAATTGCTCCCTTGACAGCTATGTGGATGGGTGGCATATCCAAATATGTATAATCTTTGTCTGGGTGGAGTTGTGCTCTTGTGGACATGCACTGTCTTGTGGAGTTTACCAAGGAAAATGCTGTTTGTCTGCTGCTGTTTGTTCACAGTATTTAAGTTCCCATTGTGTGTGTGCTCCCGTATTCCTTATACTGAAATGGGGAGGGACAAAACGCAAGGTAAAGACAATCTCCTGATGTTGTCTGCATGCTTCCTTCTGTTCTGGGCTTCCCACTTGATACTTGTAGTGTTTTTACTGAGTAATTATGAAGGGGCAACTCACAGGGGTTACATAAACCATATTGCAGAATGATGAAGGAGTGGCGAGCTTTGAAAAACTGTGTGACATAAACACTGTTTTAACTTTTCCACTGTATTTATACCTCCAAACTTAGAGGAAAAAGTTACTTAAAATTACCTAAAGCCTACTGGAGTAAAAAATATAGTTTAGAGTAGTTGGAGAGGAGATGGGAAACAAGGAGTATAGACATAGCTAGAGCTCTTCTTTTTAGAGGGTTTTGTGGTTTTGGCACCTGTACCCAGCCTGGTGTGTTGTTCACAGGACTTGTTCACTGTAGTTGATAAAGTAAACTGTAAATAATTGTTCTTTTCTGTTTGAACAGCTGTCTAATCAGGGAACTGGTGTGTGCAAGGTAAGAACGGGAATAATACTGACTTTCTCATAAACAAGTCTTTTTCTACAATAAATTCTAGCTGAAAAAGAGGAGAAGCAGCAAAGGAGAGTGACAAGTAACGGGCTGAAAAATTTGGAAAAGATAAGAGAAGCGTTACAGAGCAAAGCTATTCCAGTTGTGTAGCTTATGTGAGTATCCTGTAGGACTTTTTGCATGTCTGTTTTTGTACATGTGGATATGCATATCCGGTCACTTCTGCCTTGATGACTGGCAAATAAGTATGGGACAGTAAACACCATGTACAAACAAGAAAGTGCTTGCAATTATGTTAAAATTTTTCTAACACATGTTTCCTATAGCTGAAAGAACACATAAAAATTGAGAGAATAGAAAGCAAGAGATGAACAAAAATTAACATTACACTCATCTTCTCCACTGTTCATGACAATTGCTTGTGAATAAGGCAGTTCAAGGGCTGTAGTCAGGAATGTAGTGCCTGGGATGGGTGTTCCAATGTGTGTGGGGAAACAGTGAAACATTTTGAGCTCCTGAATACAGGATTCATTCTCAGTACATCAATGCTACTAAAATACAAAGGGTTTCCAAGTGGTATAAATACAACTTGTTACTGTTTTAAATTTTCCTTATGCTGTAAGAAAAGAAGAAAATAGAAATTGTGCAAATAAGCCCACAGTCTATGGGAGCTCACAGACTCTTGGTGTATATCTAGCAGGCACTTTTATGTCTTTAAGAGGAACCTGGTGGATGAAAGTACAATAAATAATATATATTTGATGTCTTTCTAGTCACAAAAATTTCACTTTAGTCTGAAAGGTTTTCCTTCTTTTTCATGCTGTTCGCAGCAGTGTAATAAACGGGAGGTGTTCACAGGGAAGATTTCAGATGTACTGTGTTATTGTTTTGTAAGCTTATTGAAAATTGACTTGGAATTTGTTGCCAGAGAAGTTTCCCATCTTCAAAGCAATTTGTTTTCCCTGAGGAGCTCTTGTTTAATTGATGATAATTAGATACGATAACCCTTTTTGGGATGGCTCAGTTCATTCTTTGAAGAGAAGTCTCTAGGTATTATTTGCTGTTTTGTACAGGAATATTTAATTCTTTCAGATATTTAGGAAATAATACTAATTTGTGCAAGGTTGTTTTTAATTATGCTTTCATCTGCCGAGCTTTTACTCTAGTGTGAAACCAGTGACAAGTGTGAGCTCAAAAAGTCATACTTGAGTGCTCAGCTTTACATGATTTGCTGTATCATCTGTTCAAACAACCAGCACTTACAGAGATTAGAGTTACACAGCTAAAATGTCTTGATAAAGAAAACAATTTTGGTCACACCAGCATGGCCCTGAAAATAGTGTGCTGAAAGGTAGCTGAAAACTAGGGAAAGGTAGCTGAAAACTAGGGAAAAAACGTTCAGTTACAATGATTGTGGGGGGAGCGGGAGGGAACAACTGTGGTCTTCATGTGCCTGTAAATCTGCCAGGTGTTCCACATACCTGCAAGTATTCTTTGTTAAACTACTTGTTCCTTCCCTTGATGGATGACTTGCAAGTTCTTAATGTTTCTAGGGTCAGTTGCGTAATGCATATGAATAATAACATTGACTAAGCTCTAGAGTTTGGATAAATACAATTTGTTGCAATGATCCTAGAAAGCAATGGATACTGTTAAGCTGAACTCCTTGCCCATGAAGCATCTTTTTAACACTTCGGTTAGGTTTTGGTGGTTGGTACATTGTATCCATGTCACTTCAGTATGATGCTCCTGAAATTAATGATCTTGTATAAACTTTAGGCTACAGGGTTTCTTAGTGGGCATAAGATCTTTCTACGTGTTCCATACTGTATGAAGTGAACTCTGCTGTGACTCTGTGTTCTCTGACCTGAATTCTTCTACATGTGGTTTTCCTGGCTGTGCCATGTAGTGTCCAAGTCACCTGCCTGAGGAGCATAACAGGAGAAGATCTTAGGGCTCAGAGCTTCCAGCAGCAAAACTACAGTGATCTTGCTACTGTGAGAATTGTCGTCAATTCAACACTCATCCACTAGTGCAACGGTATCTATGAATTGTCTGGTTTTGCTTTGGGATTTCTTTCAATGTCCACAATTTCTTGAGGCATATAACAGGAAAAAAAAATTTTTTTTTGAGGCATAAATAATGTGATAAGGCATATAGATGTTTGTGGCATGTGTTCTTCACCCCTAGTTAGTCATGGCTGTGGAAAGAACCTAGTTCCCAAATACTTGATTCATAACTATGCTGTGCAAATCTTGTTACCATTTAATGGTGTGAGGTAGAATATAAATTCTGAATGAAGTGCTCCCCTAAAGGCTTGATCTAAAGTGATAACATAGACACAGATCTGGAACTGTTTCCCTGCAGCTCAGCAACTTGGTGTTTATTTTTATTCATGCAGAAGTCTTCTGTATTTCTCACTAAGCAAGAGACTAATGTGTAGACTGACATACCTCTTTCCTTGGACTGTAACTTGATAGATTAGTTGTTTTTTTTTAAGCTACACGTGGGTTCATTCCATTTCTCCTTTTGTATACCCCATCAATGAAGCATGTAAGAAGATAAAAATATTAATTGCCCTCAACTATTTTGGGAATAAATAGGTTTTCATATTGCTAGTTTCATACCATACTATAATTAATGGACTTCAAGAGTGCCTGCTGATATGAAGCCCAGAACTTGAAAAAGATTAGAAAAGAAACCTCAGTGCTATTCAGCCTTTACCTCCAGCCCTGAAGCTTCCCAAAAACTGTACAGTAGATTTGCAGTCTAGTGAGTATTTCTTGGCTGGCAACAGATAAGCCTTCAGTTTCCTGGGAGAGGACAGAGCATAGAAAATGCTGGTTGCGTAGCCACTAGTGGAATCCCTTTAATGCTGGCTAGATAATGTTGAGAATTTTTGTAATAATGATAGGGAGAATCTAATTTCAGTGAAGCAGAGTTCATTCTTGATAAAGGGATTTCTAGAAACTGGTTCACTGTAATTGTAGAAACATCTAAATTTTCTAATCTTTGATGGAGAATGAGAACAGACTTTTCTGAGCTCTCAATAAATCCCAGAGCTGATAGTGAATGCTAAACACATCAAATGTAGTAGCAAGTTCCAAAGAGTCTCTTTCCTTCCTGTAGAACATTCTTTCAATCAGAGTTATATCTTCACTAAGCTGCTTAATAATGAAAATAGTGGTCAGAGGAGTGTAGTGGTTAATGTCCTTGTAGGTGGGAGGAAAAAAGCTGAAGCAATGTAAATGAATTTTCTGAATCTTACAAAGTGATTATTAACTCTGGTAACAGACCTCTTTTAGGAAACTGGGAACCAAATGTACTACTTTTGCACTTACCAAAAGTTTTGTGTTCTTCATTTGTAACACTAAACAGGGGTAGAAACAATACAGACTGACTGCTGTGTAGGCAACTAAAAATCTGGATAATACCTAGAAGATGTAAGGCTACTTTAAAATTAGATCTTTACAGTAAAGATAAGTGTTGGGTGAAAGTCGCTAAGAAAGTAAGCACCTTACTTAAATTTGAACAGGATTTGATATGGACCCAAGTAGCGACTAAAGTGGTACACTTTGAACCTGAACTAGTTCTTCAAATTCTGCTAGAAAACTTGTTGCTTCTCCTTCAGCTGATGTCATATGGGAAGGAAAAGCAAAAGATGGAGTGATGGGAAAGACTTCCTTGAAGGCGCTTTTGGTTTATGACATAAGGGAATCTTTGTTTATTTTGGAACACTCCTTCCTATAGGTAACATGCAATGTGCTTCAGAATGTTTGTGAAGGAATGTAGGGAGCAAAACAGTTTAGAAGTGTCAACGTGAACTAAGTCACATCACACTAAATAATAATGAGTAATAAAGAACAAGGTGTTCAGTGTGACGGTTCACAAATAGTATATTCAATGCCTTGCTTTACAAAACACTTAGTTCTCTACTCTTCCTTTTGCTAATTTTATTGATCTTGTCACTGAAAAATGAACTAGATTCTCAGTTGATGAAAATCTGCATATATAATCAAACTTGCATAGTTTCATATGAGCCACCTCAAGTACCTCTATAGCACTATGAAAACTGTAGTTTTTAAATTAGTCAGTCCTCTGCCAGTAGTGGATGCCACTAATGCAATGCATGAAGACTTAGTATGCAAGCAGAATTTCTTGAGAAGGATGATTCTTTCCTCCATTACTTTGTGGAAAAGGGGAGAATATAATGTAAGTGTAGTCTCAAAATTTCTCAAGGAGCTGCATGGTTAGTTAGACACACAATGGCTCTTATATTTAAGATGATTTAGCTTTGATAGGAGGTATGTGACTAAATACCCACATAGCTCTTTGAAAATATGGCAGCTGGGCTGCAACGAGTCATAGTGACCCTGATGAGCAGTTTAAACCCAGTAACTCAGTGCTGTTAGAGGAAATGTATCTGATGGTCCAAAACCTGAAATCAGAAATCAGTCAAATCATTTTTCACCTTCTCATGCAGAAGTAATCTTTCTTTCATGAGAGAAAGATTTCTCTTTCAGGAGTATACAGCAGAATTTTATGATGTTCTTACTTTAACAGCTCTAAGTTAACTTTGTCTATGTGTGGTTTCCATTTATTTTAAGCTGCCTTATTTGGTCAGGTAAAAAGTTTTTTCCCAGGTTTGACCTGAGATTTCTTCCCAAACTAAATTCCATTGTCATTCCATGCTGCTTGCCTAACACTGGTGCTTTTTCAGCTGAAGAAGATATTTTACACTTGTCATAACTGTTGTATGTAGTTAATTAAATACCAATGTAATTAAATATCATAAGCACCTTTGCTTCTCAGAGAAGGAGGCTACAATTTCAGATAATAGTTATTATGTAGGGTGACTTCTTCATGAGTATCAAGAAGAGTATGCTTATCTCCATTTTCCAGGATCATATGTGTGCTGGGACTTGCCTCTTGGTTGAGCTAGAGAAAGAGAATCCAGGAGCGTGGGCTAGAGTTCAAAACCCAGCATCCTTTAGACAGTGCTAATTCTCAGTTTGAGTATGAGAGACAGAGACTGGCATTGCTTTCTGTAGGTTACTCATCTAACAGATATATCTCCAAGCTTGTCAGTCACTCAGACAGTCCTTGAGGTCAGCAGAGACAGATCTTCTGGTGCAAGCCTGTGCTGTTGTTCTGGTTCTAGTTCCATTGTCTGAGATGTGAGTGAGAATAACCATAAAGTGATATCAGAGTAGTGCCTTCTAGCACGTTATTTATCTCTCTCTTGGAAATACCTTACATGATACATTCTATTACTTCATTTGTGGGCTTTTTTCCTTTTGTTTTTCAGGCAAAGATGATCACCCTCTGGAAGTGCTGGAAAATACACAAGTTTTTAATCTTTTGGGTTTTTTTTTTTTCCCCCACCTCCTCCTCTGAATCACCTTCTGGAAGACTGTGTCATTCAGCAGTGTCTGTCTAGACAGCTCTCAAAGACTAGCTTCTTAACACAGGGATTTAAACTGCTTAAGATCAGGTGTCATCTTTTTCAGAATTCTTGAAAAGTTTCAAGGCATGTTTCAGGTTTCACTGCAGATGAACCTAAAGCAAAAGTGCGTGCAAACAGTCTTTCCTTTCCATCAGCAGCAGCACAAAAGCCTCAAAATTTGGGTGGGAATACATATTTTGGCTTCTTTTCATTAGAATTTGTATAACTAGATGCAGAAGAGTAGCAGGATCTATTTATTATTTGAACTTAATATCCTGTTTTGGCCAGCATCTGCACAGTTACATGATTGCAGGTTATCTGGATTTATGTTGTACCTTCAGCAGGGTGAGCACAGAGCTTGCACAGATTAACCTGAGTAGACACCTGCATATCTTTCCATCCATCAGTTTGTAAGCTTTATTTATTTTTTACAAAGCGTATGGTTGTTGTCTGAAACTTTCTTGTGGCAGATGCTCTCCTCTCAAAGCGCAGATTTTCCTGGCACAAAAAAAAAATCTACATGGAAAAATTTTAAAAATTTTTAAAAATAAGAATGAACAGAGGATGCAATCTTTGTCTGCTTGTGAACTGAATATAATACTTGCCATCCAGAGTGTTGATTTTTCTGGGGAAAAATACAACCTACTACTCCCTCTCCTGGCCTGATAGGGGAAATATATGGAATTGTCAAAAGAGGGCATTCTTGCTTTTTCAGACAAATGAAAAATAAATTGTAAAATAACTGTTGTAGTTAGACCTGTCATTCAGGTAGAGCAGAAATTGCAAAAGTTGAAAAAATATTTTGCCAAAGCAAATAGAACAGATGGATATTAAATATCAGAAGTGATTTGCAGACTAACTTAATGCCTTATTTTGTAGACAGAGGTTTTATCTGTCTCAACTAAGGTTTACCCAGCACTTTTATTAATTGATGAAAATGCCCACTGTACAGTTACACATAGTGTCTCTGAACAAAAATATATAACCCCCAGTTGTCAGTTAAAGGTCATAGAGAAAATTTCTTAATATATCTATGAAATTACATAAGTAACAAAGTCCTGTCAGTCTGGTATAAGGATTTGCTACAATTGACTTTGCACTTTGAACTGGCATATGTAGACTTGCCAAGTAATAGTTGGACAAACTGTGTTCTCATAAGAGTCTCTTGAAAGGACAAATCCTTACATGTAGCCAATCTAGATATACCTCTGGCAATTGAGAAATTGACTTATGCTCTGGGTAGTTCTTTTTCACTGAAATAAGAGCAAAGCCAGGACTAACTGTGCAAATGGAGAAGGATGGTGGGTTTAAGTTTCTATGTTAAGAGATGTCAACAAAGATATTTACTTCTGAGTTTGCCTCAGCACTTCAGGATTAAACCTGTTAACAAGCAGGTTCAAACTGGTGCTGACAATTCCTGTTTATAATGAAATTTAACTCTGCCTCTCACAGGTGTTTGTGATATTTTTATTTGCTCTTCTGAAGAAAATACTTGTTATGGTCCTTATGATATTAGGTGAAGCCTTCATACATACGTGGTAATTAATATGCTTTACCATTAATATTCTGGATTGACTAGGGGAAAGCAAGCATATGAACTGCATTAAAAAAAAATCACATCTGAAGTTGTATAGCTTTTTGTCTTGCCTAAAGAATAATTTCATTCTCTTTGGAATTCAGTTTATCTAGCTAATGCAAATAAAAAATATGACTTCTATCTGCTCTGAGATTGTAGAATATTTTAGTTACCATGTTCTAAAAAGATGCTATTTTTTCAACTGAGATTCTGTTTTTCACACCTCAACATCTGATTTAAATGTAGTGCAGTGTTAGGGTTGGGATAAAGACGTTTCTCATGTTAGACAGTATAGTCAGAAGACACCAGCACAACAAACAGGTCAAGGGGTCAGATCTTTAGGAGTACATAGCTTTAGAGCAGTTGTAGAGACAGTTCTAAAATAGTTTAGTTCTTCTTTTAAAAAAAAAAAAAAAGAATTCTCAACAATCTTTCTGTACTACCAGCCACATCCTGTAGTCATTTATACTTGAGGAAAGTGGGTGTAAGGCAGTACCAGATAGTACTTACCCACTCAACAAACTTATAATTAATCACTAAGCTGCAGAGAAATAGGTGGTGTTTACACTGACAATTTTCTCCCGGTAATGGAATAAAAGCATTGGTCTGAAGCACTTGCTTCTGAGCTCCTTATAGCTCTACTTAGCCAGGGTGGGAGGTTAATTTTGGAGTTAAATATTTGTGTCACATACTCCAGCTCATTATAGTTTTAATTGCTAGTGTAGACATACTCCTGTAGGAACTTGGGGCTAGGTATTTGAAAAAGATTAAGTTGAAATGAAAAGGAGGAACAGAACAAAAGATTATAGAAAAGCAGCTGTAAGTATAAGGAAGAAATCTACTAAGTATAATCCATACTTGCTGTCAACTCAAAATAAAAAAGATGTGAGCAGGTAAAAGAATTGCAATTAATTCACTAAGCAAAACAATGGCAAAAGGATAAAAAAAGGTTAGAAGGTAGACAGAAGACACAGAGGCAAGATGGTCAGTCCTGTCTTGGTTAAGTGACTGAATAAACATTTGTTGTGATTCTGCCTGCAGACACATTCTTCCCCTACAAGTAGTGTGACCATTTTTAGGCTTGCTGACTAGGGGGGGATTCTTCTGTACTACTTTGCACCAAGTGGTACTCTTTAGGGCTGACTACAGCAATTTTTAAACACAAAGATTGAAACTTTGTTTTGGGTCAGATGATGCCTGAGTGTGGGCTTTGAGTTTGGTTTTACTCCACTGCATGTTAGTAAGTCTCCTAAGATACATGATAATTTATTCCTGTGACTTTATTAGGAATCTATTATTAGTGGCCTTTTGGAAAACAAAATATAGTAGTAGCAATGTGTTTGTACTTTGGATATGTTTACTGGTATGTTTGTACAGGTGGAAGAGAGTGTAAGATATTTAGCCACAAAAAAAACCTCAAACCCTACAAATAATGCCTACATACCATGAAACAGAAATCAGGTACTAGATTGCTTACAGGCTACCCCAAAATTACATTTGTATGAGAATAAGTGAAAGTATCCTCAAATGAGAGACTTGCTATTGCACAGCAACTGTTTGTTCCTGGTCCTCTGCCTTAGTATTGTAACTTGCCCATCACACGTTGTTGAGACATGTGACCAGTTTAGGGTTTCATTCTGCAAGGTGCTGAGTGCTCTTGCCTTGATCCTATAGTGCACTTAAGGGTGTGTGTAAGCAGATGAGTAGGCTCCAGTGGAATGACTGGTGTACTTGATACAGTTTGTGTAACCTAGTCCTTGGGCAAGTCAGGCTCCTTAGTATGTTTTTCCCAAAGGTCTGTCCCATCTCCTTGTGCTCTGGTTTTAATAGCATTTTCTGTGTCACTAGAAACCAGTGAAGCTTTGGCCGCTATTTCAACAGTTCCGCTTATTACTGATGATTCTGCTCTGAAAATGACAGTGAGCTTGAAACAGTACATCTGCTTCTGTAATTATTTTATTGAGCTGTAGCTTGCTGTCTCTGAGATGGTTTTGACTGCTTGAATTTGCTGTTGGCTTTAAAGCTCCTGGGAATACGTAGTTTACACAAAGATACACTGTGGTTCAGAGAACTTAGCAGTTCAGTTATTTCAGCGTCAGGTGTGGAAAGAACAGGAGCTTTGCACACAGTGCTTATGTAGATTCTTGTGCTTGCTGCTGCGCTATGGTCAGACCTAATTCCAAAATGCAAAGGGAAGGGACTTGCTATGACTGTAGGGAGGTATTGATCACGCCATTAGCTAAGAGGGTAAAGTGCCATACAAACAGCCAGGAACAATTATTTGTGGGATAGTGTGGAGTAAGTTCTAAATGCTGGCGCTCTGCTATGAATGATAAATTCAAGCAGTCAGAGTTACTTTGGTAAGACTTTAATTACACAGTGAAAGATCTATATTGTTGCAAACATTGTGCAAAGAGCTGGGGGGGGGGG
>Ga0065711_1047648_pt1 | contig 12208 bp, 8 predicted proteins | sample Hoacrofraction12_FD_59098 | JGI IMG/M metagenome (GOLD analysis project Ga0065711, IMG submission 59098) | Hoatzin crop microbial communities from Cojedes, Venezuela - Epithelial fraction 12 v2 (version 2) | ecosystem: Host-associated > Birds > Digestive system > Esophagus > Crop | place... | reverse complement strand
CTCTCCTCTCCTCTCCTCTCCTCTCCTCTCTCCCAGAGTCATTTGTTTATTTCTTACTTTATTTTTAGCATCCATTTTCTTTGCATTACATATTTCTATCAAGGGCTCTTGCAGTTATTTTTAACTGGTGGAAATTGGCCAGACAAGTTATTTTTTTACACTTTTCATTTAAGTATTTATTTTGGAGGGATTTATTAGCAGAGAAAGGAAGCTGACTGACAGCCTGAGCAGTCTCTCTCTATATATGTCCTCTCTCTAAGCCAAGGGATTGGATTTTGACACTCTGGGCATGTAAAGAAGTGGTCACCAATGGGTCTCAGATCGGTGGAATTTTGTAAACCCTTTTTTATCTGACCTTTACTTTCAGCTTCCAAGTTACCCCGAGGAGATAACTTCTGTCCATCATAGACGGGCTGCCCAGTGCTTCCCCATTTTGAGCTCTGACACAAAATAAATAACTGTTCCCTGTCTGCTGTCTGTAGATAGGTGTAGTTAGTTCGTGGTTTGTAGACCATCATGTCCATCCTCACCATCTCTTTTCCACTGAAGGAGCCTTATCCTATTTAGCCTATCTGAATACAAAGTTTTTCCAGACCTTTTAATGCTCTCCTTGCCTTGACCCTTTCCGGGTCTATTACATCCTTTCTGAGAGTGTGTGGCCAAAGTTAACCCATTTCAGTTGTAGTTCCACCAGGGATATCATTAAGCTCATAACATCATCATGCACGCGGCATAATGATACTTTTCTTTATTCTCCGTTCTTTTCCTCGCAGTTCCTAGCATTTTATTTGCCTTTTTGACCACTGCTGAGCACAGAGCTGAGGTTCCCTTTTTAGCTATTCACAAAGATTCGGCATCGCTTTCCTGAATGCTAATGACCACTTTTGAGTGCGTGACCACCTATGCATAGATTTTTTCCTCATCTGCATTATTTTGCATTCATCAATATTAAATTCACCATCTGCTAATCCAATAGCATGACATCTCTTCCACAAATGTTCCTATTTAGCATTAGTTTTGACTACCCTGAATAATGAGGGATTGTCAGCAAGCTGTCACCAATTTATTTACACCTTTACCCAGACCTTTTTGGAGTATGTTGACTATTATGGGACCCAGCACTACCTTAAGAGAATTCTAACAGCCTTCCTGCATTGTGAGAAATGACTGTTTAATCATACTTTTTTTGCTCCTTCTCTGTTTATTCCACCAGTTATTAATCCAGAAGACCTTCCTCCTTATCCCATGATAGCTTAGAGAGAGCTAGGATGTGCTTCTAGATAGATTGTTGAATATTAGACACAAGACTGTAAAACCGTGAAACCTTCATAAAAGAAGGCAAGATTGACTATATGGGAAAGAGCATAGGAAGAGCAACAGATGATATCACTGGAGAGGAATTTGCAAAGGCCATTAATGTATGGATACTGTGTAAGCTACGCGTCGCATGCCAACTTCAGTAGATCAAATACTTTTTTCCATGGGAGCAATGGACAGCTGAATAGCAAAAGTCAATGTGACAGGCAACTGCAAAGTAAAAGGGTCGTGCATTTATTTCATACAAGAAAATGGTGCTTGTGCCAATGTATTCCCAAAAATACTTTTAGCAGCACAGAAAAAGAAGTCACGGGCAGTGAACAGATACTACCCAGGCCTTGCATGAGTTAGCTTATTCCCAGTAATGATATGAAAAAACAAAAACCATAATTGCATTAGGTTAGAAATACCTAATGTAGCTTAAAAATATTCAAACACCTAGGTTTCTTCACCAGCTAATATCTAACAGAGGGATCAGGCACCAAAATAACTGAAAAAGGATTTGGAAACATCTTCAAATGAAATTGAAACCTCTCAGTTGAGTGCAAAACAAAGAAGAAAAAGGCTTCCTGCTCCACGGCTCACTATGAGAGAGGCTGAAAGAGGAGCTGGATGAACCTCTTGCTTCGAGAGTCTTAGATCAAACAGAGCAGCCAGAATACCACCACTATTTGAAAAGGAAAAAAAAGTAAAAAGAAAAAAAAATTGACCTTCACATTTGCATAGGCCATAAATAATCAAGGAAAAGAAAAGCTGAAGAAGTATTCTGCTTCCTCATCCAGGGGAGACATCTGGGCACTGATCCTGACACATCAGCAGATCTCCAGCAGATCCTCTTGGGATCCACTAGTTTGGGGAGCATTGTCGGTTTGCTGGCAGACCGGGCTGCCGTGCCAGGGGACCTGGACAAACAGGACTAGAGGAGGCCACATCAGTGGTCAGAAGTTTGGAGCACGCATACAAGGAGAGGCTGAGGGAGCTGGATTCATCCAGCCTAGAGAAAAGAAGTTTTTAGGTGGGCATCTGGTTGCACTGCTCTCGTGGGGTTGCAGAGAAGAGAGCACCAGGCTCCCCTTGGATGCAATGGGCTCAATGTTCAACAAGGGAAATTCCCATTAGATACGATTAAAAAATATTTCCTCGGATTACAGTGCAGCCCTGGAGCAGGGGTCCAGAAAGGCTGTGCAGCCTCCATCCTTGGAGATGCTTGAAACTAGAATGAACAAGACCCTGAGCAGTCTTGAAGCTGGCTGAATGTTGAGCAAGGAGCTGAAATAGAGACCTTCAACCTCATTTATTCCTCAAGCCTATGATTCTGTGGAAAATAGAGCACGTATGCGTAAGGCCTCCAACTCTCCCCTTTAGGAGATGCTTTTTTTGTAAGCTACCATTTGTGTTAGGCTAAATTCCTCTGAGGCTCCAGTGAGAAATGCCATATTTTTTCCATGACATGCAGAGCACGGAGCTTTACAGCAGTCATTTTGTTCTGGAGAGAAGCAATAGGAGGGAGTGATTAGAGGCTCTGAATAGCCTTAGAAGAAACAGCTCTTATCAGGCTGCAGAGCAGCCGTACATACACCCCTCCAACAGCCTGAGAGTTGGCTGGGCACGTATGTTAAAGAAACTTCATGGAGAAATGTAGACTGCTGTCCAGAATATTGAAAACATAATAAAAAAGTAAAAATGCTCTTCTTCCCTGCTGGTTTAGATTTGTTTATATCAAGGGGAAAACACAACCCCTGTTGTTTCATTTCAGATGTGCTCTTAAGGTCGGCACACCCTGCACACCCACGTTTCTCATAAATCATTAATGATCTAAGTTTTCATCACTCGACTTTGTTCTGACTGGTTATAGCTCTTCATTACATCTGTCTTGTCATCAGAAAGGCCAGCGACAAAAAAGGCACCAAGGTCAAGCGATGTGCTTCCAAGAGAAAGAGCTTCCCTCCCCGACACCCCAGTATTTACTGTCTGCGTCTCACCAAGGTGGGTACCAGGAGAGAGGAGAGGAGTCAGCAGTGCTCAGCAGGAGATGGTTGTGACCCATTTCTCCAGGACACCCCACATGGGTGACAGCCAGCATCTCTCAGAGCTCGTGTCCAGGAGTCATTTGGGGGCACAAGCAGCATTTGCCCAGATATTCGAGAACGTCAACCCAGAATGCCAGTCTCATTTGGATTTCTCTCAAGTCACTCCCAAACAAAAGGCGTGTAAATATCATCAGCTAGCAAAAAATTACTGATAACTGAAAGTGAAATTTGTCATTAAAGGTGGAAAATAAATGGAGTGTACTCGGAACAATCTAGACATAGAGAGACTGAGTCACTTTTATGCTAATACATCTTCACCAGACCTCCCCAGTGAATACATAAAATGGTCTTATTTATTGTAATTGAAGTTTATAGTAAAAGCACTTTCATATTCTCTATGTACGTACACAGCTATTCATTAAAACTTTTTTTTCTCTCCCTTTTTGTTTTCCGTAACTTCCCCCTATTCTTTTCTCTTTGGAAAGAGTTGCTTTCAAACAGAGCAAGCAGAGATATCTGCTCAGCTCTATAAAGGCCCAGGTTGGCTCACGTGGGTACCGTACCTCCATCTTCCTTCTCCCTGGTCACCTGTGACCGGTGTGACACTGATTGCCTCTCGTTAGTGAGGTGCACAACTTTATTTTTCGTGCCCTTCTCTGTCTGTTTAACGTCCTCTTTAACGACTCCAGGCTAAGAAACAGAAAATTGTTGCAATTACTGAAAGGTTGTTGCCCTGGTCTAAAATAGTTGTAGTTCAATAAAAGCCCAAAATGCAGCACTTAACTGCAAAGTGCCTTGCTCTAGGGTGGTAAAAATCAACGCCAGAGGAAATAAATATCAATCTTGCAGTCACTCTGACCTGCTGGGAGGGTTGCCTGTAAGCGTTCCCATACTCAAGTCCACTAATCCTGCAGCTGAGCTCTCCTAATGTTTTGCCTCTCTTCGCTGTGGCTGGCTCAGACCTCTTTCTAACCGGGAGTGTTATGAACCACCTCAGCACCTCTCCTTCTCTGTCTCTTTTCAAAATCATGATGGTGGTCAGAATACCCTTCATTCAGGCAGGGACTGGGAAAACGTCCCCGCTGTCAAACCCCCTTCCCCAGTATGCAGTTTAACTCTCACCTCCAACATAGCAAGGACATGTGCTCCAGGCCACCATCCCTCCACCTCACCCACATTAATGACCTGGAATTCGTTAGACTTTTCAAGATTTACAGCCTCTTTGCACCATAGCCCAAGCAACACATGAGCAAGCAGGGTGAGAAGGCGTGGAGACAACCACCCTACCAAATCCCAAAAGGGGTGTGTGATCCCTGATAGGGGTGATGACACTGGGTCTAGTGGGGTCAGGGAGCCCTCCCGCCTCATCGGGGCATTTCATAGCATGAGCATCACCCTTGGTGATGCACTCTCCAGTCCTTGCTCCTCATCATCACTCGTGCTAGGTATCTCTCCAGCTCAAGAGCAAAGGTGACAAACACCTCTGCTCTTGCCCTGGCAACGAGGTGGGATGAGGTCAGAGGACAAAGCAGTGCCAGGATCTGGAAAGCTGTCTTGTACCTTGACCTAATGTGACATGGACATCACAAAAGCCCACCAGATGAAGCCAGAGACACCCCAGTGAGTTGAGTTCCCTGCAAAGTACACAAGAGGGATTTCAACATTTTGATTGCATCCTCACAGAATCATACAATCATAGAATATCTCAAGTTGGAAGGGACCCATAAAGATCATCAAGTCCAACTCCCTGCCCAAACTCGTCAGTGAAGAGTCAGATAATCATTCATGAAGGGACAAAATTAAGAGCAGATTCACCAGTAAGTGCCTATGTCAGAAAAAAAGACCCAGCAAAGTGTATCTTTGCCTCTCTGTGAATGGCTCAACACATGTAGAGACTCTGTCGAATTTTTCATAAGGCTGTTGCTACCAGAGGTTTTGACTTTCTGGAAAAGTGCCAGAACTTACAATCAAGCATCTGGAGATGCTTGACATGAGACCTCCCCGGGAGTCCTGCATCCAGCTCTGAAGCCCTCAGCACAGGACAGACATGGACCTGTTGGATCAGGACCAGAGCAGGGCCACAAAAATGATATGAGGGGTGGAGAACCTCTGCTGTGAGGAAAGGTTGAGAGAGTTGGGGCTGTTCAGCCTGGAGAAGAGAAGGCTCTGGGGAGGTCTTCTAGCAGCAAACTACCTGTACCAGAGAGACACAGGGCTCCAGATGGGTTGTTACCATTAATGTCTATCTGGTGTTTTTAGATGACAGGCACTGAGATGAAGGGATGTGTGATGAAAAAAAGCAAAAAAAAAAAAAAACCAACAATAAAAGCCACTTCTTTTTGACAGTGGGAGCAGGGCCTGCCATGCCATGGCCCAGCAACGTGCTGTATTGATGGTCCTCCAGCAAGGCAAGGCAGGCTCACCATCGTGCTCTTCCCTTCTCGTTACCCTTCTCTGGAAGGAGAGCTGGCCAGGTAAACTAATCCCAGGAGCTATTTTCATTTTGAATCTGCAGGACAGCAGGTCCCAGCAGACCTATGGTCTTCTGCATCCTGTGACACCAACAGTCTGTATTATTTCATATCCTTCTGCAAAATAACCCCCTTATTTCTGTTGTAAATAATGCAAATGTTTTTTAGTCTCTCCCAGTGACTCGGCTGTCTCTAGGTTCTGGATCCCAGTTACCACTATCTGAGTGATTTTGTCATTCTTTTTTTGAGGACCATATATTGATTTTTATGTGAAGGCGCTATCAGTATTAGTCAGCATCCCAGTACTTATAAAACATACTGCTTTGTTTGCGTTCTTGACTGCAATTATGGAGTGAAAAGAGATTTGTACTGAACTGTCTGTCCTGACTCAGAGGTCTCGCTCTTGACCAGGCACAGGTTATCTGGGAGTTCTGTCCAGCTCAGGATTTGCTTAACTTCTCCTCTCTTCTGTGTTAGTTTGCTTTTTATCAGTGCTTAATTTCCTCTGCTGTGGTGATGTTAATTCCCTTGGCTTGTTTAGGTGCCTTTGAGGTTCTACCTTGTCTTTGACTAACTAAATTAGTTCTGTGTCATCAGCGGACTCATCTGCCTTTATTTCCAAGCCATGTATCAGCACATTAACCAGCACGGCACGCCTGGGACTACACCGAGCTGTGACCTTGTGCCATAATTGACCATTTAATCTTCCTCTTTGCATTCTCCTAGGGCAGCTATAGAGCCATGACAACAGTCCCCACTTATCCTGTGACCGCTTAGTTCCCTCAGGAGGCTTTTTTAGTCTGACCTTGTTGAAGACTTTCTGGGTATCCGAATGCACCATGCCTACTGAGTCTCCTTCCTCCACCGTTTTCTTGACACAGTCATTGAGTTGCCAACCCTCCATGAGACCGTTCTTCTCTGCAGGCAGCTGGGTCCATGCTCTCCCATCGTGAGCTATTTCCCTGAAACTTCATTATCCTGCTTTTAAATATCATTTCAAACTAATTTCCCCCGGACACGTGTAAGGAGGGATGACCTGTAGTTCCCCCAGTCACACATTAAGGCTTTTTGAATACACATGTAACCTTCCCTATAGCCCAGTCCTTGCTTCTTTTCTGTAGTAAGTCAATCAAGCCCTATTTAAATTGCTTTAAAATGCCTGCCTGGACAATCTGGACCCCCAGGGAAAGGCCTCCTGAGACAAGATGCAGATGTTTGCTTTTTATGGTTGAGTTTCTCTGCCGGTATGGAGACAGGTATGCAGGGCGGATGCCTGACATGTCCGGTCCATCCACATTTAACCCTACAACTAGAACTGGAAGTTCTATCAAGCAGAGAGACCCAAGTGTGAGCCATCTTGTCTCTGGAAACCATGCTGAAATATTAGCATGGGGCGATGCTTCAGCTCAAAATGCCTCAGGAGGAGATCAAAAACAGACTGCAAGCACCACTATGAGAGTTGTCTTGCTTCTCAGCCTCTTCCCTTTCTGTTGAAGCCCAGGGAGCGTCAGAGGGGTCACAGTGCCTGGCAGTTTTATACCCCTTCCACCTCCAGCACGCACCTCACTTGCACATTTATTTGGATTTAAGACATACGTGTTCTCCAGTTATTCTGTTCAGTTTCTGCAGAAGGACTCCCAGCATCAGAGGAAATCCTCAATTCATATACCGTCCACATGTTCCACCTTCCACATGGAACTAAAGCTTTACTATGAGCTTCTGTAACGAAACCATTGGTGCTTGGCTTCAAAAAATCCTGTAAATAATTCCTGGTCTGCCTCCTTGAGTCAATGGGGTTTCTGCCCAGCAAATACGAAGGGCTGGGTAAGCCAGAAACAACATGCAATACAAGGGAAGTACGAGAAGTACGTCAGAAAATCAGAATTGGTAGGACAGAGATGGAAATAGTGCCATACTGCAGAAGGCAGACAACCACTGGATTAGCACCTACGTGTCTATATGATGCAGAACCATTGGCAACCAGCTACCCCTAACATCCTGAAGTCATCCTGAGTCTTTCCCTTATCATTAATGGGCTTTGGATGAGGCCCAGGATTCTTTGACTTACATCCCAGTGTAAAGCATCAAGTATTTTCTGCTTACCTTTTCCTTTTTTTTTCTTTTTTTTAAACTCTACCCACCATAAGCCACTTTGTATTACGTTAGAGAGTCATTGAAAGCATCCCTCTAAGTCTGTCCACAACACAGGGGCAGTTCAGCACTGGGTAGAGAGCAGCCTTCAGAGGAGGGAACTGCTCGAAAACTCCAAAAACCCATCCACTCTCCAAAAATATGCGTTTCAGTAGATGTCCTTACAGGGGTTTTCCACCTAATGCTGGGCACTCGTCCTTGCCTCTCTCTTCTCTCCTCCTGTAGCCCCGGTCAGAGTTTCTCCTCTCTCCAGATGGACCACACAGACTTTTTAGCAGGGCCCGTTGCGATAGGACAAGGGATAATGGTTTTAAATTTTAAAAGGCGAGATTCGGACTAGATACAAGCAAGAAATTTTTTACGATGAGGGTCGTGAGGCACTGGCCCACGTTGCCCAGAGAGGTGTTCGATGCCACATCCCTGGAAACATTCAAGCTCAGGTTGTACGGGGCTCTGAGCAACCTGATCCAGTTGAAGGTGTCCCTGAATCCTGATACTTGTTTTGATGTATCTAGCAACCCTAATGGGTTTCTCTCTTCCTTGTGATTGCTGCACTTGTAGATTTGATATTTTCCTGCTTGGATGAATATTCCTATACATTTTGAGTACGGTCAGGCTCTGCCTTAGTCACAGCCCAGCAGATAAAAGCCACACGGATATTCATTCTCAGTAACCCCATGCCATCCCCGTCTCCTGAGAGGTCTGCCTGATATGTGGGTCAGCTCTGCTCTCAGGACCCGGATAGAAAGGGAGCATTGGGCTGAAGGCAACGAAGGCGTCCCATCGCACAGCCCGACCCACAGCACGCAGCCCTCCACAGCACTTGCAGAAAGGGCCTGACCCAGGTCCCATCAGATGACTGGGGCTGCATACCTTGAAGGCGCATCGGGACGCAGCAACAGGACAAAGATGGACAAGCACATGTATTTTTTACCAAAATCACCAGGCAGCTTTGGGTACCTCCCACCATGTCACTTTTTTGATGAACAATTGTCTCCATGGGATGATGTTGCTAAGCTGAAGGGCTAATCTGCATGAAGCACTGGGTGAGGAACATGCCACAGAATAAAAATCTTCAGATGTGGCCATCTACCTTCAGGTGAAAGGAAGAGGTCAAAAATTTTCGCTGAAATGCAATACAGAAACATCTGCCCTTGTATGAAATACTTTCAGGGTGATGAAAAATGGCATTTCTACCTGGTGTTATTCACATCCAGCAACCAGCATCCTTGGGACTGTCTTCAGAGCACCTGTTTCTTGGAGAGCTCTCTTCCAAAGTCACATCCTCTTCCCTTTCTCTCTAGATTTTCTTGTTATTTGCTCTCTCTTTCTCCATACCCACAGAGGAACTCCTATCTGTGTCCCCTGGAAGGACTGATCAGTGGACTGGTCACTTCTATCCCGACACAAGTCCTCCAGCAAGAGGGAACCTACTCCATCCCAGGATGAATTGAGGTGGGTTACTTTAGGTCTAGAAGAAAGTGTCTCAGCTGTCCTCGGAGCAGGGCTGAGCGGCGATGAGCCTCACTTGGCTCAGCAAAACTCCTTCTCTCCCACTCTTGCATTTCCCAGTGGAAGCATTTGTCCTGGAGCGACAGGCGTGTCTGCAGTGACGCTACCGCATAGCAAGGACATTACGCTGTACACAGGCTGAAGGGGATGGGAAAGTGGGAGGAGAGTGCAGGGCCAGAGCGAGCTTGGGGAAGGGATCCTGCTGGAAAATGAGTTCAGAGATAGTCCGGTGAGTTCAAGGTCATGCAGCCACTTTATAAGCCCACGGCATGGGCAGCCTCTGCTTTGAAGAGCCCTGGGACTGAGGAGCATTGGAATTTTATATATTTAAAAATATATATATAAATAGATAAACATACAAAAAGATATAAATATATAGACAAATAGATAAATACACAAAAAATATATTAAAATATATATATTTGTTATATATTTGTATATATACACTTACCAAGAATTTTCAGTTCAAGCAAATAAAACTGACCCATCTGCAGTAACAACTGCATAGAGGTCCAGATCATTTAAAGGGCATTTTGTACAAATCCACCCTTTCCACCCACCTCTGACCTGTTGTTATCTGTTCCTGCCCTCTCCCTACCCCATGCCCAGATTATCTGAGAGGACAAGATATCCGAAAGTGGGGGTACCTCAGCACTTCTTTTCATGAAGTGGGATTTCGTGCAGTATTTCAAATGCAGCTTTTCCATCTGAAAACGGGACTGTGTGAGGCACAGGATAGAAGTGGGCTTTACCAGAAGAGCCAGCCCTTGCTAAGAGGGCCAGACACAACACACCGACGGTGTCGTCTCCAGACGTGATTCAGGCAGCAGGGATGGTCGGCCTAAAATGAATCCTTGTCTGAAAAGGTATTATGGTAAAAAGCTGTCATTCCTCCGTCCTGATTGTGCTGAAAGCCTGGCCCATTTAGAGCCGATTGCATCAGCAGGCAGCTTGATGTTCCTATTCTTTGGGGATGGGAAGTTTTTTGCTGTTTAAATGTCATAGCAGAAAGATTTCCATGGGCTCAGCATCGTGAAACAACCATGGAAGATCACCTAGCCCTTCCCAGCAGTCCCATCTGAAGGCTGCTACATGGGAGTTAAATTAGTGTCTTAATTGAGACGGCAACGGAAATTAGAGGATCAAACCTTACTTGGTTTGTTGGGGGGGGGGATTTTTAAGCTCCAGAAGGGATGCTCTGCTTGGGAGATGGTGCACCAAATGTTCCTGTCTGGGTACAGGCGAGTCCCATGGCCCTCCCGTAACAAAGATGATAGACGAATGCACCCTCAGCAGAGGAGCCGTTGAGTTTTTCAGGTGAAATGAGACAAAAAGGGGGGCAGTGGTAGGTTTCTTTTCAAAATGGTACAGAGCTGAACCTTTCCAGCAGGTTGTCCCTAAGCCTGGGTGAAGAAGGAAGGTATCAGGGTCTGGCAGAGACCCAACGTATGATGGAAGAGCACGATGGGGTGCAACCAGCCCTGTGCACAGGGACCAACACACAGGAGCACGTGCCCAGCTTGCGACAAGGGCAGCCACGTGCCACATGGAGACAGGTGATGGGACATTTCGAAAAGACAGGACCTGAGTAAAACACATGGAAACTACTACTCCTTCCCTCTATGCACTGGTGGGTCCTCAGGAGAGATGGTGCCAGGGAATGAGTTATGCACCAGGTAAGTGCTCTGACAGGCTGAATGCAGCCCCTGGGCTGGCCACCCCAAAACAGACATCCTCAAAACAGGGTTCTGGGTATATCCTTACGCCAACAGGTCCAGCTCAGACTGTGGCTCTGCTTGCAGAGCAATCCAAGCCTCCATGGACCATTTCAGGGACACATCAACAGAAATCCACTGCCATGCCAAAGACCACCCTCCTTGACCACACCCCCTCAGCAGAAACTTCAGTGAGAACAGGAACTGCTCCAGGAGCAGAGACCCAATGCCGAGGTGGATTGTCCTGCTCAGCAGTGAGTGGTGGCACCCAACAAATGGATGTACACCAGCAATAAAGGAGGACGACAGTCCAAAACAAAGTCCTTACTCCAGGCCCTTTTTGTGACTGCAACTTGAATGAAGATTTAGTGCAGCCATGTCTCTGCAGAGAGGCCAAAATATCCTTTGTACAATCCTATATCAGGTCAACTGCTGCCTTCCCATTGAGCACTGCAGTGTCCAGAAACGTGAGCCAGGTAGCACAAGGTCACTGACTCAACTAGAAGACGTCCCTTGATGACTGCTGGAGGTTTGTATACACTCAGGTTATCAAGGACAGGCAGGTATGGTCCAGATCAGAAAGGGTGGTAGAGTGGGACTGGCCAGGAGCACAGCTCTGGGCATGTGTGAGTCTCTTCTCTTCCCTCCATGCAGGGGAACAATGGCTGTCATCACAAAAGCTGGTAAAAATTGAACCTTTTTGTGGGGTTCGCTGCTGTAGAGCAGGGCCTGTAGGCCTTGCTTGACCAAAGTCAGTGATTGAAGGACGCCCTAATGAAAGACTCAAGGACTGTGGCAAAGTACAACCAAAGTAAACAAAAACGGAAGCAAAAATTCATAAGGAAATGGGACTGAATGGTCCGCCAAAAAATGCAGGTGGCAAGTAAAGATGCTACTGTGAGAAAGTTATGTTCTGTACTAATGAGCTATATCCTGTACTAATGAGAAACTAGAAATCAAATATAATTAGTAGTTGTCACCATAAATATCAGGTATAATCTGTAGCTGTCAC
>Ga0065711_1047644_pt1 | contig 12208 bp, 4 predicted proteins | sample Hoacrofraction12_FD_59098 | JGI IMG/M metagenome (GOLD analysis project Ga0065711, IMG submission 59098) | Hoatzin crop microbial communities from Cojedes, Venezuela - Epithelial fraction 12 v2 (version 2) | ecosystem: Host-associated > Birds > Digestive system > Esophagus > Crop | place... | reverse complement strand
CTTGCTTGATGATGGCCTCCAGGATAAGCTGCTCCATCAGCTTTCCCGGGATGGAGGTGAGGCTGACCGGCCTGTAGTTCCCTGGGTCCTCCTTCTTGCCCTTTTTGAAAATTGGAGTGACATTGACCTTTCTCCAGTCCTCAAGCACCTCTGCTGTCCTCCAGGACCTTTCAAAGATGATGGAGAGTGGCTCAGCAATGACATCCACCAGCTCCCTCAGCACTCGTGGATTTGTGGACATCCAGATCCTCCTTGGGATGCTCAGGAAATATGGGCTAGATGAGTGGACGTCCAGATCGCTTAAGCAATCCCTCACACAGTCAAATGGATTCATTAGGCCAAACCCATTAGTATGACACTTCTGTGGCAGTTCTGCTGCACAGAGAGGAAGGGAAAGGGGCAGCCTAAGGTGTTTCTGAGACTTAGCTTCACCTGAGTTGCCACCAAATTATTCCATTCTTTTCTCATTCATTCAACTCAGTATCTGCTGTCGAATGGTCATGTCTATCTCATGCTCAGCAAAGCTCTGTCACAATCCTGTCCGTGTCTCTAGTACAAGTGAGCTGAAGCAAGATATTTGCATGGCTCAGGCACGTGATATCAATTCTGTGTGTGGTAAAAGTACCCTACAGGGCATCTGGTAGATCAGTCTGCTCTTCTGGCTAACAGCTCTGGTCTGAAGACTGACCAGTGCTGATAAAGTTGAGAAATTATAAAGGAATTTTATAATGTGTTTGCTGGACTTCATAATCCAGGAGTTCCCCTCCAATCCAGTGGTTCAGTTTTCTTTAAATGTTCTGTATTTCTTGGTATAATACATTACATAAGGTAATTGTACCTGTGTTTGTACAATATCAAATATTCTCTGGAGTCTGAAGTGTGAGTGTAGGAGCACAGGAGGAAGTGTACAAAATGCTAAATATTCCAAGTGAATCTAGTGAATTAATTTATCTGAGTTCATAAATTTAAATGTGAACGCTGAACCTATCTTTGGCAAATTAATCGATTCTTTATGTGCTAAAGAAATCACTGTTTTACAAACAGTGTACCCTCCTCCGCCCCAGCACTGGAAGAACATTGCTGAAGACTTCATGTTTTCTAAAAAACAACAAAAGACACAAATAAAATAAAATAAGCTTGCTTTTCTCAGTTTGTACTCAGAGAGTATTTTGAATCACAGTGAAATGGGGTAGGTAAAAAAAAAGTGAGGGGGGAGGATTGTCATGATTTTCTTTATGAAGGGATATCTCAATCCAAACAGAACATTTAAATGGCTAAAGCTTACATCTCAAGGCTTTATCTATGTATTCAGTATGGCCAAGATACTGCATTTTCGAGCTTGGGTACTTTCATGTGTTTAGAATCAGATTTCAGTTTCATGAATATCAAAATCAGAAAAGTTCCCTGTGCATAAGATACACAAATTTAGTACATACATAATATATTCTTCTGGTTTCCTTGTCCAAATTGTATTTGACTGATGTATGTTATGTTACCATGTACAATAGCTTTTTACAATGTATATCGGGCAAAGTTATCCATAAAATTGAATACCATAAACATTATAATGCAATAATTCAGTTTTGGTTTGAGATCTGGGAATTAGTTCCCTCTAAGTGGACTGCTTATCACAATACAATTCGTTCAATTGCATGCTGTTCCTACTCATTGGAACAACCTCAGTAACACAGAAGATTTGTGCTCAGTGCACTGTAACTTAATTTGATCTTTTTGTTTCCAACCAAAAGAAATCAATAGAGTTAAATGTATTTCTGACCATTTTTACTGTCAGAACAAAGTGAGGCTGGAGGGCAAACAAGCACCTCATTTCATTCTAGTGTCTTGCAGGATACTTTCATATAACAGACAAAATATATAAAAATAATTAATCATAGTTACACTGCAGTCTATTTTCAGACTATTTTTCAGCTTCATTGTAAATAGACAAAACATCAGGAAAACTGGCTGGAGAAACAGTTTGTCTGTGGTCCTCTTAAATCCTTAAAACTCTTCCTCAGTGCTTGCTACTTTATTGTTTAATGCTTTTCTTTCACCTCTGCAATTTCTGTAAAGTTAGAGTGTTTGGTTTCTGTTCCCAGGGTTGGACATTTGAAGATTTCAGGATGGCAAGACCCAGGTGATGTCAACCATTTTGGGATATGATTAAGTGCCATGATACTGCAAAAGCAGGGAGTTAAAGGTGAATGCCTGCACTTCGTGATGCACAAGACAGTGCTGTTGAAAGAAATGCATTTGGAAATGCCCATTAAGAGAAAAAGGATTATGAAGCAAATTGTGATTTTTTCTGTGAATGAGCTGCAGTTAATGGTGCATAGAAGTGGGAAGAATGTAAAGCCTTTAGCTTTCTGCTTGAAGCACAGCTTCACTCACTAAAGGAGTGGAGGGGGGGATTGAAAAAGAAACTTCTTTGTGCCTTTGCAGCACTTCAGACTGGTAAAGATAATTGGGAAATGGTAGTTCTAGACAGGTGTCACACATGGGAGGCGGGGCAGGAGATTTATGCCTTAATTAGGAAATATAGTTGCAGTTGCCATTGTGTGGTGAAAGGCAATTGCTTTGAAAATAAAAGCAGCTACAGCTTGTGAAAACTGACAATGTTGTGACTTCAAACTAGAGCAAAGATATGAACAAAAAATATTTAAGGTATTAAAGATATTTGCGCTTTTTAAATGGTACTTTCTAACAGCCACTGTGATTGGCAAATATAATGAATTCTGGTTTCATTTGAAAGAGCTAAACTAATTACCAAAGGACCTCTGTTAGATCACCTTATAATATGGACAAATCAATGATATGTTTAATTGTAGGACAGCATTTATACGAGGTCAGAGTATGAGCTTTTAGACTGCACAATTATTGGCTTATTTAATTTCACCCACCTGTTATCATAGTCATTCTTATTTTCCATCAGTGATGCCATCATTATCACTACACTTTGTAAATTTCTCTAAAACAATTAGTCATGGATTCATGCTTTGTAATTATTGAAATTTGACTGAAGTGACTCAGTTAACAGATCATTACATAGGACTCTCTTGAAGACCTGTATAACCTTCCTCCCTCCACATTTTGAGGACTGCATTTTCAAGGTGGGTGTAGCCACAATCTATTTCTGATTCTGCACTGCTGTGTTGAGATCGACGGGAGGTTGTCATGGACAGATCTCTGTATGCCTCCAGGAGTTCATCCACATTATGCAACTCACTAGACTGGGACCTTGGTAACTATCATTAGTACTAATATAGTGGAATATAGTCTTTTACTGTGCTTGATACAAGTGAAATTAAAACTATGGTAACTGGTGTCCTCTAGGAACTTAGCAGGGAGAACATATTCATCCATACAGCAAACATGAAATGAAACACTACTGACCAAGAAATGTGGGGTTTTTTTTTATTGTGGTGTCTTTATCATTATAGCTGTGACGGTTCACAAATTATTTTCTCAGTCTCTATTCGTCTTCTGCTTCTTCTATAAAACCATCATGAAATGGCTGTCTAAACTGCTTAGTCTATTGCTTTCCTGGTCAACTTTTCCGAGTTACAGTACTATTTCAGTTGTTGCCATTATTTATCAGAAGGGAAGTCAATCTTCCGTGGCAGAATAAATAGTTACATTAAAGTCTCTTACAAGATCATACAGATCCTCATCCCGACTACAAGAATGACTGATTATAAACTGAGCTGAAGATCAAGTATCATCTTATGTTTAGTTGCTCTTCGTTCTTTCGGGTGTTAGCATTTGTACGTGTAAGTTTGCTGCCTTCTGCGTGGTTACACGTGACTGAGAAACACTTTCCTACCATGTGGTTTTGGTTCTCTTTGTTTTCTGTATCCTTTATTGGAACTACTCCTCTTTTTTCATTATTTTTCATGATTCCTATCTGCCAGGCACTGCTTGATCTCTCTGCTGTCACCATGTCTTTGCTCAGTCAGTGAAATCAGAGGTAGATGTGCCAAAACCAGACAACCTGTTGACTCCACCTCCACCTACTCTGTCTGCTTTACTAGGGCCAAAACCAGATGTCTCAGAAGGAATTTTAAAACAGAGGAAACATATAATGATATACTCAGTCAGTGATTTAGTCATTCCCAAATATTCTTTCATCCTCCATTTTTTTGTGGCTAAAGAACTTCCTGAGCCTGCAGCTGTGTGTCTAAGTGCAATGATCATCAAAAAAGAGGGAAAATAGAATATAATTAATTTTGCCTAGTAACATTACAATAAAACTGCAAAACCAGAGTGAAATGTGTGCATTTCACACACGCTTTTACCAAAGACTTAAGTAGATGAATCTAGCCATGGCAGTAAAGTTGGTGGCAGGTTACTGCTGTGTGCCCTGATCTGCTGTAAATAACTGACCACCATAGCATGGGCAGCAGAACAGAAGATGCTCAACACAACTGTGGTATTCTGCTAGCACCTTTTCTGAGGCTGCCTTTTCTGGTTTGTTTTAACTGTGAGCTGTGATGGCTGAGGAGATGGCAGGCTAAGATTTCAGACTTACCTAGTATCTCCATGCTGATTTTCAGCATAGGATCAGTTAGGAAAGCTGAGAGTGCTGATGGCTTATCGCTGCTGCCTAATCTAAGGAAGTCCTAACTTCCAAAGCAGGACATTCAGACTCAAAAGCACTCCTGAAGTGAGCTCTTGCATCCAACAATCTAAGCTGAATGAAAGAACAAGCATCTGGATTCTCGCTCCTATGAACTGAGACCTCTTGGAGAACTCTAGTAACCTTATGAAATTTTCAGCAGCCCAAACAGTGGTGATAAACTTCAGTAAAAACATATCTGTTACTTATTGGCATTTAAAACAGCTAGGGAGCATTATTTGGCAGTAAATCTACTGTGTTTCAACAGTAAACATGCTTTAGTAAATAACACATGCTTGTAAACCGTCTGTGTATTACACAAATATAAAGGCTAAAGGAGTTGTTAAAAATAGACATGAACTCAATAAAAAACATTTTATGTCCATATCCCTAATTAAACTGCTGTAGTCAATTTAGCATAACTTCAAACTCTTCCTGCCATGCCTTCTTTTACAACTGTATCACATTCCACCATAAAAGGAAAATGTGTTTGATATTCTTTAGCCTGCTGGAGCCAAGCATAACTAAATCATATTTTCATTATATTTCACATTCTGCTTACTAATATTTGTACTATGTGACTAAGTTTCACTAGAAAAACAGTCAGTGTACCCAGCAACAGAAGTAGAATGGAGAGTAAATTAAAAAGCTTGTTTCAATACTATAATTTATATAGACTAATACAATGTAAATCTTAGACTGTCACGCTCTTCCTGATTTCTCAGAAGAGCACCTACGGGTGTCAGCTGCCACACAAAATGATAATATTTGTATAGGTTTCTTCAACTCTAGCTCTTTTTTTTTTTTTAAACCTCATCAGGGCTGGGACTGTCACATTCTAGCAGGTTGTGAAGTACCTTGCATAACCCTGTCCCAGTCCCCATGCAGGATCAGCACTGTTCCTGCAGTACCTTAAGTGAACATCTGAGAATTGTCAAAATTAAAGTTCAGGGATCCAAAAGTATTAAAAATTGTTTTGCTCTCAACTACTTTTTTCTTGGGAATTTTCAAAAGATATTTGTTATATTAAAACACAGTATCCAGTTATCACGACACCCACAGTCAAACATTTAAAAAAAATAGTCCCTTTTTCATGACAGAGTCCTCAACAGAAGAGTCTCTGAGGATTCTACTGGGTAAGAGAAAGAACCAACAAAGAACATACACATATATACAGTGCTAAATTCTGGACATGGGATAATTCATCATACTAAACAGGTTATACTTGAATACAGAGTTGGCTGAGTCAACATTTTAAGACATGATAGTACCTCAGATGGAAAATAACAGTGGCATTCTGTCATCCAAACTGATGATTCAAGTGTCAACCGAAGTAAAAATACAAATACCTGATCCTTTGTCAAGAAGATTGTGCTGTTCCAAATATCACACTGAATGGGCAACTGATGTATAGAAGACATGAAAGAGCATGAGACATTCCTGGTTTTAACGGCATTTTCAGAGAACCCTACAAAAAAAAATTTCTGGTGTAAAAAGGGTTCGCAGCTGAGCACAGCTTTAAATTTCTATGAAGTTACAGAGCGTGTGTGTTAGTAGATTCAGGACAGCCTGCCACATGTTACGCTTGGACTAAAAAAATCATCTAACTGTATAAAGAATTTGTGTCCCTCAGAAATAACAATTAGACTAAACTGAGGTCTATTTACCCCCTTACATTTTCCAGAAGACAGGTGAAGTTACTCAGACACCAAATCTGTCACTTTCATCAAAATGAATCATTATATATGGAGCAAGGAGAAAACACTTTACTGATCCTACCAGTAATTTCATTAGCCAATCCGTCCCCTAAAAGCAATATACTCAGCTAAAGTCAGGAGAACAGAATGGTTTATGCCCAAGAGAATGCAATAACCTATAGAGCCACTGAACTGACTTAATGTCTTTGTTTTAACCCGAAAGAGCAATTTCAGGTAGTAGGACTCTGAGATGTCCATCATGAAACACAATGGACACTGTAGCCTTCTGTTTTCCAAGACGATTTCAAAAACGTAGAAGGCGGCACCACACTCAAACATGGGTATCCTGCTTGTTGGTACAAAGTCTCAGCTCATTGGCACTCCCAGGTGCCAGGGCCTTCAGTAGATATTTGGATGTTTGGGCAGCTGTGTTGGAAGCAACTTCAGCATGCAGGAAATGCAAGTGCTTCCCAGGACATGAGCAGTGGAGGCACGTGGCTTTGCATGATTTAAAACCTGGGTTTAGATTCCTTACCTTAGCTTCAGTACTTGTGTGCTCTACTACAGGAAACATTTTAGCAGCAGACGCAGGGACTAATTGACATCTGTCCAGAGTTCCCTGTGCTAACAATATTTTATTACATTTTAGTGAACTCACAGTAAGGTTCCTGGTACATAACTGCCCCAGACAGGTGGACAGCAGACTGAAATAATGCACTGCTATAAATTTTTTAGTAAATTGAATGCTATATGATAGCTATTACATTTTAATTACTATGATTATTTTACAGGTATTTCAAACATAGATTGTGTCATCGCAAATGTTACTTATTGCTTAATTGAAATAAAAATACTTCACTTAGTTTTCTGTCTTGGAAGAAAATCCTCCCCCATGCCTTCTTAAAATTTGCACAACATTTATATAGAAATTACTATCCACAAGGGAACTGTAGCTTAAAAGATTGACCAGCTGGTTATGACTGAGCTCTTGTCTCTGTAAGAGATAAAACAGTCCGTGAATCCAGTGCAAGCATATTGCTATTATAGACTAGACTAAAACTTTCTCTTTTACCTTTCATTTACTACTGTACAAAGAAAAAATACAGATTATAAGGCATTATGACATTCAGATAATTATAAAATGGATTTTTCTAAGCACACACTCTCTTTATTAATATTTTGAGGTAAAATGTAATTATTTTCTTACCAATATGCCATATTTAGTATTATCACAATTTATTACCTATTGAAGGAAAGAATAATATATATATATAAAACTATACTAGCTAACAGAACTGTGATAAGTTGCCTACATGGTCTACTGTCCAAATTGGCGACATTATTTTTTTCGTATATACTTGTTTCATGTTCTAAAACAAGAGTCATAACCTGTTTTGGGAACCATGGTTCACTAGATGAGAAAAAGAAAAGATAAATACAACAGAACGAGTTGCTCAGGGGGATGTAGGCAAATATTTTATGGCATTTCATACTGAAACATAGTATGCGAGTGGCTTTTATACATGTTTGGAAGAGATCATGATCTGGGTTGGGAAGTATCACAGCAGGTCTACCTGTGTTATGGCTGCTAATGTGTGCACAGCCTTTGGGGCAGACGGTTTACATCATACAGAAATGCTGAAGTGTTTGAATGCTGTTTCTTAGCATTTGTTTATTAGTATTCCAAATCCAAACCCATCTCCTGTTCTTGTAAGCTACGGATTTTCTTTGTAGTGCTTAGTGGCAGAACTGTATTCTTACAGAACAGAATGAAAAACATAAAATTATCAAAACCAAAAAGTTAAAGCATTTATACAGTGCTCTACTGACAGCTATGATCCTAAATATTTACCTCCAGTTACACTGCTTATAAAATGAAGTATTGTTCTTCTCACATCCTTGAGGTTTTCATGCTATTGTCATATACTACTGCAAAGCTGTAGAAACAAACTTTTTCCCACCTCTTTCCTTTCCAAATGAATTTGAGAATCTCAGATATATTATTAAACAGTCATTCTTCTCCTTGTACTGAATTTTTTTTTTAATTTATGTCCATGTTCTTGGATTAAGATTTTTTTATTGCAAAAGTAGATTGTTAAACATTTAATTAAGCTTAGGCTCTGCAAGCTTCTACCTACAGTAGAAACATTCTATTCTATCGCTTTTGGTTTTGGGTGCGTGCTGCCATTCTTGAATCACTACTGCACATTGAGTTTCAGGCAAATAACCTTGGTTGCAAGGTACCAACTCTGCACCAGCAACATGTTGACTATATGATCAGAATTCACATAAGTAGAAACAAAGAAGACAGCTTTTTCATGTATTCACAGTTGAGCAAGATTATAAAATGTTTGTTGCATCAGGGACCTAATGCTACCACCAGTCATATATCAAAAAAATATGACTGAGCTTTTCTAGTCCATACCTCTTTTATTAGAGGAACTTAATTCTTAGAAAGGCTTCAGAGATGGAGATCTGGCTATCGTTTTGGACTGTTACATACAAAAGACTTTACTTCTATTAGCTGTTGAATGATCTTGTCTAGTGATCAAACCTAAGATTTGACTCCCTTATTTTTGTTAATCTAAATAGGTTAATGTGGTTTCATATACATAGATCACATGGAGGTTTTTTGCATGCTGTGTGTCTTACAAGAAAAATAGAGTGACAAGACTTGAAATGTCAGTGACATGTTGTTTATGTTAAACATTGTGAAATAAATTTCTGTTCATGGGTATGTGCATTTATGATTTAATAACAAATGAATTTTCAACATTAAAGAGAAAGAAAAATTCCTTTTTCTCTAGTTATAATATGAAAATAGTTCTGGAAATTTATAAAGTGCTGGACCAGCTATGCTTTGTTCCTCTGTTAGAGACATCACCTCAAAGACAAAGCGATAATCATAGTTCTGTGTACACTACCCTTTTGCCCTGTTTGCAATGCATAAAATAATCTGGACTTAAACGATGGAAGATTTTCTTTCTGAGATACAGTCTGTCTGGTTTCCCTTCACCAGACCAGAATACCACACACAGCTGCTGACAGAACTTCACTGTATCTTCTCACTGTCAGTGCTGCACAACCCCATCTCCAACCTGAAACACGATCTGGGACTTGTTAGAATTTAACTGATCATATTTGTATTTGCATATGCACGTGGTTTTACTAACATAAATAGAATACTACTGCCTAAGTGGATACCTAACTGTTTATTGGTCTCCCAAGTATATCTTTCCTAAAGAAAAGTGAGATTTTTTCGTGTAAATAATCTTTTGCACTCGTAGCCAAATAAGTATAATTGAAAAATAAAACCCAGCAATGACAATGTAACTTGTAATGAGCTTACAAGAAGAGAAAACAGCTGGATGAAAGATAACACTATGTTTAGTTTGAGAAATTAGATGCATGTGTGTCAGGAGATTCTAAAAGTTGAATATGTAATTTTATATATGTAACTTTTTACAATTCATAAGTTTTAATTAATGATTAAGTCTGTGTTTTAAGTTATCTGAATGTGGGTTTTCTTTGTTACATTGCTACTGCTACTAATTTGGGCAGAGGCTGAAGTTGTGATGCACTATACAGGAAAGAAGGCACAGTACTCTGCCAAGAAGAGCCTTTCTTAATTAGAAAATGTCTACATTAGATTTCTGAAACTGTGATGAAACAATGAAAATGCTAGACAAAAATGGCACTTCTAAAGAAAATTAGGAGTAGAAAAAGATGGAAATAATATGGAAACAACTCTTCAAGGCAAATATTGCAACTAGCACATTGTTGATCTTTGAGCAACTGTTTTGGTTTGGCCTGGATAAATGCCAGGTGCCCACCAAAACTGCTCTATCACTCCCCCTCCTCAGCTGGACAGGGGAGAGGAAATACGATGAAAGGCTCGAGGGTCGAGAGAAGGACAGGGAGAGATCACTCACCAGTTACTGTCAAGGACAAAACAGACTTAACCTGGGGAGAAAAGAGAGTTTAATTTATCACCAATCAAATCAGAATAGGATAATGAGAAATAAAACTAAATCTTTAATCACCTTCCCCCCACCCCTTCCTTCTTCCCCGGCTCAGCTTCAATCCCAGTTTCTCTCCCTCCTCCCCCCAATGGGTGCAGGCGGGCAGGGAATGGGGATTATGGTCAGTTCATCACATGCTGTCTCTGCTGCTCCTTCCTCCTCAGGGGGAGGACTCCTCACACTCTGCCCCTGCTCCAGGGGGAGGTCCCTCTCACAGGAGACAGTTCTCCACAAACGTCTCCAGTGTGAGTCCTTCCCATGGGCTGCAGATCTTCACGAACTGCCCCAGTGTGGGTCGCTCCCATGGGGCGCAGTCCTTCAGGAACAAGCTGCTCCAGCGTGCATCCCCCCTGGGGTCACAAGCCCTGCCAGCAAACCTGCTCGGCGTGGGCTCCTCTCTCCATGGGTCCGCCGGTCCTGCCAGGAGCCTGCTTCAGCACAGGCTCCCCATGAGGTCACAGCCTCCTTCAGGCATCCACCTGCTCCGGCATGGGGTCCCTTCCACGGGCTGCAGGAGGGTATCTGCTCCACTGAGGACCTCCATGGGCTGCAGGGGGACAACCTGCCTCACCATGGTCTTCAGCACGAGCTGCAAGGGAAGGCTCTCTGCTCCAGTGTCTCGAGCACCTCCTCCCCCTCCTTCTTCACTGACCTTGGTGTCTGCAGAGTTGTTTCTTTCACATAGTCTCACTCCTCTCTCTTGACTGCTGTTTCCCTACAGTTTTTTTTTCCCCTTCTTAAATATGTTGTCACAGACGTGCTACCACCTCCGCTGATTGGCTTGGCCTTGGCCAGTGGCAGGTCCATCTTAGAGCCAGCTGGCACTGGCTTTATCAGACATGGGGGAAGCTTCTCACAGCTTCTCACAGAAGCCACCCCTACAGCCCCCCCGCTACAAAAACATTGCCATGCAAACCCTTAACAGCAATGTTAGGTTCAACAACTTGTAGAATGATTTATGGTATTAGGGGCCTGACTCTACTGAAATCAATAGAAAGAATTTCAAAGAGTTTTGAGAGCTTTAGATACAATCCAAAAAGTAAACTGATACTCCTGGGGGACAATTTTTGCATACCTCTTTTGGATTGTCATTTACATTGCTATTGAAAATGTCATTTACCTTAGTATTAATGTAACAGAATAGTAGGGATCATTTAGCAACCAGCAATTATATTCCATTCTAACAATTATTATAGAAACACTGTGCACTTCATAAGAGTCTAGGTGTTTCTTCCCTATAAATATTGAATAACATCTAATCTTGCAACATGTAGTAGATTAAGTAGCTTTTGTCAAATATATCTAAGAAGTAACTATAGCTTTTTCTTTATAGTTATTTACCTTTAAAATGACTTTTTAATTGTTGTTTTAGGCTGAAAATCTACAAATACATTAGAATATAATCTGAGCTTTTGGTCTTTGATCTGTGCTGATGGGGATCATACTGAAGACTGTTTTATTACTGAACTTGTAGTCTCATTTGGCAAAGATTGTTATCAACCATAATGTTACACTTTGATCAGTAAGGGAAGAGCTTCACTGACTGAACGTCTCAGATTTGTTTTCTTCAAACCAATAAAGTCCTTGAAAACATTTTAATGTTACCATTATGGCCACGGTAAATCATCATCTTGCAGCGTGACCTGGATAGGCTGGAAAGCTGGGCAGAGAGGAACCTGATGAGGTTCAACAAAGGCAAATGCAGGGTCCTGCACCTGGGGAGGGACAACCTCATGCACCACTACAGGCTTGGGGTGGACCTGTTGGAGAGCAGCTCTGAGGAGAGGGACCTGGGTGTCCTGGTGGACGACAGGTTAACCATGAGCCAGCAGTGTGCCCTGGCTGCCAAGAAAGCCAATGGGATCCTGGGGTGC
>Ga0065711_1047647_pt1 | contig 12209 bp, 5 predicted proteins | sample Hoacrofraction12_FD_59098 | JGI IMG/M metagenome (GOLD analysis project Ga0065711, IMG submission 59098) | Hoatzin crop microbial communities from Cojedes, Venezuela - Epithelial fraction 12 v2 (version 2) | ecosystem: Host-associated > Birds > Digestive system > Esophagus > Crop | place... | reverse complement strand
TGGTCTTCACTTACAGCTGGAGGGATTTTACCCTCCTGGTCTCCTTCATGCCATTCATCGACTCGGGAGGGGTGAGGAGAGAGGTTGCCAGTGAAGACTGAGGCAAAAAAGGTTGTTGAGTACCTCAGCTTTCTCCTCATCTGCTGTTGCCAGTTCGCCGGTCTCGCTCATGAGCGGGGATACGCTTTCTTTGACCATCTTTTTCCAGCTGACATACCTCTGGAAGCCCTTCTTGTTATTTTTCACATCCCTTGCCAAGTTCAGCTCCAGCTGTGCCATGGCCTTCCTGACCCCATCCCTACACAACCGGGTAGCTTCCCTATACTCTTTCCAGGAAGCCAGTCCCTGCTTCCACTGCCTGTGCAGTTCCCTCTTCTTTCTTAGTTTGACCAGCATCTCTTGCCTCAGCCATGCCGGTCTCTTCCGTTCTCTGCCTGACTTCTTACACTTGGGGATCAAGAGCTCTTGCGCTCTGTGGAATACATCCTTAAAGACCTGCCAATAAAAATGAAAAAAAAGTCAGTGCCAAAGTAACTCTGAAAACTTCTTAGAAGTATTGTTTCATGGTTCAAACAGTGCCATCAAAATGAGCAATATAATGGCATTAGATGAATGAGTTAAATTGTTTGAAAGATGAGAACATTTGAAAAATAACTGTAGAGCTCAATGTTTAGTTATACATCAATTTTCCACTAAAACTTGTGAAAGGACATTTTTACTTTTAATGAAGAATGCTCAATCAGACTGTTTTGCATTCACTATGATTATTTTCTTTTGTAGTAGTAATAAGGGGGCATAAAACAGAAGCTGTATACTGATACTTAACCATATCCCGAAGTGCCACATCTACACTTTTTTTGAACACCTCCAGGGATGGTGTCTCAACCACCTCCCTGAGCAGCCTATTCCAATGCCTCACCACTCTTTCAGTAAAAAATTTTTTCCTAATATCCAGTCTAAACCTCCCCTGATGCAACTTGAGGCCATTGACTCTCGTCCTATTGCTAGTTACTTGGAAGAGACCAACACCTGCCTCACTACAACCTCCTTTCAGCTAGTTGTACAGAGCAATAAGGTCCCCCCTCAGCCTCCTCTTCTCCACACTAAACAGCCCAAACTCCCTCAGCTCCTCCTCATAAGAGTTGTTCTCTAGACCTCTCACCAGCCTCGTTGCCCTTCTCTGGACACACTCCAGCAACTCAATGTCCTTCTTGTAGTGAGGGGCCCAAAACTGAACACAGTACTCTGGAATGGCACTATATGTTTATGTGTAGTCACAGGTGACTTGAATCCCTTGTGCCCAATGTTATGGATCTGTGGGACAGAAACCTGCTAATTATCAGACAAGAGATTTGTAGGAAATTTATTCCCATTACTTCCTGTATCATGACTTTAAAAATAATTGGCCAAATAATACAATGCCTTTTGCAGATTTTAAGATACATCAATGCAATGGGCAGACCAAACCATTGCGATCACCTAGTAATTTCAGCATAGGCTTGAGAATCCAAATTAAGTATGGTACTTCTCATTGTGAAAGATCTGGTATGGGGTTTTGTGGATGGCATTTTTAGGCTTCTACGATGCTTCTTTTGAAGTTTGACTGCACTCTTAAGCCAAATTACCGAAGATTCATGTAGTTCAGACTACCAGTTCAAACTCTTAAAATCTCTTGGATTCCCACATTCAGGGCAAATTTCAAAACCCACCTGTTTGGAGTAGATCTGGTGCTACCACATAGGAAATAATAAGTGCTATCTTGCTCCTGGTATAGGAAACTAAAGTGATTAGAAATATGAAAAACTGTGCTAGAAACTTTTCAAGGAATAAGATCTCACTCAGATCAGATATATCAGTCGTAGGAAATTAAATAAATGAAACACTGCATTGTGTTTTGCAAATAGTGAAGAGGTTTATTAACAGGTATATTTAAATTCAGGGAACATAACACCCATGCAGAAGATAACAGAATTCCCAGATTTAAATTTCAATTCATTGTTTTTTTAAAAACTTTTTAATGGGCTTCAACTGAGGCAGGATTTTCCTATAAAATAGAGTTAATTCCAGCAGCTTCTTCAGTGCTTTAACAAACTGTGACAAGCCTCTCAGCGCATGCGGTGTTTTAGTTAGATATCATAGTAGCAGGCAAATTGATCTCCTCTTGATTTTTCTATCAAGTGTCAGTTAGTTTAAGGTGAAGTCCCAAAATGAATTCAGCTGTGGGGAGTGGAACTAGAGCGGCAGCTCAGCTCTGGCCATGAACTGAGTTGGTGTGTCGTACTGAAGCTAACAAGTTTCCCTTCTCAAGCGAGTACTTATGCAACTGAAAGGGTGAATGTCAGAAAACACATGCTGAGATCCTGCTTAGTAGAACAGAATATTAAATACGTGTATGGTCTGCTGTTTTCTAGGTCAAACTAACAGTCATCTAGCTGTATGTGGATTTGATTCTGAAGGTGCCGAATTCCTTCTCCCCTGTCATGAAAGGCGGGCTATAAACCAGCCTTCAGCCCCCCTCTTGTATGTCCTTGATGCATAACAGTATTGAGCTCATTGTCTTTTAAAACCCTGAAATTTCATCTGCCTCATATATAGGGCTTGTGCATGGTAGTGCTACTGAAGGTAAAATGACGGTTGGTATGGAGCAATTTAAATAAGGCTGACAGCTACAGTGGTGCCACAGAGACTGAGCAGACAGTGGCTTATCGCAGACTGCTGCAGTCTGGTCTGGGTATTTATCCGTGCTGGGCAAAAAGACAAAACAAGCAGTCTCTCTGCTCTCCTTCTTCTATTCTTTTGCAGGATAAAGCAAAAACCACCAACAAAATTCACATCAAAGAGGAATACTATCCTTGTGTGACTTAAGTTCTGCTTTGCAGTACTGACCCTTATTGTTATCTTTATGCATTTAAAGGGCAAAGGGCCTTGTCACAAATGTGTTGGATGGTGTGTATGACTTTAGTAATGCTACCATATAACTTCTTCATAATGATCCAGTGGATGGAATACCCTAGAAGTGGAAGTATGGGTTAATTTCCCTCCTCTCTGTGTAAAGATTCAGACCTCTCACTTCCCAAAAGCATTCTCTATTCACCAGCCTTAAAGTAAAATGTTTTTATAGGGCTTCTGAGGCTGCACTATTGATCAGTGAACATACGCAAAGCCATTTATGCTCACTTGCAACTGCCATAGAAATCTGATAGGTGACTGGTATTGGTGCACACCTGTATTTCCTGCACAACGCGTTGTCAAAATATGGCTATGGTGCATTTGATGTCAGGAAGTTAGAAAATACTCCTGGGATCACTATTTTTAAGTTACCTTAAAAAAATATGCACATTTTAAGAGAACAAAGAAACAGACTGTTACGTGGCCAGGGTACAGAAATTAGATTCTAGTATTATTCCTTATTTTTTATATTTTTACTCTGTGATTGAGACCCTACTGGGACCAAGGACTGTAATACTCTGTCTGTGTTTCAGAACTAAGAGCATTGAATATGGCTCATAGTAACTGAAAGCATCTGGAATAGACTGGTTGAAGGAAAAAAAGGCTATTTTACATTTGTTGCTACCTAACAAAAATAACTGGGAGAAGTAATGTCATAATGTACGGTAATGTCACTGTGAACTCTATCTTCTTTCAGCATAACTGCTTGGCTTTTTGTGGTAAAATGAACACTTTAAAACAATAAAAACAGTGAACTTTTTTATTGTGTGTTATCTTTTGCTAGATCACAGTGAGACAGGCTAATTTAAAACAGGTGACCAAAAAGTATAACTTTCTGAACGTTTTGAAGGTTGTCTCTTTGTTGAAATTTCATTGAAGACAATACCATCATATCAAAGGTGCTTTGAAGTCCTGTTACATTCCAATAAAGACCTCTATTTATTAAAAATTTTTTTGTGCTTGCATATATTAAGTTTTTAAAAGCTGTAGAAAATTTAACTAGGAAATTAAACATTTCTGTTATCTAAATAAACTATTTCAACATAATTCTAGAAAATATGATTTCTGAGGATTTTTTTTTTTTTGTATGTGTACTTAGTAAATGGATTTTTATACTGAGTCTTACTTGACCCTTAGCACATTTTGCAAAGCGTACTTATTGCTGACTTCACTATGAAGCCAGGCCTAAGGTCAGAAGAGATAATCAGCTTGATAATCAGCAAATTTAAAAAAAGGTCACCAAAACCAGATAGTGTTTCACTATTACAAGTAACAGCAAAATTCCTCAACAGTTTTGGTTAGAAGGGTGAGATTACTTCACCTAATATTCCTCTTCTTGCTCAGTTAGAAATAGTGCATATGGCATTGTAAAGAAGGCCTAGATACTGAAGTAGATACAGGAATAGAATTGCCTCTACAGAGTTTCATAAAGAAGAAAGTACTATTTTGCATCTTAACCTGCAGAAATGACTCTTTAGTTAGAGGTAAAAATATTTTTTGTTTTAGTTCTGAAGGTTCCTGGTTTGAACCTTGAAGTCCATTAGTACAGCTGTTCTTACACTGCGTAGGTGTTGCCTGGGGTTCTAGAAATTGTGGGCTTCAGCCTGAGAACAGCTTTCTCCTTGTGCAGGGAACACACAGTGTCTTGGTCAGTGTGTGCATTGCTTCCAGTCCACAAGGCTACAAGCGTGCTGTGGGTCCTCCTGTGCTGCAGTCAGCCTTGCACACTGTGTCTCGCTCCCCAGTCATCTGTATCAACCACTCACTGGAGTGTGTTACCACTCCTGTTTGACCCCACCGCCTCCCCATTCTCTCTCTCTTTGTTGTCAGGTACCTTGACAAGGTTGGTCCTTGTCCAATACCACCTTCAGTTTGGAGCTGGTGTTTTATTCAGGCACATACTGAGGAACATAACAGCTCTCTCGTGCTGTGGCATAAGCATACTCTTCGTGATGCTTCATTCTCTAGCTCACAAAACGCTGAGATGCAGATTTAGTTACAGAAATTGCTACTACCACAGGTCACTACTGTGGCAATGTTCAAACCACTCCGAAATAGTTTTTTTCTATTCCTAACTGCTACGAAAGCAGATAAACATTAAATAATTCCTACAGCAGTACTTCAGAAGGTGGGCTGCTCAGCTACTGTGGGTCCGTCATCAATAAATAGTGTGCTTTTTTTGGGTGAATTAGCACAGGTGTACTTATAACTATGTCTGGAAATAGTAGTGAGAGGATATTTCCCAAGCACCTTCACGCTTCTATTTAACTTCTGGTTGGAACTGAACATAGGACAAGCAAAATACACATTGTAAAGGTATGTTGAAACATCCTTCTGAAGATATTCATAGGTCATTTGAATTCAAGGTAAATTTAGCCCAGATCTTTTAAAATTCCTAACAGGAGATGTATTCTCAAGAGGGAATATTTCAGAGCAGCTGTGCTTTTGTCTAGGTGGGGAATATTTTTTATCCTGAAATGGTCATCCATCCTTAAAATATCCCAAAGGCATTTTATGGTCATGTCTGTACTGCCTCATCAGCAATCCAGTTGTCCTCCGCCAGGCATTTTCAAGTAGAAAAGCAAAAGGACTGGAGGCTAGCCTGTGCGTTTATGACCAACTCCATAAAAATGTGTACACACTTAACTGCTATAAATGGAAATAAATTCCAATTGACTTAGGTGAGAAATAAAGAATTTAAAGGAAGGTTACAAACTTTTGTACATCTAGCTCCAAGGAAAGGATTACAAGGGAGTACAGAATGCACTATTAGAGATAATCAGCCATAATCTAATAGGAATTAGATATGTAAACTTCTAAAGTTTACAAAAATGCACTCACCCCTTGCTGGTGCCACCTAACACAGTTTTTGGTTTGTTAGAGAATAGTTTCTACTGTGGTTACTTGACAACAAAGCAACTGTCCTTAGACTGGCATAACTCTGCCTACTCTTAAATGAATTCCATTTGTGTTTGTCAACAGCATGCACAGCTGAAACTCGGCAGCCTTACAGTCCACTGAAGAATTTTCTCCTTCAGATGAACAAACATAACACAACAAAAAGAAGCGAGTTTGCTTTATATTCCTGAGGCTGTGTAAATAACCTGCATTTTTATGTTCAATAGCTTGATCAACAACATAACTGACTCTTTTCTGCGTAGTTCCCTCAATACAGCTGACCATATAGAATGTATCACAGAAGCCTCCATAAAAGAGTTTAGGTCCTTTATGGGGTTGGCTGCTTTTAACTTCTAGGAAAACTCCAGATTGTGTTAAATAGCGCTGGCTGGGGTGTTTCGTTCCAAAAACTTATAGCCAGTACCTATGAAAATATAACAAGATAGACTTAACAAAACAAATCACCAGAATTTCTTAAAAGAGAAAGGTCTTAATGCAAGGTACTTTTCATTTCATCTACAAATAATTCCTTTTATTATGATCTGTTCAGAGACTGTAAACTGTAGAGGACTCTCTGTTCACTGTCTCCAGTGAGACGATCTGTCTGAAGAGTGCTGATTAACATTCTTTTAAAGAGCTCTGCTGGTTTCAATGAGAATCATGATTGCTTTTTGATATGGCAGCCACTGTGAGTATTTACACTTCTTCCCACTTCAGCTTCATGTTGCTGGAGGCTTTACAGTCGCATCCAGGCATGACTTAAATGATCTGAACCCATTTGTCACATATCTTCAAAAAATTAGGAGCCTTAATATAGAGGGATTTGAGTGAATAGTTTTCAGTTCATATTCAGGAAATGTAACCTCTTTCTTGCTTAACTTCTCTGTGAACAAAGATTTTAGGATTGTATTTGCTCTTTGTCACAGTTCAAATATTTATTTTTGTAAAAAGATCCTATCCTACAATTTGCTTCTCTATTGTATGAAGAAGGTATTAATTGGTTGAGATAAGTTGCTTTATTTTTATGATTTAGTGTTTCGATTCCCAGGAGGTTTAGTACGTCTGTGAGTAAACTAGTCATTGAATGTAGAAACAGATGCTGTCTTCCGGAAAGTGATGTTTAGATCTCGTGTAGTCCTAGCAGATGTCCAGTATGCCTACCAATTTACATGGCCAAGTAGCTTTCTTTATTCAATAGATCTAGCAGCGGTGGTTTTGAGTTAGAATAACTGTGCTGGTTTTGGCTGGGATAGATTTTATTTTCTTCGTAGTAACTACTATGGGACTATGCTCCTCACACCACCCTACGAGCGAGCAGGCTGGGGGCAAACAAAAAGTTGGAAGGGGACACAGCTGGGACAGCTGACCACAACTGACCAAAGGGATATTTGACACCATATGGCATCATGCTAAGCAACAAAAAAGGGTGAGTAAAAAGGAGAAGCGGGGACATTCAGAGTAATAATACTAGTTTTCCCAAGTAACCATTGTGCGTGATGGAGCCCTGCTTTCCTGGAGATGGCTGAACACCTGCTTGCTGATGAGAAGTAACGAATGACTTCCTTGTTTGCTTTGCTTGCGTTTATGGTTTTTGCTTTACCTATTAAACAATCTTTGTCTCAATCCATCAGTTTTGTCACTTTTACTTTTCCAGTTCTGTCCCCCATCTCATGAGGGGGAAAAGGAGTGAGTCCCTGTGTGGTTCTTCGTTGCTGGCTGGGGTTAAATCACGACAAAGAACTGAACAGGGAGAAGAAAGGACTAAACCACACAAACTCTAATTTTAGGAATCTAATTTCTGGTTGAAACACAGTCCAGCAGTACGAATCTCAGGCTTCCCATGTGTCATCATTTAGAGCAGGGCAGCAATAAACAGAGCGGCAGATGCTCTCTGTTAACCCCCACCCTCCCACTACGGGCAGGGAAAAAGGAGAAAAAGGGAGAGAGACTTACAAATTAAATATTAAAACACCTTTACAAATAATATTGATAATATTAAGAAAAAATAAAACAAAATACACAAAACGGATACTGAATTTCCCAGAGTTGGGTGCTGGGGCGCTGGCATTCTGCCAGCAGCTGCGAGGCAGCAACAGGAATTCAGAGACTGGCCCCGGCAGTAGACGGGGACTGGACTGAGGAATGCATGGACTGGAATCCAGATCAGGATCACAGGCAGGACAAAGAGCAGGGTCCTATTCAGAAGCCGCCCATGGACAAACATGGTGACACCCTCATGATCCCCCAGCTTTAAACTGAGTATGACACGTGCAGCATGGAATACCTCACTAGTCAAAATCAGTCACCTGTTCTGTCCGCACCTCCCTGCATATGTGACCCTTTATGACTCCTCATTTGCAGAACATAGAAGGTCTATCAGTGACCTTGGTTGTTATAGTAATAATTATAAACTTGGACCTTTTTCTGTGTTCCTTTTCTACTGTTAGCTCAGTATAACTGTAAACATTAGGTGCTATCAGCTTTGGAGCGGACACTGTCTGTAAAATATGCAGCCAAATTCAGAAAAATGGAGTTACTTAGAAAAACTTAGCTGTAAGGAAAATTCACTAAAAAAGAATTGGTTCTGTTTTAGCCAAAACCATGACACCATGCAAGATGTCTTTAAATTAGTCGTATATGTATTAGGCCCATACACAGGAAAGTCCTAAAAGAAGGCAGAAATCAACCCATGTATTCGGAAGGTGCTGGTACTTTGTAATGGGAATATATTGCTCTGGGAGATGATTACTTCCACCAGCCTTGCCCAGCAAAAGTTGAGGGAAGATAAAGGTATGATGCTTCCTTTTATCTGAAAGTCAGTGTCTGGATCACTGATCCAGGATATTAGATGTGTAAATCCCTTTTCCACTTGTGGCGATCCAAACCTATAAATAATTGGTAGAGTGGTGGTGTTTGTGATATGGCCTTCTTCACAGTTTTTATGAATTTTTCATCTTCCTCCTCTTCCACAACTGAACTTCTTCCCTCCTGTATCAATTGTCAGAGCACCAGTTTTAAAATGGTTTCAGGAACACTTCTCGTTTATGAATGCACTTGCAGGAATGTTGCATTAGTTTCCTGTGAATGGAGAAAGAACCCTGTTTCATGCTACTGAAGTACCACAGCTGCAGACCACTGCTACAGTATGTGAAACAGCAGATGTGAAAAACAACACTTTGGAGGATAAGCCTGGTGAGATGTTGTTTGGATAACGCAACAGTGCATTCTAAGATTGTCATTCACAATTAATTCAGCACCAGTTGTTGTCTAGACAAGTGTCATCATGTTTTATTTATCTCATCCAACAACACTGCTCCTTCTGGGAAGCTCCTTATTTCACACTTCACAGTCTGTACCATTCTTTGTACTGTTCAACATGAGCAGCGGGCATGTGGCCCCCACTGAGACACTTGTTTCACCTGGTGAGAAAGTGTATGTATTACTGAGAAAACAGTATGATCCAGGTTATGTATTTTAAAGATTTTCTTTTACGCTGGTGTTTCATATTCATATTCTTTTGACCTTTCAGGATTAGCATTGCCTTTGAAGGAAGAGAGAAGAGAATCTAGTTAATTTTCATCAAATTTCAGCCACTGCTGGTTTTTTTATACCCACATTCTCAAGTTCTACAACTTGGGTTTTTAAGAGTTTCCCTTATCTGCCTCTATTTCAAAGTGGTATACACGCTTTCTTTTTGTTCTTTTTTGCCTCACACTTACTCACACAAGACTAATCACTTTTTATTTTCCATAGTCATATATATTTAAACTAAAACTGGTACAAGTGCATTCACTGCTTATACGTCATATATAAACTTGGCTGATCTTGAGTTCTTATACTCTGTTCTTCATTATTTAATACTACTAGTTGTTCAAAGTACTGTAAAACTTGTCTTAAACAAGGACCCAACTATGCTATTTACCATGACCTGAAAGACAAAGATTTTTTAGGTCAATGTGGACAGACAGAAAATAGAGTATATGGAAATCAGTCACATATGTAATAACATATTTTTTTCTCCTGAGAAGTCAGCAACAGAATTGAAAGGAATCATGTTGTACCAAGATGAAATGTGGACCAAAGGTAGGGGAAGTGTGTAAATTATTATAGTGATAGAAGTAAAAGACAAGAAAGTTAAGAAAAACATTGGCATACATTTGTAAGTATAATCTCAAAACTGCAGTAATGTCTTTGTTTCCACTAATTCTCTTAATTTACGTAGCTTGAGAAAGAGACAATTTTTAAGAATTTTCTCTTCCTGAGAAAGTTTCTTCTATATATTGCAAAGATTACACTTAGACTTCCAGTAAGAAATGGCAAAAAAGCTTTCAAAACTAAGTCTGAAATGTTGTGCCTGTTTTGCACCACAGCAATTACTGTATGCAGCGTATAAGAAAGTCTCAAATCATTAGTACACATAATGGAAATCAGACAGCAGGTTCTATTCCATATTATGAAAGTTCCTAAAATCTGCAAGATATGAAACAAATTCAGCTAGGCCAAAATATTACCTCTACATTAACATTTAAGCTTTGACTGGATGATATAAAGGTTAGGAGGACTGACTATCAGAGGTTTGCATTTCATTGGTATTTCTGGTACTATCCCCTGATGATTATCTCTTTACATGACAGATGGAGGACTTCTTTCTAATTCTGCTCTAAAAGTATTTTTCAGCCTTTTACCTGAAAACAACTTGTGTACTTGTTCAAGGACATGTAACATATAGGTGACAATTTCTTCGACTATGGTTACTTCTAACTTTTCTGGTACCTAGATTATATTTTGGCTTTTCAGAAATCATTACACAGGACCTACCTGTGGTATGACTTACTTACTAAGACTTAAATGAAGGATTAGCTTCCAGCCACCTTGAAAGAAAGCTCCCATTAAAATTTAAGGCATTTAAAACCAGAAGGATTATTCTATCATCAAATGTGACCTGTGATTGCCATGGGACGTGGCAATCTACTTTTAATTTCTCATTCAATGTACAGAGTTTGATTCCTAACTCTGATTCCGTAAGATCAGTTTCTACGACTGCTTATTAGATTTTCAAACATGTTTTTCATGCTTTCTTCCACACTTAAGTTCATTCTCTAAAAAATACTTCAAAGCTACCAAGTAGATGTCCATCTTTGATATGACGTCTACCAAAAATCTTGAGAACCGTTAGGTGGACAGAAAGCTGTCTGAAAAACAAAGTCTTTTACTTGTGAGGAATCTTGTTTCCTGAATGCAAGTGCAGGTTTCATTGAACTTCAGTCTAAACCAAAAGTGGGAAACTTCCAAGAGAAAACCTAGAAATATGGTGTTTCCTGACTGCAGTGTGCTGCTGCTAAACACATTTAACCTTTTGTACTTCTGTAGTCTGTGTCTTTGGGACGCTCCCGAGGTGAGCTCATTCCAGGCTGAGGACCCAGTTCTGCTTCTGTTACCACTCGTGGAGAAGCTTCCTTGTAAGAAACTGTGAGGTTCAAGAATCTAAAGCCCTAGATCCCAGCCCCCCTGTCAGTACTGTGGGAGTCCACAGAGGAAGAGTATGGGAGAGATGACTTTGTTTCAGTGACAAACATTTCAGTCTCCATGAATCTTGCTAATACTTGGTTTTGTGGGAAATGTTCAAAATGGTCCTTAGCCCCTTCGCAGCATGCTGATGAATACCACTTTACTATATCCTTTTTGGTTTCGTCTGTTAGCATCTATCTATCCTTTCTTAACTAATTTTCAGTTTTCAAGATTTTAAGGGCAATCACGTTCCTTGTTTTGTTTGTACTGCTTTGATCACAGAGTATGTACCCACCATTATGAAATTATGCTTTAACACTCAGGACCAAGACTAACAATCTTTCTACTCAATACAATGGTAATTTAAATAGGAAAAAAAATATCATACAGCAAATAGGAGTATTCCTGGTTTAAAAATTTACTGTAAAAAGTCTGTTTTGCACAATAGTTATATTCTAAGTAAAAGATGTTTTCACAGATCTATTTAGTCAACTGTGTTTGCTGCAGCAAGAGGAGGTAAGAAAGTGACTTCAGTGCCCACTTTTCCATTACATGGTCTGAGTAAAAGCAGTGGGCAGTTGTCTCCAGAGACAGAGGAAAAGTTACAATCTTGTCACTACCACACGTGAAAAATATTATCTATCACAGGGAACGTAATCTGCCATTGTCTTCTCTGGCCTTTTCGCAGTTGAAGTTAAACTCCAACAGGAATCGCATACCTGTTTGAGTGACTTCACGTGCTACCCATGACAGAATCACAGAATCACAGAATCACAGAATCACAGAATAGTAGGGGTTGGAAGGGACCTCTGTGGGTCATCTAGTCCAACCCCCCTGCCGAAGCAGGGGCACCT
>Ga0065711_1047646_pt1 | contig 12209 bp, 5 predicted proteins | sample Hoacrofraction12_FD_59098 | JGI IMG/M metagenome (GOLD analysis project Ga0065711, IMG submission 59098) | Hoatzin crop microbial communities from Cojedes, Venezuela - Epithelial fraction 12 v2 (version 2) | ecosystem: Host-associated > Birds > Digestive system > Esophagus > Crop | place... | reverse complement strand
TGCTTGTTTAGCACACAACTTTAGCAACAGAATAACACTAACCAGTTCAGCCTATGTTGGCGATGGTAAAGTTCTGCTGAGAAAGGACACCTATGAAGTTATTTCTACTTGTGTATCAGTTCTGCTTTTGGATACATTGAAACCTCTGATGTAGGTCCACTTGGGCGCTGGCAATCTTGCAAGAGATTTTGGGTCATTACCATTACCTTTTATCAGGGAGTATTTGAAATACACCTTGTTAGGAACGTGCTCCAGAAACTATGGCTGTTGGCTATTACCAAAGCCCTAGAAAGAGGAGGTGAGGCAAAAACTATGAAAAGTAAGGATGAACAGGGACAAGTCAAAGAATAGTAATAGTGTAAAAACACTGCAAATCTGTGGAAAATTCAGAGAGTGGGGGAAAATAAGTTACAAAAAGGAAAAGAAAATGGTGAATACAGAACAAAAAAGGGCAGGTAAACGGCCTAGAAGAATAAAAAAGTGACAGCAGGAGACAGGATAGCAAATACAGAGAGAGTGTTCCTGTGTAGTCTTTTCTCCCCGCAGAGCATACTCTCTTGACTCTGTGGTTTTTGTCACTGTAGACATTAACAGACGATGCTTTGGAGAGATCACTGCCATGGAGTTATATGAAAATGCACAGGTCCTGCAGCAAATTTCCAAGAAGGCAGAAGTGACAGAATAGCAACTTGGAAACACTGAGATTTAATAAAAGGGATAGAACTAACCTGAGTCTTGGAAGTGCAGCTGAAGAAATAAAGAGACTGAAGAAGAGTCACTTAAAAATTGTATCTAGAGGAGATGGATGTGGCTGTGATACTGATGGAACTGGAGACGAAATGTGGAAGAGGAGGACCACAGCACCTTCTGACTTCTAATGTAAAATTCAGCACAACTGAAAAATCTCATCCAAAAGCTTTTGAACTTCTTTATGCAGCAGGAATAAACAAAGCTAATGAGATTCATGAACGCTGGGATGATGAAATAATCTTACGAGTAATTCCAAAAATTCTGCTAGACTTATACTAAATTACTTATGATGAAATACTCATTTCCATATCAGATTTTCTAAATGCAGATTGCCAGGCATTTCTCTCTCACTCAGTTTTCACACATCTAGGAATCATTACACGATTTCCCACAGTTCCCGTATCAGGTCTGCAGTGGAAAACATAATTATCTGACACCAGAGTTTGAACTACATAAAGTTTTAAGTACCCCCTGTTCACATATAATTGATCACTGGAAGAGAAGCTGGTGTTGTCACTCTCCAGTCACTTAATATTGGGCCACATTTTCAACAACTGGATCTCCATAGATGCAGAACTCCTTTGCTACATGTGGAAAGAAGTGCCCCCCCCCTTTTCAAAACAGTTATTCTTGCCAGAAAGCAGCTGAAATCTAGGCTCTTGTAGGGTTTTTGTACTATCACATGGATAGAGCAGACTTCAAGCAAGCTTGTATAACATTTTGAGTAACCTCCGTTTGGATTTACATTCTCTATTGATATGTACTGATAGAAAACATTCAGTATGTAATGAGAGCTATCTGGAGTTATGTTTTTCAGTATTTTCTACCCTGTCTGTTTCCATGAATAGTTGAATCAATCGACACTGAATTGTTGAAGCAGCCAGAAAAATTCATAGCAAGAAAAAAGGTGACCTGTAAATCATCTATTACAAAGGTAGCTTCTGCAGAAAGAGGATTTACAGTTGGATAACTTCTCAAAATCTACTGTGCAAAGATTATTAAAGTGCACGATCCTAAGGTCTTTGGATGACTAACAAAGTGGAGTGTTCTTTAATGTTAATATTGCCCCCCAAATCCTACAAATACTATATAGAGTGTATATTTTAAATCATAAAGAATGCTTAAACTTGGCAGAAGGCATTAATGAAGGTGTATAGCACGAGAAGTGCTGGTCAATAGGCTCTGCTTGTTTTCACTTATGAGAGGTGTGGTGAGGTGGGAGAATGGACTTGTAGAAGGTGAAGAAACTCCTTATAGCTATGCAAGACTTGAAAGTGTCCATGTTTAAAGAATTATTCAGATCTAGGCTTCACACAGCTCGGCAACTGAACGGAATATTTGGGTTTGCTGACAAACAAAAGCTTCTTTGGCTTTTCTCACCACGGGGCATACATCATGAAACTAATGCAAGCCTTTCTCTGAATTCAGTGAAGAACAGATAGCTGTTTTAAAGCTAACGATTTTAAAAGTCCTGTCCATTTGTAACAAAAACTGAATATTCTTTTTTGCTTCATCCAAACTTTGAAACAACAATTTAACTTCCAGTCACACACACAGTCTCTGGCGCAGCGCTAGCTGCTATGGCATTTTCCCAGCAGCACTGCAGAGGTCTCTACATTTTATCTATGCTTGAGGGGCTTGGTGACAAACTTTAGGGGGCCAAGACCAAAGCGACAGGTAGAAACTTCTATTCCTACCAGCTACAGTTGTTCAAGCAGGATGGTCCTCCTGCAACTTTCTGCTAGTTCTTTTCAAAGGCAGTCAGTGATACTAACCTGCCTCAGGCCAAATTAATTGGATAAAACAGTTTCAGTAGGTATTTTGAGTTAATTCAGGTGGATGCAGAGAAAAAGCGCGTTAGCAACCAGAACTAGTGTGAAGGAAAAAAGGCCGTGGAGCTTTAACTCTGTGTTCAGTCTATTACGGAGCAAATTTCCTAAGGTTGCTCCAGAAAGTGAGAGGATCTATGGAGTCTCAGGCACCTTCTGATAACAAAGGCCTGTGGTACCTGGAACGTATATGTGTGCGTACTGTAGTACTGCAGATATCTATAGAGATATATATCATATCACATGTCTAACTAAATACACACTAGTGAAATTCTTACTACAGATTAGGGGAAAAAAAGTTAATTATTAGAGTCTTTAAACCCTGGAACAGGAGTCCAGTCAGGTTGTAGACACTCCATCCTTGGAGATACTCAAAACTCCACTAAACAAGGCCTTGAGGAACTTGATCTAGTCTGACCTGCTTTAAGCATAGGCAGGACTAGAGATCTTCCAGATGTCCTTTCCAAGTCAAACAATTCTGTTGTACAGACGGACCTGCTGCTGCTAGACAGAGATCCACTACCAGAAAGTAGCATTAAAGTGTCCAGTCTTAGCGACAGAATCAACAAATGCCTTAACAAATACAGAGGTGTCTTCTAGTCAGAGAAACCAAGATAAAGATATATGGAAGTATGTGGAAAAGAAACAAGCAGCAGAAAACATGATCTTCCCCAAAACATTACAAAAAAATCCATTAATAAAGGAAAGGTAACACAAGTGCAGAGGCAAAAAAATATCTAGTAGATAGCACCTGGAGAAACTTAGAGCAAAATCTTAAAGTATCAGCACAGGTTTGACACTGTTACACTGACCCTATCAGTAAGATCAAAGAATATTTCAGCGAAGTATTGAACTAAGAAAAGCAATGGCAAATGGCATGATCATTAAAACACCAAACACAGACATCTTTGAGAACTGTTTTTGTGTTACAGGTCTTCTGCACTCGTATTTTAAGAAGGACAGTTCTTCCAAAAGAGGGAGCAGACTGACTGGACTCTGTCATCTCCCCAGCGTGACCCCAGATACACGGCAGACAAGCCGGAGTTTTGAGGCAGACATTATTGCTGAGAGCAAAGAGCCAAAGAAAAATGAAGGTAAAAGAATTAGAGAGGACTTCTCAGAAGATACAAAAAACTATAAAATATATTTTACCAGGAAAAAAATCAATTCATCGTCTTTTAAAATCAGGCAGATAAAACTGGTGTTCCCGACATGCAATATGGCCTTTGTGCAAGTGAGAATTAGGCCCTGGAGATTGGACTCTGGTCTTCCTGAAGACTGCGGGGAGAAAAAATCGCCTGCTGTATGCCTGGCCTAATCAGACTGATTTTACTAATGGCTTTACCCTAAATTTAGGCTGCTGCAACTTCTCGTCGGGTAAGCGCATACACAACGACGGCAGAGCCTAGAGTGCACCTCGCAGCTCTGGTCCCACGGCAAGAAAAGCCAAGACTCCGCGAGTTGTTCTTTCCACCCTGAGCACCCAGCCCAGGTGCGGGAATTGAGAGGGAGATGAGGGCCACGTAGGAGACCTGAACCACGGCACGTCAAAAATAGCAAGCAACCCCACGGAGCACCTCTGCGGCAGAATGCAGGCCCGCCAGCGTGCTCCTCAGCAAGAGCTGGAGCTTGGTTTTGATCCGAAACAAGAGTCAAAACTAAACCTCCTAGACTTGCTCTAATGGGTGTGTAAGTGAGAAGAATCGAAACCCTAAACCCCAAAGTGGTACAGTTTCTACCAAATGATTTTGCAATACGGCTTTGTTCCAAAGGAAGACACTCATCAAGGTCTAAACTCATGCACGAAGGAAAAGTCCGAAGAAAAGAAGTATATATTTCACCATCATCTTTCTTTTAAATGAAAAAAAATCTGATTTTGAGGATACATTTTAATGCTGGATTCTCAGAATAAACTCACGTGAGTCTATTGATTTCACAGGAGCTATGAGGTTTGCTGAAGATGAGAATCTGACCCAGGTCACTTGAAGTGCCTACTTCAGACAAGGAAAAGAACTTTTCAGTTCTTTTGGACTGAAAGCAGAGAAAGGAGAAAAAAGCATTATCAGGTGAATATTTCTATTATAAGCTTCTGCACATGCTATAATTAAAACCAAAAGGGAAAATAAATGAATACTTAGCATTATTCCTAATACATGTATTTGTCTTAATTAAACACAGAAAAATTATCCTTTCAGTTAATAAGCAAAAGAACATTTTGTATGAAGGATTTTCCTGAGCAACTCTTCAAGCATTAATTGATATACTGTGGCTTACTGCTGTAATTGCCAGTTTTAAGAATTACGGATGTGACTCCAGAGAGCGGTCCACTGGAGGTCGTCCAAAACCAGCATCTGTCTCACAGCACTGAAAAAAATTGGACTTCCCTGGCTACTTGTGTTAGGTATTTCACCATCTTTCACACAGGGGAGGGAAAAACCCACTGGTACCACCAAGAACTTCTCCGAGGTATTGTTGGGAGCTCAGCAAAGCAATAAACAACTCTGTTGTCTGAGTGTGCCCCCCCCACACGCCCATCCCTATTGCTCGGTTTCGGAAGAACCGTATCAAATAGCGAGTTCTGGGGTTCACCTGGTACCAGTTCAAGTTGCTGATTTAAATGTAAAATGCTGCAGGCTAACAAAAGAGAGACGGACAAAGGTTTTGTCGATGGGCTTTGTTGGAAGCAAAATTTCATTGTGCTAACCTTGAGCCAAGTAAGCTATTTGATAGAAAGACGATTCTCAAGCGTTGTACTTCTAACAGCAACTTCATTTGCCTGAGGGAGGGCTGCATGGCAGAAACAAGGGCAAGCATTTCCACGATGCACGTGAGGAGCCGCAAGCACAGCAGCCTCCTGCCAGACACACGGCACCACGCCGCTCCCAGGTCTGCCGGGGTGTGGATAGATCTAGTGACCCTGAAGATTGCATTAGGACAAGAACAAGTTAATTTCCTTTCAGAAAACACAATTTAGACAGTGGTGGTGGTTTTAGCGAAGTCTTTTCCTTGAATTTTTCTGGGTAAAGAGCAAGGTCAGCTGCCTGTCCAACCTGTGTGACAGGACACTAACTCGGAACAGAAGAGGTTCAAGTCTGCAAGGGAGATCTACTCGGCTTGATTTGGGACAAGCTTAAGAACCTTTGCTTAAAGTCAGACACTAAACATCACTTGAAGCCCAAGACGACAGACGTTTCCAAGCCTCGAGGGATACCACCGACAACAATTTCATTCTGGTGAGAGGACAGCTACTACACTCCAGAAATCATCTGTTCCCATCTTCTTATCTATCACTCTGAGTATCAGCCATCAGCACTAAATCAGTAAACTTCTATTCCCCACAAATCACCTTTCATAACTCTCTCCAAGCCAGATCTTTATGCTGCTGTCTATAATCTCCTAAGTAGCACATAAGATTGCATACTATTCTCTTAAAAATACAGTAATGAATACCCTCTCTAACGACTATTAAAATGTAGGGATTGATTCATTTCACTGCCTTTTAAAATTTTATTTTACACAATTCACATTTATTCTAATTGAAAAGAATGAAACTGCAAGTTTGCCTGTTATTAATAGTGTTTTAATACTATCTAAACCATAATATATTTAAAGTAAAAATTCCTATTACATGACACACTTCTAAAGGCAGAAACAAACGGCTGCTTTCGGAAACTTGTAATGAAAGGTTTAGGGAACTTCTTCCAGCTCCATGTCAGGAATTTGAATTAGGTTCCAACTGCGAGAGTGAAACCACCAGACAGTAACATCTACTTTGTGAGAAGAGGAAGCGGAATTGGCACTAACTGTATTACTGTCAGAAGCTTCTGGAGAATCCAGCAAGTGGGCTTGTATCAAGAAACACAACTTAGGAAAATTATGATAGTGAATTCGGAAAAAAAAAGTATCAAAATAATTGTATATATATATTTAAGTATGTAAACATATAAACTTCGTCAATAGTCTAGAGTAAGAGCAGAATTCTTTTATTAGGCCAGTAAGCAGCTTTGGAATAATTAGAGAAGTTATTAGGCACACAGTTCTCTTCTGGGTTTGAAAAGGGAGCAGCAGTTGTCCAAGCTAATTCTGCATTTTGTTCATACGTGCAGTATACAGCAATACACAGGCTCAGTAATAAATACTACTCTCTCTAAGGAATGGACGATACAAACCAATGGTGCAAGTGTATTACAAAAACATTACCTTGTTTTTATCCCTGTTTTCTATCCTGATCTGCTCCCCTCCGTGGTTCATAAACCGTTCAGCTGGCACTTCCCTGCGGCTGTTCTCTAAGCGTCACGCACACACCTGGCTGTCAAAGGCATTCTGCCTTGCCACCTCTCACTGCATTAGGTACCGTAGACCCTTAACATCCATGAAGAATCAAGCCATCAGTTCTTCATTTTCCACAGTATCTTGATTACTAATACATCTTTCCTGTTTAGAAACACATATTCCCTCAAAAATACTGAAGTAACCAGTTATCTAACCAATATTACAGTAATTAAACCCCACTGTGATCTGTCCTTCCCACAGACTTCCTTATGGATTATGTTCTCCCTGTGGCTCACAAGTCCTGATCTCTTTTCACTAACTGCCTGGAATTGCATATTCCACAAATTAATGAACTACTTTTATTCCATTAACTTCTCTCACTTTATTTTCCTGTTGCAATCATCTAAAGTAAGTCTCCTCCCCTTCTGTCCTCCCAATAATTTATTTAAAGCATGATCCTTTTCTCCAGTTTATTCCTATTTTTATTTAAAGGAACTACCTAGTAAGCAGCCCTTAAGTATCTGGGGCTTTTATTTACATTCCCTTTGACACAAATACTTTGTCATCTTCTGCTCATCTTGCTTTGCCTTTCGTGTCTTCACAGTCTTTGGCTCCTACAACATTTCAGCATTTTAGTGTGGAACTGTACGTCAAGATTTATTTCCTACTGTGCTTTCAGTCTGCCCCAATCGTTTTTACTTCATCCTCCAGGTTTCTCAGAGATGGATCTTGGGGGGACCCAACTGGACAGAAGCAAATCGCGATGCAAAAGAGAAACCTGCCTCCACACACTCTTTGCACCAGTTCTCCCAGTAAACTTTTCAAGTTTGTATCTAATACAGTCTTTCACATGGAAACTCAGATTCTGGAGCTCTTGTCTGCTGCGCGATGCTGTTAGATAACACAAGGTCAATTAAGGCAGAGTGCTTTGATTCCAGTAAACATTTTCAATCTAACAAAAATAGCTGTCCTGGAGTTCTACATGCAGGCACACTGCTCGTTGCTTTGATTCTACAGGTTCTTTCACTTTTCTAGCTATCAGTGAGTTTACAAATAGGAAAAATAAAAAGAGGAACAATGAGAAAAAATGAAATTGTCTAGAGTGATTCTTGTTTCAAAATGCTGCAATGTTTGTGAGGCATGTCTCTGAGTTCATCTGAAAAACCTCTGAGAACACAGAACCAGAAATTAGGGGCAATAGTCTGTCTCAAATTTATGAACTGAAATTTGAAATTGGCTGTAAAAACTATGGAAGGAGTAGTTATGAAGGTAATTAATGACAACATGAAGAAGCAGCGGCACTAGACCAAAGACAAAGAACACAATCAGAACTTTATGGAAGATAAAACTTTGAGATATTTACCCAGTCAATGGCATTTTAATATCACATTTTTAGAATTCCTTAGTCACAAAACTTATTGCCTACTCTTCATATTCTTAGGAGAAAATGAGTAGGCTGTTTGTCTGTCTCTGTAGAGACATGTCAATAAAAGCACAGTTCTCTAGTTTCCTCATTGGAAAGCTACGTATAACATTTCAGATTGGCAGAAAAAGTACATACACCCTGTTCAGGAAAGTCCTTTGTATCTTAGTTTTAACAAAATGATGAGCTTGAGAATTAAAATCAATAACCCTTCAAAATGTTTCCACTTCCTATCATTTACATCATACACTACAGCATCATTTGCAACAGTCCTGCCAGGTTCAGTGTTTGAAATTACCTGCCCTTCATCTTCCACACCTTCTTCCCCATAGAATTGAAAGTCTTCAGACACTGTGTTAGTCTTCGAAAAAATAAAATGGTTCTGACTTTGAATATTTTAATAAAAAACAAACCAACCAATAAACAGTTGAATCCTAACTGGTTGTCAATCATTTGCCACCCACCCCCACACCGGCTGTGCACTTTATTGTTGAAATTATAACCTGAAGGTCTTTTCAATATACAGTGCTGTACAAATGCCTGTGAAGTAGCAGGACATAATGTTCTGGGGAATTAAGGTAGCCACCAATAACAAGTTAAATGAACATTCAGTCATTGCTGTCCCTCGTGTTTGTAAGTTACAGGGCAGATACAGTCATTAGTACAGCACAGGGAGTTCTCAGCTAATTAGAAGTCCACAAAGGCCCTAGGTGAAGTTGGTAGAAACATGACTGAATTTGCACGGATGCCCCAGTCGAAGGTGATGTTGGTTGGTAAGTGCCTACTGATACACCCCTGAAAAGATAACTTCAATACAGAAGGGCGTTTTCATAAATCTCCCTTTTTCATTCTCTTTATCAAACTTCCTGCCCACCTGCTGCCTCTTCTCTTCTGCTCCAGTGGCTGTGTCTCCCAGTATTCCAGAGGAGCATAGGCCAAACTCATTAATATTCACCAGTTCAGCTTTTCCTCCATTCTGTTCGAGTTCAAAGGGTACTGTAACAAACAACTGCAGGCTGTACCCAGAGGCTAATACCTCTATTTATCTTCCTGTGTTTCACTGGAAGATAGACACAAAATGAAAACTACTTTGTCCTCAATCACAAACCTTCATAAAGTGCGGCAATTAAAATTTCTCTGAAATTTCCTTGCAGCTCAGAAGATGCTCAGAGACTTGTTTGTAAAAGGCAGTCAAAGTGGCCACCTTTGTGGGAGGCTTTATACGGCTTCAGTTCCTCCTGTCGGGCACCTCTCCGCCTCTCGTACAGCTCGCCGTGCACATGGGAGCGGGCCACTGCCTTCTCTCAGTGATTCTCTGTAACTGTGCTGCAGTTCCGGAGGTCCCGAGTTCTCGGTTCCCTCCTTTACAAGGCAGTTTACTAACTTCACCCCTAGAGAAGACTGCCGACAACTATAATCCCTCTCTTTCCCCTAAATTTACAAATAAAGTAACTGAGAAGTTCTAGAAACTTGCTACAAGCAAAATGAGCAACTTCATCTATGTCACTAACATGACAGAGCCAACTCCTATACATTCAGCTCTCCATACCTTTCAGCTCACTAGAGGACTAATAACAGGGAATTTTGCTAGAAGCTATGAGCTCCTCAGCTTCAGATGTCACAGAGAAAAGAAACCTGGGCTTATTAGTCACCAGTCACAGGATGAGCCACCAAAGTGATGCGAGTGCAAAAAGAGTAAATGAGAAGCTAGGGAGAATCAAGCCAGGCATTTCCAGGAGAGACTGCAAAACATTAATCTTTGTCAAAATATTTGGAATGCTCAGTACAGCTCTGGTTATTCATATTTTTAAAAGCTAAGTGAGACTGAAACATGTATAGGAAAAAGTTACCACCAGAGGAATGAAGAGACTGTTCCGTGAGAAGAAACTTAGAAAAACTCAGCAGAGGGTATGACTGTTCTCTATAAATACACGACAGGGTAAACACCAGGGTTTTAAAAGAAGAGTTTAAGCTAAAGGTTAGAGTAGGTAAATGAAGAAACGCAAGTAAACTGAATTCTCTGAGACTGGAAACTAGAGGAGGTTTCTAGCCATCAGGATAATGGCATTCCAGAAGAGTTATCTAAGTAAAGCAGTCAAGACAAAAATCCTAACTATCGTAAAGTTTGGTCTGAAGTTTATGAAACAGGAATGGCAATACGACTTCTTGATCCATGAAGCTTTTTCCAGCCCCTGTTTCCTAACATGCTTCTTCCAGAGGCACAGATAGAGAGCGAGGAGCCTCCACACCTAATATGCATCCGCTGCATCGCAAACATGGCATCCTGTGAAGCCCAGCCCCGAGAAGAGACAGCAACCTCTTTCATGCAAAAAAATAATGCCATCAATACCAGTGAAACGTTCCTGCAGCTGCTGGGTTCAGACTTTTATCACCTAATCAAACTAGGAAAAAACACAGAAAAAAGATTGACAGTCCAGTTTTCCCCAGCATATTCAGATTACAGTTGATATTTCGTGTAATGTATCTTTTATTGAGTTCAGAGGGTCTGAAGTGGCCCTTTTAGACCAGGTAATGACTAGATTGTAGTGGACATTGACTGAAAATTATACAGAGAATTACTTTCTGAACACAGAGCGCAAGATGCTGTTTCTGTAGACTCAAAAAAGGTCTGAACTTGAGTTAGTAAACTGGTATTTCCAGAGATTAGTCTTGCTCTTACCTTCAGACATAGCTAAAAGCCTAGTCGACAGTCGACTCAGCTCTTGGTCTTAACCCAAACGCCCTGTGTTTTTCTTTTTGCATCCAGCGAAACGGCCAGAGCTGGCCCTCCCCTGCAGGCCCTGCAGAAGCGAGCTGAGGCGCAGGAGGTGCCTGTGAGGAGAGGCTCACCGTACCACGGGTTTACACGCAGAAATTGAAACCCCTTCACGCACACACACTTTGAGTAACTTATACCCTTTCAAAATTTCTGAAGTGCACGCGTATTCTCACTTCCCGCACCTGGCAGATCACAGCACAGGGTCTGACTGAGCGCACGGAGCTTCATGGTCTGCTTTGCACCCATCTTCAGCCAGAACAGAAAGCCTAGGGTAGAATTAATCCCCAGTCTCCTTCCTTATAGTCCTGTGATTTGCACAACTCCTGTACCGATGCACATTTTAGGAAGTATAGGCTACTCCAGGAGCCCCAGCATAACTAATAATTAACTTATTTAGCAGCCCTCAGCCACATTAGTACTACACAGCAAGCAAAAAAGCCCTGAGGGTTTTTTCTCATAAGCTTTGACAGCTGATAGATTGTCTTGTTTAGCCAACAGAAAACATCTTAAAAAGCTGAGAACTCATAGGAGGGAGATCATTACCCTTTCCTGCCACACTCCTCACCATTTTTGTCTAGCTACCATGGGCCTGCTCTGCTCCCTCACCTCGTCTGGCACCTCAGCCACCAGACAGCCTAACTTCCAGCAAGGCAGCAGTGTCTTCCTCAAGCTTGCTACGTGCACGGTAAGTCACACCTACTTGCAAGGCTAACAACAAGGAGGAAAAATTCAGGGAGCTCCCAGTGCAATGACCCAAACCGGAATCCCAGGTCCCTGCCGCTGAAATCCCCTCACTCCCGCTGTTCTTTTTTCTCCTCTCATAACCAACCCTAGCGATTTGCTTTGCTGCAAACGTCTCCTCCCTCTCACTGAAAGATTTGGGGTGAGAGTCTGCACGTGCTGGGGTAACTTCTTACCCCTACACGAAGGCTTCACGCTCAGCATCTCAAACGGGCCACCAGTCCCCATGCTGTCCCTGCGCGGGGAGGCCTTCAGCTCAGAAACCTCCCGTCACTCGAACGCTTTGAAGAGCACAGGTAAATAAGACAGGTTAGATACCATACTTCTGTCCTCACCATGACTAGTCTTTGTGTGCTAAAAGACTGCAACCTAAAAATAATGAAAAAAAAAAAAAAAAAAAAAAAACCAAACCCCC
>Ga0065711_1009063_pt1 | contig 12209 bp, 5 predicted proteins | sample Hoacrofraction12_FD_59098 | JGI IMG/M metagenome (GOLD analysis project Ga0065711, IMG submission 59098) | Hoatzin crop microbial communities from Cojedes, Venezuela - Epithelial fraction 12 v2 (version 2) | ecosystem: Host-associated > Birds > Digestive system > Esophagus > Crop | place... | reverse complement strand
AGCTCTGCCTTCTCCGCATCCTCCGTCACCAGGACACCCGCCTCATTCAGCAGCGGCCCCACGTTGTCCCTAGCCTTCCTTTTGCTGCTGATGTAGTTGAAGAAGCCCTTCTTGTTGTTTTTGACATCCGACAACAAGAAGGGATGAACTCCAGTATGGTTAGCACTGAAGAAGGACTGAACAAGATGCCTTCTCTGGGATTCTTTCATAACTAACTTCATTATTCATTTCTGTTAAGCCTAGACTTAAAAATGAATGAGAACCAAATTCTAAATATGTCTTGATTGTGCTATTACTGCCCTTGCCAAAGCACACAGTTTTCTGTATTTTTGACCAAACTCCATAGAGGGAAGGTTCTAATTTAGGTCAGGAATGAAGTGTATACCTTGTGGAGCTAAATTTTGTCTGGGCAGGAAATGGAGATCCTGGTGTGGCTGAAGAACTTCACCAGACTGGCTTGGGGTTTTGTAAAAATAAACAAACAAAAAAAGAATACATTTGTGCTCTGACCTTAACTTCCCTTAGAAATAACATTGTGTTTCTCTTTCTGTCAGCAAACACTTCTCACCTGATGCCAGCTTGTCATCACACAAATCAACATGAGAAGTCATGCAGTAGACAGAGAAAACATTACCTCTTGCATTCAGATTTCTGGTAACTCTGAAATTAATATAAAACAACCAATAGTAATGTCTATTTTGCAGAAACAGAATTCAAGCCTCTGTTTCTGCAATTTCTGGAACTCAAGCAAAATTACACTTCAAGGGTATATTTGGTGAATCAGCACACTTTCATTCTATTTACAGTTCACCTTTCCAGCTGTGCAGTACCCTGACTGGTGTTCACCATTTCAGGGCAGTCAAACGTCCACAGTGATACAACAAAGCCCAAACTTTCATTGAACTTTATCAATTTGTAAAGTCTCACAGGCTCAGGAGATTTGGGCCTTTCAGGCAACAGTTCAGTTCAGCCCTGCTTCGGCAAGAACAAAGACGTGATAAATGTTTATCTCTTCATACCACACTTCCGTCCTAAATTGACTGCCATGTCATCAAAAAAGAGTAGGAATCCAAATGCGTGGAATTCAGAATCGTGACTATACCTAAAATGAGGGGTTTTGCTAAAGAGAACGATTCTTCATCAATCCCTCAGAGCAGGCCTTTACTTTATAGGCACAATTAAGCACTGCTTCCAAAATTTACTTTCTGCATACTTTACAGACCTCTTCAGTGATGCAGGCTTGTTGGGTTTGCTAACCAGAAAATATACGAGTTGTAAACATTCCTCATGAGCACAGCATCCCACAGCATAAAGAACAGCTCCAGGAATTCTTTTTCCCCACTCTTTTCCAGATCTTCTGATGTGTAACAGATGGTCATTATTATTTCTCTTTTTGGTTTCTATTCCTTTTATCTTTACCCAAAGTATTTCACCACCACATATTTGTACTGTCAAATTGCACCATGGTAGAATTATGCACACTTCTGGAATGTGGGATCATCTCTTCAGTTCTTCACCCGTACTACCACTTCCAGATAAATCCCCACTTTTGCTGACATTCCACTTCTGAGAATCATCTTACAAATGCCATACTCTATCATTTTCCCTGAATCACAATCTCCATCATTTAGAATAATTTTCAGTTCTACTGTTGTTTTTTCCTTACTTCTCATTTATAGTAAAACATCTGAATACAAAAATATTTACAGTACACAATGTCCTTTATCATAAATTTCGTACCAGAAAGAACCTCAAAGTGGACAAAAGGTATGATCCCACTGGACTTCCAGTGCTCATGTCACCACCAGGTTTGTCATTGGTTTGGTACCTTGTTTTCTTTCTCCAGAGATAATCCTGCAATACTGAAAAGTTTTCAGACACATAGTTCATATTTTCATTTCCCTCTCTATGGAATCATGATTCTCTCCTAGGGAAACTATCCCATATCCTTCATTTTCATAAGGGCTTTTCAATCAGTAGAAGATGTGTTTCAACTATTATCATCTAGTCTGACACACATTTTAAAATTAATAGTACTATGGAAAAAACTTAATGAAATCTGAGATCTATTCCTAACTCCTGTAACAAAAGCATCAGGTGGCACTCAATAATTTAAATAGATGGGCTCCATTTACACTACTCGAATATACTGAGGCACAATTTATTGTTGCACTCATTTGTTCAGTCTGGCTACTATTAATTTCACAAATTTCATCATTATTCAAACAGATCTTCCAGCGTAAAAATGCTTTATATTGTAGTCTTATCATAACTGTTGAATAAGCTAATGTATTTCAGCACAAATATTCTCTATCATTTGCAATTACATTATAAGTACATTCATTCTGAGCAATAAAGCAAGAAACATTTTATTCAGATCTTACATTCTTCTGAAGATAAACATGTTTATCAAAATTCTTGTTATGGTTTGTGTTTGTGGGATGAGGTTAAAGAAATGACAAATTCACTTTGGAAAATATATTTCTTCAGAATGTTTTACCACGCTTCTGGTCCCAAGAGCTATGCCTTCAATGTGCTTGAAAAGAGTTCTATATTGGCAACAGGAGCGTGAGTTTAAATTTGAACAAAACAGGTATTATAGAAGAAGCTGCATATGAAAGTAGCAAGAAGCCTTTGAGGTTCAAGAAGCCTTTATTATCTTCCTAAGGGGCCTGTTTAGCTCCGGCACGAAAAGTAATTTATACACATATAGTCTTCTTTATTTTCATAGGAATAATTATTTCTTCCTGCTACAGTTTTCCTTCTTCTGCCGCTTTCTCAATAGTGCAGTTTAACTTCTTTGTAATATATAGTTACAAAACATTGCTTGCAACATTAATTTCAAAAAGGTATCACAACCTTCTTTGAAGGTGGCTGTAGTTCAGTATATGCAGTATGTCTCCTGCATTGAGATTTTTTTCCAGATTTAGTTAGCTATTTTTATCAAAGATGAGCAGAATTGCTGACAGTACAAGAAGCAGAAAAGACAGAGTCTCCCAAATGTAAAAAGGAACAGAACACAGATTACAGTCTGAGTTGTGGGTTATTATAAGTTGTATGCACTCCCGCTAGAAGTTATCTCTCTAATATGCATCGCGACTTTCTTGCTGCTCTATCTTTACTTATACAGTTCAAATGCCAATCTAGCTAGCACGATAAACAGGCCAAGGTAGCAGGTAAAAAAAGGCATGCAGAAATGGATTTATATCAAATAATGGATGTGAAACTCAGATTTCAATAACCTACACTTTTGTAAGAGATGGCTGGATTCATTTGTGTATGTGATTACTCTCTCAGTTGAAGCTGGGAAGCTGGGAGCTGAATGTAGTGAGTGGCAATTCCCGCACTGAATGACCTTCTAACCAATTCATACAGGGACATGTAACTATAGGAAAGGAGAGTATTATTTTTCCAAAGTTGTCAGCCTTCTTTGCTCAGCTCAGGTTTGCAAAAAGAAGCTAGGCATTTTGTCTTTCTTACATTTTCTTCAATAGCACACAATGCCTCTGTAATTTAAAATTCTCTCACTGCTTTGATGCTGATTGAAGCTGAATACAGTCTACTTTCCTTTTCCTCTAAAAGCTGATTTAGAACTGCTGCACAGAAAACAAAACATAAAAATGTGGTTTTGTCAGTTTTATGCAAGTAGACAGGACTTAAAGACATGTGGGTTTAAAGGCTGAAACACTTTCATCATCCAGCTCTAATTCTCAAGTGTTTGGCTGTTCAATTTTGCAAGCACAAGACAGCAATTATATGTGGAAATTGAGAAATTAGAACTCTTATCAAGCCCAAGTATTTGTATAAAGGCACAATTTCGGCAAAAAAAAAAGAAATCCAGATTCAAGGCGTGTAAGGCGACATACAGGGAGTGAAATACATTTTGAAAGTGTACCTGCCAAAGACAGAGTCTGTTAAATGTTTGCTGACCAGAACCCTTATATGTGTATGTGGGAGGCAGTGGTTGTAAAAAATGTTCTTAAAATAGATAAGCATTCCTCCATATCTTTATAGGTAGATGACTTTGTCTCCTTGAATATGCAGTACCTCTGAGCATTTCCAAGAATTACTATTATCTAGCTCCATAGCAATATAAGCAAGTGAAAAGCACTGAGTTGAACATTCCACAAACACATAAAATGAGTATTTAAACTGTGAAAATTATGTTTGCTGCCAACAAACGCTAGGTTTTACTAAATTTAAAATCATAATTTTGATATGGGGTTTGATTTTCAGAAGGACAAACATATTTTTTACTTAGAAGAAACTGCTGCAATTTTCCAAGCAAAAATTTGCACAAGCCTATTATTCCACAACTGTTCCTCCTTCCCTAAACCAAAAGCGAAAGAAGGGCTCACCTGTTAATCAGGAGCTTGAAACTATTCTTTTTTATTTCCATTTCTTCTTTCAGTGTTAGCTTTCTTACTCTACCCCTGACCCACAGGTGAAACTAACTTGAGAAATCTGCCCCCTCTTCAGTTATTATGAATGACCACCACCACAAACAAATGACCTACAGGTTACAGTTCATGCAGATTTAAAGCCAATACCCTGCTAACCAGGGGCTCTCTGCATTCCCAGTTCATCGAAGTCTCCATTCTGCTCAGAAAAAATGCAGTGAATTCAGGACAAGACCTTACAAGTTCATCCAGCAATGCTTGCTGAAACCTGATGAGCTCTTTCTAAAGACAATAGACAGGTAGACATTTAGAAGCTAATTGTTTCTCTACTAATCTTCAAAACACATGCCATGGCCATGTAGAACACAGGACTATGGCAATACTTTCAATGGGACCTGCAAAAACCCAAGTCTTCTGATTAATTTTGCCCAACTGAAGGACTTTCCTTTGGATCAAATAATTTTCTGTCACTGAGAATTTGAAGATCGGACTCTCACTTTCTAGAAAGTTAACTTATGCATGAAACTTGCAAAGTTTGCTGACAGTGGTTAGAAGCTAGTGTCCATATTCTGTCTCATATACTGTCTGTGCAATCCAGGAATCACAGATGTTGCCCCGTGCTTTCTTTTTCATTGTGAATTACTGCTCTATTGAAAAAGAAAGGATGAAAAATGTTGCTGCTACAGTGATTTGGGGACAGGATAGTGATCTAAATAGAAATAGTTACATTAAATCTATTTACAAAGTGACTGCATAGCTGACGAGGAAGAGCTGGCATTGGCCATCAGAAAGACTTTGAAGTTCCACAAAGAAGTCTTGTGCATGCTTTGAAGTCTACAAAAAATACATTATTCTTTATTTGAAATACGTTTATACATGAGGAACGGTATTCACTTAGGAGTGGGACTATGCCCCACTTTTCTATCAGCAGAAAGTCCCAATGCAGCAGTAGTCCTACAGTCAAAAACTCCTCTGCCAGTCATGCTTCTTTCCTTCAGGGCACCTGCCTAAGGAATACCATCAAAAGAAGACATCTGCCAATATTAACTGTGACTCCATTACAGAAATTATGCCAGCAAAAACTTTTTCATTTCCTATGCTCCTGAAGAATGACAGAGGAAGGATACCTCTAGAAAGGAAAATGAGCCAAGTATTTGTCAAGTATCCAACCATGCTGCAATGAAGAATGGGACAATTTTCTGACTTCAGAGAAGGCGCGGATTAGGCTGCTTTTAGCCTCTTATCAAAGTTTCTACTGACTATTCTGCTACAGAGCATGTCCCCAGCCACATACACCCCAAAATCTAAACTCAGGGGCAGAGGTAATATTCTATGAAAGAAAACAAAATTCCAGGGCAATTCTGAATGAAGCAAACTCAAGTAGCAATACTACTCAATTAGAACAGTAGCAAATGGAATGTAAGTGAAAAGAGCAGTTTGGATACTCATCCTCCTAGAATCCTTTGAAGTAACTTGCTGAGGAGGTAGCATGATGTTCTAAAAGTAATTTGTCTGGTAAAAGAAGGGGGGGAAAAACCCCTTTAGCTTCTTGCCATGTTTTCTCAGCTTCATATTTCGTTATGGATATTCAAGGTACCATAAAAGCAAGACAAAAAGGAGGTGAAAAAAAATCAGTCACTAAAATAATATTTATTTAATTATCTTGATTAGCCTTAATCATTATTACATTAAGCAATTTTTATTCTGTCTGTGGAATATAACACCTCTGTAGGCCAGATTTTTAAAATGTGCCTCAACTCAGTGTGTGGTTATGTGAAGCAAAATGTCTTGCACGTGCCCTTTTTCACGTTAGCTGTTGAGAGCAAAAGTGGTAGAAATGGCATTAACATCATTCAGCCTGTGTAAAAAAAAAGGCAGGCACAACCAGAGCAGAGGAGTTCTGGATTTAGAAGTTGTTATTTGTTAAGATAAAAGGGAGCTGACAGAAGAGCACATGTGAGTGACTTAGGCATCTACGAATGGAGCTCACACTAGGTCTCTGAAAATTTGACCTTCATTAAATTTGCAATACTTCTTTCTTATACTATCTGAACAGTGTTATAACTTTCATTGTAACTAGCTAGATTTAATGTTAATGTGTCTGGTAGTTTAGGTATTTTTATCTTGCAGAGCTCTACATTCAGGGGAAAGTCAATGCTGTGGATCCTTCAGCTGTACTAGAAATCTCCAGTGAATATTCTCCCCTCATTACACACAGTGAACTTTCATTAATACCAATACTGGTTTGGTGCATAGAATACACAATACAGATCTATACTGCAGCTCATGAAACACAATTTTGCTCCTGTATTAAACTTGAGCTCTTTTATTGATTCTTTTGCTACCCACCCTCCTCAAGGATAACACTAAATTGCTTGCAGACTTCATTATAAAATTATAAATTTAGAGCCAAAAAAAAATCAATGATGTAGACCTGTAGTGATTAATATGTGTCTAACAAACAAACTTTCCCAGTTCTCTCATGTGTTATTTGCTCATTTTGAAAGAGAAACAGAAAAAGAGCTTCAAAAATATAAAAGTGAAATATAGTCCTTTATTTCTGGGGAAGAGAATCTACAAATTTAAATCATTAAACCATAAGTATACGCTGAACATTGGAAGGATTTGCAGTAGAAATATCAGGTTGAGATTAAGTCAATAAAATTAATCACTCGTGACCCTGAAGGAGCAAAAGGGTTGAAAAATGCTACAAAATTGAAAGCTACCATGAGCAAAGGGACTTGGGGAATTCATTTTAATTCACCACAGCCAAGTTCAAATACAAGCTGTTCTTTGTTATTCAACCTGAGGTATTATTTTTCATATAGACGCTCACATCTGACCAAGCCATAATCACATACCGTAGAGTTTTCTTTATCTGATTTTAGAAGTTTCCTGTTTTAGCTATATATTAACAATGAACTGCATATGGATGGGGTGGTATCACAGGGTAGACTATATTCTGCTCACCTAACCACATCTATCAGTGTATTAAGTGCCTCAAAGCTGGGACTTGAGCAACGGGTAGTAAAGTTGGCCTTAAGTCACTACTCTCTTCCTTACATGGGCCTAACAGATATTTTATATTGTGAATTCTTTGCTTTTTCAGCAGAGCAGACAGCTCTCCTGCAGTTGCCTAAGAGAAGGCTATGAATTGCAATAACCCCTTATCTCTCATCTGTGTTTAATGACTGTGTTGTCTAAAACAGTACTTCTAAAATGTACCCCAAGGTGCATTCTACCCACAAGAAACTGCAAACAGCAAATGCAACCATCCCCCATCCAAGGATCCACATGCTGTGATGATGGGCAGAGACTTCTTTGTAGAAATTATCTAAGAAATAAGGTGTGAATTTAAAGGGTTGAGAAGGATTTAGGAAAGGTTGTGTAAAGGACACATGATCAACCACCTGAGAAGTAATTTGTAATTCAAATAAAACATGCTTGTGCTTTCGGATCTGATGTGACCTGGTCCATCTTCTCTGGAAGCCAAGATGTGTCTGTCCACTGTAGGACTGTGCACTATGGGTGAATTTTAATTTGGCTGCAGAGATTTAGGTTCTTCCTCTAGCCCTGAGAAAATTAAAACAAATTGAAGAGGACTCTTTTTGCTTCAGCGCAGTGCATTAGACACCTGATTTCACAGCTATGAAAGTGGGGACAGCTGGATTTGAAGACTTTGAAGTAATGGAGAGAATTGCTTAATACATGATGTAAAGTAACAGTTCCAAAAGTTCCAGAAACCAGCCAAAGTTCAAACATTTTATTTCAAGGTATGCTTCGAAAAAACACCAACTCAGGAACTATTTATGTTACCAGAACTAGTGAAATAGGGGGTGCATGAAAAAGTATATATGCCATTACCCCATTCATAAGCAAAATCAAAGACCACATCCAGTATTTGCAGTGAAAAAGTTTCAATGAGAACATAATCTATGATAGCACAGCTCCACGTTACTGGCCTGACATGGCTTTCTTTCCAGAATCTTTCCAAGAATTAGCTGAAACCATTGTTTATTTATAAGACTTCCACTGAAGCTAGTTTAAATAGACAGATTTTTTTTAAAGATTTCCAGAAATATATAGCGGCCATCTGCAGGCAAGTTTATTCCTGAACAGACATTTATGAATTTGCATCCAAGGTAAATAAAGAGCTGTTAAGCAATTAAGCTGGAGAAAATGCATTTTTCAGACAGAAAATAAACATTTGGTTTTAGTCAGCTGATGTACAAGTACCACAATTTAAAATTTGAAAACATAACTTTCTGCACACAATGTTGAGACTGAATTTCTGCTTGAAAAACAGAATGTGTGAGTGTTCTTGACTATGTGGATTTTTTTGCTGCTTCTCAACATGGAAGGTGCTAACCTTCCACAGGATTTGAAAGGTAACCTTGATTGACATCTCCCTCTTATTCTTACCCCGTACACAAGACCTTCCTAATGATCTGTACCCTGCCATCCTTTTTCAGACAAATGGCCATTTCAAGTCAAAGGGAATTTTGTTTGTCAAGCCTTGAGTAAGGACTTTGGGAGTAAATGTAATTCCTGGAATGAATTTCTTATCACCTAGGGATATAGGTGGAAATTGAGCTTTATTTTATCCTGCCAGTTCTGAGGTGGAGAGCACTGAAGGGTAATATAGCTTTGCTTCAGTCACTCTGTGGTAAATAGAGAGTTTTCTTTCCAAGTCCCTGTTTTCAGCACCTTCCTCAGGTATTACCTTTGGCTTTAAATATTTTACCCTTGTTTCTATCCCCATCAATGTTTCCCATCTTTTATACTCTTCATGTATGAACAATATCCAGATATTCCTTTTGATATACAAGACCTAAAATAGTCTAAGGATATTTATTTAGCTGCAGATATGTTAAGATATCTTTAGAATAGGTTATGCAGAAACTATTTGGCTTTAAAATAGCAGATGTAGCATCTGTGCAGCTCCCTGTGAGGAAAATGAGAAGTTCTTGTGACAGAAAAGTTGTGAAAGAAAAGAATGAGATAGTTACAAGCCACGCTATTTTCTAAGGTATACAAGGTCTTGGTCCAGCAGCCAGTCAGAAGATGACTTTCTAGAACTATGTGAAACCCTACTGGCATTATTAATAGGAAACTGCACTGTTGTATCTACAGTCCTTAGTCTTATAATTACACAGATGTATGTACTCTTCTGGGAATATAAAATGAACAACCAATGAGGAATGTGACACAAGCGTGCTAGTTCTGTAGTCCATCTGGACTAAAACTGCATTTCTTACATACAGGAAAAATGAGATGTGACAAGTATGCTCGGCTTGCTAAAGCAAAGGAAAAATAATATAGCTCTTTTCAATATGATTTTCTTTGAGATAGAGATTGAAATAATACCTGTAGGTTGTTGCTGTGCTCAAAGTCACTAAAGCTTAAAAGAATAAAACCATAACAATTTTTTTTAAACAGTAGAATTTAGGTGTGGTTCCCAAACCTGCTCATGGAATAAAAATGTGTTTGGAAGGAGTTGGCTAATGGTTTCTGAGCTGTGCTGTACCACTCCCTAAAATCTCTAACAGCATTAGCAGCTTGTCCACATTATTCCACTTTCTATAGTACTAACTTTCACCCACACTAATATTTGTACCATCTGTGGTATTTACCTAGTTTTACTTTACAGTTTGTTTTAAAGAAAGAACTGGATGCGGGGGGTAGGTCCATTAGACTCTGTTACATACAATGATCTAGACGCACCGTATGGCGTCTCCTATACTCCCTATACTGCTAAGTGCCAGAAATCAGGAAGGTAAATTGGAATAAAAATCTTGCCACTCTTGCCCAGTATCTTACATATTTACCCTAAATAGTAAAAAATGTCCACCATTGGTAGGAGGAGTCTATGCTAGCCAGGTCTGGTTTTATGTGGTACAGACATTTTTATATTCTTAACGTTATCTGCATTTTCATAGGACTCCTCACAGCCTCAGCTAAGGGTCAGGACACCCTGTGCTAGATACTGTACAAACACAGAATAAAGTTCCTGTCCCAAAGGATTTAGTAAGGCAAAAAATGGAACAGACACACTTTGTCAGAAAGAGAGGGGGACAGTGATACCAAAACACTAGGAGGCTGTTCACTAGATAGAGAATTAAATCAGCAAATCTGTTTCAATAGTTATCTAACTTCTTCCTTCCATTCGCTGCAACATATTCAGAGAGATGCAAAGTAACCCTGATGTTGCAACGGATATGCACTGTAGACTGAATTTGCACCCCTTGCCTCTGGTTAACAAGACACAGCTCCCTAGACCATGGAAACCATAAGCTATGTATGTCTATTTGGAAAAGAATGGCAACTGCTGTAATAACAGGTGGAATCCAAAACCCTGTCCTAAACCACATATGCTACAACACAAAGGCTTCCTGCTATAGAAACACACCCCGAGAGTGTTCATACACAGTACTACTGCCTGAGAGATCTGCAAATAAAGATGATGGAGGTACCACTCCAACCCAGAGGCTGAGAGGACTGTGTCCTACCTGTAAACTACAGTAGTACATCCCAACCTCCAGTCCCCACTTCATTCTCCTCAAAAAACAGTTTACTCTGTCTCTGCACAAGTATTAAACTCTCACACATACACATAGCTCTTCTTTCCCTTTAAATGATGTTCCTTATGACAGGCAGGGTGAATTTTAACCTGTATGTCTAAAGACTTTCATGGGAGCTCAGAAACACAGTTATGTGCAGAAAAGCCAGTTTCTAGGTGCACAATGTCCATGTAAGATCTTGAGTGTCTTGCCCTCTAGCATCTAAATCCTCACTATAAACCATAGTAAAGTCAAGATAGGAATAGTTCCCTGACACTCCAGTATTTCTCATAATTGATTTTCTGTATAGATTGCAGAAAAAGGTTTCCCAGAGTTAGCCTGTAAAAAGGACTAGAGTCTCCATGGGTTACCTCCTTGTTAAATAAGATTTAAAGTGCTACTACCTCCTAAATATATACAAAATGAGACAAAACATTCCATGTCTTAAAGGTTGATTTAAAAAAAATACCTGGAAAGTTGTCTACGAATGAAGAAAAAATAAAAGAAAAAGAGAGAAAAAAGGAAAAAGAAAAGAAAAAGTCAGAAAATAGGAAAAGGAGAAAAAGGAAAAAAAAAAGAAAAATAGAAAGAAGAAAAAGGAAAAAGAAATTTTTTTTTTAAAAAAGGGAAGGGAGAAAAAAGGAAAAAGAAAAAAGAAAAAAAGAAAGAAACCCTATATTTTAAGCTTCAAATTTTGCATTCCTTAAGAATCCTGCTTATTTAAACCAGACTTTGGAAACCTTGTTGTAGTTTCAGGCTGCAAAGCAACACTTTGCAATGCTAAAGATATTTCCTTTTGGAGTACTAATCCAGAATTTCCTTTTTTTTTTTCTTGATTTACGAATATTTTAATTGGAAAGATTATATTTTTTTAGTTCACTTAAGCAAGCAGTTTTCTTCTCAAACATCTAGCTTTCTGTTAGCACTGTTAACTACTTCATCTTCCTTCCTATGCACATACACGTCATGTCTGGAGCAGAGCAAAATAAGAACCACATGTTTCATACAAACAGTTAGTTGCTTCACATATAGATGGTGCTTAACTGGAACAACTATAAAGGAATAAAACAGAAGGAAATAGTAGGTGGAAGACTCAGCATTTTAGTAAGAAAGCAAGAACATAAGCAATTAATCATTAATATGGAAAAAAGGGGACAGCTATAGGAGGACGAAAGTGCTTACTACAAGAGGGGAAAAGGTTTTGTTAAGCTTTCTTTTGAGGTGAGGCTCACCCAACCACAGTTTGACT
>Ga0065711_1047643_pt1 | contig 12210 bp, 12 predicted proteins | sample Hoacrofraction12_FD_59098 | JGI IMG/M metagenome (GOLD analysis project Ga0065711, IMG submission 59098) | Hoatzin crop microbial communities from Cojedes, Venezuela - Epithelial fraction 12 v2 (version 2) | ecosystem: Host-associated > Birds > Digestive system > Esophagus > Crop | place... | reverse complement strand
GGCCCGGCCCCTCCGCCGGCGGGTCCCCGGCCGTTCCCTGCCCTCGGGCACCCCGCGGGAGGCCCCGGCCTGCCCCCGGCAAGCAGGCCGCCGGGCAGGGCCTGCCCCAGGTCCCCCCGCGGAGGGGGCTCGGCCGCAGTTTACCCGCGCCGAGATCCCGCCCCAGAGAGCGGCTGCGGCTGTAGAAGGCCATGGGTGCGGAGGCCGTGAAGGCCGCTGTGGCTGCGCAGGCGGCTGTTGGTCTTCCCACCTTTTTCCCCGTGTGTGGATAATACCTGCTTATACTAAAAGGAGTTACAGAGTGAAAGGTGGAATCTCCAGGATACAATTTTCAATGAAACAACCAAAATCTTCTAGGTCCAAGTCAAAGAAAACACTGACCTCTGGGCAGGCCAGTGAGTTCTTCTTTTGTAGGGGACTTAGGTTACGGTTGTATCAATAAGCTCCTCCTCACGACTGCAGTACTATAGTTTGTCTCATCTGGGGGATAACCTCTGTCCCCACACCATGTCTAACTGTTGGACTTATAGGATCAATTTCAGTTGGAGAATGCAACTTTCACAGTTCCAGCTGAAGGCAACACCCAAACTGCTCTGCTCTTCCAACAGCTGGGAACTCAGAGAGAGCTGACGGAAAGAATGTGGCTCCTCTCCCCCACAGCTGCCAGACGGTGTGGGTACAAGGCTCTGGATGCTAACGGTCATGACGAGACCTCCTTGGAGAGGTCAGATATGGATGTGTTCGAGCGGGTCCAGAGGAGGGACACAAAAATGACCCAAGGGCTGGAGCACCTCTCCTACGAGGACAGGCTGAGGGAGCTGGGGCTGTTCAGCCTGGAGAATAAAAGGCTCCGGGGTGACCTTATAGCAGCCCTCCAGTATCTGAAGGGGGCCCACAGGAAGGATGGAGAGGGACTTTTCACAAGGGTGTGTAGTGATAGGACAAGGGGGGACGGCTCTAAACTACAAGAGGGCAGATTTAGATTAGATATTAGGAAGAAATTCTTCACCATGAGCATGGTGAAGCACTGGAACAGGTTGCCCAGAGAAGCTGTGGATGCTCCATCCCTGGAAGTGTTCAAGGCCAGGTTGGATGGAGCTCTGAGAAACCTGATCTAGTGGAAGATGTCCCTGCTCATGGCAGGGGGGTTGGAACCAGATAATCTTTAAGGTCCCTTCCAACCCTTACCTTTCTATGATTCTATGACGTGTAGTCCCCTTCCTTGGGAGCGGGTGAGCCCGTATGGCTGATGTGTGACTTCCGAAATGGAGCTTTCACTCTGGAAGTTTTGCAGAAGCTTGCAGCTGTGTCCCTCCCTTTAGTTTTTCTCTCTGTTCCTGCGATATTCGGTCCTTCCCCCTCTCCCCAGCCTTCGATGAGGTGCTGGTCAGACAGCCCCAAAACGGCCGTCCCCTCGGAAGCTCAGCATAACGGTTCGTCAAACGGCGGGGCCCGGGTGATTCCCATAAAACTTTGCACTCAGGGATAAAAGGGCAGCAGTAAGCCTGCATGGGCAGTGCACAACACAGTAACCGAAGGGTGTTTTCCCTCCAGAGCTGAAAGGAGTCATGACAGTTGCCGAGTCCAGATAATTTCTACTTTTAGGACAGGACGGGTCTAACATGAAAAAACCCTGCTTTCTGCTGGTGTGGGCTTTTAGCAAGTAAGATGTGTTATGCTCATCCTTGGCTATTTAACTAACACTGTCTCACCCTGTATAAACCAACTATAATATGAATGAAAAAAAAAAAGCTATGGATCGTGAAGCAAGTGGGAATGGATAATCAATTTTTATCACTAATATTGTGGGTAAGACAAATAACTCTGAATGAGTTATGAAAGTCTCTGCTCTGAGCAGATGCGTCTCCTTTCCAAGTAGTCTCATTTTAGCCCAGCCTTAATAACAGAAAAAGTGTTGAATTAAACATATTAAAACAAAATAAACATCTATTTTCATTGTCTATCCTATTTCTTTTTAAAATGTAGGAATGTGGAATTCTCACAGGTGGGCTGGCCGTGGGAGGCTCAGTAAGGATGGACTAGAAAAGCCTTTCAGCTTTACAAACATGGGTTCCAATCAAGCTTAAGTAAGTGACAGGCGAAATGGGGCTATTGATTTCAATCTAGTCCCGTTTGGCTACAGCAAAAACTCGGCACAACAGCGTCTGAGCGCTTAAAGGGACGCCGTCAGCCGAAAGATAATGCTTCTGCTGGAGAACATTTGCAATGTTATTTATAACGATTGAGGTTACTGGACCGGTTGAGATTACTAGAGCTGAAAGGCATCAGAGAGTAAATCTACCTCCCCCCATTTGGGGAGGTGTGTTTACTTTGTACTTTTTGGCTGTGCTTTCTACCAGACCTGTACCCCAAATCTCCTTTCCAGTTACATGGCAGAGCAGATGTGATGTGTGTGTGCAGGTCAGGGTGGGAAGCTTGTTTTCCTTGAAACCGGTCCGTCAAAGAAAACGATTCACACGGAGTCAAAAATCCTCTGATGACCAGGAACCAGCCTGCCAGGCAAGTGATCAGGTCTGCCTGATTTTGCTTTCTGCCCAGCATCCCACTTGGAAATCCGCTGAAGAGGTTTGGCTGCCAGGCCTATGCTCGCTGCTGTGAGTGCTGGTGGCAGAGGAGGACAGCGTTGCCCTCCAGTTGTGTTACATGGGGCAGGTATGTCTCTGAGGGATTTACAAGGCGACTGCTGATGAATCCGGACCCTGGTCGAGAAGCCTGTGTGGGAAGAGATGATCTTTTTCTGCCTTGGTGTGCACATGAGTTAATTTTGTGTCGTTCAGACTACACCTTTGATTAAGGTCTAGTAGATGGAGAAGTGAAAAACCTGGTCTTCGGTTCATGATGGTGAAGGATAGATTGCACCGAGGCACTGAAAAGGAGAGAAGACAGAGCTTTATGCAAAAGGAATTACAACTGTTGGGCTGTAAAATATGCCAGGAGGCCTCACAGTCAGGTGTACCGCCTGGAACTCTTCGTAACTCCGTTTTGAAAAAACCCTGGATACCAAATGGAGAGAGGGCACATCGACAGCACAGGATGGAGAGTGGTGCAGAGGTCCCCGACGTAGACCTAGGCAAGCCGGCACCCCTGCGCCATGCTGGGCAGCGCCATGCAGAGACACGGGCTCGCATCCCCAAAGCAGCCAAGCCCTGCTAGCACAGCAGCTCGCACCATCACGCCGAGGGCGCAGCTCTGCACCGATGCAGCCGTGCTGCTCCCCATTACGGGGTCGCGCTGAGTCCAAGCAAGGAGGCAGGTGTCATGGGCCCTGCTCCTGCAAAAAGGCCCCAGCAGGTGCTTGAAGTAAATTTGGTGGCCAAGGTGGTGTTCCCTTGCAGTCTAGAATAAATAAGGAGTCAGTCGTTGCCTTGCCTGAGAGGTAGCACCAATAGAGCTGTAAGTGGGGCATGCTCATAACTCCATCATGAACTTGCAAGATCAGACCTCAAGGATCCTCCTTCAAAAGACCCCAGCAGGCACCATCAGGACTTGATTTTTAAACACCTCACTGCTCTTTCGGGTGCACAAGTCCAGGGGGCTCAGGAATGAGCACAGGGAGCTCTGTTTAAAGCCTGGCCTTCGCTGGCACTGCTTAACGCCTGAATCTCTGGCCGACGGTGATCGGCTCAGGACTACGGCCTGGAGAAGAGAAGGGTCTGGGGAGACCTTATTGTGGCCTTTCAGTGCTTGAAGGGGACTTGTAAGAAAGATGGGGACAGGCTTTTTAGCAGGGCCTTTTGCGACAGGACAAGGAGTAATAGTTTTAAACTAAGAGAAGGTAGATTGAGACTGGATATAAGGAAGAAATTTTTTAGAATGAGGGTGGTGAAACACTGGAATGGGTTGCCCAGAGAGGTGGTAGATGCCCCATCCCTGGAAACATTCAAGGTCAGGTTGGGTGGGGCTCTGAGCAACCTGGTCTGGTTGGAGATGTCCCTGCTCACTCGAGGGCGGTTGGACTAGATGACCTCGAAAAGTCCCTTCCAACCCAAAGTATTCTATGATTCTATAGCAGGAGTCAGAGCCAGGGTTAAAATGAAAGAGTTTCTTGCTCCCGCACTGCTCTTTTTCTTTCTGATCCCAGCTCCTGGTGCACCTCTCCTGCTGCCATTTAAAGACACAGCAGGGCTCAGTGGAAGGCTGGGCAGCTGCCCTCTCGGTTCGCTTACAGCAGGGGATTTGTGTCAGAAGTTCAGCATCGCCAAATGCCATTTTGCATGATTTTGTAGTTCTAGGTTAATTAATTACTTACCATCACAGGGGAGCTGCACCATGCATTACTCCCGTTTCTACAGTGGACCTTTTTCTCAGCCATCTATGTAAGATACCCGGTTCAGAACAATTCTCAATCGCCTTACATTTCCAGATTCACACTTCTATTCACTTTCAGCATTTTCTTTCTTTTGTTTCTGAATGGGCGTGCAGTGTCATTTAAATCTCATGGACCTCTGTGACTGGAACATGTCAAGACCTCGGAGCTGCAAAGCTCAACTCTTGCTGAGGGAAAGAAAATATCAGAGAGTAGTGAAAGAGCGTAACTTACGCCAAGCAAGCTCTCTGTGCACTTATTTTTTTAATTAAATTACATGGAAAAACATCTTATCAATGCAAAGTCTCTTTGTAGTGACACAACTTCAACATCATCTGAAGATTATGTTCATCCCTTATTCAGTGAGGCTGTTTGTCAGTTGAGGGGGGGGAAGGGAGCAAAACCTCCCCCAACCCTGGGAGAACCAGAATGAGTATAAAAGATCTGCTGGCGGTACTGTCTGCAATGTAGTATGGAGTAGTAGCATGTGGTATGTACCTTCTTACACCTGTAAGAAGGTTGGATTCCTAATGCTGTTCTGAAAAGGACTTAAAACACATGCAATAATATGTTTTATACATATACAGATATATATTCCGGTGGTTTCCTTGATGCTGTGGGAGTCAAAAACTTAGTGATGGAAACGATCCCTTTTGGTGCCTTAGACTGCCGAAGGCTGTACGTGTCTCCTCTGAACCCACCATTTACTCCAGTTCCAGGCGAGGAACGTGGTTTAGGGTTTCTTACTGACTTTCCGAGGTGCCACCCGGGCACAGCCAGCACGGGGAGACTGCCGATTTACCTTTCAGTGGCGCCCTTTCGCTTGGAAGCTGAAGAGGGGCCGGCTTTTGTTCTGAACCCCTCTCAGCCCTTCACCCCGCGGTAGCGACGGCGAGGGTGGCAGCTCGCCTGCCCGCTCCCTTTTCTTCCTGCAGGCACCACGCTATATATCCCTCACGAGCCTGACCACAGCTTTCAGAAACATCCAATAAATCAACAGTTAAAAGGGAAGAGCAGACACGGGGAGCAGGTGCTTATTATCTGTGCATCTCTGGAGAAGAATAACCCACAGTGTATTTCCATGCCCATTTGAAATGGAATATGACCATGACCCTGCAAGTGGCTCTGCTTGAATTGTTCCTGGCATCATGTTTTACTCCTAAAATTTTCATTGTCTGCCTCCATCAGTTTTACCTCCCACTGCAGCATTAATTTTGTATGTGAATATGGAGGCTGCGCTTTAAATAATACAGCATATGCTTTTTATTTGCCATGTAGAATAATATTTTTTTGGCTGATTTATGTTCCACCTGGACAAAATTATTTTTTATGATGGGTTTATTTCATTTGCTCCCACATCCCCAAATGGGGGGCAAAAAAAGAGAAATCTTGTAAACCACCAGCAAAGAGGGACACAGAAATCTGCTTTGAAACACAAATTTACTGCAAAAACAGATTCTCTCCAACCATGCAAATGAAAAAATGCTGTTGTAATAACTTTAAGCTCACGGACGCATGGTACTACTGGAGAGAGTAATCTTCAGGCTCTCGTATCGTCTCTTGCACAATGCTGGAAGCATGGAGAAATTCACTGACAGTTATAAGCTAGTCCAGTAGAACAAAATTACACATATGGCTAGAGCATGGATTTAATTTAGCTCTTTTCAGAACTTCATCAAGAAACAAAGCCAGGAGAAAACCCTGTGGTCTTCCGGTTTGCAGATTTGCCACAGAACTTCATAGGCTAAGCTGCCAAATCTACCTCATTTCCAGTTTTCACAAGGACTGTGAAAAAAGGTGTTACTTGCCATTGAAACAAGTTACTTTCAAACAGATAATCTGTGTTTCAGCAACAAAAGAAAATGTATGATGTACCTTGTTTTGTGTTTTACAACCCTGGAACAGACTGGCAGCATTTTTATGTTAATCTACCACCTACAGAAACACTTATTATGAACAGATTTATTAAAAAAAAAAACAACAAGCCATATGCAATCCTTAGCACAACTTAGTTCTGACTTTGACTTCCAGTTTTCAGTGCTTTTTGTAAAGCAACTAAATATTAATCATACAAATCCATAGTAGTCATAGCAGTCGGAAAGCTCCGGTTCTATTTTTGGTTGTACTAGTTGTCTTTAACCACACAACATCCTGTAGCCAAAACCACACCGTAAGAGGAGTGCATATAATGAGGACACATAACGCCTCCATGTCAGCTCTCCGCTGCAGAGCTGGGAAAAGTAGGATATTCTTTCAGAGCAGCTCCCCTTTTAATACTGAAGGTAACGAGAAGAGAAAGGACTTTCACAGGAAAATTCTGCTGCTCCTAGTCCCACTCCGTAGCTCCCCATCAGATGGTAGAAATCCAAGCTGATGTCTCTCCCCTTTGGCATCCTCCGGCAGCAACCAGAATATCTGTTCCCGCGCCGGCCCCCTCCTCTGCGCGCAAAGTGCTGCTCCGGCCCCTCGTCCTGCCATGTCCCTAACGCTCGCTCCACCGGCTCGCGTGGAAAGCTGCAGTGAAGGCGGGCCACCTTTGCTCTGCTCCAGCTTCTCCCCTTTCTGAGTACCGAGAAGGGTGTAAAATTTACCAGCAGCAAGGTAGGCACTGAAAATCAGGTCACTGGTTTAAAACGAGGGAACGCAAGCTGTCGGATGGACGCGTGCTCTACTTGTTTTGCCTTCGTCCCTGCCCCGAGCTCTTTCAAACGAAACCAGAGCTCCGGTTCTTCCACAGGCTCCGTGGGATGAAGGCAGGTTCTGCAGGAATGGTGGGCCTGCAGCTGGGAAGGGAAGAGAAAACAGTACAAAAAAGCTGCAGTAGATGGTGCTAGACAGGTGCAGAAGACACCGGCTGTCGTTTGGGGAGAGCGGCAAGATTTACCCCTGAGCTAAGCGGTTTAGAAAATGGTGCAATTTAGATTTATCAGTTCAGAAGGGAGGTTCAGATAAAAACAGTTGAGCTGGTGAGATTATTAAATGCAGAACGCCACACCGAGACAACGCTCACCTTCCTACGCGTGGCTGACCAAAGGGAAACGGGGTGCCGGGACCCCCCTTCCCCCAGCCCCAGGGCTGCGCCCGGGCCAACGCTGAAGGCCAGCTGCTGCGGGGTGACAGGGGGAGAGGGGCCACGCTGCGGGCAGAGACCTTCCTTCCCCTGGGACCTTCTCCCGGCACCATTCCCGCCTGCTGGGACCGGGACAGCAGGAGCAGCGGGAACGCTGCGGGTTCCGGTCAGAGCAGGGAGCGCCGATCGGTGTTTCCCGAGGTCAGCCCCTGCGTATCAAACCGTTACTGTCACAGAAAGGTGGTCTTGTGTATTTAATTTTATCAGGCGGAAGAACTCTGATATATGCTGCGCCCGGTTCACCGCTCCCGTGCAGATTTACTCAGCATTTTAGCATGCGTGCTGCCTCGCTGACAGAGATTAAAGGCTCTCCTCAGAGCCCCAGGTATTATGCTCAAATGTATAAATCAGGGCTTAATATATAATATTTGTCCATAAAAATATATCACGGTGGCATTCGTTCGGCTATCTGCATATTAAATACCGCTACTGAAAGTCACGAGTTTATTGAGGATTATTTTGCTACGCCAATAAAGTCTCCTGGCATCCTAAACAGGTATCTTTTCCGCCAGAGCACGGGCAGGCTTGCGAAGAGGCAGGGGCAGGTTTCACTAACGCCGCTGACGAGCCCGCACATGCCCCAGCCGTGAGGTGCCGCGCCGGGAACCCGCTCCCAGGCCAGCCCCGGGCTCGGGCTCACCAGCACCGGCCGGGCCGGGCAGGGATCACGGTGCGGATGACACCGCGAGCCTCTAAAGGAGAAAATTGCCTGATGTATGGCCGCTGACGAGCACCCGCCAGAGAGCTGTTTAGAGCGAGATTACAGTCTCCGAGGAGACTCTCGTGCCTCTCGGTCACAGGGTTACTGCGATGATGCAGCCGCCGCTTGTGTGCGGAAGGTAGGAGGGATTTAAATGATGGCCGGAATGAAAAGCTGGATCAAACCTCCACAAACCCTGTTCAGATTAACCCAGATTCCCGAGTCCCAGCTGTGAGGGACGTGAAATCGGCCAAACTGATTCTTTTCCCTTGAACAGAAGAAGAAAACCGGGAGGGAGAGGATGAAGTTTATACTTTGGCCACAAGTTTACAGGCAGCATTTTAGACCAAAGGGAAACAAAGCTCCCCAAAATAAGAGTTTGTGCAGTCGTGAGGTCTCGATCCTACTCACGCCAATTCCGTACTAGCACGGCTGTATGGATTTCTCTGCGTTTGCCGCTGGCTTACAGAGAGACGCAAGGGAGAGAAAAACAGATTCAGTTGCAGTCATTCCCCCTTCATCCTCTTCACATTCAAGGCCTTTTTTTTTTTTTCTTGTAAATTCCTATTATTAAGACAGGAGAAAAAAAAAAATAAATCCTTGGGATCCCTGGCACATCCTTGGAGTGGCTGCAGCCTCATCGTGGGTGACTCGAAAGCCGCCACGGTGCCACATAATGAGGAGCACACATGCTGCACCGGGAGATACTAATGAGGGAGCTACAGCCCCCTTAGCCCTCTCCAGTAAATCCGTGTCTGCAAGCCATGTTTTATTTATCAGGCTTATTATGGCAGCGCTAAGGAGCCATTTGAAAAGGGCTGCCGTTGTCCTGGGCACCGCACGCCGCAGTGCCGGCTCCGACCAGCTTCCAGGGGAAACGGACGAGGCTGGCAAAAGGCAGGGGAGAGGGATGCTACGCGCACGCCGTGCAAACAACACCGTGGCTGCATTTATCCCCTCGGCTCCTTTATGGGGGTTTCCAGACTGCTCTGACCTCCCGGTGGTAGCTGAGCACCGCTTGGGAGGGATCCCAGGCCCTGAAAACACACAGCCACTGGCGAACAGATCAAAGCTGAACTTGCGGTGACTTCCAGGAACGCTGCTGAGGAAGCAAGGACTTGGCGGGCCTGGAGAGACCCGGGTGCAACCTGCAGAGCCGGGCAACTCGCAGGGGCTTCGCGGGAGCTGCTGGAGACGGCCGCCTCCCCGCCCAGCACTGCTCCCCGCTCCCGCTCCCGGCAGAGCTCCCGCCAGACTCCTGTGCTTTCCACCAGCACACGGAACGCTGCTGCTCTGCGCCGAGACGCGACGCGGCAGAGTGAGCCCTCACGGTGCCGCATCTGGCAGCGTGCGGCCTCGCTCGGATCTGCGCGCGTGCCAGAGGGAAAGGGGATTTATGGTCGGCGCTGCCTGCTCCGAACGTCCTCCCCCTGACCCCTCTGCACGCCTTCCCGGAGGTTTCTCTCCACTTCGGAGAACTCTCTGCTCGCAGAGCACCGACAGAAACAGCAGTAAAAGGCGGCTCAGTGGAAGATAGAAGGGAGATGAGTAAATCTTTGCAAAAATTATACCGTGGGTCTCAGCAGGACTCAGACAAATTGGTCTGCATTCCTTTAACATATTAGATTTCTGCTTACCCTGTTCATTAGCACGTTAAGCTACAAGGGCTGATTACACGGAACTCATGGAGACGCATCAATTAAGACGACAAATTTACATACATTCCTTCTGGATGAGAAATGACGGGTTTCCTGGGTTCAGAGTTTGGTACAACTGGAGTCGGTTTCAGAAAGAGAAAGGAGAAGAGAGAAGTGTTAAATGTGTGCATCTGTACCGCCACCCAAAATGACGGAAGCGGTTCACAAGTCTGAGCAAAAATGTATGTCAAGTAGGAATAGAAGGAAACGGCTCGCCGTTTCCAAGGCTGAACTCTAATCTGCCGTGTCACATCGACAACAAATTACGAAAGGAAGTGAAATTCCCAAGAGATGTTGCTCTTACAAGGCCGGCCCAAATGGTGTTCCCAGGCTGCAGAATGCAACACTAAATATTTGCACATATTTATCGCTTTTCGCCCACACGAGATCTCATCTTATTTTGCAAACACCGCGCAGCAGAACAACTTCCCAACCGCCAAAGTGTAGCCATCGCTGGTCTGCAACGTGCCAGTGGCACCTATTTCGTGCCAGCATGCGTCCTGGGAAGACTGTTAACAAAGACGGTTTGTTACCCTGTTGTCAGTGAAGAGAGAATTTGGATGGGCCGTGCAAACGCTGCGAAAACCCACGCAAGTTGACAGAATCATCTGTCTTTTCTTGAAAAATACCACGCAGCTGCTCGCGTCGCTGCAGCAGACAGGCCGCTAGCGGCACTGTTCCTATAGCTGGCCTTTGGAGCACCAACCTCAGTGCTGCTGTGGCTACGTACTGGTGTACAGCTAAGTTAACTAGTTAATCCTAGTAATAGCACAGCAACAGCTAAATGGTAATAGCAATAGTTCATCCCTGTTCTTGTTCAGGAGTCAGCCACAGAAAGAAGGCCCTTGTCCAGAAAGGGCTGAACACCACCAGCTCCCATTCACTTCAGGGAAAATGAAAGGTTTTTAGCTAATATAGTAACTTTCACATGACCCCTCCTTTCCTGAACAGTGGTACCCAATCTATTCAAGCAGACAGGTGTTTTCACCTCCAGACTGCCAGGCTTGTACATCAGCAACGCTACATCCAGTTGAGGTGCTGGATAAAGACTACTGTTGCATGTTGTCGTTTTGGTTTCCTTATCCGGGACCCTGTGCCGGGCAAAGGCAAGCGTTTGCACCTCCCTGGACTGCCCGATAGCGAACGTGCAAGCTTTCTCATTGCTCGGGACACAAGACAAGGGGTTTCCAGCTGATTCCCCTTCTGGGCGCTGCATGGCCACGATAATCGGATCATTCTAAAGAGGAAATATTGTAAACAAATGCTGCTTGCATGTAAAAGTTTGTGCCACAGATGGGATCACCTGTTCTTAGCGGGAGGGAAAAAAAGAAAAGTGACGTTTCTTTTTCTCTCGTGTGCACAGCCGCCACAATTACGTATCACTGGGGTTAGAAATACGTGCTCCTTTATTTGGTTATCACTGAAAAGCAATCAAACCTACTCAGGCTTGTGTTAATGATATACATTATACATACCAGAGACATTTACACTGCATATCAAAATCGATCAGAACATAAGGAAGTTAAAAAAAAAAAAAAAAAAGTGCTACGGCACTGCGTTAGTCCCACGCTAAAATGGGTAACATTTACAGCCAAAGCTGGGGGCAGACCATGTGGCTGTACGTCTTGGGAGATAAAGAGTGAAGCTGGGGGTGAAGTAATTTTCATTTTCCCCATTTGTACGGCACCACCGCACGGGAGATGCGGCGACTCCTTGCCCGGTGCTTCTGCTACCGCCACGGGCTGCCCCTGCGTGCAGCTTCAAGCTGGGGGGTTCCAGCCAACTTTTTCTCCTCATCAGCCAGTGTGTTCTGACCACTGGTGAAGTTTTCAGCTTGGTTTGGACGTTTTATTTTTTTTGTTTTAATTTGGAAAGTCGGACAATAAAACACTTTCTCTCTTTTCTGAACAATAAAACACTTTCTCTCTTTTCTGAAGATTTCTCTCTTTTCCCAATCTACCGAACGCTCAGCGCCCACCATGTTTTGGTTAAAGGCCGCGCGACTGTTACTGGCGTATCGCCGACACGCTGCGCCCATGTAGCGATGCAAATACGCGTCCTGGCCGGTTTCCTGGCCCGGCGAGATGGTTTCCTGCTCTTTTTTTTCCCCCGTAGTGAATTATGCGCCAACAGATCGTAATCGTCCACCAGCCCGTATCTCTGCTTCACCGCAAGGCCTGGCCGGTGAAGGGCACCCGGCCGCCATCCCATCCCACCCCTCACACCGCCGGTGCCCGGGGAACCGGCCTCCGCCCTTGGCGCTGGGGCCCGGGGCGGAGGCCCGAAGCAGCCGGCGGGGACTCGGGGAGCAGGCCGGCACCCGGCAGGGCAGGGCAGGGCGGGCCGCCGCTGCGGG
>Ga0065711_1012342_pt1 | contig 12210 bp, 8 predicted proteins | sample Hoacrofraction12_FD_59098 | JGI IMG/M metagenome (GOLD analysis project Ga0065711, IMG submission 59098) | Hoatzin crop microbial communities from Cojedes, Venezuela - Epithelial fraction 12 v2 (version 2) | ecosystem: Host-associated > Birds > Digestive system > Esophagus > Crop | place... | reverse complement strand
CTCATCTCCCAGGCTGACGGGGAGAAGAGGAGCTGACTCACCTGCTAGTCACACAAAGACATGGTTGATTAACTGTTATTACCTTTTTTTGGGGGAAGGGGGGGTTCATGTTGGTGCTGTGCTCTTAATGAAACGTGCTTTGCATTGTAGCAGACTAAAGGCTTCTGATAAGCAATCCTGCCTGCAAAAAGCACCAAAAGCAGCATTTAGTTTGCCGAGATTCCTGGGCTGAGGTTTAAGCCCCTCCGTTTGTCAATTCTAGAAGAAACTTTGAGCTGTATGAGCCCAGCCACGACCACAACTGCCAGGTTCTGGCAAAATGATTACATAAGCAAAATCTGAATTTTAGAACTTCATTTTTGGCACGAAAAGTAAATTTGTAGCTATGAATTAAGAACTAAAAAGCCCTTTTGCTGTTGGAATACATCGTCTTCTTAAGTTTTATTAATCTTCACACAGTACCCTATGAAACTGCCAGCTGTATTTTCTGATTTGCATTAAAACTGCTATCCCATTCTGAACAAACCTCATGACATGCATTTTCTTTCCTTTGCACCTGTGAAACTCCAAATTCGTAGGAGTAAACTATAAACCCCTGACATCTGTTAAATATGACCTATTACTAGCAATAAATTCCTGTCAAAACATTTGGGGGGGCAGAGTACTAAGGAGAAGCTTGTTCCAGTAGTGTCACAATCAGGTAGTTAATTTACCCTGCAGTACAATGGGGTTTGGCTGGCTACAGAAACTCTGTTGGATTTTGGTTGGTATTTGAAAACATCTATATGTTTTAAATGGCCACAAAAGAACTGAAGTATTTTGATGAAAAAGTCAGCCTCTCCAGGGGAGGAAGGATGAGACTTGTAGGTTTAATGACCTTCTTTCTCTTTTCTCCAAGTTCCACGTGACTGAAGGCACCTTTGATTTTCTTCACTTAAGAAAAGTCATCCCAGAGTAGTCACCAAGGTCACTTATCACTGGTTGAGGATTATGCGAGTGATGACGCCGTTTCATCTCGCTGTGGCATGACACAAATGGGACTTGTGAGGTGAGATCCTTGGCCAGAGTGAACCCAGAATGTGGCTGCTTTGCAGGTGCGTTGCAAGAGTGTGAGGCTCACGGGATGTATTCAGGCAGTAAATACTTGAAAGAATTTTGCAGCACTTTTTGTAGTTGCAATATCTTGCTTCACGGTTCAGAGGTGGAGTTCCTGTAAAACTAGACACGACTGGAATCCTGAACCTGACGTGCTTGTGTGGCTGCCGTTAAACTCGTAATGTAATGAAAGTAATGCAATTCCTGACAAATTTAGCCACTGTATTCCTGCTACTCTCCGAGATCCTTAGTCACTACTAAGTTTGGCTCCAAACCTAACAAGGTTACATTCCAGTTCTCTCCATGGAGCTGACTCACAGATAAGCATCTGAGCACAAGAGGAGCAGGTTTTCAGGTGTAATGTGTTTGGAAATGAAAACAGGTGTGTCTTAAACACAAAAATCAGTGCTTACAAGGTGATTCATTACACACACATGTAAGAATGCCTTTCACTGTATTTTTTTATTCTTGGAGTGCTACATGTGTAGCTGATAAAAAATAAAGCAATAGCATTTGATCTATACAGGAATGCAATGATGGCAAACCAGCAAAACCAAGATAGCGTAATACAGCAGGAGTTTCCGCTTGCAGAAAAAGGAGCAACTTCATTTTAGAATACTATTTAATACACCCTTAACCTAAGGCAGGCATAAAAAATTATCTGAATTTCACAGAAAATAAATTACAGCCCTACATTTGTGTTGACATTGACAGGGGTAAACCTCTGTAAAGCTAGTAATAGTAAAAAACAGTGCTTTATTTGGGTTAAAACTGTAATGCAAGCATGTTTTGAACCCCAAGATAAACACATGGAATTTAAAAGAACTGTCAGACACCAGGGAGAAGTTGTCCTTGCATATTGCCCAGCAGAGGTGTGCCTGAATGGGCATGGCTAAGAAGCCGAAGAAAGTGCCAGAGAAATAGCTGAAAAAACGCACCAAAGTACAAACACAGATAAGGATTAAGAAAGTGACTCTGGAAAAAAGCTGAGGTGGTTGAGTTTACAATTAGGCACCTGCCCCAGTCGCAGCGCAAACGCAAGGACTGGCAGGTCACGAGATGCCTGCTCTGTTTGCACAACAGTGTACAGCTTAATCATTACCTTTCACCTGTTATGCAAATCTCTATATGCGTATTCATACTCCACATTAATTTGGTTGTCATTTTCTCAGGGTTACAGTATGTTGGCTACAAAATACTGTTCATTTGTTACACCGGGGCTGAAATGTAACCTCATCTCTTGTAAATTAGCCCTAAACCAGAGGACTAATAAATATTGAGACTTGCTAAAGACCTTTTTCAGCAAAATGTTCTGTGAGATATGATACACCAACTTTGCCCCAGAGTAATTCCAGTAATGTACTCTGTATAATAGGTCTCGATTCATTTCAGTAAGTGTTTGAAATGGCAGGTACAATCAAGTCTGATTACAGGACCTAAGCACCTATATCCCCGTTGAAATCAGCTAGTGTTGTTTACTGTAGGAAAGAAATTACGTGTATAGCTGGACAGCCTAAGAGAAGAGAGAACTCTGTGGCCATTTTACAGCCCCTTTACAGGTGGAGAAGTGAAAATGCTAAAACATGGACGTCTGATGTCAGCCACTCATTCCTACTAAAAGACAGGCCAGGCCAAGTGTAAAATAGAAGTAAGTACATGCAAGAATCAGCCAGGACATAGAAAACTATTACATGGTTTCTTGTACCTAGTGAGGACAGTTTAATGTTTTACTCAGAAGTATGTTGACTGTTTCCTGCTGTGACTTTTGATGTCTTTTCATTGACCCTTCTTCTCCTTCCATTAGCATGAGAACAATGCCCTGCAGTGTAATTTTTATGTGGTTTTCCGTGCGCTGAATGCTTTTATTACTGATACATTTTTGCAACCACACTGTGCTTCTGTTACTCCAGGTCTTTGTTTCTCAGGGAATTTTTAAGCAATTAACAGTCTTTGTGATTTCTAATGAACAGAGAACCATATCTATCACATGTGGTAATAGTTCCTTCTCCTGTCGTGTGCTGTACACATGCATGGAGTGTTTCTATTGAATACACACACCGGAAAGGCTTTGCCTTTGGTGAAAGTGGTGAACCTCAAGGTCTTGGCAGCCCTGCAGCATTTTCTTAAAGGTTCTTCAGATGCGCAGCCAGAGCCTATGAACCTTCCCCGAGTTTGTGAAGTCTCAGCTCTTTGACTTCTGTCCCCTCTAACAGTAGAAAATTGCGCAGCTGATGATTCAGATCCTTATTGGTCACTTTATTTTTGGTATCTCTAGTATTTTTCTTTGATGTATAAGTTTGGTTTTGCTCTGGGAAGGGTAAGGATCTTTCTTTTGGTTTGTGTTTATTGTTCTGAAGCACGAACATTTATTGGTGTCTATCAACTTCTCTCCATTTTCATAGCTCTGAAGTACTTGCAGGTACACCTTAAGAACAAAGAGTGTTTGAGGAACCTGTTCAATTGCTATAACCAACTTTACCTTTAAAGTTAGAATGAAAAAGGAGCCTGACCTTTTTTCACCAGGCACTTTTGCACAGGAAGGTGCAACAATCCAAGCAACCAAGCTGCCCCAGGCACGCGTATGCCCCGTGAGGAAGCTGTTGTTCCAGTGCTCTTTCGTTTTATGACCATTTTAAGCTGAACCATCTAAGAAATAATTGGTTATTAGGGACTCGCCTCACATGGGATTTTCTTTTATGCTGTAGTTCTCAAAACAGCATATAGCCAGTACCTGTTAAATGTTTTTTTACATATTATTTCAACGATACCTCTTAGATCACAGGAGATGTGGGTACACTGTTCAGAGCTGTTTTAGGACATCACTCTTGCCAAACCTCCATGTGAAGAGCATGTTTTGCAGCAGCAAAGGCCAACGGTCTCGTCTGGCTGGCAAGAGTGAGAGAATAACTCTGGGGAAAGGGGCTTCAAGCAGCCAACAGTTCTGGAAGCTGAAAGCCTTTTTGGACCTAAGAAAATGAACTATGACTTATGTCATGTTTATTCTGAAATTGAGATGCCAAGGTCGTGCAGGAGAAGGCAGTGCAATGCTGAGCTCACAAGCTGTTCATTTCGAGGTAAGCCCTGCAGAGTCATATCCCTGTTCGGGATACTCTGCTAAGAGCTATGCCTCAGCGCAAAAAAGCAAATGAGACAGTTTTGTAAAAGATGAGATGCAAAAATAAACCTCAGGTTTACGTGCTTTCTGAAGTTTATCGTTAAAGAAAGGCGTTGCATTCCTCATTTAAGGGAAAGTGGCACAGGTTTTTTTCAGTATTCCTACAGGACACATACACGCACACCCCCCTGACATTTTCAGGCTCGGTTTTTCTCACAAGATTATTTCTGATCGATCGGCGGGCGCTGCCCTCGCCCCTCGGCACCACCACCACGGGGGCTGGCCGGGGGCTGCTGCCTGCCCTGTCCCTATCCCAGTCCCGGTCCCAGTCCCAGTCCCTGTCCCTGCCGCGGCGGCCGGGAGGTGGCGGCGGAGCCCGCTGGGAAGCACGATCTCCTGCACCAAAATACTGGAACATTTTCATGTTCCTCAGATAAGAGGCAGCATGTGTACTAAGTACTAATATTAATAATTCAATTAAATAATATTTTGATGACCTCAACTCTGTCCCTTTCCTTTATTCTTGCCAGTGCAGCTTTCAGCTTTCATTCCAAGTGGGAGAAGCACCAGGAAGCTGCTTAAGGGCTACATATTTTGGGAATTCTTTGTTATGTTGAAGCAGAAATGTAGCTGAATAACATACAATTCTGGAGAAATGTATGCTGAAGACAATACAGGAGGTTAATGGCAAGCTGCAAATTTCCGTAACCTCATTTAGAGTCCTTAATTTTTTTTTTCATTTTATTTATTTTCTCTAGCAATTCAGCTTTTTTATCCTCTTGAAAATCCACTTAAAATCTCTTGCAGCAGTTAGGAACCATATCAGTCAGTAGTATTTTCCAGAGATGTTTTTTATGCAACCGTCTGCACAAGTAGGCTTTGTGAGCAGAGAAGTATAAGAAAGCAGATAAGAATAAGAAAATTTTGTGTCTTTGATTGGCGTAAACCTCTTTAAAGTTTTTTGCATTTTTCTCCTCTTTTATCTCCTTTTTTGAATTAAGTGACGAGTGACTGATAAAAAATGACATTGCTCTTAGCTAGGCAGGGTGAGGCAGATAGTGAAGAGCTGTGGGCTCTCCCAACATTATGTGGATTTTCAAACATCAGTTTTTTCAAAGACACAGTGGTCATTGTTGTTTCTGAGAGTGGCTGAGAGTAAAGTGCAGATCGGTGTGAATGCAGTGCTCAATCGAGTCTTTTTATCGAGGGGAGAGTAGGTGGCGTTGCTTCTGTTCCATCACTTAGAAAAGCTTTGCTGTCTGAACATCCAGCGTGTGTAATGCAGACATTGCTTGAACTTTATAGCTGTGTAACTGACCCCAAAAGAAGTGCAGGAAGTGGTTTGTACAGCAATATTACGAAAACCAAAAACCATTCAGGTTGTTAAATTGTTGTGTATGTTTTCCATTTAACACTGTCCTTCGCAGTCACTTTAGCCTTGCTCAGTGCCACCATTCTCACAGGGTACTTTTTGAAAAACAGCAGTGCCCTGTGTTGATGTTTATTTACCTGTTGATAAATAAAGTGCCAGACCAGGCAGCAAAATGCTAGGTAAAAATCACAGTTTAGGTGTTTGAATTACTCCAGGAATAAATGGGATTCCTTCTTGCTTTTCCCTAGCAGCACAGTTCTCAGGCAGGGAAGACTGCAACTCTAAAACTCCTTGGAATCTGTTTATTCTTATATATATATGTATTTTTAAAGCATGTTCGTAACTGGATTGTGTTTATTGGAAACACACATGTGGTTTGTGATAGGCTTGCATTGTGGGTCCTGTGGAATCAATACTTCAGATGACAGCAATGAGGATAGAAGTGGTACAGTGACAGCACACTAAAGAAGCTCAATATGTGACCTGCAATCCAGTAAAAATTAGAAAGGTTTTGGATGACTTGCTCATATTTGTTCTCATTTTATGACGGAGAGTGCTGTGCTAGGTCATGATCCAGCACCTGATCACTCGGACCAACTTCCGTGTTCGAATCCGGCTACACACAACTCTGTTCCTAGTATGTGCTACACTGTGCTGTGAACTGTGTATAATCAGGTGACTGGATGCTATCAGCTGTAAAAAATGCACTCCTTTCAACGTGGTCATTACTGTTTCTAGGTGAACACTGGACTTGCAGTATCACTGTGATACTTTGGCTTTTTACCTTTGTACCTAGCAGAGAGAGATGTAGCCAAGCATAAACCCCAGAATTTCTGCCGACCAGGGTCAGCAGCAGAGTACGAGGGAAGAGACAATGTCTTCCGAAACAACCCAACAGGAAAGTCAGACAGCTCCACTACAGCAAATGAGATGGGTAAGCTGGGTTTCCTCCCTTTTCTTTTGATGCTGTGGCTAGTGGATAATGGGGATTTTGCATTGGTCACTCCTCTTGAAGAGAGAAAAAGTTATCTGTTAGTTTAAGCATATAAATGAAGAGAAGAAAGGGCTACGTGTTATTCCTCCCGATTCACTACACTCAGGGCTAGGAGCTTTTGAGCCTTAAGATAGTGGGGTCTTAAGGTAGTGGGCTTTGATTTATGTCATGGTTATGCCATATGATTTATGAGTTATGAACTGGCAGAGCCCTGGTGTCTGAATACCAGTCCAGTATAACCTGTCCCTGTCCTTGTTGTGCGTGTGTGTGTGTGTGCGCGTGTGCGTGCGTGCGTGCGTGTGTGTGTATTTGGCAGGGGAGAAGGGAACAGCTCTGCCCAAGAACCTGCCCTCCAGCTGCTCGGCAGCTGAGTGTTCTCCTCCGCTGGAGGTACCAGCTACCCACAGGGGCCCAGGTTTTACCATTTTATGCTGTAAGCATGTAATTAACTACAAGGATTTTAAATGTGGTATGACCTTCTTGCTAACCGGTCGCTGCCAGAGAGCAGCCAAAAAAGCGGGCTGATCTGCAAGGAAAGATGACGCGGGAGCCATGGGTGACAGCAAGGCGGGCAGGGATTGTGACTGTGGGGACAAGGAGCACAGTCCCCCAGCACCCCAAAACGAGGAGCAGAGCAGATCTGGGGACAGTAACCGGGGTAAGCCCACAGTCGCTCCGGTGAAGCCCGTAGGAATAAGGCAAGCCTGATGGTAAAGCCAGGGCATCAAGTCAGCAAGGCAAGGCACAGGCGTGCCTACAACACAGTTAAGGCGAGGGCTGGAGCTTAAATGCAGCTGCCGAGCTGAGGGGCAGAGGCCCTGGGCAACGCTTCCTGCAGCTCTTTCTCCCAGCTTTGCTGTTCTCACAGCAATCTATTCAGCGTTACGCAACCGTGCTGTATTAGAGATGACTTTGAGCCAGAGCAACAAGGGTGTGTAGGGGCAGAAAGGTTGCAAAGCCTGTTGGTGCACTTCAAGCCCTGGTTCCTTTCACTCAGCCAGATTTTATTGTATTTGCTGTGACCTGGCTGTGAAACCAGTTTAGAGTGGTTCTCCAGGCTCTGGAGCGGTGTCAGTTCCCTGCTGCTCAGCCAAGCAGCACCACCATTAGCTTCAGCGGGAGCAGTGCTTGAAGAAGGGCTGAGATATTCATTAGCTAAAAAGTGAAATGTGTGGCTGCGGCCAATAAATGCATTTTGTTATTATGGCTTCAAACTCATGGATCAGTCAGGCATAAAACAAGGGAGAATCCTGTAACAGACTGATGTGCTCTTTTTCCCACGGCACTGCTTGTGCTATGAGGTCTGGTTTTGCTTTCAAGAACAGGTATGTTTGCAGAGGTGGTGGTTTTACAGAAAAATGTTAATATTTCAACTAATTTTAACTTAATGACGACTCCTTCTTTCCCCCAGCTTTTATTGCTGAGCACGATGTCACATTGTATGGGATATCCTTTGGGTCAGTCAGGGCCAGCCGTCCCAGCCGTGTACCCCCCCAGCCTCACACGCACCCCAGCCCGCTCGCTGGCGCGGCAGCCTGAGAAACAGAAAAGGCCTTGATGCTGTGCAAGCACTGCTCGGCAGGATCTAAAACATCCCGGGGTGATCATCACCAGTCTGGTCACAACCTGACAGGCAGCACCAAACCAGATACTGTGAAGAAAATAAACTCTTTCCCAGCCAAAACCAGTACACCCGTATATTTCAGATGTTCCATAATGGTACTACAAGTGCTAACACTGGTAACCGGGTCATGTCTTAAAGAAAGAAAAACAATGTGCTTAAATCCACGTGCCAATACGCTGGATAGCAGAATGCAAGAGAGAATACTGTCACTTTCTTCTCACAACCAAAGTGGGAAAAAAAATGAAGCCTGTCAGCGAGCTAATTATTACGCAGATGAAGCCAGCAAGGCTGAGTTCAGTTAATGCCATGAATATATTTGAAGTACTCAGAGAGAAAGTTAGTCTAGTTAGGGGAATCTGAGAGTTTATGTTGACCCTGTACTGAACACTTGCAAAATCTGCTCTTACTGAATTTAAATTGACTTTTGTACGGGGCAGAATGTCATTTTTAGAAACTACCACATTGCTTTTATTTCCTGCCTTTTCTTTCCCAGAAAGCTGTTGTAGCTCGCGAGAATGAAGTGGCTGACAGAAATAAAGCGATATGCTTCTGGGGTAAGCGGCAGCTGAGCTATTTTAGGAAAGTACAGACCACCAGGATGAGCGGTTTTAACTTCAAAACTCTGCAGTTGTTTCTGTGTTGGGGTATCAATTATTTCATCACATTGCTAACAAGAGAACAAGGAATTTTGCTTGCTTAGTTGGCTTTTGCATTGTATTTTATTTGTTTTTAAATAATTTGTCTTCTTTAATTGAGTTTTTTTTTCTTCCTGTGAAACTAAATTCAATCAGCTAACCCAGGTTGATTTTTCAGCCAATGTTCTACTGTCCCACCTCCCACATTCACAATGCTGAGGAAATTGCAAGGATCCGTGAAGAATGCAAAAAGGAAAGTTTCTGGTACAGAGGTGAGTGATCCAAACCCCTTCTTACCACACTGCGCATGAATTCTGGATCTGCTCCTGCACATCTGGCTGCCAAGTGCCATGCCGTTTATTGTAATACATTGGGGTTTGTTGGAATATTACTATGGGTTAACTCTGTCACCTTATTTTAAGTTGAGCAATAGGTTATTATAGGGTTCATTGAATTGTTTGTGTAATCATTGCAGGTAAAGGTGTTTGAATGAAGCTCTTGCTAATAGAAACTCACTTTAACAATCACAGAGTTGGTTCTATTCTTGAAGTCCATTATTAAAACAACCTTGGGAATGTTTTGCTTTGTGACATACTTGTTCTTGCCTTTGAATGAAAGGCAGGCATGACTACGTGTCTTGGGCTTGTGAAAATTTTTAGTTTGTTAGGACATCTAAAAGATTAGTTTCTCAGTGTTCTAGTGCCTTTTAAGTCCACTAGGTCAGTTTGTATCTGAATTATACATTTTCTGAAAGGAGAAGACTGAAAAGGGCTTCAGCATTTAATCAGAGCTGCTGTCATTGCTAGTGTTGCAGTAGTGAGAGGAGATATTCAGATTACGGAAGCTATTGTTTAATAAATATATAGAATACATTAGCTCCAGATGCTGGAGCATGCCTGATATCTGGCACTCTGTGAAGGCGTCCTTGCTTTGCAGAGACAGTAATCTGAACGAGCAGGTGGTAAGAGGTGGCTAAGACAGCGTGCAAAGTTAGTGCTTAGAAGATGAGTAAAGTGTTTAATAATATAAACGTAAAAAACATTTAACATATTTTAGCACATAAAACATTTAACATATAAAAGAGTAATGTATTTAACAAATAGGAAGCAAAATTTGGCTGACACCAGCCACACTCCTCCTTTTTATTTTTACAGCTCTTCCTTTGTCTGTTGGGAGCATGCTTGTCACCCAGGGGCTAGTCTCAAAAGGTAAGTATAAAAAATACATGACGGTCCTCAGTTGTGAAGTTGAGACTCCAGAATTACTACCGAAATGCAAGTTTCCCTAGAGCCTTGCTGTTTTTCAAGATCAGTATTCCTCTCGCTCATCACCCTCATTGTTATAATGACCTGATCATTATGTATGCATTGCCATAGCCACCCTTGTGAAAGAACGTGCACTGAAAAGAGAATTCAGGAATTCAGAGACTGGTGGCTCGATTCTGTCGCCGTGATCACATCTGCTTGAGTCGAGTCTTCACTGGGGCTGCTTGTAGGGCAGAGCATCGTACAACCCGAGCAGGGGCATCCGATCTGGGGACCGCAGCTCTAACTGTTGGTTTATTTGAAAACTGCTGCTGGCAATGTTTTTACTGTGACCACTTATCGGTATGAGTACAGCTTTGGTGCAAAGCGACACGGAATACTGCCGAGGTGAGGAGACAGGGAGCTTTTTATGGAGATGGCATGCGATCCGCAGGCGAACACGAAAGAGAATCGTATTGCATTTATGCGGGCGATCAGCCTGGTGCTACACGTTGCACCTTGAGTTTCCCTTCTGGGGGGTCTTGACTAATAACAAGGTTGAGGTTAGCGTTTGGGTAAGGAGTGAAGGGCATCTGCCCTGAAGACCACTGAGAAGGGTGTATGCCACAGGCACAGCTAAGACAGTCCTTCAGCCTGCACCAGCAGCCGCGTGCAGCGAGGGCAGGTATGAGCAGAGAAAAACAGCAGGGCCTGAAGCAAGAAGCAGAAAAGAATCCAGGGGCTGTAAGAGATGGGTGGTGGGAGACAGCAAATGGAGGAGGTGGAAGTGGCTCAGCCTTTTCTCACTGTGTGTGCTTGCAAGTCCCTTGTTTTGTTCTGACCACTATTGTCATGTTTCCTTCTCATCACATTCTTTTTTTTACTATGATCAGGAGGACTGGAGTAGAAAATCTAAAAGCCATGCTATATGGCAAGAGGCTGGTGTGGGTTCCCTGTTGCATCCTTGAGCTATGAGCTTGCAGGCAGACAGGAGGGAAGGAGCGAGGAAGAGTGTGTGAGGGAAGGCGAAGGATTACACACCTGGAAAAGGGCGAGTGGTGGTGGGAAGGGCGCTGGGGTTGCCTCGGTAGGTGACATGCCACCCTCTGGCGCGGGGTGCGCTTCTCAGTTTCTCTCCATTGCGCATTTCTTATGAGCCGTGAATTAACAAATGCCCCTATTAACTAATCATTACTGTGTGTCAGCAACTGGAAGAGGGGGGCTGTTTAGAAACAAACTACAATTTTGTTCCTCCCTCCGCATTTAAAATTGCACAGATGCGCTTAGCATGGACTGAACGCTCCTCTATCTAACAGCCCTCTCAATGGCTGCACACAGTACGCTGGCTCCAGAAGGAGCTGGAGCTTCTGAGCCTTGTTAATGTGGTCTGACTGCACGTAACAGCACGAGCAGTGTTCGCTTCCTGTCCCTTCGCCGTGGCAATCTCGCTGCGCGGAGCCCTCCTCCACAGCATGGCACTCCTCTGCCAAACACCCCCGCTCTCAGAAGCATACTGGTTCCACCTTCCGGTGTTAACTGGGGGAAGGTAGATTTTGGTGGGAAAAGCTGAAGGTAATCTACCAGTTTTCTTGTTCAGCACACTGTATTCTCCTGTTAAAGGCCAAAATGTCTGATCTGTCCTCTCCAGAGGAGGAGGCTAGCTACCAGTGCTACAGTTTACCAAAAGTTTAATCAATAGCCACAGAAAACTACTGAAGAACAGTTTGGCCCTGCTTCTCGCAGCGCAAGGACCTGGACCCTGAGTGAGAGATTTCAGTTTGCTGTTAATCTGCAAGGTTGGTTTGTGCTGAAACCTAAGCCACCACGTCCTTGTCCTACCGTGCTGAGGTGCCTGAACTGAATCCTGCAAAGTCCAGATTGTTTTTCCTCCCGAGACTTAGGACTGCCCCAAAACGGATGCACTAAGAGCCAGTAGAATAGAAAGTGCCTTGATGCTCCTAAATTTGAGTTAATGGACTTTTAAGTTTTTTATAGACTCTTCACCTTCAGAAATGCAAAAGCTTGTAGGAGAAATACTACCTTGGTTTTGTGTGCTGGTGAGTTCCTGAAGTGAATAAGCTTTCTGACTATTTCCTGTTCTTGTAGGCATTTTCTCAGCAAACCCGAGATT
>Ga0065711_1009118_pt1 | contig 12210 bp, 5 predicted proteins | sample Hoacrofraction12_FD_59098 | JGI IMG/M metagenome (GOLD analysis project Ga0065711, IMG submission 59098) | Hoatzin crop microbial communities from Cojedes, Venezuela - Epithelial fraction 12 v2 (version 2) | ecosystem: Host-associated > Birds > Digestive system > Esophagus > Crop | place... | reverse complement strand
CCCCCCCCCTATTCTACAGGCAACTTGAAAGTATTTTTCACTTGGCATAATTATGAGGGTGGAGTCCTTTTAAAATCATGATGAATGCATTCAGCTGTTGTTTTGGGAATTTAGTGATCAGTCTTTTTCAGTATCCAGAAACAGGACAACCTATATAGTGACTGAAACTTTCTTTTGCAGCATTGGCGTGAAGGTCTCAGTTCTCAATTTCAGTTATTCGGATACTGCAGTTAAGACATTACAAAAAGTGTGAAGTGCTTTTTAAAAAGAAGTTGTAAAGTGCATTTTAAAAATGCTTACTGTAAAATGGAAATTCCTGCACACTTTAGCAGTATAGTCAGTAGAAAAAAATAAACAAGCTGTGAATAAGAACATGCTGATTTAAATAAATTCCGGGACAAACTGAACTAGAACAGTCCATGTTCAGTACTCAGTCCTTCCAAGAACGGAGCATTTCAGTTTAAAATCCATACAGCTATTTTCCCAGGGTAGTAGTTACATGAAACACTGCGGGTTGTAATAGATTTCAAGATCCCAAGCTGAGGAGTGTATTTACTCCCAAGTCTGTGTTTTGTAGTGATTGTGCAAAAGGAGGATAATTGACCATATGATACATTCACAGTACCTTGAGAAACTCTAGAAGGTGTCTGCCAAACACAAACACAATCACGTGTGAATACACGTCCCACTTACCTGTGATTAGTTTGAGATTTTATTTGGAACTGGACTTTTAAAATTGTTTGGCTGGTTTATGATGAAGATCCTGATGTCAGTATCTCAGAGGCAATTAAGCTCCTGCACATGTTGTGGAAATAGGCAGCTGGGTGGAGAAGAGTCAATCCCACAGGTGCCCTTGACAAGGAGGGGTCTGCAGCATGAGGTGCCAAGGGTCAGAGCTGTACAGAAGGCCTTGCTCTGTCCACATGGGATACACACCTTGTGACTGTAACTAGAGCTAGTTAGGTTGGGTTGTTTGGTTTTTTTCTGAAACAGCTTGCATAAAAATATCCTACTGACATGTTTGTTTAAGGATGGTTTGAAACTTTTCTTCTTCCCCCCACCTCCCCCCCCCAGTCATCCCCTAAAAGGTAGCTTTTTCCAGCTTGTTTCTCTGCCTTTATTCTCCCCTCAAGCATATTTGTCCTGGGCTTTTAGTTAAAAACGTGAAAAAACAAGATAGTCTCTTTTAAAGCCTGGAGTGTTGCTTTTATTGACCTTGGCAAAAAGAAGATGCTTTGAAACTTAGTAAGTGGAGGATTTTCTTCATTAACCTTTTATTACTCACTACAGTGTTTCCAAATGCAACCCTGCAGCCAGTGAGGTACTGGGTCCTGGGGAGGTATGAAAGAAGACAAGGTGACAATTTCCACAACAGGACGAGGGCACCACGTACCCCAGATGCCCTTTTTGGGCAAGGGGAGGGCAGGTCAGATGCCTGGCTTCATCTCTCCCTCTCGTTTTCAGGTTTGCCTGCCTTTTTCAAAAGTCTCTTGCTCCTGTTGATTTCTTCATAGTTTTAATAAATTGTGGCATGCTACAGGAATTCATCCCAAATACTCCTTGTTTATTGCGTGCAAGCCTGCATCAAAAACAGCTTGTGAAAATCCAGGCTTACTCCTGGTGAACATGGTTTCTTCGGCAAAACAAAAATGAAAACTTAAATACTGTAATTAAAATGAACTGGATAAAAGATGCAAAGAGTCTATAAAAAATTCCCAGTCTTGCAGTATAAATAGCAATGGAGTAAGTACATTACTCCTTTAAGTAAATAACGGCTAATAGTAGTAAGGGAGTAGTGTTTTTACTCCTTTAGTCTTTGCATAAGGCTCTGTGTATAGTTTTTCTTCCTTTGCAAGTTGCTTTTAGAAGTTTGACGGTCATCCAGTGAAAACTGGTTGATTTTGGATTTAACTTATTATATTAATGTGTAATTACTTTTACTGGCTGTACTGCTAGGACTGGGTTGGTTAGTTGGTGTCTGTTGCTTCTGATTTGGAAATACCTCCATCCCTTTTTGGTACAATGTTTGAGGGGGTTTTTTTTACAGCAAACAGGGACATACTGTAGCTGTCAGACTGAGAATAAACGCAAAATTAAAGCGTATTTGATACAAGAATTAGATGACAGAAGCTTTCTCTCTGTGTACTTAAAAATGAAAAGAGGTATGTTCTAATAATCTTTTGACAATATGATTTATTACCAGTTTATAAGTTCTAAAAGGATTTGGCGATTAGAACAACTTACGTATATTTTTTGTGCTACATTAGCCTGAATAATTTGACATTCAAACCTGTTTATGAATTAGGTTAACTATTTCTGGACCTTCAGTTGGAGGAGAGGAGGGATGGGGTTATTTTCTTCACCTGGTCACCTCATCAGTCGTTACAGGTGCCTCTCTCTGTAGTTAGGGTGCTGAAGCAGAACAGTCTTAGCCTTTTGCTCACCCTTGCAGTTCCTTTTGCAGTTTGGGTAAACAGTGAGCAGGGTCTCGCTTTTTGATCTATATTAAGCCTCTCCTCCTAGAACTTGACAGTTAGGCTATAATATTAACACCAGAGCTGGGAAAAATACTGCTGTTAACAGAATGCCGTTTATTTGTTCGTATATGTAAGTGAGAGGCAAGAGAACTCCATAGGTAATAGCTACTATTGTATTCTTTTTTTTTTCCTGCTGACTTCATATCTGTTTGCTTGGATTTGTGTCACAGGGTGCCTGGGAATACATTATCCTGCTACTTAAGAAGGAATCTGAAAATTCAATTCTGAATTGATCGCCTGCTCCATTATACACAAAAGCCATTATTAGCACAGGTCCTTGTGTGTCTTCACAAAGGTCTATAGCAAGGAAAGGTTTATGGTGAGACATAGAATCATAGAAAGTTTTGGGTCGGAAGGGACCCCTAGAGGTCATCTAGTCCAACCTCCCTGCAGCGAGCAGGACACTGCTAACTAGATCAGGTTGCTCAGAGCCCTGTCCAACCTGGTCTTGAATGTTTCTGAAAAATGAGGTGGGCCAGGAATACGAGGCTTTTCTCCATGTTAACAGTATTGTAAATTTTAAAATACATCAATTACCACTTCAGTCAGATTTCCCTACATTAGTAGCCTGTGAAATAGAAAATACTGAAAATATGGACTTGTATAACAGTTATAAATGTAGATGCAACATAGAACTTGCAGCTTAGCTATACCTGAAGGATTTGTCCAAAGCGTGTTTAAATTACAGTTTATTGTTAAATTAGATGTTCTATGTCTAGACAAGTATTTCATCTGCTCTATTCATCTAACGCTTTTTCTGCTCTCTTAGTTTAAGAGAGCTGCCTCCAGCACGACCCCATTCATGGGAATGCATCATGTAATCAGGTGAGAGTATTGAATCTGAAGTTTCTGCAAAAGAATAATAAACATACTAAGGTGATGAAGGGAGTGAAGACATTGCTTCATTTTGTCAGTAAATAGGGAGTTTAGGAATGTATAATTTGTGCTAAGATAATAATCAAGGAGTGTCAACACTGATTCTTCTGTGGGATTTTTTTCCTCTGTGATTTTAAACCTTTTAAAATCTGGATACAGACAGGGATACAGCATGGTACTGCAGTCAGTGTTGGGATCTCAGGCAGTGTGTTGCTGGTTGTTGGGCCTGGACACTTGCATTAGCTTTTACAGTGCCTGTGTAAGAAAACAGCAAGTTGATTTAGCGACCTTGGAAAAGCTCTAGATGGCTGGTTTTTCAAGCAGATGTACCTTTTTTCTTGGCAAGTAGTTTCCATGCAAAAACATATGCGTTAACTGATTGTGTATATGTCTTATATGCACTTTTTGTCAGTGGCTTGAGAAGTTTCTCTCTGAAGAATGACTGCTATGCTTCCAAAGTGCAATATCTCAATATCTTTCAGATTTTGGAGTTCTGAAAGTGAAATACGAGCTGGTTTTGAAGATATTTGTCTGAAATACGCAGAACAGATATAACATCTTCCTTATCTTCCTGAAACAAATGAAGGGAAGGGCTGCTGTTTAGGATGATGTCCATTCACAGTTTTACATTTAGATCTATTTGTCTGTTTTCCTTTAGTCAATATTTTTACCTTTTTTATGCACATGCCCCGTCTGACAAGAAATAGCAGTCTTGGACCCCATGGACTACTGAAATGCTCTGAGTATGGAGTACATTATGGTCCTGGGTGGGACAGGATGGATAGACAGGCTGAAAGTGTTAAAAAAATAAAATAATTTTAAAAAATATATCTGAAGACTGAAGCTGCTGGGAAATACATTTGCTCGAAAGAGTTGTGGAGCTTCACTGTACCTCTGCTTTGCACCTAACCCAGACTGCATGAAAGCTGTTGAAGAAACATAAAACCTTAACAAATATCATCAGTGGTTAGAGCTTTCTCTTCAGGGAAAGCATGAAGGAGAGAGCACATTAAGAAACAAATATTTGTTGAGCCCCATTGTTTGCTGGTGGAAAACCTTTGTGGAGCATGCCAAAGACTGCATTGTGGCAATCTGGGAGTAGAATCGAATGTTTTGCTCCCCTTAAGTACTTTCTATGATCCATAAAAGCATTTTGATATTGAAGTTTAGAATCTGTTTCTGTGAATTGACGATAGAGGTTTATGCTTGACATTTGCTATAGGTCATTTTAGAAGACTTCTGTTACATTAGTGTTGGAAGAGGGCGAGAGCAGGAGTTCATATTGTAAATGACCTTAATAAAATTAAAACTAATTAAAACAAAGTCTTTCTAATCTTACAGAGTATTTCCCAATATGTTTTATAAACTGTTTATATTTTGCTCCTTACTGAATTGTAACTTGAGTGAATTTTGAGAAATATTTTAAATAGTGGCTCTAGACTTCTTGGTATTTGTAGTAGACACATCTAAATATAATTAATCCCCTTTTGGCGAATACCGTATTCTGTAGTTGAGCTAAAGATACTCTTTGCTATAGAGCCTTAGGGATTACACCTGAATTTCATTAAGGAAGTCTCAGTAATATCCAGAGGAATCTCCCCATGTAGAATTACTTTGGACTGGTTAGGACAAGACGGGATGCAGCCCCTTCCCCCCCCCACCCCACCCCAAACAGTTGTATTGGTTGCTGTTTGCAAGAGTGAAATTGTATTGAGATGAACAGGATATTGTCTGTGAATAATTCAGAGAGTGAAGACAGATGTATTGTGCTGGAGTCACATTGTGCTGGAGTCACATTTTCAAGGCATGATATGTTTTATAAGCATTTTTTTTTTAAATAAAATTGTCACATATACAATACAGAATACAAAGAGTGGGTGTACAATACAGGATGTTGGGAAACAGATTAATTAAAAGAACACCAATTAAAGGTGACTGAAAATTCGTGGGCTTTATTAAGTGATCCTGTGATGGTCCATTTGTCTCTCAGAGAAGAGCTTTGATATTATAGGCTCTTCCCCACAGACTATTTGTTTAGTATCTATTTTTCCACAGGATAGGTCCCTGCTTCTTTCATCATCTCTTTTGGTGCAGAAAAATTAATAGGGGGAAGATGTGAAAATAGTTGAGGCTTCTGTTCTATGTTTCATTTTGCTTTTTTTTTTGTTTAGGGAGAAAGAGTCATGGTCTTCTCAGGAGAAAAAGGAAAAAGGAAAAACTAACTTACCTGCTGCTGTGCAGAACAGAGCCCACTTTAAGAACTGAGTTATGTATGACAGGTGTTAAGAGTATTGCCTGTGCTTAATGTCCTGCCAAATTAGAAACATGAGAGGAAATTTTTGTCTTATCTGGAACTAAATGCCTGACACAGATTTTGAAGTATTTGTTATTAATCTTAAGTGCTGCATTTTTGCTTTGTGCTGTAGACAATCTCTGTCCTGGGATTTTTAAGTTTTAAATCTGGAGAGCTGTCGAGGACCAGTAGATCAGTCTGTTGCACTCTGTTGGAGATTAGTCCAAAGCTTGAATTATCTTGACGCTTCCTTTCTCACAACCCATTTCTGCACAGTATAGAACAACTTTTGTCTTTGTCACAATTTCCTCTTGAGAATTGAGTTCTGAAACTGCTTAAGCTCACTCACCAGGCATTAAAGTACCTGGATTTGAAACTTCTAAACAAGTTTCTTTTCTGGGAACACTTACTCTCAGTGTTTGTCAATTTGTTACAGCTTGGACTAGACACAACTCTGGGATGATAGCTGTGCAAATGTGTTCCTGCAGGCAAGACCTTTAAAAGTTTACAGAAGGATTCCAGGTCTGTTTAAGGTTCTAACTAGGTCATTTCAAGGCTTATATAGAGAAAACATTTTTTGAAAATCTTAGCTTTCTGCTGGCTTGGCCAGCAGTTCCAGACTGTCATACAGTAATGAATTTCCTGTCATTAAGCTGATTGCTTCTGTAACTAAATGGATGGGTTTTTCCTCCTCCTGAATTAACATGCCTTGCAAAAGTATATATGGCAAGTAACAAAAGTTTATGTAATTAAGAGCTCTGTTGTATACAGTGAGATAGTGATAGTCTCCTGAATACTCAGGTGAGCCCTGTTTATGTCTAGTACTGTACATGATTTTTCAGAGTTATGAGGAGCTCTATACAATTAATTGTTCTAAGTTGTTACTTTGATAGATAGGTTTATTACCAGTAAAACAAGTTCGCATTAGAAGTCCTGCATGTTTAGACAACTTCTGGCATATTTACAAGTGTCTTAAGAACTGTAGAACTGGGATTTTACAAGATGAAGAGTCATAAGAGTTTTGCAGGCAGATAACTGACTATAGGAGAGTTTTTCTGTTGTTTTACCATGGAGATGATGTCTGAATTTTTCAGGGGAAGTGCAAATTTGATGTACTTTTGGTAGTTCTTAAAATATTAATGCTTCCCAGTTTGAAAAGCTCTTATTTATTTCCAACTACTTCTGTTGCCTTCCTTCAGAGGAAAGGTAGAAAAATAGGAGGGAGTCTTTTGCTAGCCGCTTGAAAAGTTTTGGAGACTTGAGCAAGTTATAAGCCATTGAAAATTGTCATAGTCTGTCTAGCTTTTCCTTTGTACAATGTGTTCCTGGATTCCTGCCAAAATCACTAAGCATTATTAGCACAACACTTGAACCATCTTAGTGTCTTGCGTCAGTATGACACACACAATTTAAACTCCAGACAGGACGCAGATAAAATAGTGGTGGCTACGGCTGCAGCTGCTTTCCTCCCTCTAAATACCCTTTGGACCAGACAAAGGTGTCCTAGGGCAGGTAATCAGAAAAGCATGAGATCAGGTGTCATGTCTGCTGACTGATGTTAATAATCTGTGCTTTCATAATCACTTATTACAGAGGAAGGAATTCTGACCTACCCAAGACTACTCTGCTGTGAATCCTCTCTGTCATTCTTCTTCATCTGAAGATGCCTAAACACCTTTGTAAGCCTGGCCTTTCAATTAGGAATAAAGCTCCAAAACAGGAGTTTCTCACCCTGTTTTGCACTGTGCATTGCTCCCACAGAAATCGACTGCCTTTTGGTAATTGTGGATTTCAATCTAGGAGAATTAAACTAAAACTGAGGGCTTCTGGCTTTTTAACTGGATGATAGAAAAGTAGATCCCTGCTGGTTAGCCACAGATTGTCATGCAAATTGGGTGATTATGCTTTCTTCATTTGGTCTAACCTGCACGTAGAGATGGAGAACTCATTCTCCAGAGGCTGCCCACTGATCAAGGAGGCATCTTTACAGCAAATAGGATTTGATGTGTGTGATTATTTTGGTATCTTTATGGCAATTAAGAGGGCAAAATGCAGACTTCATAAGCAGGCTTACCTCACATTTTTCCTCACTTTTGAGTGCTTGCTTTTACAGCCTTACTGAAATTTGAGGAGCAGAGAATCATAAATGGTGTGGGATTGTCAGACTAACATATAGAGGGACTTCACTGCTAAGGGCTGTGGACTTGCTTTTAGAGAAACAGCTTTAAATTTGTTTCAAATGGTGAGACAGATACAAGATTGTGGCAGCTGGTTTGATGTACAGTCAATAGAAATGGATGGCAGAGAAGCAGTGTTCAAGCCAGTTTGGAGCCAAAAGGTGCAGCGGGCTCTGGGAAGGGTTTTTTAGATTAGAGGAAGAGTAAGCCTGACCGTGCCACTCCTGACTCTGATATGGGTGTGTTCATTCACAGAGCACGTGCCGGTTAGCTAGTTTCGGTTCCTATTTTTGCATTGTACTTTAGGTTTCCTTACATCTACACATTCATGAAAATCCTATAGGACAGATGAAATGTTTTAGTAGAATGGATGTTGCTAGCAGGCGGGATGCTTGACATTCATTCTTCAGGAGAGAAAGCTTCAATGATCAGATCGAAGAGTTAGGACTGCTATGGCAGTCTTAGGACTGCTGTGGTAGTCTTCTGCACTTTAGCAGCCAGGTTGTTTGGGGTAGAAAACAGCCACTGGAAAAATTCAGAAGCTTTTAAGAGTTCAGAGTGGAATGAGGGAAGCAGGAGACTGAAGCTGGACTGTAAAACAGCTAGACCTGAAATGTGTCTGTTTCTCACAAGATGTAGATGAGTGGATGAAGATAAAGAGCAAGAATAAACAGCAGATGGAAATAATGCAGAGTGGAGCAGGCCAGAAAAATAATCACTTTGTCATTGAGTATGACTCAATGTATTTTCTTCACGACTCCCCACGTCATGCCTTTGGGCATCTTCTCTAACCAGGGCATGAAGAGCCTTGTGATGATGTCCAGAACACTTTTGTTTTCTGCAGTGCTGCATTTGTTGTCATGTTGAGAACATTTTTCTAGTAAATGGTTTTATGTTTTTTGGCCTTACCATCTTCTGAGACTGGGTAGTTGATTTCCAACAGACCTGCTTTTTGTGTGCTCAAACTTAGGTTAGTATGTGCCAAAATAACAATGATGTGCCAATGTCTCTTGAATTTGTTTATGAAGAAAGGGAAACACTGAATGTATTGCTTTTCTAAACATATGCGGTAGTATATTCAATGATATATCTGAAACACAAGTAACCATTGCAATTCCGCGTTGAGAGTTTCAAACTTGTAATTAAGTGAAATAAACTCATTTTTATGTAATGTTGATAATGCTGGCAGAGAAGGATAAGACAGGGTATTACGTGACAAATGAGGCTTATTTAGTGATATGTTCTGTTACTTTGGCTGGATTTGGGTGCCTGGCAGAATTTCTTCTGCGTTGAAAAGGGGGAGACATCTTGGTTACCTATTCTCTAGTTCTTCATTTGATAACAAGTGAAATAATATTTTGTTTTGTTTTGGTTTCCCCTGGGAGTCCAGAGTTTGCTGTTTTCTATCTGAAGATTATTGGCTACCTCTGTCCTGATTGATGTATTTGCACAGTTGCACATGTTTTCTATCGTCATAGAACAGATTTAATGCATGGTGTTAAGTTTTGGGTTAGCAACGTAACTGCTATAGCAGAATCAGTAATTTCCTGTTATGAAGGTGAGGAACAACTTCGAGTTGATGCCTAAAGTTTGTGTAAGTGTTTCTGGAATTCTAAACACATCATTTCCTAAATTGAAACAGCAAGTTTCTTAATGTTTGTTGTTTCAAAAAATACACAAAAAGCTGGGGAACTTTTTTTTTCGTTTGGATGGCAAATTTCCTTGTACGAAGGAAAGAGTAATGAAAACCTTCAGAATAGGACAGATGAATGTTCAGACCTCACATTTTCTGTACAAATGCTGGATGAAAACCTTTTCATATAGACCAGGCCTTCTGTAGATGAGGAGTATAGAAGAGTTTAGAGGACGTGGAATGCAGAATACCTGGATCTACGCTCAACATTGTTTCCAAAAGACTGAAGCATTGTGGTGGATGATGTAACATTAGGAAGTATGCCAAGAAAGGTATCACTTAAAGCTTGTCTGCATGGAGAAATAACCTAAAATATCTGTCAAGGAATAGCTCTTCTACAGTAGCTCTCTGAGAGGATGTTAAGAGTGCCTTTTTTAGTCCACTCTGAAAGTGGATTAAGCTAAACCACAGAGAAGCTTTTAGTAAGTGTCCGTGGTGGAGTTTGGATGGAATAGCTGTAGTACTTCCATGTTTTCACAATCCCTTCCTCACACAGACAAGCCTCTACAACAGTTTTGACCAATTCTGGGAGAATTTTCCTTTTTGAGTTTGTGACAGCATACAGCTTCCAAAACCCTTCAAACTGTATTTATGAAGTAATAAAGAGACAAATGAAGGCTCTCAAAAATTGTATGACCGTAACTTAACGCTGGGCATGACCAGTTAAATATGCTATACAAATACTGATTACAAATTTCTACCTCATACTTGATAGCAGAATACAGGGAAGTGCCTGCTGTAGGTGACCCTGCTTTGGCAGGGGGGTTGGACCAGATGATCCACAGAGGTCCCTTCCAACCCCAAACATTCTGTGATTCTGTGACTTCTTGGAAATGCAGCGAACAACTGACAGTCCTGCTGTCATGGCAGGATATTTGTCAAGAGGCCAGCCCCAATGGGTCGAAAGGTTAAATGCCCGAGCCACGGCAAGAATTACAAGAGGCAGGAAACTCTTTCCTTAGATCCCAAGATAACCATGTTTCACTGCTGATGCTGGCAATACAGCGCAGAATATGAATAATATTAGAATGACAGCACATAGCAACCTTCGGTGTCGAAGAATAGGTGTCTTTGGAAACAAGAACACAGACTTCGGCTTTTAACTTCAGTGAAATATCACAGAGGAAGGTCTGGGGTTTTGGCAAGGTCAGAATAAGACGACAACATAGTTTCTGTAGAAAAATAACACCATTTGTGGAAAGCCCTGACAGGCTAGGCTTCCCAGGAAAAAAAAGCACTGAAAGTAAATGCAGAAAAAGTGGCCAGATCTCCTCTTGTGATACCATCATATAATTTGCTGCTATTGAGACTGAGATCACGTGGTCAGCATTGAGTAAGGTTTTGTGTCTCCTGCGTGATCCAAGAGATTACACCAAATTGTTGTAACAATTCTTAAAAACTGAATGACTCTTACTTGTAACTTGCATTGCTGGAAGCGTTTCCTACATAAAAGGTCTTAAATGGTGGCACGAAGCAGTGCATTTCTAATGAAAAGCTTCTCATGAAAAAAACATTTCTTAGCTCCCTTGTAGAGGGCTCGCTTATGACAGACATCCTGATCTTAGGAACGCTGATCTCTCTGCTGTGGAAAATGCTAAGTTAAGTACCTGGAAACACATTACCCACTTGACATCTCTAAGCAGAAGCAGCACTGCACATGAGTTACCAGCTTGTTTCAGCAGGGATCTGGCCAAGCTTCTTCCAAAGAACTGAGGATGTCACTCAGGTCCTGCGACTGGCCACCTTCTTTGTCCATCACACCTCTGGAAGAAACCCAGATTTTCTTCCTGCGGCCTCTTTTCAACTGCATTGGGACTGTGACTATGTTAAAGAGGGGATGAAAGAAAAACCACAAAGAACCAAAGAGGAACACATTTCTGCCCTTTCATTTCTGCTTTGATAGAAGCGACTACTTATAAACTACTCCCAATGAATTTCGATTGCAATGGGACTCATCTACCTCATCTATCAAAAGAGATGATGTTTACCTACAGAAGCAAATCTATTTCAAGGGCAGAAAATACCACGAAACAAGAACTCTTTAATCAAAAGGGAAATATATTAAGTTCAAGTTAGACAAGTCCAAATGAGAAATAGCATGAATACTGTAAAAAGTTACAGCAACGGAACAAATCACGTGCAAGAACAGCAGCTTCTTCAATGTTAAAATTGCAGAGTCACTGTATTATAACCTGAAAAGTCCAAAAATACCAGTATCATAGAAGTATTTAAATAGAAGTTTGTAAGAAGTTATTAGGAAGAATCTGTCTATACATACCCATATATGCACACACCTATTCTTTTAATACTGCTGTGCAGCACGCATTTCCAAGGGAACCTGAGAAATATGAGAACCCCAAAGAACGAAAGGAGTATTACATCATAAATAAACAAAAAAACAACCCAACTAAAAGCCTGTTTGCTGACACCAATCATAAAGAACCCAACAGACATGATGAGGACTCAGGTAATAGCTGGAGTCCTTTTGTCTTCTATGCTCCACATGAGTGGTCCTGTCCAGACCACTCAGTACACACACCTGAGTGTACCCATCACGTGGGTATGAGAGCATAAGTGAGTTACTATTTTGAAAAAGTGAATGCAAGTTAATTATTCAACCATTTAAATTAAAAT
>Ga0065711_1047642_pt1 | contig 12211 bp, 14 predicted proteins | sample Hoacrofraction12_FD_59098 | JGI IMG/M metagenome (GOLD analysis project Ga0065711, IMG submission 59098) | Hoatzin crop microbial communities from Cojedes, Venezuela - Epithelial fraction 12 v2 (version 2) | ecosystem: Host-associated > Birds > Digestive system > Esophagus > Crop | place... | reverse complement strand
GGTGACACGATGCTGTTCAGTCCGTTTACCACAACAACATCGAAAGAAGAATATGAAGAAAAGGTAAAAGAAGTCTATCCGGATCATTGGGAAAAAGTGCTTCACCTCTATCCTTTTGAAGACAGACAGAAATTAGGCACAGACCGCATGACGGCACAGAGCCACTGTATCGCAAGAGCTTCAGGAAAAGACGTCTATGCCTACCATTTCGCCCATGTAATGCCGGGACCCAATTCTTCTGTCTACGGTGCTTTCCATACCTCCGATGTGCCTTACTTCCTGCATGTATTGAGTGATGAGAGGAAGGATTACTGGACGGAAGAGGATATTCAGATTGCGGATCACCTTTCTAATCATTTAATACAGTATGTACAGAACGGAGATCCGGGATGGGATAAAGACATTGAAGACAGGTATCTTCTGATTGATGATGAAGAAACTGTCACCCATATTCCCCCGGAAAAGAACCTGTTCTGGATGGAGTATTTCAAGGATTTGTATTGAGAAATTCAAAAAGCGTACAGTGAATTTGCTGTACGCTTTTCATTAGAATCGTTTGACTTCCAGTCTGTTCATCGCCTTCTTGAGAGCTGTCTCTGCACGGCGCATGTCAATGTTGGGGTCATGACTTGCCAGACGTTCTTCCGCACGCTTCTTCGCGGCTTCCGCACGTTCTTCGTCAATGTCATCCTCATGTTCAACGGCATCGCTGAGAACCTCCGCCATATTGTCACGGAAGTAAAGGAGTCCTCCCGCAACAGCGAATTCTTCTCTTTCTCCGTTGATATCCGCTGACATCTTGCCGATATCCAGCATTGTCACCAGAGGCATATGGTTAGGCAGAATACCCTGCATTCCTTCCGTGGTATCCACGTTCAGAATCGGCGTATCAAACTCCCTGTAAATGCCATGGGGCGTCACAATGCGCACATGAATCATACTCATGCCAGAGTCTTCGCTTTCTCCACGGCATCCTCAATGGTACCGACACTCATGAACGCCTGCTCCGGCAGATCGTCATACTTGCCGTCCAGAATCTCCCGGAAGCTTCTGACCGTATCCTTCACCGGCACATACACGCCCTTGATGCCGGAGAACTGCTCAGCGACAGAGAACGGCTGGGACAGGAAGTTTCTGATTCTTCTCGCCCTTGCCACGATCTTCTTATCGTCCTCGCCCAGTTCTTCCATACCAAGGATCGCAATGATATCCTGCAGTTCCTTATATCTCTGCAGAATCTCCTGCACCTCACGGGCCACCGCATAATGATCTTCGCCAATGACCAGCGGATCCAGGTTTCTGGAACCGGAAGCCAGCGGATCCACCGCCGGATAAATACCCAGAGCCGCAATACTGCGGTCCAGAACCGTCTTGGAATCCAGATGGGAGAACGTTGTGGCAGGAGCCGGGTCCGTCAGGTCATCCGCCGGCACATAAATAGCCTGCACGGAAGTGATGGAACCATTCTCCGTACTCGTAATTCTCTCCTGCAGCTGACCCATCTCCGTCGCCAGTGTGGGCTGATAGCCTACGGCACTGGGCATACGGCCAAGCAGAGCCGATACTTCGGAACCCGCCTGCGTGAAACGGAAGATGTTATCGATAAACAGAAGCACATCCTGATGCTCCTCATCACGGAAATATTCCGCCATGGTCAGAGCGGAAAGTGCAACTCTCATTCTCGCACCCGGAGACTCATTCATCTGGCCGTACGTCAGAACCGTATTGTTCAATACGCCGGACTCCTTCATCTCATAGTACATGTCATTGCCTTCACGGGTTCTCTCACCCACGCCCGCAACGACAGACCTGCCGCCATGCTCAATGGCAATGTTATGAATCAGCTCCTGCATCAGCACCGTCTTACCGACGCCGGCACCGCCGAACAATCCGACCTTACCGCCCTTGGAATAAGGACAGAGAAGGTCAATGACCTTAATGCCTGTTTCCAGAATTTCCGTGGAAACCTGCTGCTGTGCAAAGTCAGGCGCATCCCTGTGGATAGGCATGGTCTTCTTTGCATTCACCGGTCCCAGACCGTCAATGGGCTCACCCAGCACATTGAACATTCTGCCCAGAACCTCATCACCCACCGGAACTTCAATGGGCGCTCCCGTATCCGTGCAGTCCATACCCCGGACAAGACCGTCCGTAGAGGACATGGCAATGCACCGGACAGTATCATCACCGATATGCTGAGCGACTTCCGCCACCATCATGCCGCCTTCCACCTCATTGTCAATGCGGATCGCATTCTTGATGGAAGGAAGATGCTCCGGCTCAAACCGGATATCAATGACCGGTCCGATGACCTGTACAATTTTTCCTGTATTACTCATTTCGTGCATCCTTTCTACACCGCACTGGAGCCGCCGATCAGCTCGGTGATCTCCTGCGTAATCGCAGCCTGTCTTGCCTTGTTGTATTCCAGCTGCAGCTCCTGACTCAGCTCATCCGCATTGTCACTAGCCGTCTTCATGGCCATTCTTCTGCTTCCCTGCTCCGCCGTGGTCGTCTCCAGCCAGTCCGAATACGCCACGTCATAGATCATCATCGGAATCAGATCATTCAGAATCGTATCCGCATCCGGCTCAAACAGCGTCACCGCATGCTCGCCTTCAATGACCTTTTTCTCCGTCATCTCACAGGGCAGAATCTCATCCAGATCCGGCTGGAAGGTCATGGTATTCACAAACCTCGTATACAGAAGCTGCACCACACCGACCTCATTCCGGTCATACTGGTCCACAGCCCTTTCCACAAGCTCACGGATACTCAGATTCGTCTGCCTGTCACTGGAAACCGCTTCTTCATTCAGAAGATTGAAACCTTCCTCCTTCATGGACCGGTACAGGGACGTACCCACCAGAATGCAGGGATCCTCCTTATTCAGATTCTCCCTGGCATACTTCAGCACATTCTGGTTATATCCTCCGCAAAGACCCAGATCCGAACAGAATATGATCGTAAACTTCCTCGGGGAAGTCTTCTTCTTAATATACCTGTTATCCAGATCCTGATTGGAAGACACAATCTCATTCACCGTATCCTGCAGCTTCTGCGCATACTCACGGTTGGCTTCCATGCGGTTTCTCTGACGGAACAGCTTCGCATTGGCAATCATTTCCATTGCCTTAGTAATCTTACGGGTAGACTGAACAGACTTGATGCGCGTACGCAGTGCCTGTTTCGACTGACTCATACAGAAGCCTCTCCCTTAACCAGCTTAAACTGCTCTGTGCAGTCCTTCATCAGACTGTGAATCTTCTCATTCAGCTCATCGGAAATATCCTGCTTCTCAGTGATCTCCTGTGCAACAGAAGGATCCTTCTCCGCAAAATACCTGTGCATGTACTTCTCAAACTCACGCACATTGTCCGCCGCCACCTCATCAATATAGCCGTTCTTCGCCGCAAAGAGAGACAGCACCTGATCCGACAGATCCATCGGCTGATACTGCGCCTGCTTCAGAAGCTCCGTAATCCGCGCACCATGGTTGATAATCTTCGCCGTCGAAGCATCCAGATCCGAACCGAACTGTGCAAACGTCAGCATCTCATGGTACTGTGCCAGCTCCATCTTCAGGGAAGAAGAAACCTTCTTCATCGCCTTGGTCTGTGCGTTGGAGCCTACACGGGAAACCGATAAGCCGGAATCCACGGCAGGTCTTACACCGGACGCAAACAGATCTGTCTGCAAGAAGATCTGACCATCCGTAATGGAAATGACATTCGTCGGAATATAAGCGGAAATATCACCCGCCTGCGTCTCAATAATCGGCAGAGCAGTAAGCGAACCTCCACCCAGCTCATCATTCAGCTTGGCAGCTCTCTCCAGCAGTCTGCTGTGCAGATAGAAGACATCACCCGGATACGCTTCACGTCCGGGAGGACGTCTCAGAAGCAGAGACATGGTACGGTACGCCACCGCATGCTTGGACAGATCATCATAGACAATCAGAACATCCTTGCCCTGCTCCATCCATTCTTCACCCATGGCACATCCCGCATAGGGCGCAATGTACTGCAGAGGTGCAGACTCGGAAGCCGACGCATTGACCACCGTGGTATACTCCATGGCATCATTTTCCCTCAGCTTCTGCACAAGACGTGCAACCGTACTTTCCTTCTGGCCGATGGCCACGTAGATACAGTTCACGTTCTTGCCCTTCTGATTGATAATCGTATCAATCGCAAGAGCCGTCTTGCCTGTCTCACGGTCGCCGATGATCAGCTCACGCTGACCTTTTCCGATCGGGATCATGGAATCAATAATCTTCAGACCCGTCATCAGAGGCTGATAGACGGAACGTCTTGTCATAACACCCGGCGCCACTCTTTCAATGGCACGGGTCTTGTCAGTCTCAATGGGACCCTTGTTGTCAATGGGCTGACCGAGAGAATTCACCACTCTTCCCAGCAGCGCATCACCCACAGGAACCTCAACGATCCTGTTTGTACGGCGGACCTCATCCCCCTCACGGATCAGAGAGTCATCGCCTAACAATACCGCACCGATATGATCCTCTTCCAGGTTCAGCACCATGCCCATAACGCCATGGGGGAACTCCAGAAGCTCGGACGCCATCGCCTTGTCAATGCCCTGGACCATGGCAATACCGTCGCCGACGGAAATGACATAGCCCACATCATCGCTGCGGATTTTCGTATCATAATTTTTGATCTGTTCCTTGATTAAAGAAGAGATCTCTTCAGGCCTGATTTCCTTCATGCCTGCTGTCCTCCTTTCAAGAGCGCACTGCGCATATCCTCAATCTGACTCTTCACCGTCACATCCGTCACGTTGTTTCCAACCGTAACCTTGATGCCGGCAATCAGACTTTCATCCACATGATTCCGCAGCACTATTTTCTTTCCGGTCTTCTTTTCCAGAGCCGCCTGAATCCGCTCCATATCCCCGTCCGACAGCTTTCTTGCGGAAGAGACAACAGCCGTCTCAATGCCAAGCTTTTCATTGGCCAGACGGTCATACTGCATCAGAATCTCACGGAGATTGATCATGCGTCTCTTATCCACAAGCAGCTTCAGAAAACGGATCATGTCCGCATCCAGCGTTTCCTGGAAAACTGTTTCAATCATCTGTTTCTTTTCATCACCGGTTACTTTGACTGCCCGTAAAAACAGCATGAAATCATCGCTCTCTTCCAGAACCTTCAGCAGACCCGCTGCCTGTTCCTTCTTCTCAGCGACAGTGCCGTTTTCCTCAGCCAGTTCAAAGAGGCCCTGTGCATAGCGTTCCGCAACCTCGTTATTCATCGCCGGACGCTTCCTTTACAAAGGCATCGATGGCTTTGCGGTCCATCTCTTCCCCGCTCTTTTCTCCAATCAGCTTTCCTGCAGCAGAAAGAGCCACTTCCACCATCTCCTGTTTCATGGCGTCATACATGGCAAGACGCTCCGCCTCAATCTGCTCACGCGCCTTCTTCCTCTCTGCATCCGCTTCCTTTTCCGCCGAAGCAAGAATGGACTCTTTCTCGTCCTTCGCCTGCTTCACAGCCGCACTCACAATCTCCTCAGACTTCGCCGAGGCAGCCTGCAGCTGCTCCTTCGCCATTAAGCGGTCGGTCTCTGCATCCTGCTTTGCCTTCTCGCTGGCGGTCAGATCCTCCTGCATTTTCTCAGCACGTTTTCCCAGGAAATCCTGCACAGAAGCCCATAAGAACTTCTTTGCCAGCAGGAACAGGATCAGCGTGCTGCACAACTGCACAAGCATCGTGATCGGATTCGGAATCATCTGACTTAAAATGTCAACAGTAATCATCAGTTGAAGACAAACATCAGCAGGATCGAAACAATCAGACCATAAATCGCAACCGTCTCAGACAGAGCGATACCAAGAATCATCGTAGAACGGATCTTGGATTCTGCTTCAGGATTCTTTCCGATGGCATCGCATGCATGTGCAGCACACATACCTTCACCAAGACCTGTCAGCACTCCGGCACAGACCGCAAGACCTGCACCAATGGCAACTAAACCACGTGTAATATCCATAAAAATCAGCCCCTCCTTTTAGGCTTTCTTTTCTTCTTCGGGAATATCATTCCCGATAAGAACCACAGTTAATGTCACAAATACCAGCGTCTGAATGAAGCCGGCGAACAAATCAAAATACGCATGCAGCAAAGGCGCAATAATCGGCGCCATGAAGTTGAATACATCCCCGTCCAGATTCGCAAACAGTCCCACGATCAGATTGGAAAGATACTGGGCGAACGCATAAATCAGCTGCATCATCACACCGCCGCAGAGAATATTTCCAAACAGACGCACCGACATGGAAATCATCGTCGAGAACTTGCCGATAATATTCATCGGCAGCATCACCGGGATGGGTTCGAAGAACGCATGAATATAAGAACCCAATCCTCCGAACTTCAATTCCACAATCTGAATCAAGAGCCACGTGATAAACGCCAGAAGCAGCGTCACGCTCAGATTGCTTGTGGGAGAAGAAAGCCCGAACAGCGAAATGGTGTTGGACATGAAAATATACATCCACAGCACCAGAATATACGGCGTCAGCTTCTTACCGATCTTCTCACCCGCATTGGTATTGCAGGTATTCGCCACCGTCTCCACCGCCCAGATTGCCGGCACCAGAATCCCCTTCGGCTTTGCCAGAGGATCTGCCGTCTTAAACCGATGGGACAGATACAGAATCAAAGCGGACAGAAGAACCGTCTCAAGAATAATCACATACACCTCAGACTGAATCTCCATACTCATCATCCCTTCCTTTTCCTAGTCCTTCACCCACTAAAGCAGTCATCTTGATCAGAAACATCCCTGCCGCCGTGGTGAAGATATTGATATATTTTGGGAACTTCGCTCCCGCAATCAGCGTCACAGCCATGATCGCATAATTGATCAGAAAGTGCGCCGAACCGGTCCACCTTCCCGCACTGCCCGTATCCATCACCGCATTCCAGTAGCTTTCATTGCGGTAATACAGCAGCACTGCCGCCCCGCATCCTAACAGCCAGCCGATCCCAAACTTCAAACCGAAGAGAAAGGACACACAGCCGATCAGGATAATGCGGACAGCGATTTTCCACAGTCTTTTTGTCATACCTATAAAATGGTAGTCGTTTTTTCTTTGAATTACAATTTACAAATGCATATTTCCGCAATTTCCGCAATGCATTCCACACATTATTCAAAGCTCTCTTCCAGACAACCCAGAATTTCCAGGATCCGGTTCAGATCCTCATTGTCCGAATAGCTGATATTCAGACTCTTCGAAGACAATGACACCTTCGTCCCCAGCTTCTCCGAAAGACGGTGCTCCAGATCCCGGACCACAGGATCCTTCTCCGGCTCCTCTTTCTTTTTCTTCTTCACAGCCTTTCCGTCCGTCAGATCCTTCACATACTTCTCCACTTCACGGACAGACATCTTCTTCGAAAGCACCTCATCCGCCGCTTCCGCAATCTCCGTCTCATCCTTCAAAGCAAGCAAAGGTCTTACATGGCTCATGGTCAGCTTCTTCTCCACCACCATGTTCTGCACGTCGCCCGGCAGCTTCAATAAGCGCATGATATTGGCACAGTACTCTCTGCTTTTCCCCACACGCTCCGCCAGCTTCTCCTGCGTATAGCCAAGATTCTTCACCAGCGACTCATAGGCCATGGCTTCCTCAATAGGATTGAGATCCTCACGCTGCACATTCTCCAGAATGGAGATTTCCATCATCTCCTCATCCGTAAAATCCACGGAAATGCAGGGAACTGTGGAAAGACCCGCAATCTTCGCCGCACGGAGCCTTCTTTCACCCGTAATCAGTTCATAGCCGGAAATGCTTCTGCGTATGAGGAGCGGCGTGAAAATCCCATGGGTGCGGATGGAATCCGCCAGTTCATTCAGCGCCTTCGCATCAAATTCCTTACGGGGCTGATAGGGATTCGGACGGATCTCATCCACCGAAACCTCTACTTCTTTTCTGCCCGGCGCCTCGGCACTGTTATTCTGGATATCATCCAGAAACTGCTCCACATTCTCACCGAAGATGGACGTCAGACCCTTGCCGCCAAGGCCGCCTTTTTTACTGTCTCTCACCATCAGCGCTTTCCTCTTTCATTCTGCGTAATGACTTCCTTCACGAGCTGCGCATACGCCTTCGCACCCTCGCTTCTCGTATCATATTCAAAGATACTCTCTTCACGGGAAGGCGCCTCAGAAAGACGCACGTTTCTAGGAATATAGCACTTATATACCTTCTCCTTGAAATACTTCCGCACTTCCTGCTGCACTTCCACGCTCAGCTTCGTTCTCACATCAAACATCGTAAGCAGCACGCCTTCAATGGAAAGATGGGGATTCCAGAGCTTCTGCACCAGCCGGATCGTACTTAACAGCTGCGTGAGACCTTCCAGTGCAAAGTATTCGCACTGCACCGGAATCATCACCGTATCCGCAGCCGTCAAAGCATTGGTATTCAATAAGCCGAGAGCCGGCGGACAGTCGATGATAATGTAATCATACTCGTCCCTCACAGCCTCCAGCTTCGTCTTCAGAAGTCTTTCCCTGCCCACTTCAAACTGCGCCATATCCACATCCGCGCCAGACAGGTCAATCGTCGAAGCCAATACATCCAGCGGAGGCATCTGCAGGGTCACCCTGCATTCTTCCACCGACGCATCACTCATCAGCACATCATACACGCTCTTTGTAAAGCCCGCCTTATTGGCGCCGATGCCATGGGTCGCATTGCCCTGGGGATCAAAGTCCACCAGCAGCACCCGCTTGCCCATATAGGCAATGCCTGCCGCAAGGTTGATGGAAGTCGTCGTCTTTCCGACGCCTCCCTTCTGATTTGCAATTGCGATGATCTTTCCCATATACTCTCTCCCTATTCCTTCGGAAATCGTACGATCATCCGCACTTCTCCGTCTGTCTCCTGGGTATCCACCTTCACGGCAATGCCCATCTTCTTAATCAGTGCAACACACTGGTTGACCGAATTAATGCCGATCTGCACATTCTTGGCAAAGCCTCTTGTCTTCTGCCGCTTGTGCACCTTCTTCGGCTCATTCATCTTGGAAATGTAAGCCTCCGACTGCGCCACATTCAGACCGTTCTTCTCAATATAATGATAGGCAGTCTTCTGCTTATCCTCCGGCACCGTCAGGAGCGCTCTGGCATGGCGCTCTGTAATCTTCCCTTCCAGAACACCGTTCTGGATCTCATCCGGCAGATTCAATAAACGGATCTTATTGGCAACCGCCGACTGGCTCTTTCCGATCTTCTCCGCCATCTGCGTCTGGGTCAGATTGCACTGCCGCATGATCTGCACATAGCTTCTCGCTTCCTCAATGGCCGTCAGATCCTCTCTCTGCACATTCTCCACCAGCGCCATCTGCGCCGCCTCGTCTTCACTGGGCGAAAGAATATAGCAGGGAATCGTCTTAAAACCTGCCATTTTACATGCACGGAACCGTCTTTCACCCGCAATGATCTCATAGCCGCTGTCAATCTTCCGTACGGTAATCGGCTGGATCAGACCCTGTTCCTTAATGGAAGCACAGAGCTCATTCAGCGACTCCTCATCAAAATTCAGTCTGGGCTGATAGCGGGACGGCTGGATCTCTTCCACAGGGATTTCCTTTACCTCCCTGCCGCTGCTGTTTCCGCTTCTGCCCTTATCAAACATGTCAAGTATGCTGCGCATATTGTCTCCTTCTATCTCTTAAAGCGGATTCTTCTTGATCCGTCCGTAATTCCGCGGATATTCCGCAGGCGTATTCTTCACCTTCTTATACGTGATGATCATACGCCTCTCCCCTTTGGAAAGGGCAGCCTCATCCACCTTAAACAAAGCCGCACCAAGGGTTGACACGGCATTCTCCGCCGCCTTTACTTCCTCATTACCCTGTGCGCCCTTCATCGCCACGAAAATGCCGTCCACCTTCACCAGGGGAATGCACACTTCGGAAAGCACCTGCAGGTTGGCCACAGCCCTTGCAGTGACCACGTCAAAGCTCTCCCGCTTCTCCTTCACAAAGTCTTCCGCCCTTTCATTCACCACCGTAATGCCGGAAAGATCCAGGGAATGAATCACCTCATTCAGGAACGTGCATCTTTTTCCGATGGGTTCCAGCAGCGTCATGGAAAGATCAGGCCTTGCGATCTTCCACACCATGCCGGGGAAGCCGGCACCGCTGCCCACATCACACACTTTTCCATGGATATCCGCAAACTGCAGAGGCTCCAGACAATCATGAAAATGCTTCTCCACAATCTCCTCATAGGTATCGATTGCGGTAAGGTTCATCTTCTCGTTCCAGACCATGAGAAGACGGGCATAGCGGTCCAGCTGATCCGCCATTTCATCCGTCAGCGCAAAGCCTGTATCCAATGCAATTTTACGCAGTTCTTCGATTGTCATAATTCCCCCTGCCTCGTACGCTCCATTTTATCACAGCATATCCATTCATCAATATACTAAAAACTGTTGAAAAATTATTTTTCCACAATTTTCAGAAAATTTCCCAGGAAATCAATTCTCACTGCCCGTAATGAATTCCGCATAGGGCAGCGTTTCAATCCAGGCGCAGAAAGCCCGCCATTCCGGCAGTCTGTGGGTTCTTCTCTGGATGTAAATCGTCTTCAGCTGACGGTAGTTTGTCGTCATTCTCGCCGTCAGACGGAACCCTGCCGGATTGGAATACAGAATCTCCAGATACTTCTGGGCCGCCAGCTCCGTCAATGTTCTGACATCCTTTCCTTCTTCCTTCCTTGCCTTGATATCCTCCTGCAGACTGTTGTAGTCCGCCGTCTTTTCCTTCATGATTTCAATGATTCTCGGATCCGTATAGGAGATATAAGCCTCATCCAGATCAAACTTCGTAATCCTGTGCATGGTGGACTGGGAGCTGACGAAATCCAGGAAATGATAACGCTCCGCTTCCACCCATGCCTTATTGGTAAAGGTCAGATCAAACTGCACGATAATGCCGTTCAGGAAATTGTCATGGCCGCTGCCTGCCTTTGCGCCGGCCAGCTTCACCGTACGCTCCGTCACCTCATCGGTCACCTTGCTTAAATCCACAGCCATGGGATACTTGGATCCCTTGACCGATTCTTCCAGACCATACACATTCACATTTGAAACAACTTCTTCGTAATTCATCGTAGTTTTCTCCTTCCTTAAATCGCTTTCGTACTCTTCAGATACATGGCAAGCACCGCAATATCCGCCGGATTCACGCCGGAGATTCTTGACGCCCGGCCTAAGGTTTCCGGACGGTACTGCACCAGCTTCTGCCTGCCTTCAATGGAAAGATTATCCACCAGATCATAATTCAGATCCTCCGGAATCTTCTTCTCATCCATGGCCTTCAGCTTCTCTGCTTCCCGCTTTGCCTTATCGATATACCCCTGATAGCGGATTTCAATCTCACACTGCTCTTCCAGTGACGGATCATGGTCTTCTCCGATGGCATCCATCAGCTTTGACAGCTCCACCTTCGGCCGCTTCAGAAGCTCATCCACATGGACATGACTCTTCAGAGGATCATAGCCGATGGACTCCATATAAGCAGAAGCTTCCAGATAGTCCTTTTCCGCAATGGACAAATCATGGACATGTTTCTTCAGAGCAGAAAGATCTTCCATCTTCTTCAGATACTTCTCATATCTTGCGTCACTGACAAGACCGATCCTGTGTCCGGTTTCAATCAGCCTCTGGTCCGCATTGTCATGACGTAATAACAGACGATACTCCGCACGGGATGTGAGAAGCCGGTAAGGCTCCTTCGTTCCCTTGGTGGTCAGATCATCAATCAGAACGCCGATATACGCCTCATCCCTGCCGAAGACAACAGGCGCTTCGCCTCTCAGCTTCTGCACCGCATTGATTCCCGCAAGAATGCCCTGGCCTGCCGCCTCCTCATAGCCGGAGGTGCCGTTGACCTGTCCTGCCGTAAAGAGGTTTTCAATAATCCGGTTTTCTTCCGAAGGCTTCATCTGGAAGGGATCAATCGCATCGTATTCAATGGCATAGGCATATTTCTTAATGACGCAATGTTCAAAGCCCGGTAAAGAATGCGTCATGCGCTCCTGCACGTCCCTGGGAAGGGATGTGGAGAATCCCTGCACATAGGTGGTATCCATGGTCAGGGATTCCGGCTCCAGGAACAGCAGATGCCGTTCCTTGTCCGCAAACCGCACCAGCTTGTCTTCAATGGAAG
>Ga0065711_1047641_pt1 | contig 12211 bp, 15 predicted proteins | sample Hoacrofraction12_FD_59098 | JGI IMG/M metagenome (GOLD analysis project Ga0065711, IMG submission 59098) | Hoatzin crop microbial communities from Cojedes, Venezuela - Epithelial fraction 12 v2 (version 2) | ecosystem: Host-associated > Birds > Digestive system > Esophagus > Crop | place... | reverse complement strand
TGGGGGGGGGGGAGGATGATCTAAATTGAAGAAAAAACGGTAAATCCATCACCCAGAGCACAAGGAAGGGCCGGGAGAGCTTTCTGTGATGTTTTATGGTGTGGTGTCAGTGCAGAGTTCACGGTGCGGTAGGACAGCGGCGAGGTCAGGTTTCCTGGAGCAGGAGCGACACTTCCAGCTCAGCAGCCGTGCCAAGAACACGCCATCTGAACCCACCCTCTGCTGTGCTGGGGCACGTGGGACGCGCGGCCTGGCCAGGCGGTCCGACCAGCCGGTCTGCGAGAGGCCGCGTCCGCCTCTGCGGGCGGCTGAGCAGGCGCACGCGGAGCGGAGGGACTGCTGCCACGGGGACATTCTGTCCTCAGCGACCCGGGCTGGACGCGGGCACGGTCAGACTCTACATTTACCTTCCCGGGCTATGAATGGCCGAGCCTTTTCAGAGAGAGCCCTGATGACTTCCCCATGCCCCGGGTAAGGAGCACACTCGATAACGGGGTTATAATCCCCTCTGCTCACAGAAGAGGTGAGCGGCACGCACCGGGACACATCCTGCAGGATTTGCTTTCCCCAAACTGCCGGCGAGTTCCCCTAACAGCTCCAAAACTTGTCCAAAACAATACTGGAGCTGAAGATGAAAGCCCTTCCATTACTTTTCTTTTTTCAAACTGAGTTCAAGGAGCTTTCTACGGACGCGGTGGGAGGGACAGGGAAGCGCCTTTCCCTGCTGGGTGTTCTTTGCTACCTGTCAGTAATTTGGTTCAGAGACATCAGTGAGCGTGGTCCCGTAGAGCTGGGCCTCCCAGTCTGAGAGCTGTTTCACAAAGCCCCGGTGTGGTCTCATGTTTGGTTTGCATTCCAGAACGTAGTCCCAGGCTCTCTGTAAGCAGAAGGAAAGCAAAGAAGTGTCAGGAATTTCAACTGAAAGTGAATCTCGGGTGTGTACAAGAAGCAGCCACGCTTGTAGAGAACACAGCTTTGTGTTTGCTCCCCGCGTTGGACACCGAGAACCTGCAGGTAAGACTTTGGACAGGCTGGTTCCAGATGGGACCTTCAGAGAAGCCTGTCACCTTCATGCTCTGCTCTCCTCGATACGAGGGCAGGGCAGCCTGCTTTCACTGCCTGGCAGGTAGCTTGCGTTATTTGACACCGGTGGAGGAATGCAGTCCTGGATTTTTACCCTAAAATGCTGTTTCTTCCACAGATGATAAGCGAGGCAGCGAAGTATCAGCTATTCACAGGTAAGCAACAAAGGTTATCATGTTTCTGGATCGGTGTGACCTGTTGTGGCAGAGCAGCTATGAACCTCCTGTTATCCCACTGCATTAATTACTGCCATCTTAATTACTTGTTAGTTCCATGTAATCAGCTAGGAACTCTACTACACACAGGCCAAACACACTGGCATTACTTCTCTTTACAGCAGCTGCATCCTTGGGTTTACCCAGCGGTGCTCATCTTCCCGCTTTGCAAACAGATTGCCCCTCGCACTCGGAGGGTTGCTCAAGCGCAACGAGACCAAAGGTCAGACGATAGCGCTCCATTAGTTTGTTTTGCTAATCTCAGTGATTCTGCAGGCTCCAAAGCTGACCTTCCAATATTTACTCCTCTGGGCCCACGGTATGAGTGTCTCTAGTTCCCCTGAACTCAACAGACCCACTCACATATCAATTACTAATAGAATAAGGGGCCGCACGACCCAAATCTGCCTTTCTTTTGCAATACCCACGTCTTTGGAAGCTTTCAAAGATCTTTGCTTAGATTGGCTGAAGGATCACAAGGGAATCTGTTGCACTGCTTTTGTCTGCAAGAAACAAACTTGTCTGCCAGGGCAATCCCCCAGGAAAGCTTTGCCCAGCCGACCACGGGCAAGCGCTTCCAAGCCAGCCACGCCACACCACTGCCCTGTCAACCTCTTCCTCTTCTTTTTTTTAGCACTTAGTAAAATGCTGAGACCAACCCGTTGATACCAACTCCGAGAAATTGCAAGGATCAGCCTTTGACTTTTGCACTGCCGTTGCAAGCACCTCCGGTAATTTAGCGTGCGAGCGAATGGTTATCAGTGTGCAGGAGCAATCCCACCCAGCATTAGCAGCAGAGACAAAAGAGCGTCTGCAGCCCTGCTGGCACAGTCAACCTGAAACTACCCATTGGCACACAGCGATAGCGAGAGATTTGCTCTTGTGTTGCAAGTGTTTGCACAAAATCAATTAAATTATTAGATACAAGTCCAGCTTCAGTGAAGCCTGGATCAATCCTTTCAAGCTCCCAAAGGAGGAAGCACTTTCCAAACAAGGACAAGATTTTTAAGGAGACACCTCTCGGTTCCCATGGGAACGATCCCGCGCTGTGTGAAGCAGGCGCCATGGGATGGTGCCTACGGCCGCCCGATGCCCACGGGTTGTGTGGGAAGGGAAGAAGGGCCTGGCACCCGGGGAGAGGCCGCCAGGCTGCTGCACAGCCAGGTCATTCTCAGCTGTCATTAATTGTTTTTCTTACATTATTCAGGGCTACAGAGCAGAGCGTACTGGGCATTTAACCTGTACTTCCCTTCCGGGATAGTATTATCCCATTCCAGATTTCTCTACAGTGCTACCTGTGGGAGGGGATTGCTTCTGGAGAAATACAACAGGATTTTGGAAGAAGCCAGTGCTGCTGAGCCCAGTGGTAAATCAGTGCCCTGAAAGCACTGGGTTCTGAATTTCCCTGTAACCCCATGGTATTAAGAGATGGGATTAACTCCAACAGCTTCCAGAGCCTCCATTTCTCAGCTCCAGGAGAGATTCATTTTTATAGGCCCGTGGTTAAGTAGAGAAATAGAAATAGGAAGTTCCATCTGAACATAAGGAAGAAGAACTTCCCTCTGAGGGTGATGGAGCCCTGGCCCAGGCTGCCCAGGGAGGTGGTGGAGTCTCCTTCTCTGGAGATATTCAAGACCCGCCTGGACAAGGTCCTGTGCAGCCTGCTCTGGGTGACCCTGCTTTGGCAGGGGGTTGGGCTGGGTGACCCACAGAGGTCCCTTCTAACCCCAAACATTCTGTGATTCTGTGAAATGTAAGAACATCACAGGTGCCAGGGTAAGGACTCACAGATCCAAAAGCACATCTAAGCCATCTCCTTAATGCTGTGAAGAAGATACAACCTGATGTAAAAGAATCTGTTACATTATCAGGTGGCTAGTCTGCATGAAAGCACAGGTAATGTCTTTCTCATTATGACAGTAATGAGGCTTCAGAAACAGAAATAAACTGCAGACCCAGCCAGTATCTGTGGGAAATACGACGGTGACGTACCTTCAGGGAAAACTGACAGGAATGCATAAGATAGGCCATGGTTACCGTGCTGCTCCGGCTTATCCCCAGGCTGGAGAACACCAGCACCGCTCCATGATCCAGCTGAGTGTCTGAGTAAAGAAATGTCAATCACAAATTAGCGATCTGGGAAATCAAGCTTCCAATGGCACAGTCGAGTGCTAATTCAGTGACAGCTGACAGGCTAGCAGCCTGAGCGACAGGAACCCTCATGAACCCTGACAGCAGCAGATGGGCACTGCCAGCTCCCGTTTCTGCAAGCATTTGCCTTTCTTTAAAATCCACTGAGTTAAAACATGGCTTTGAAGACCAGAATCAAATGACAATGGCCAGTCAATGCTTCATTACAGATCAGTGTCGCCTTCCCATCACATAATTGAAGAAAAGTGGCCTACCAGGACCAATCAGTTGTGGTCAGCATCACATCAGCTACTCAAACTCTTCCCTGAAAGGTTTAAAGGTTGCCCACTTGGCTTTAAGATGATGCTGTCACTTGCTTCTAACCCCATCAACTCTGCTACCTGTGCCTGAAGGGCACTATATTTTATTAATACCTTTTGAATGCTTTCCCTCCCTCTCCAGAGCAGACAGCATGACATGTTTTTGGAATATCAGCAACTGAACTCTAGAATTCATAGGGCAAAGCCTCTTCTTCTACTGCTGTTGAGAGACTGTGAGGTTTGGTGGTTTTTTCTTCAAGCTCTAAACCAGAGCTTTCTGATTTATTTCTGTCATGAGATACTAGTTCTGTTCTAAGACCTGAGAACAAATGGCCTCACTTCAACATCCACCTGGCATGAGGACAGCCACACTCCCCTGAGAGGATGTGGAGAGTTTCAGTCTAGTGTTCACCCATAACCGTTCCAGTTTAACTAATCTACTCTAGGCTGCCAAGTAAACAGTTAGACTGTCAAGTAAACAGTATATGCTTCCACAAGAGCTACAGCTAATACACTCTTACAGTCTGTTTTGCAAACTCCCACAAACTGATGTGAGAAAGAAACTTACTTCTGAACTACTACTGGGAAAAAACCTGGGGCCAAATGAAAGGCAAGTAAGTGGATTTTGATACTTGGGTTTCAATGCACGCAAATCACAACACTCAGTTCAGGACTACATCCTTAACGCTTGTTCCCTTGTTTCTTTCTTTGTGTCCAGCTGTCATTTCTTATTTTGTCCTTGGATTATAAGGTCTGTGGGGACAGGGTGGTCTTTTGCTTCTGGGTCTGTACAACACTCAGCTCAGCAGGGCCTGGGTCTGTGGCAGGTGGTGTTTCATCAGTGTAACAAAAGATAACGACACGGTTGGACACCATCACAGGATGGAGCTGCAGGAGCTGTGTGTGCTGTGCTGCCGCAGGCACTGAGCTGGAGAGTATGGTTTTTCTTGCCCTCTCTGATGTAATCAGCTGGAGGCAGGTTTATGCCGTCCAACCTGAAAGTATTCCTAGGCCCTGTGGTGGGTCTGTGCTGCAGACCACAAAGAATAGCAGCGTCTTGTGGCAAGTTCTCCAATGTGCGTCACGCTCTTCTTCAAATAAAGCTGTGGTGGTTAAAGAGCTGCGCTGGTAAGAGTCAGAGGATTGTATTTAAGAACAAAGGAATAGGAGGGAATCCTATGAAGCCCTGGTAGACTCCCTGCAGCAAAGCCTTTTCAGATTGGGTGGAAAGCTCACTATTATCAGAGTGAGGCACTCTTTAAAGTGAGTAGGAACATCAGAGCCAGGTGCCCCGTAAAATCTCCTCTCTGTCCATCAGGACGGTTAGTAAGGCAGCTCTGGTATCCATTAGGGTGTGGGCTTGCTTGGGAGTATACCGATCCTGAAAGATTACGACCCTCCTGTCTGAGCTTCCTGTCTGACCGAATTGCAGTCACTCCCATCTAATATCCTAGAGTGAACAAGGCCTCAGGAATTGCAGGTCGGGAACAACTCACCTATGAAATGACAAATGGTGGCAAAGGAAGAAAAAAGATCTGCATCGAGTGAATCCGGAATAGATATATGGAGGTATTTGCCGCCTTCTACAAACCTGGAAAAACAGCACACAGCATGACATGGACCGGAGAAGCAGTTTTGAAAAAATGTGTTTCCTCGAGGAAAGCTGATAATTTAATTTGCTGTTACATCTGTGTGTTTTTCATCATTGTCATCATTAACATTATGATAAGGGATTTGTTACAGTAAGACACTGAGGTTCTTGTAACACAGAACCAGTTTAATTACTGATTTTCCATTCCACATGGTATCAGCATCAATGTCTCAACTTAACCTACAGCTTTCTTGATCAGAGAGCTAAACGAAAACAGATGAACTGAAAGCAAGAGTGCCTTCACAGAGTGCACGTTAGCAGTTTTGTGGACATGGTCCCCCAATTCACTGCATGTGGTTTTCTATGACAGCATCTTCCTCCTTCCACAAGCTCAGAGAGCTCAACTCAGAGAACTAATGGAGGAAAACGTTGGTGAGGAATCTCTGAAATGTGAAAGCAAGTCATGCAGAGGGTATGGGAAGACTACCCATGGCGCAGAGACCTTTGAATATTTCGCTCTGCAGCCAAAGGCATGAGAAATGTCTGCTGGTACACCTGCACTGGGGTAGGTAACTGGATTTGTTACTTTGTTTTGCTCACCGCCTTGAGAAATGCCACTGGATTTTTCACTGTGTGAAATGGCATTTCCAGCATGGCCTACAGACTGAGCACAATGGTCATGGACAGATGTAGGTGAGGAAGGAAGCCCAACAACGAGAAACATGGGTGGTTTAGTTTTTACACTGATGTGTTTGTAAGATTTTGCTCTGAAAGCTGCTCAGAGATGTAGGTTCCTCCCGAAGGACGGTGGTATGCAACAGACTCAAAATGCTGAGGGCTTCCCAAGTCCTCCTCTCACCCATTCCACCCATGTCATGGTAAAGGGCTGCACGACTGCGTTGCTGCTGCGCAAACTCTGGAGCAGAGATCAGAAAAGTGAGCATGAATTAGCACTTGAATCTGCTGAGTTTTCCTCCAAACAGAGGTTTGCTTGGAAGTTCACAGGCAGTGACTCCTCTGCGAATGGGCTCTGGTGCTGTGCCACCCCACTTTTTTTTCACAGGCACAGCCATTGCTGAGGATACACCTTGAACTGTTTAACTTACAGTGTGGCGGGCTCTTCCGAGATGTTGACTTCTGCTTTGATCTTCAGATCTTTCTGAATTTGTTGGTCACAGGCCTGCTTGAAACTGCCCATATATAACTTTGCAGGCAGTATTTCTACAGGGTACGGCTGGAAGTTGTCTAGTTCCTGCCAGAGAGAAACCATAGGCTCAGTTTAGAGAGCGTATTTGCTCCTGTCAGCTCGGTAAGTTCTTAAACAGAAGTCATGTGAAGAACTGAACACACACTTAGTCAACAGCCCATGACACATTCTAGTGTAGTGATTCATTCAATCACCTGGACTTTCTGCATATTGACGTTTTTGCTACATTTAGTGAGCATAATTAACAGCATTGCTGTCATTGTGGCGTTACCTGAAACAAATCCTAACTAAACAGGAGGCAGCATGTATTCTTTACATTGTCTGGAGGGACTGCAGCATGACAGATTCATTTGATGTTTTCTCCGGTTACTGTTTGCAAGGACAAATGAAATCATCTGCCACCTGCAGAGCTGCAGGTGCCCCGGAGTGGCACAACGTGAGCCCGCAGCTGCTTCCGGTGCCTGCAGCGTGCAGGCTGAGAATAAAAATACACGAGTAGCCAACAGTGCCTCTACATCCTTCACCAGTACTCGGCTAGTGCTACAGCAGAGCAAAACAGCAGCCTAACCATTTAAGCAACAGAGAAGAACAGCTTAAACTGAGAGGCAAGGAGGTACTCGGTGTCCAAGTGAATCTGATGGGGAAGCTCAGCAGTTTGCTACCCTTCACAAAGAAGCACAAAGTGGATTGATTTTCTCTCCTGCACTGTAGCATCCCACAGCTTAGCACCGTGCCACAGGCTATTTCACATGAACCAGAAGTGAAGAGGTACAAGTGAAACAAAAGACATGTTGTGATGAGGTGCTCTCTGCTGTCTGGTGCCCTCTAAATCTGCCCTGCCTCAGGTCCCGTGAAAAAAGGGCAATTGTTTCTCATAAGCTAAATAGATCATTGTTTGTAGGTGAAACCAAACAATTAGGATACCAGTGTTCCAGTGGATGGCTGTTTTCTTTCTGGGCCTGTTGAAACAATGCCCCAGCACTTGCTTTGTGATCCTTCTCGATTAAAAGCTTACTAGACATGGAACACAGTGCTTGATAGGAATTGTACTTCTGTCTGAAAACATTTACTGTGTGCCATCCCAGAGAACCACGTGCCAGAGAGGAACCCACTTCTTTTCATCATTTGCTACTGTTTGTTTAGTTATCTGCACTCGCCAGTAGGCCAGGTTCGGGGGTTATCAGAGAAATCTTCCCAGGTTGTTTTCATCAGCTTTCTTTCACGCAATAGAAGAAGGATAAAAAAGGCAAAGTGTGGCTGTAAAAGAATCAATGGTGAGACTCAGGGCAAGCACAGTAACTCAAATTACATTTACTTCCTTTGTTTGAAATTACTCTGATACCAGGTTTACAACACCGTTTAACTTGAATTCATTAGCCATCACCAGTTCAATACCAATGCTAATGTCTTCTCCTTGCAAATTGGTCTCATCTCACCTGCGGCATCCACAATATCTTCTGAGTCCTCAGAAAATGATAGCAAGCTGAAAAACGCTTGTATCCTCCCCTCAGGACGAGCACGGGATGGCGGGTGAACTGCTGTAAGCTTCTGGCATGTTGGACAGCAGTTCCTTCCTCAGCATCTGATGAGATCAAAAACCTGTTTGCCAGGGCAGGTTGAAAGTGCCTCTGTCAGCGCTGGGGCTTACATCTGGCCCACTGACACCGACAGCAAACTGCTTTTCATTTCACCTAATGGTCTGTGGAAAGCCTTGTTAAAAGCTAGACTTATTCTTTAACTGTTGCTGCAGGTCAATAACAAGGGACGTTGCTCTTCACCTCTTGTCCTGATCTTTTATTCCTCTTGTGGTTTCTTTTGTAGGTCTAGATAAAGTTTTTTCTTTCCCTCCCCATTATTCTTTGGGAAATGCTTGTAATAAGTTCCCATAATAGGAAGTATTATTAATTTAAATCTAATAATCTTAGTTTCATGGAGGCCCTTTTCTTTAGTCTGCTTCAGGCAAAGAGGGAGGAATCTTGAATAAATTCTTCACAAGGTTTAAAACACTCCCTTCAGTGAAGCAGATTATGTGAGATGGCTGCTCCCCCTCCTTCTCCCAAGAGATCCATCCCGCTTGCCTCTAGCTACGTCTGCTTTAGAAATAGATCAGCACAATAGAAACCTACTTCTGACTCTTCACACCTTCCCTTGCTACTGTCTCATCATTGAGCATTTACAAACATGCTGGCTTTATCCATTCCCCTTAAGCTTGTAGATTTTTTCCTTAAAAAAATGATGTAAATCTTTGCTAAAATGATAGTAGCCTTTATAAAGCCACAGAAGCCAAACAAACATACAGAAGTGGTTCTGCACACAGCAGAACTCCTTGCCAAAGGACGCATGAAAGCTAAACATTTCCATGGTTCAAGGAAGACTGAACAATTACGTGGAAAAGTTTCCAGCTCTTCACATTTCTCGGTGAACTCCATCAAATCATCACCCCCATTAAAGCCAAGTGTTTTAAAATATGACAATGTGAAAGCCTTTTACAACCCTCAAAGAAGGAAGTACTCACTCTGTGAACATACGGAACTTGAGTCAGTGTTTTCAGTCTCCAAAGCAGCACTGCTCCCTAAAAGGCAATCGTTGGACAAGCCCAATTCAATGCAATGAGGAAAAACAAAAAGAACCCATTCCTCACATGTGGCAAGGAGCTTCCGAGGGATCAGTCCACAGATAGGAAACCAGGCCTGCCAGGATGCTTTGAAATAAAATCTGTATTTTTGAAGCCTAAGTAGATATACAACACAGTGAAAAACCAGGGGCATAGCACAGATGTTCGTTTTTCAAATAAAACTGGGTAAATTTGCATCTCTTCCAATAAGATCATAAAATTGAATGAGGAATGGGAAGAATATCTATCCTGCAGTGAGGTCTTGACTGACATGGGTCACAGGTACCTTTTTCTTCCTCCTCTTCCTCATAGTCGCAGCAATCCAAAGAGCTGGTCTCACAGTCGTACACCACACAGTATCTGACACACCACAGCTCCTTGGAATCCGGTACCACATACTCCCCTGTAGGACTCTACCAAAATCAATGAGGAATTCTGTCAGGAGCACAGCTCCATACTTGTCTTGTGGCATCAACGCTGCCAACATCTTGCAAGTTACTACACTATAGCTACGGGACAGGCTTGGGGCTACGTCTGTACTTGACGCTGAAAGACCCGGTTAGAGTGCAGAAATGACGCAGACTACACCAGATTGCTTCATCAGCCGCAGCGGTACGGATGCCAGCACTGTCCTTTGTGGGACAAGGCTACAATATGTTAGTTCTTGTGCAATACTTTTCCCGATATACAGCTCCTATGTGCTAATCCTTTGGGCTACTGAAGCCACCTTTGCTTGCTTTGTGACAGAATACATCCCTCCAGTGGTAGAACGTGGCTGGAAAAGGCAGGGGAGGCTGGGACAATTCCTGTGGGTTTTAAGCCAATTTTGGCTTACTGCTCACTGCTAAACGCAGGGATGGTTTGCACAAACAGCAGTCCCCCCTCACCTGTTCAATCCTGCGTGCTGTAATAATATGGCTCTCATCGTATTCGCGCTGAGTACGGGCATCTGAGAAAAACAACCAAGACAGAGCAATTGGCTTATTTGATGATTTCAAGGTAGAATCCTGTTCCTCCTTACACCAGTGGGAATTCAGCCACCGACATCAACCAGAGAAAAGAGGTTCAGTTTCTTGGAAACTGAAACTTTCCACTGTGGGTATAACGAACCCTGACACCGACGTGAGTCTCTGTGTGACACCAAGCGATGCCAGCAACTTTAGTCCCGACCCAGGTGTGGTATCGCAGTGTTCACAGCTCTGTTCTGCCCTGCTCTGCGGCACTGCCCGGCCCCGCTCGCCGGGCCTGCTCTGACCTCCCGGCGCCCAGCACCTCTGCCCCTGCGCTGCCCCAGGGACGGGGGCCCCGGAGAGACCCCGACCCCACTCCCAAACTGGCCGACTCCCTCGCCAAAAGCCTTCATAATATCACAATACCAGGCACCTGGTTTTTTTTTTGGCAGTGGCACTATGCAAGGACGCAAATGCTTATCAGCAACCTTTGCGCGGTGGAAATCTGGTCCGGGAGCTGCAGGGGAGAGCGTCTGTCCCCGGCAACGGGCCAGAGCAGGCCAAAGGCAAGCGGAAAGGCAGCAGTGGGCAGGCAGGCCTGTGGAATTATTAGTAAAATTAAGGTTTTACATCTGAAAATTAAGGTTTATATGAAAACGTGCAATGTTCACCCATTGAGGAAAAGCAAAAGGAGCTCTGAGGATGGGACACAGCTGCAGCAGGCATGCGAGGAATCCACTAACACAGCAACTCCCTGCAACACACCATAGAGGATGGAGTGGAGTGAAGATTCCGTGGCCATGCTCCGTGATGATAAAGCGGGAAGAAATGGTTCTCTAGAACTGATAAGCAGCTCATCTGGCCCCCTGAGCCAACAGGTTTTTCGAAACCTTGCCAAAGTGCTACCCTCTCGTGAACTTTGCTCATTTTAATATCATGTTAATACCAAAACACACCTCCATCCCGAAGGCTACCCGCCTCCAAGGTGCAACCACCCCTCTTCAAGTCTGCGCTCTCGATTTTTCATAAACTATACCTTTAAACGTGAAGCGAGAAAATTTTACACCAATCCTGATAAAAGGTGTGTATGACTACAGTCACTCAAACTCCACCTTAAAGGTAGAAAGGATATAAAAATAGCCCCAGGGAAATGGGGGATTTTTGGAGAAGAAGATAACACCATAGATTTTCGGAGGAGAAGAAGATAACACCGTGAGCAAGTCAAGGGAAACTCCACCTCAGACTGCCTCCAACAGCCGGGATCGGCCGAAGGGCTGAGCCTTGCTTCTCCCCCTCTTGGGACGCCTTGGGTGAGACTTAAACTAAGCGCTTTTCTTGGGAATAGTTACTCCCTAATGTTTATAGCCAGGCTGTATTATTTATAACCTTTTCAGGCGTTTTATATTTGCACGTGCTTTCTTGCAGACAGTCACTATCACCGGCAATTCAAAAAACCTCTATACCTGTTGCACAAATAAAACTGCACTGTTTAAGCAGCCAGTTGTCACAGTTTCTCACTGAACGCGACCAAATGTGGCCGTGACAGTTCATGAGCACGACTGGACTGAAGGTGCAGGCTGCTATTAGTGTATCCAGAATCGTGGCAGTTTAATATACGTATTAAACGCGACTGGACTGGTAGTGGCAAATTGGACATCACTCAGAATTCAAACCTAGCCACACCTAGCCTCTCACTCCAATGAAGAGAGTTAGAACGCAAGGCGGTTTATTTTCTGCCAAATTAACGCGACAAGGCCCCAGCCCCGCCGCCGGGCTCGGTGCCCGGGCCGCGAACGGGAGCAAGGCCCAAGCGCAAGGCCCACTCCCGCCGGGCCCCCGGCCCGCCCCGCCGGCTCACCCAGCAAGCACAGGCGGCGGGGCTCCGCCAGCCGCGGCCGCCGGTTCAGGATGTTGTAGAGGTGTCGGGGCTCGCAGAGAGCCACCCCCGCCATCTCGCGACGAACCCCGATTGTCGCCGACAGCCGTCGCGGCCCGCCGGGCGCGGGCCGGTTCCTAGGGAGCGACGCCCAGCCGTCACTAGGGGCGACGTCAGGCCGAGGTCTCGCGAGACTTCCCGCCAAGGAGGGGTCGGGGGGAGGAG
>Ga0065711_1009095_pt1 | contig 12211 bp, 7 predicted proteins | sample Hoacrofraction12_FD_59098 | JGI IMG/M metagenome (GOLD analysis project Ga0065711, IMG submission 59098) | Hoatzin crop microbial communities from Cojedes, Venezuela - Epithelial fraction 12 v2 (version 2) | ecosystem: Host-associated > Birds > Digestive system > Esophagus > Crop | place... | reverse complement strand
TTCTTCTCTTTTTTGGGGAGGGGTTTACAAGTGTGTTGTCTACTGCAACATAAAATAATTTTTATACTGAAACAGACAAGACATTTTGTGAATCTTCATACTTGAAGAGCACCTAACCAGTGGTTTTATTTCACTGAGCTTTCATGTTTTTTGCTAATGGCTATTCTTCCAAACATTTTTGTCAGTTATGTGTTTGAGAAATGTTCTGCCCTGCTTCAGCAAGGATACACATGCAGATAATTGTTATATGATGCATTCCAAGGGAAAAAAAAAAAAAGGAGATAGTTTGTATGTTTTTGTAGCATTCTTTTGAAGGTCATGTTTAAATTAAAGATTTAATTAGGAAGAGTTGTCAGGGTGTTACTAGTTATTTGGAAAGTCTCTTAAAAGAGTTAAGATGATTGAATGAAAAGCGAATGTCATTTAATAGTTTGCTTTTGTACTGAAAAAAATACTTCAAATTTTGTTTGTAGCTGGGCTTTTTTCATAACCAGGTCAACTTGTTTAGCACATAAATAGTTTGCAGAAAGCAAACTTACAGTTTCAGCGTCAGATGACCAGACTTCTATTTCGGAAGTGACAAACTGACTCTTTAGTTTTGGCATCTGTTGATACAAATACATGTGGAAGACTGCTTTTCAGATCATTATCTTGCCCGGAGAAGCTGTGGCTGTCTCTTCCCTGGAAGTGTTCAAGGCCAGGTTGGTTGGAGCTCTGAGCAACCTGGTCTAGTGGAAGATGCTTCTTGTGAGCCTGTACTACATAGTGTGCTTCTGTGTAGTTAAAGGTTTGGAAGAGTCTGTGAAGTTAATAGTCTTGTTTCAAGTAGAGCAATCCTTGTAAAGTCTTGCAATATCTGTGGGGTTTTTTTTCCCAATGATCAAGACTTTGTTTTCCTGCTGTGTTGGCAGCATTAACACAGCATGTATTTCATAGGCAACAGGTTGTTCCTTCTTTAATTTTAATTACAGTGGATATTCCCTTAAGCCTATGAATAACTGACTACATTTTCACAAGGTACCAGCAGCTTGTATCTCAGGTTCTTCTTTGCATTTTTCTACCATTTTTTCCATTTGTAAAGCACATACTGTAACCGTGTTTCTGAGTGTTACACCTGATGTTACACAGCTGAACCTCCTAGTCCAGGTATTTTTCTCATTTTTTATAGAATTGGTTTGTTCTGAGAGTAGTCTTGAGTTGGGTCTGAAAGCCTCTATCTTGTATTTAGCACTAATCCTTCTACTGCGAGATAAATGTGGATGGATACAATTGTGTAACGTATCGATGATGCCTGCTGTTGCTTGCTTTCCTTCCTTCTTCCTGGTGCTGAGCAGCAGGAACCAAGCCGGCCAGCTCTTGCACTGACTTTCTTGTGTCCTGCCTACCTGAGCAGTTTTCTTTGCCAGTTCTCCGAATTTAGGGGAAAGATCTACTGATGCCAGCCATGTTGCATCTATTTTCTGTAGGAAACTTGTGAACTTTTCACTGCTTTCCATTTACTAGGAGGAAGTCCTACTCTGTTCTGTGATCAGACAGAGCAGGCAGTGTCCAGAAATGGCTTCCTAACGTGTACTTTGCTGTGAATAGAAAATGAACAATAAACAGGATTTCTTATTTGGGGAGAAGTAATGTTATTTACTTTGGCTGATGAAAGTTGAAGATTCTTGTCTGGGATATAAGAAGGTTTTGTTTTTTGTTTGTTTTTTACAATGATTAAGTGAAAAGCTAAACTTTGTCCTTGGGTCTGTGTTGTTCCTGACGTGGTAATGCTGTCTCTTTAGGACAGCTATTGAAATTGTGTAGAGTTGCATGTGTCTTATGATGAGAATAGCTATTGTTTCATTAGAGCCTTCTGTTCTGAAAACATTTTTGGGTATTGAATGAATGGCAGTTTTCTGCAGCTGGGTTTATGGAAGGCAGACATTGGCACTGCTGCTTTGAGCACATGTTTAGAATAAGTTTGGATGCTGGTATATTGCTGCTGTTGCTTTGGTATCCATTTTTATTACTGCATATAATCTTCCTGGTTTGAATTAATTCTTGATTCATTACTAAAGCACTTCCAACCCCCCTACCCCCCCAACCCATTGAGTAACTGTGTTACTTTCTGATATTGAAGATTATGCATGAGATACAGTCCTGTAAAAGTGCATCAAAAGACTTCTGTCCCTTTTCTTACGAAGTCGAAGGTAAGCTTTGGATGCCTCTCTGGCTGGGCTGTAGAAAAAATATTTTGTCAGCAATTTGTTGAAAATCTGGAGCTGTACTTCAGCTTTCACTGGAGTACATACCACTAGGATTGCTGAAATGAATTTGCATAGCCACGGTATTTGCAACACAGCCAGGACTCTGCTGTAAGGATTTGGGTCCCTTGCGCCACAGCTAACAAAGTGCACAGCGACCATTTCCAAGTGGCTGTTGCTGCATTTTATGGCTGAGCCGAAATACAAACTGTTCTTTCTCCAGGAGGTTATGCTCACTGCTGCACTCACAAATGACTGAAATCAAGATGTTCTTACTTTCCAAGTTAAAAATATTACTGAATGCCTGCCTACCTTCTTGTCTCTCAGCTGGAGCATCTGGTTTTGTATTACACCAAATAAAAAGTGAATGCCACGTGTGTTTATTCCTCTTGGCTGGGCTTTCTTGCTGCCAAATGCTGCTTTTAGGTATTGAAAATCTTTCGTTGAATAACCAGGCGAGTTTTGCTGATAGGCAAAACTTTTATTCATTATTTTATTCTCTTTCATTGTGCACTGAAATCTATGACTTAATGTTCCTCTAAGTTAGTATCCAATGAATTCCACAAATAAACACTTATGATGCCCATGTTATTTTTGCAGTTGCTGCCGTGAACTGTTAGGATGGAGAAAGGATGTCCAGGACAAATATTTGGATTTAAGGCCATCGGCTGGACTGTAGTCTCTCCCATGGGGTCCTCACTACTCCATTCAGCTAGTACGTTTTGGGTTTTCTACTCTTCACCCATCACAGGAGGGCAAGCGCATCTTTAAAATGTTCTTTTGGTGAACTGGCACTTCCACCTCTGTTGAAGATCCCACGTTCATTGTTTAGAGTCCAGTTTTCCATCTCCACACTGGAAAAGCCCTTAAAGAAAGTTCAGCAGGAACGTCTTTCCAAGTGTGACGTCTTTGGCTTCTCCCTCCAGCCTCACAGCAGTTCTGTAAGGAGAAGGCTTTGTCAGAGGAAATCCGAGATTATTCTGAGCAGTTCCTCAAAGCTCCTTTTTTACAAGCAGCTGTTTTGTAGCGGACCTTTTCCAGTTTCTGTTCTGTCTGCCATGAACCCCTCTCCCAGTTAAGGCAGAGGAAGAGTCTGTAGCTTTCTGGAATTTTGCTGTCACGTTTGCCTACAGATCAAAACACGAGACTTTTGGTAGAAGACAAGGATCTCCTGGTGGGGAAGAGGGAAAGCCTGAAGTGTTGGCCATGCTTCCTGAGAAGGGTGGGTTAGGGTGGTAAGGCCTCCATTTAGCGACTTCTGAATCTAACCAGTGGAAGAAAGCCAGGCCCTCCACTTTCTAAGCAGCTTTTGAAACAGAGGAGAGCTATTTTGCGCATAGCATAGTGACGTTTTGAGACTATAAGCACCGAGACATTTTTAAAACATGTTTGTAGATTGACAGCATATAAAAAATTGCCTCTGAACTTGGAAGAAAGGGAGGTAACAGTGCTGTAATGCACGCTCAAATGTGTCTTCATGAGTGGTACACTTCTTGTTAAGTATTTTCAGTGGCATGCTATGAGCTAAGAGATAGTTAAGAAATTTAAGAAAGAAGTCAGTTCCATAAGGAATGCCCTGGTCAAATTTTGTATTCAGTCCGTGTATGATCATACCCGTTTGTCCAGACCAGGTGGTCTGAAGGCTCATTTCATTAAGCTTGTGGTTACTTGTAAGCATCAGAAATGCTTCTACCTCTGATATCTGTGAAGTTGCGGAATGTAGTTCACATGTTTAATAAACGTTCTCTTGATCTAAGAACTGATACCTCTTCCTTTTTCTTTTTTAAAAGCTTGTTCCTCTAACAAGCTCTAAGATTTTTTTTTCAAGTGCTACCTTCGCCTTCTTTAATACTAGATGCTGAGTGGCATTTTAAAATAATATTAATTAATATAAATAAGACAATGTGTTTTTAAACTGCCCCTAAATTTCTAGTCAACACAGCTCCTGAACGTGTTTCAGGCTCACAATCCTGTAATCTTGAATATTAGGAGCTGTTCTGAGGTTGCTGTTGCTGGTCTAACTCCCAGAAGCAATGATCTGAGGAGACAGATTGTGTATCTCCAGCTGAGGTTCTTCAAAACACTGCGTGACTGGCTGTATACCTCTTTTAGCCTTTGGATAAAATCTTAGAGCAAGAAGAAACTGGAAGTTTTCAGGACTGAAAGCCGTTGAAACTTACTGTCTTCTCCTGAAAGTTTGGATCTGTAATTGGGCTTGTGAAGAGTGCCCAGAGCTTGCTGCTCTCGGAGTTCATGATGTTACAGAGTGTACTTCAAAGCGTATGTCTCTGCAGAGACACTGGCTCTGCAGAAACAGGTTCGTTTCCTTTCTTTGGTTTGATTTATGGCATGCACTAATTAAATGATCCTATCTCCTTGACGAGTTCTCTGCTGTGCAGTTGTCTTCTAGAAAACATGTTGCTCTTTACAGCGTGCAGGTACTATCGACGCGATTAGCTTAAGAATTAAGACCCGCTAACTTTGATGAAAAATTTCCATGCTGCTACAGGCTGGTGCGTGCGTGACCATTCCTGTCCTGTCTCTAGTCCTGAGACCTTGTCCTTTAATGTAGGCTCCACCTTTCAGGAGTTGGTTATGATCTGGTGCTTCCAGCGTGCTCTGCTGACGATCACGGTTGTGAGATTAGCGTTCACTCCAAAATACTTCCTTGCACATGGGAAGTTTTTAAACCTTGACTTCAGTTCTGTTGCTTCCACCCTCTTAAGGTTTTTTTTTTATTTTTTTTTTTAGTATGACCTAGTTCCTTGCTATCTCTTCCTGAACAGCAGAAGATCTGTTTCTTAAGCTGTGATCAGTCTTTCTGCATTATGCATCTTTGGGTTCTGCTTCCTCCACCCCTACATTCCATCTTCTGTTTCTATTCAAAGGAGCCAGAATGGCTTTCAAGCCCTTGTGAGACAGTAATTTATTTTCTGTGTATCTTCCATCTTTCCAATATGCCTCTGTAATGGTGTGCTAATTCAGTTCTTCTGAAGTGTTGACACACGAAGTTGAACATACCTTAAACATGTAAGCAAATATATTTACTCCATAAGCTGATACTGTTTTTCCTGTGCTGCCTTCTTTCAACAGCAGCTGCCTATCAGAGGGTGCTCTCTGGGAATTAGATATATCCTTCTTTTAGGAAACAAAGCTGGAATACACTGTTCAGTAACTGAAGTGTATGTTCTACTCACTCTATGTGGTTACTACCAGCATCTCAAGAGTCCTCTAACAAACTGTCTTGCAGTTCCAAGGAAAGAAGAAAGCACAAGCAGTCACCCATGTCGTATGTGCAGTGTGCTGGAAAGGCTTCCGAGCGCTGGCTTGCCTTTTTTTTAGTAAAAGCTACTTCTTAAAACATGCAGAGAGCTACGCCTTAAGCTCTGGGAAATTGTGGAGCCTTTAAAAAGTCCTTCCTCTGTGTTTCCCCACACATCTACATCCACTCCCTTTTGAGTTTGTGTTAATCAGCAGCAGCAAAGTGTGTCACACAGTTTAGAAGCTGCTGTGTTTAGAAAAGAAACCAGCACAGCGTGCCGCATGAGATCTATTTTAGAATATTGACCCTGCAAACGTATGTGTTTTGTAAAATAATTAGGAAAAAGTAGTACAAAATTACATTATAATTTATCCTAACCGAGACCAATGTATATTCTAAAAGCTGTTTATTTTAGAAATACTTTGGTAGTTCCATTAGAGATGAGAGTATAGCTTGTCATCAGTTTTTCCGAGTGTGTGCATGGGGCAGTGTAGCTACTATGGAAAGAAAAAGCAGGTTGTATTTTTGATTCCTGAAGAGCAAGCAACAAAAATCCTCCATTTTAAAATAAGAGGCGTAATATGCCTTTTGGCTTCCAGAAAAACGATATTAAGAGTGTGGTCAGCTGTTTGGCATTGGAAGTAAGATTTTCTGAACATCCACGTTCTCTTTTTTGAAACCACAGCTCAATGATGACTGTAAAGATTAGGATGTGGGGCCTCCCTCCCCATTTTTTGCCTTTGGTTATTTTGTCCTGGCTTCCAGAAAGGAGTGTGGACAGAAACTAGTGCTCGCGTGGCAAGGAGTCTGGCCCATCAGTGCAGATTTAAAGGCAAAGATGGAACTCCTCCGTAGAGTGCTTGTTGCTTAATTGGTATACATGTGGTGGAGAAACCAGAATACGTTCCTTTTTTTTTTCCTTTTCAATTTGTGCTGGCAACTCTGTCTGTTCTCTCTGACAGTTTAGGGTGTCCCCCACCCCCTTCTACTCTCCAGAAAGTTCTTAATTCCAGGAAAGCTGGAGTTATGTTGCAAGTTCCAAGTTCAACTGTGGTTTTAAATAGTACTGACAACTGGAAAAGTTTCCTTAATTGTGGAGGTCTGAGTAGCATCTACTTTCTATTTGCAGTAGCAGTGTATTGGCACAGATTTCCTCAATCTTTCGAAGCCCAGCCTCACACATTTATTTATCTTGTCACCTCTTTCTTCTTGTACATTTTATGGAGGTGGGGGAGCAGGAAGTGATTGTATTGCTAATAATTTTCCAGTTTTTTCTTGGTAGCTCTTCAGAAAAAAATTGTTCCAACATTGTGCATAAGTAAAAATAAATCTTATTTTTAGTGCCTTTCAGATGTAGCTATTAAATGGAAAGGGAGTGTCTCCTGAATCAGAGAAATATTACAGATAATCTGAATTTGGTCTTCCAGACCTGAGAGCTGTCTTCACGGACAGCGTTGTGGCCTGCAAGGAGGATGCATTCATTATGGGCAGTGCCTTTTGAAGGTGGAAGGATGTTCTCTGTCGTGCTTGGTTTGGCTCGGGAGAGGAGCATTGTGCTGCTTGATACTTGGGGTTGGGCCTTAAATATGGAAATGTGTTTCCTTATTCTTTTGAGCGAGAAGTGCTGGTGTTTGAGTGGGAAGAATTATCTGGTTTGTAGAGGTCTCTGTGACAGCGCGTGTTCTATTTGTTACTACATAGCTTTATACTTGTAATTTTTTTTTTTATAGTTTTGATAGGGTGTTTGTATTCTTGCGTAAGGACAAAAAATACTTCCACTGCTAAAATACGTTCTAGTCCCAAACAATTCCTCATGAAGCATATTGCTTTTTTACTATCCAAAAAGGCTGGTGATACAGCTTTGAAAGGTTAGCTGTCTAAATTTTCTTCCTTTTTTCTTCCAGTTCAGATGATTTGTCAGATTTGTTGAACTAGAGTAAAAATAGTTATTTTGTTCTTAGTAAATAATTTGGATAGAGTGGCATTATTGTAGGTTGATGAAAAATGCTTTTGGTTTTGAGGTGGGAAGAGAAGTTTGCTGACCAAACAGAGAATCGCCGTATCTTTTTCTTCTTTCTTCTAAATAATTTGTGGGGGTTTTCTTCCTCATTTTCTGAGACCGAGGAGGGCATTGTTCTCTAAACTTGCTAATGGGATCCAATCAGCATAATATGGAGCATGACGTTTGGTGATGAAGTTGATTGCTTACACCCGTTTTTGACTGGAGCAAGCTTAGTGGTCACTTGGAATATACTGAGCACAGATGTAGCTTATACCATTTCATCTTGGCTGCTTCTCAAGTTCAGTCGGGTACAATGCAGCCCTTGTGCCACTGCGAAGTCTTTGAACTGAACATCTCCTCCTGTATTGATCTACTATGTAAGCACTTGAGTTTTTTAGGATTTCAGCCAAATAATTTTTTAAAAGTCAAGAAAATTGGCATATTTGACACTGTTCATTTGTTACTGTGTTTCACTTGCATAACTTTAATTTTCACCATTTCCTTCACTAAATTACAGTGGTCCTCAGTTTATCCCAGTGGTTCTGCTGTTGGCCCCCAAAGAGACTTTAAATCTCCTACCAAAGCCTTTTGTGTGCATCTGAAATGCCATATTCAGTCAGAAACCCAAAACTTAATGTCTTTTTTTTACTTCAGAGTTGTGGATAATCTTACTTTTCCTGTTCTTCTCCGCTGCCCCAAATGAAAAACAGGAGAGCTGAGGGCTAAAGATACTAGGTTTAATTTGCTGCATCCTTGCTTATGGTAGCAAGAGTTCCAAGTGCTTTACTCCACTACTAATTCTTCTGTTATCTCTTGGTGATGCTCTTGTAAAATATGCCAGTGCTCTATTCTTTACAGTAATTCAGGAATTCTATACAGTAACGCAGGAAGTGGATAAGGTAAAAGAGAAACTTATACAGAAGCAGAAATTTCCGAGGTGTTACATCGTGTCATGAAATTAAAAAGGTGAGAAGCTTATACAGAAGTCTGTGCTCCTTCATAAGCAGAAGCTTTATTCTGAAATACCACAAGCTCCTCGAGCAGTAGAGGTCTGGTCTGCAGAACATGAAAGGTGTGTGTGAATAAATACAAGAGTGCAGACCCAAGTAACGACTAAAATACAGGTCTTCCACTTTGCAGCAGTAATCACTAATGTGCACCTAGTAGCATTAGATCTTTTTGTGATAATTATTGATCTCTTTTTCACTACAAGGCAAATAATCAAGTTTTCCTCGAAATAACGTTAGTCATGAAAATTAAGATTTAAATTCATAGTCCCAACTGCAAATCAGGCTTCAGATTGTCTCCTTGAATGCACTTTTACTATAGTTCATTGTCAGCTGAAATTGTACGTTATGAGGCTAAGTGCAGTGTGCTGCATAACTCCAATTATTATGCTTTTTTCTTTTGCAGTTGCAGATAAAAGCCTTTGTTTCCACTCAAATCCTTGGAAAATAGTCAGTCATTATGGTTCTGCAGGTAGCACGGTGGATGACTCGTGTTCTGGGAGCTGTCGGGTCAGGAGCTGTCGCAGTGTTCCCCTTGGCTGCCCTGCTGAGGGCTCAGTTCAGTCGTTACGGCTGAGTCTGCACTGCTCGGCTGGAATACACATTGCTGCCCTGTTGACTTGGGGGAAGTCTGTAGGGTCAAATTGGTGTTGAGAAACTCTTGAATCAGTGCTACGCTTCTCAGAATGCTGATTTTGAGTTTCCTATTCCTATCCCTATGCCTATACTATTTTTCCTCGAACGTGCACACAAATATCAGTAGAAATACCCACAGCGCAAAATAGCTTTTCTCCCTCCTGCTGTTAAAAATGTCTAGTTTACAGTAACTGAACCAGATGCTGCAAATATCCACAGTTACCGTTAGAAATACAACAGCTATTAATCTTTTGGACCTCTTGTTCTCTTATTTCCCCAATAGTCATTGAGTATTTGTCCAAAAAGTACTTGCTGAGGCTGGAAGATTTCAGTGTGATCTTCGTGTTAGCTCTGCAGCGGATTACGGGTATGCAGAATAAAAGGCTGTCAGCAAAGTGACAAGCAGGGAGGAGGTGGAAAGAATATTGAAATCGCTTGGTTTTCGTATTATTTTAGCTGTTCTTTCTCAAGAGCTTCATGAGGTCAGAGGATGCTCTGAGATTTGACCTGTAATTATTTTATATTTAATAGGTAGACACGCTGCTTTAAAAATGTGTAGTTTATGCGTATACCTTTGCAGCATCTATAATACTGTCAGTAGTCCTAGGAGTGCAATTTGAGGAGCAAAATATTTTTACAGCCTTTTTTTTTTTCCTGTATTGCTGAGAATACATGTCTGGGTTGAAATTAATTGGCTAGCATCTGCTGTTGACTGCTGTGAATGGTGTTTGGGAAAGCAATCAGTGAAAATACTGGCGTGAGCACAAGGGTAGACTGACCATTCTTACCTGCCTTGTAGCGCGAGGAGATAGATTTGGTTATCAGTTTAGGTCCCTATTACACAAGGAAGGTATTTTTTGGTATTTTTTGTAAGTTGAGAATAGTATTTTACTCCCTTACATCTGACAAAGAAATTTCCATTTGCTTTGGTTCTTTGTTAGTTGTTTTTTTTTTTTTTTTTAAAGACAAATTGTTTGGGCATTTTTCTGACTATTTGATGGGCTTTTAAAAACAGTGTTGTGACGAGTAGCATAACAATTTTCAAGCTTGAACTTTGGCTTTTTGCTGAGATGCATGAACAATTGGATGAGTGTTTTATTATTTGAATTGTGGTGTGCCTGTTGTGTGACTGGCAAAAGGCTCTAACCGGCTTTCCTTCAAGCATTTGAGTAAAGTGTGCTGAATTGATGGGAAATGGCCAGTAATGTATTAGGAAAAATACTGCAGAACAATGTGCAATTATTTTCTGCCAATTTGTATCTATCAGCAAATAGGACCAGAAGTATGTCTCTGTCATCTACAAGTAAAAATAACCAGCACCATTTGGAGTGAATGTAGATGCTGTTTTTGTAGCACCAGTAATGCTTTTTTTTTTCTTTTCCTTTAGGTTCTTGATTGTTACAGACCATTTGCTGAAATGTCCAGAGCTGGTAAAAGCCCTCTATGCCAAACTGAGCAATCAAGAAAGGTAACCCCAAAAACCAATGTGGCTTTTAGTATTTAGCATTCCATATAGAGTATCCTGTTCACATGATTGAAAAACTGTGTGGTTTCATAGTTGGCACAAAATCTCTAAATACATGTTTCGATGTCAGTAATGGTTTTAAATTGGTTGGTTAACATTACAGCTTAGCCACAACTGGCAGTGATTTATGTAGGGTTGCAGAATCCAGGTTGGCGCCATTACTTGGTAAAGAAATAGTTCAAAAAAAAAAAAAGGCCAAAAAAAAAAGATTTGATGCCTGTGTCTTGATTTCATAAGGGCACCACACCCTGCAGTGTTTTACAGCTGAATTTGAAATGTCCTCAGCTGTTCACACTCCTGTTACAATTACAATAAATTAAAAGGAAGCCTTTACTAAAGTTGGAAGTGTGTCTGATACTGGTTAGCAGAACCTAAAAAGCGCAGGTGTGGAGATGCCCATGATTACTTAATCTTTTAGTATTTCCACTACTGAAAATATAAAAAGCTTCAACAAACCTTCACCTTGAAAGAAACTAACTAGTTTTCCTTCAAGTGTTTGAGTAAATGTATGATGAATTGATGGGAAATGGCCATTGCTATAATGGGAAAAAGCTCATTTGCAGTTGCTTTAATTGGGGAAGATAAAAAAATTATTTTGTCAGAATACTCAACTTTGGGAAATCCTGTACTATAATTCTACAGCTCCTCCAACTGCTTGAAGATCTTGTTACCGTGTTTATGTATTCAATGAGGCTACTTTGTTCCCTGTTCACCCAAGGAAACTGCAAGTTCCCCCTGTAGATTTTGCAGGTGAAATACAAAGCAGTTACTTAATGGTTTTTTGTGGTCTGGTTTTTTGCTCTGACTAAAGCCACAGTGTTATTACAAATNGGGGTACAGACGCTGATTAGACTCTAAAGAAACAAAAGGGATGGCAGGCAAAGAAAGAGTATATGATAGGTTGAGAACCATAGATAAAATATCATGAAAGTATATGTATGGGATGGAAAACAAGGATNGGAATGGTGAGGAGGGAAATACTGTCTCGTCTTCCTTTATTCAGGCTGACCACGTGGCAGCAAATACGAGCTGTGTGCTTACTGTGTGCAAAACACTGTTTTAAGTGAATGAGCTGGATCTAGTTCTTTCGGGGAGTGTCACGAATGGCAGTTTGTGTGCTTTCGTAATCCTCTTGAAGACAGCCAGGACTGGGTTAGGGCGTTCAGTTGTGCTTAAACCAATCAATGTAATCAGTTTCTTGAAAGATCGCAGCTGGATTTGTTGCACGCGCCGTGCTACGGACAGTGATCGGCTGCCTCGACTGAAAGGCTTTTGGTGTAAGCATCATATGGATGATCGTGTGCAGGATGGCTGGTCACAGCATATTTGCTGAATTTATTGTCAGTCCCAAGAGTTTTGCAAATCAAGTAAACCCAGTGAAGTTTTTCGAAAACATAATCACAGTACAGTTTATTATGAACTTGATACAGGCTGCCCAGGGAGGCTGTGGAGTCTCCTTCTCTGGAGATATTCAAGACCTGCCTGGACAAGGTCCTCTGCAGCCTGCTGTAGGTGACCCTGCTTCGGCAGGGGGGG